>Ga0209216_1000134_pt1 | contig 14745 bp, 16 predicted proteins | sample TexAe_OM2H0_O2_FD_187940 | JGI IMG/M metagenome (GOLD analysis project Ga0209216, IMG submission 187940) | Forest soil microbial communities from Davy Crockett National Forest, Groveton, Texas, USA - Texas A ecozone_OM2H0_O2 (SPAdes) (version 2) | ecosystem: Environmental > Terrestrial > Soil >... | reverse complement strand
CCCGCCGATACCACGCGCCTGAAACTGGTTCGGATGCCGCAAGGCAATGCCGCCCCGCATGCGCCTGGCGTGGTGGTATGGGCCGGCAAGAAGGCCGAGGACCCGCCCGCGGTCGCGGCGGCGCGGGCGGCGATGCTGGGCGAGACCGAAGACGAATACCGCCGGCTGCTCTATGTGGCGATGACCCGCGCGGCCGACCGCTTGATCGTCGCCGGCTGCATGCCAGGCAACCGCAACGTGTTGCGCCCGCTGTCCTGGTACGACCTGATTGAAAAGGGCCTCGGCAATTCCGGTTTGCAGGTGCAAAACGTGCCACCGCCGGATGGCGTGGTGAAGCGTTTTTCGCGGGCAGAGGACGCGAGCCCTGCGGCGGTCGCGGCATCGGCGCAAGCTTCTTCCGCTGTCATCCCCTTGCCTGCCTGGTTGCGCACGCCCGGTCCGCGCGAAGCGTTCGCCGATAATTTCGTGCGGCCGTCCGATCCCGCCGAACAGACGGGCCACATTGTCCGCACCCGTGAGTCAGCGCAGTTGCGTGCACGGGCGTTGCAGCGCGGCAAGCTGGTGCACCGGCTGCTTCAATCATTGCCGGACGTTCCAATCGGGCGCCGGCAGGAAGCCGCCGCCAAATATCTCGCCCGCAATGCAGATGGCTGGAACGAAAACGATCTGGCAGCGCTCACCGCCCAGGTCCTCTCGTTGATCGACGACACCCGCTTTGCAGCGGTGTTCGCGCCCGGCAGCCGCGCCGAAGTTTCCATCGCAGGAAGGCTGGACCGGCCCGGACGAACCCCGGCGCTGGTGTCCGGCCAGATCGACCGGCTGGCGGTGACGCCGGCCGAAGTGCTGATCGTCGACTACAAGACCAACCATGCCCCGCCGGCCACTGTCGCCGAGGCGCCGGCGGCCTATGTCCGCCAGCTCGCGCTCTACCGGGCGGTTCTGGCCAGCCTCTACCCCCGCCTGCCGATCCGGGCCGCGCTGCTGTGGACCGAAACGCCTGAAATGATGGAGATTCCGGCCCCTGCGCTGGACGCGCAACTGGCAACCATTATCCAAAGGGATGACCGAGCTTGACCCGGCAACCCCCCGTTCATAGGTTGGCTGGAGGATCGAGGCGGCGATTCTGCCGCGCTTTAGAACGCAGTGAACGAGGTATTCCCATGGCCGTTGGCAAGGTTTCTGACGCCGATTTCGAAGCCGAGGTGCTCAAGGCGACTGGCCCGGTCGTGGTCGATTTCTGGGCGGAATGGTGCGGCCCCTGCCGCATGATCGCGCCGGCGCTGGACGAGATTTCCGGCGTGATGGGCGACAAGGTCAAGATCGTCAAGCTGAACGTCGACGAGAGCCCGAAGACGGCCTCGAAATACGGCGTGATGTCGATCCCGACCCTGATGATCTTCAAGGGCGGCGAGATGGCCTCGCGCCAGGTCGGCGCCGCGCCGAAGCAGAAGCTGCAGCAGTGGATTACGGCTGCGGTCTGATCGGGCCTTAAATAAATTTGCTTCGACGGCCGGCTAAACGCCGGCCGTTTGCGTTGACGAGCATGTTCCGCGTCCCCGCCGCTTCCCACAGAAAAACTCCTGCCCCGAAATCATCCGGCCTTGCCGCGATGGAAGCGCGTTCCGTCGATACGATCCCGCGCGGCGAGGAATGGCAATACGAGCCGAAATGGGATGGCTTTCGGTGCCTGCTGTCGCGCAACGTCGGCAGCGCGGCGCTGAGGTCGAAGTCCGGCGAGGATCTCACGCGCTATTTTCCGGAACTGGTCGAAGCGGCGCTGCGGCTGAAAGCCACAGCGTTCACGCTGGACGGCGAAATCGTCGTGCCGAACGGCAAGACCTTTTCGTTCGACGACCTGCTGCAGCGGATTCATCCAGCGCAGAGCCGCATCACGAAGCTCTCGCAGCAGACCCCCGCGTTGTTCCTGGCGTTCGATCTGCTGGCGACGACAAAAGACAGCAAGCTCGCAGCGCAACCGCTCAGCAAACGGCGTCCGGCGCTGGAAGCGTTCGCAAAGGCTCAGTTCAAGTCGCAAACCACCTTTCGCCTCTCGCCGGTAACGACAAGCTATGCAGCTGCGAAAAAATGGCTGGCGGAGGCCGGCGGCGGTTTTGACGGCGTGATCGCCAAGCGCCTCGACCTGCCGTATCAATCCGGCACTCGCGACGGCATGCAGAAGATCAAGAATTTTCGCAGCGCCGACTGCGTCATTGGCGGGTTTCGCTACGCGACCAACAGACTGGATAACAGGAAAGTCGTCGGCTCGCTGCTGCTCGGTCTCTATGACGATGCGGGCTTGCTGCATCACGTCGGCTTCACCTCCGCGATCAAGCGTGAGCAAAAGCCCGCGCTGACGGCAAAACTGGAAGCCCTGATCGCAGAACCCGGATTCACCGGCAACGCGCCGGGTGGCCCCAGCCGCTGGTCGACCGAACGCTCCGCACAATGGTGTCCCCTCAAACCGAAGCTGGTGGTCGAGGTGTGCTACGATCACTTCAGCGGCGACCGTTTCCGCCACGGCACGACGATTATGCGCTGGCGGCCGGACAAGACGCCGCGTCAATGCACCCTCGATCAACTGAAGCAGAAGGCCGTCAATCCGATGAAGCTGCTGGCCTGATCCAGCCGGTCGCCAGCGCCGACGCCAAGTCCGGCTGGCCGTTTTGCCGCGCCAGCGCCGCCATCGCCTCGTGATCGTATGGCACGTGGCGAAACGTCACGCGCCAGTTTCCATCACGCAATTCCAGGATCGCGTAGCGCGCGTCGGGCGTGCCTGCCTCTACAACATGCGGCACTGGATGGTTGGCGCGATATCCCGGCAACCCGACGCTGCCAGGATTGACCACCATCCGCCCGTCGCGAAGTTTTACCGCGCGCGTGATGTGGGTGTGGGCGCACAGGATCAGCGACTGCGCGATTCCCTCCGCGGCTTTCTCGATTGTCTCCAGCGGCGACATGGCGACGTTGCCGCCGGGTAGCGCGGTTTCCAGCCAGTAAGCCTCATCGCTCGCAGGCGTCGCGTGGCAGAGATAGACAGAATCTCGAAACACCTGCGTTGCCGGCACCGCGCGCAGCCAATCCAGATCGCTTGCATCGAGTTGCGTGTATACACGCCGTTCCCACGAGCCCATCTTCTCATGCGGCCGGTCGATCAGATAGCGGTCGTGATTACCGAGCACGTGAAACGGCGTCCAGCGCCATCAGCGCATCCATGGTGCGGCGCGCGTCGAGCGGGCCGCTCACCATGTCGCCGAGATTGACAATGTCGTCGATCCCTTGCGCGCGGATGTCAGCAAGCACCGCCTCCAGCGCGAGATAGTTTCCATGAATGTCGGCTATCGCGGCAAAACGCATCAGCCCCTCATTTCGGCAGCGTTCCGTTGGCAGCCAGCACATGACCTGCGAGATAGAGCGAGCCGGTGATCAGAATGCGCGGCGGCACTTCATAAGCGAGGCGGGTCAGCGAACGCAGCGCCGCTTCGACATTAGACGACGTTTCCACTCGCATGCTCAAGCGCCGGGCCGCATCGGCCAGCGTATCGGGCGCCATGGCGCCCTCACGATCCGGAATTTGCACCGCGATGATGTGACGGGTCAGCCCTCCAAAATTGGCGAGAAAGCCTTCGGCGTCCTTGTTGGCCATCATCCCTGCGATCACCACGAGCGGCCGCGACACCCGTTCCTCGAGATCGCCGAGCGCCGCCGCCACCACGCGCCCGCCATCGGCATTGTGCCCGCCGTCGAGCCATAGCTCGCAGCCCGGCGGCGCCAGATCGATCAGCCTGCCCGATGCCAGCCGCTGCATCCGCGCCGGCCATTCGGCGGCGATGACGCCTGCCTCGAAGGCGGCGGCGTCGATCCTGAACGCATCGACCGCGCGCAAGGTTGCGATCGCAAGCCCGGCATTGTCGAACTGATGCCGTCCGAACAATTTTGGCGCGGCCAGATCCATCAAGCCGCGCTCGTCCTGATAGACCAACCGCCCGCGCTCGACATTTACATGCCACTCCTGCCCCGCGGCATGCAGCGGCGCGTGCATGCGTTTCGCCTGCTGTTCGATCACGGCGATAGCTTCGGGCGCCTGCTCCGCCGATATCACCGGCACGCCGCGCTTGATGATGGCGGCCTTTTCACCGGCGATCTTGATCAGCGTGTCGCCGAGAAATTCAGTGTGGTCCATGCCGATCGGCGTGATGACGCTCGCCAGCGGCGCCTCGATCACGTTGGTGGCATCGAGCCGTCCGCCGAGACCGGTTTCCAGCAGCACGGCATCGGCCGGATGCTCTGAAAACAGGCAAAACGCCGCCGCGGTCTGGATTTCGAAGATGGTGATCGGCGCGCCGTCATTGACGCGCTCGCAATGCTCCAGCACCGCGCGCAATTCCGCATCGTCGACGAGAACGCCGCCACCTGGTTTGCCCAAGCGAAAGCTCTCGTTGAGCCGCACCAGATAGGGCGAGGTGAGGACGTGAACACGCTGGCCCGCCGCCTCCAGGATCGCGCGCAGATAGGCGATGGTCGATCCCTTGCCATTGGTGCCAGCGACATGGATCACCGGCGGCAGCTTGCGCTCAGGGTTACCCAGCCGCTGCAGCAGCCGGTGTACCCGCTCCAGGTTCAGATCGATGGCTCTCGGATGCAGCGCCGACAGCCGCGCGATCAGGTCGCCGAGCGGCGGCATCGGTCGGGCCGCGGGCGCGTTCACGCTTGCGGTGCTGCCGGCACCGCGTCCGCCGTGGATGCGATCGGCGCCTGGGGTGCGACCGGCTCCGGCGCGGGTTTTGGGGCGGTTTCGATCGCGGGTAATTTCATGAGCAGCCTGCACAGCCGCGCCAGGGTCGGGCGCAGCTCGTGGCGATGCACCACCATGTCGATCATGCCGTGGTCCTTGAGATATTCGGCGCGCTGAAAGCCGTCCGGCAATTTCTCGCGGATGGTCTGCTCGATCACCCGCGCGCCTGCGAAACCAATGAGCGCGCCGGGTTCGGCGATCTGCACGTCGCCGAGCATGGCGTAGGACGCGGTGACGCCGCCGGTGGTCGGGTTGGTCAGCACCACGATGTAAGGCAGTGTTGCCTCGCGCAGCATCTGCACCGCGACCGTGGTGCGCGGCAATTGCATCAGCGACAGGATGCCTTCCTGCATCCGCGCCCCGCCCGATGCCGCGAACACGATGAACGGCGTCTTTTTTTCCACCGCAAGCTCAAGGCCACGCACGATCGCCTCTCCCGCAGCCATGCCGAGCGAGCCGCCCATGAAGTCGAAATCCTGCACCGCGATGACCACGGCTGCGCCCTCCAGCTTGCCGTAGCCGACCTTGATGGCGTCGTTCAGGCCGGTCTTGGCGCGCGCATCCTTGATGCGGTCGGCATATTTGCGCTCGTCACGGAATTTCAGGGGATCGGCGGTGACCTCGGGCAGCGCGATGTCGTACCAGACCTCGTTGTCGAAGATCGATTTCAGCCGCGCCGATGCGCCCATGCGCATGTGGTAGTTCGAGCCGGGAATGACGAACTGGTTGCTCTCGACGTCCTTGTAGAACACCAGCTGCCCGGTATCGGGGCACTTGATCCACAAATTCTCCGGCGTTTCGCGGCGCAGGATGTTGCGGATTTTCGGCCGGACGACGTTGGTGAGCCAATTCATGTCTCGCTCCGTGCGACAAGGAATCGCTTTGCAATATATGGCGTCCCGGGCGATGCCCGGCAAGCCGCTCAGGCTTATGTCGCCCGCAATTGTGGCTTATTCCGCAGCCTGTTTGGCCCCGCGCACGCCCTGCGCCAGTGAGGCCACCAGATCGGCCACCGCCGCGACTGTTTTGCCGGTCGCCCGGCCCTCGGCATCGAGGCTGGCGCTCAAGGCATCGACCAGCGCCGTGCCGACCACCGCGCCGTCGGCGCGGCTGGCTATCGCCCGCGCCTGGTCCGGCGTTCGAATCCCGAATCCGACGCAGACTGGCAAATGCGTGTGGCGCTTGATACGCCCGACCGCCGCTGCCACCTGTTCCGTATCGGCCGATGCGCTGCCGGTAATGCCGGTGATGGAAACGTAATAGACAAATCCCGAGGTATTTTGGAGCACCGCCGGCAGCCGCTTGTCGTCGGTGGTGGGAGTCGCCAGGCGAATGAAATTCAGGCCCGCCTTGAGCGCGGGAATGCAGAGTTCGTCGTCCTCTTCCGCCGGCATATCGACGAGGATCAGTCCATCGACGCCGGCGGCCCTGGCGTCGGCCAGAAACTTGTCGACGCCGTAGATGTAGATCGGATTGTAGTAGCCCATCAGGATGATCGGCGTGGTGTCGTCGCCACTGCGGAAGTCACGCACCAGCGCGATCGTCTTCGTCAGCGTCGTTCCTGCCTTCAGGGCGCGCAAGCCGCTTGCCTGAATCGCCGGCCCATCCGCCATCGGATCGGTGAAGGGCATGCCGATCTCGATAATATCCGCGCCCGCCGCCGGCAGCGCCTTGATGATGTCGAGCGAGGTTTTGAGGTCAGGATCGCCGGCCATCAAAAACGTGACGAAGGCCGCGCGGCCTTCGCGCTTCAATTCGGCAAAACGGGTGTCGATGCGGGTGTTCATGACTTCCTCCCCCGCAAAATCTCGGCGACCTGGGGGATATCCTTGTCGCCGCGGCCGGAGAGATTGACCACCATCAGATGATCTTTTGGCCGCTTCGGCGCCAGCTCCATTACCTTGGCGATGGCATGCGCCGATTCCAGCGCGGGGATGATGCCTTCCATCCGGGACAGCAGCGAAAACGCCGCCAGCGCCTCGTCGTCGGTCGCGGACAGATACGTCACGCGGCCGGTCTCGTGCAGCCAGGAATGTTCCGGCCCGATGCCGGGATAGTCCAGCCCGGCGGAGATCGAATGCGCGTCCTGGATCTGGCCGTCATCGTCCATCAGAAGATAAGTGCGATTGCCATGCAGCACGCCAGGCCGGCCACCCGCGATCGATGCCGCGTGCAATTGGGTGAGCCCATGGCCCGCCGCCTCGACGCCGAAAATCTCCACGCTCGGATCATCGAGGAAGGGATGGAATAATCCCATCGCATTGGAGCCGCCGCCGATGCAGGCGACCAACGAATCCGGCAGGCGGCCTTCGGCCTCCTGCAGTTGCGCGCGGGTCTCGACGCCGATGACCGACTGGAAGTCGCGCACCATCATCGGATAGGGATGCGGCCCCGCAATGGTGCCGATGCAGTAATAGGTGTTGTGCACGTTGGTCACCCAGTCGCGCAGCGCCTCGTTCATCGCGTCTTTCAGCGTGCGGGTGCCCGACTGCACCGGGACGACTTTGGCGCCCAGCATCTCCATCCGGAACACGTTCGGCGCCTGCCGCGCCACATCTACCGCGCCCATATAGACGATACATTCGAGGCCAAACCGCGCGCACAAAGTAGCCGTGGCCACGCCATGCTGGCCGGCGCCAGTCTCGGCAATGATGCGCTTCTTGCCCATGCGGCGCGCAATCATGATCTGGCCGAGCACGTTGTTGACCTTGTGCGAGCCGGTGTGGTTGAGCTCCTCGCGCTTGAGATAGATTTTTGCGCCGCCGAGGTGCTCGCTGAGACGCTCGGCGTAGTAAAGCGGCGATGGCCGGCCGACATAGTCCTTCAGATAGCCGTTCATTTCGCGCTGAAACGCCGGATCGGCCTTGGCTTCGGCATAGGCCTTTTCCAGATCGAGGATCAACGGCATCAGCGTTTCGGCGACGAAACGGCCGCCGAAAATGCCGAAATGCCCGGTCTCGTCGGGGCCCGAGCGGAAGGAATTGGGCAAGTTCGGATTCATCAGATCATCAACTCTTCGGTGGCGCGCGCGGCGCGGATAAAGGCGCGGATCATGTCGGGATCCTTGAACCCCGGCGCGCTTTCCACGCCCGAGGATACATCGACGCCGCCGGCGCGGGTGACCCGCAGGGCCTCGGCAACATTCGCAGCGTTGAGGCCGCCCGACACCATGAAGGGAATTTTGAGGGTAAGATTTTCCAGCACATGCCAGTCGAAGGTGGCGCCGAGGCCGCCGGGGCGGGTGGCATGTTTCGGCGCGCGGGCATCGAACAGGATGTGGTCGGCAACCGCGGCATAGCCCGGCAGGCTAGCGAGATCGGCCGTCGTTTCGACTGCGATTGCCTTCATCACCTGAAGCGAAAATTTCTGCTTGATGTCGCGCACCCGCGCCACGGTTTCCTTGCCGTGCAATTGCAGAATGTCGGGTTGCAGCGCATCGACGATGTTGGCCAGCGTCGCATCGTCGGCATCGACCGAAAGCGCCACTTTCACGGCGCGGCCCTTGGCCTGCTTGCCGAGTTCGCGGGCCTTTTCCAGGCCGAGGTGCCGGGGCGACGGGGGGAAAAACACGAATCCCACCATGTCCGCACCGGCGTCCAGCGCTGCGTCAAGGGTCTCACGCGTGGACAGGCCACAAATTTTGACGATCAGGGACATGGCTCAGGGCACGGGTTAAGGCGTAACAGGGAAGTCCTCATCCTGAGGAGCGGCCTCTTGGCCGCGTCTCGAGGGATGAACGGTCATCCTCATGATTCGAGATGCGCGTAAGAACGCACTCCTCACCATGAGGGGCCGCGGGGCGGGTTCTACAACGTCGCGCCGTGCTTGTCTCGCCCGGCGGCCCCGTACCCGGTGCCTTGTCCGGTCCCTTGCGGGGGCAGCGCCAGGAAGCGCGAATCACCCCGGGAGAACGTCATGGCCCTGGCGCGCAGTTCGGCCAGTTGCGCCTGCGCCTGCCGCGCATCGGCTTCATGCTGCCGCGCCGCGCGCCGCCAGTGGCGCTGCCGGAACCAGCTCGCCGTGCCGCCGGCCACCACGCCGAGGATCGCCACGACGATGATGACGGCGAACAGCGGCATAGTGACGCCGACCGACGGATCGCGGGTATTGAACGGATCGAACGACACCGTCACGAAGTGCCGGTTGGCCACCGCGAAAACGACAAACAGCAAGCCCAGCGGAATCACGATCAGGGCCGTGAAAAATTTTCGCATGGCCTCTCTCGCAGAGAAGTTGATCTGGACGCGTATTCCGCAAAAGTGGATACCGGTTTTGCGATCAGAATACGCGCAATTCTAGATGCCTTTACGCGCCCGCGTCGGGAGTGCCGGGTTCGCGGTTCAGCCGTTCGCGCATTTCCTTGCCGGTCTTGAAAAACGGCACGCTCTTCTGATCGACCGGCACATGGGCGCCGGTGCGCGGATTGCGCCCCGCGCGCGCCGGGCGATGCTTCACCGAGAACGCGCCGAAACCGCGCAACTCGACGCGATCACCACGCGCCAAGGCAGCTACGATTTCATCGAGGATTGCGTTCACAATATTCTCCACATCCCGCTGATAGAGGTGCGGGTTGTGCTCGGCGATGCGCTGAACCAGTTCGGATTTGATCATCGGCGACGGGACCCGTGACGTGGGGATATCCATTTCCGTGAAAATGCCTTGAACTGTCAAGACGCTAAATGAAATTCCGTCCCTCGGAAAGCACGTGACAAACAGCCGGACCGGGGTTTGTGACAATGCCCGCAGTGCGGGAGAAAGTGACGGAAACCGGACTTAGAGGGTCTAATTCGAAGCTGCGGGACGCCACAACGCAAGCATTCCATCAAGGCCGAGGTGCTCGACCGCTTGCGCGACGCCGGCCTGCTCGACCTGCCGCGCGACCGTGCTCAAGCCCAGCGCATCGAACGTGATCGAGGCTGCCGTGCGCAGGAAGGTCAGGTCGCCGAACCGCGGCGACAGTTTGAAATCCCGCACCGGCAGGTTGCTTTTGACATTCTTGTTCGCGACCAGCCAGGCGACCGCGGTCTTCTCGTCGCCCAGCTGATCGATCAGCTTGAGATCGACCGCCTGGCGCCCGGTAAAGACGCGGCCGTCGGCGACTTTTTCCAATAACGCGTCATCCATGCCGCGGCGCTCTTTCACCAGGCCGCGAAACCACGCATAGGTATCCTTCACCAGCGCATCGAGCGCCGCGCGCGCTTCGGGGCTGGTCGGCTCGAAGCCGTTCGGGGCTGCTTTCAGCGGCGAGGACTTCACTTCCTCGACCTTGACGCCGACGGTCTTCAACAAGTCTGTGAAATTCGGGATTTGAAACAGCACGCCGATCGAGCCTACCAGCGAGGTCTGCTGCGCGATGATGTGATCGGCCGCGATCGCGGTGATGTAGCCGCCCGAGGCGGCCAGTCCATCCACCACCACGACCAGTGGCTTTTTCGCCTTCAGGCGCACCAGCGCGTCGTAAAGCTGCTCGGAGCCGGCGGTGGTGCCGCCAGGCGAATTGATGTGCACGATCACGGCCGCGGCGGATGATTTTTCCAGCCGCTCCAGCGCCTCGGCGCGAACCTGATCGCTGCGGATCAGGCCTTCGATATTGACCCGCGCGATCGAGCCGGACACCGTGAGCGCCTGACGGCCGCCCGGCGTCACCAGCACGCCGACGGCCACGATCGCCGCGATCGCCACCACGACAGCGGCGACGCGCCAGAACGTCAGCTTGCGGCGCATCCTGCGGCGGTCGACGATCACATCGGAATCAAGCGACATCGAAATTCTCCTGAGCTGTCCCCGCGCGTTTTGCCTTCGCAGCGTGGACGCCGGGTTATCTGAATACATCAATTGCGATGCAATATGAAGAAAACAAGGCCCCCCACTGCTCTCGTCCCCGCGAAGGCGGGGACCCAGTATTCCAGAGGCGTAGTGCTAGAGCCGAGGAGCCGCGGCGTACTGGGTCACCCGGTCAAGCCGGGCGATGACAAGCTTGCGACGTGGCTGGTTCTGCAAAAACAAAAAGGGCCCCGGTCGAAACCGGAGCCCATGTTCGTAACGGCGCCGCCGGCCCTTACTTCTCCGCGCGGCCCTTGAGGGCGGTGCCGAGGATGTCGCCCAGCGTCGCCCCGGAATCCGAGGAGCCGTATTGTGCGATGGCTTCCTTCTCTTCGGCGACTTCCAGTGCCTTGATCGAGACCTGCACCTTGCGCGCCTTCTTGTCGAACTGGATCACGCGTGCGTCGACCTTTTCGCCAACCGCGAAACGCTCGGCGCGCTGATCGGAGCGCTCGCGCGCAAGTTCGGACCGCTTGATGAAGGTGGTGAAATCGGTGCCCGAGATCTGGACCTCGATGCCGCTTTCCTTCACCTCGAGCACTTCGCAGGTCACGACCGCGCCCTTCTTGACGTCGCCGGGCTCCGCGAACGGATCGCCTTCGAGCTGCTTGACGCCGAGCGAGATGCGCTCCTTCTCGACATCGACATCGAGCACGATGGCCTTGACCATGTCGCCCTTCTTGAAGTTGTCGATCACCTGCTCGCCCGGCAGCTTCCAGTCGAGGTCGGACAGATGCACCATGCCGTCGACGTCGCCTTCGAGCCCGAGGAACAGGCCGAACTCGGTCTTGTTCTTGACCTCGCCCTCGACCGTCGAACCAACCGGGAATTTCTCGATGAACACTTCCCACGGATTGCGCATGGTCTGCTTCAGACCCAGCGATATCCGGCGCTTGACGGAATCGACCTCGAGCACCTGCACTTCGACTTCCTGCGAGGTCGAGACGATCTTGCCGGGATGCATGTTCTTCTTGGTCCACGACATTTCCGAGACGTGGATCAGGCCTTCGATGCCGGGCTCCAGTTCGACGAACGCGCCGTAGTCGGTGATGTTGGTGACTCGGCCGGTGAAGCGCGCATTGAGCGGATACTTCGCCTCGATGCCCTGCCACGGATCGTCCAGCAGCTGCTTCATGCCGAGCGAGATGCGGTGGGTTTCGTGGTTGATCTTGATGATCTTCACCTTCACCGTCTGGCCGATGGTCAAAACCTCGGTCGGGTGATTGACCCGGCGCCAGGCGATATCGGTGACGTGCAGCAGGCCGTCGATGCCGCCGAGGTCGACGAACGCACCGTAATCGGTGATGTTCTTGACTACGCCGTCGATCACCTGACCTTCTTCGAGGTTCTGAACCAGTTCCTGGCGCTGCTCGGCGCGGGTCTCTTCCAGCACGGTGCGGCGCGACACCACGATATTGCCGCGGCGGCGATCCATCTTGAGGATCTGGAACGGCTGCGAGTTGTTCATGAGGGGCGCGACGTCGCGGATCGGGCGGATGTCCACCTGCGAGCGCGGCAGGAAGGCCACCGCGCCGTCGAGATCGACGGTAAAGCCGCCCTTGACCTGGTTGAAGATGACGCCGTGCACCTTCTCGTTGTTGTTGAAGGCCTTTTCGAGCTTGCCCCAGCTTTCCTCGCGGCGCGCCTTGTCGCGCGACAGCACGGCTTCGCCGAGCGCATTTTCGATGCGATCGAGGAACACCTCGACCTCGTCGCCGACCTTGAGGTCGCTCTCGCGGCCGGGACCGTTGAATTCGCGAAGCGCCACGCGGCCTTCGGTCTTGAGGCCGACGTCGATGACGGCCATGTCTTTTTCAATCGCGACAACAATGCCCTTGATGACGGAGCTTTCCTGCAGATTGCCGCCTGCGAAGGATTCATCGAGCATCGCGGCAAAATCGTCGCGGGAAGGATTATAGGAAGAAGCAGTCGAAGCCATTTGTTCTCCAGATGCGGGTGTCGCCGGCCATTCGGGTTAAAGGGCGTATCGCTACGTGAAGTGTCGGGGTCCGCAAATCCCAACGACCGCCTCGCAAAAAATCGCGAGAGCGGGCCGGCAGCATGCCTGCACGTTCGATACGTTGATTTGTTCCGGAGCCTGAACGAGGCAATTGACCTCGGGATCGATGTTCAAGACCTGGAGCGGGCTTTCCTCCAATGACGGCAGGGCGTCAAACCCTAAGCCGGCCCGCTCGGACGGCCTCGACAATGTCGATGGCGGCCCGGACGCCGCCTTCTATATCCAACTGCGAGTTGTCGAGCAAGTAAGCATCTGAAGCCGGTTTTAAAGGCGCAACGGCCCGATTCTGGTCGCGTTCGTCGCGTTTGAGGATATCGGCCAGCACGGCGGCCTCGTCGGCATCCTCGCCCCTCGCGCGGGCTTCCAGGGTACGGCGGCGGGCGCGGACTTTCGGGTCGGCGACGACGAAGATTTTCACGTCCGCATCGGGGCAGATCACGGTTCCGATGTCGCGGCCGTCAAGCACCGCGCCGGGCGGATCGGAGGCAAATTGCCGCTGAAAATTGACCAAAACCTCCCGCACCCGGGGGATCGCGGATACCACCGAGGCGGCCTCGCCCACGATTTGGGTCTTAAGCGCGGGATTGCCGAACTTTTCCGGATCAAGCGCCAACGCCGCTGAAACCGCAATCATCTCGTCGGTGAGATTGGCCCCCGCATCCAGCAGTGCCTTGGCCACCGCGCGATAGATCACGCCGGTATCGAGGTGACGATAGCCGTAATGCGCGGCCAGCCGCTTGCCGAGTGTGCCCTTGCCGGAGGCGGCCGGTCCGTCGATGGCGATGATCATGAAAACTCCGGAGCGGCGCGCGCGCGGCGCAGCGGCCGTTCCTCGGTGAAGATGTTGCGTGAGGCGAATTCGGCGGGGCTGGAAAAGGTCAGATATTCGCGCATCGAATCGGACGGCGACTCGGTCGTAAACCATGGACTGTCCAGCCGCCGCGCCGGATCGGAAACCCAATGGGGAACGCTCCCGAGACGACGCTGCTTCGCCAAATATTCGGCGATCGCGCCTACCAGTGCATCCAGGCGATCGTCGCCCGTCAACTTCGGCTCACGCTCGATCGACGCATAGCGGTCCCGATCGGTCTTTGCCAGATCGAATGTGTCAACAAACTCAGCCAGAACGACATCCCGGCTCGAACCGTTCTGAATCTTCTCAACGGCTTCAGCGAGGGTATTTGGGCGCATCGACTCCTCCCGCGCGATTCATGTTCTTCAAGAGAAAGCGTTGCTTCTCGGGAGACGCAGCACTCACCGGGAAATATCGGCCAAGCAGAGCTATCGCGTCTTCAGCTGTCGAAATACCCACAACTTGCATCAGATTAAGGATATCGAGCCGCTCCGTTTCGCCGCGAAGCGGATCCGTGACCCGTATGGCCTTCAGCTTCAGAGCAAGCAAATATTCTGCCGACGGGACCGACACGACAAGCCCTGGGGGAGTGCCGTCCCGAGGAAACGTCCCAAACTCCAAGTGATCGGCGGCGCGATCCGCAAGTGGACTGAGATGGAACGCGACTCCATCGTTAAACCAGCTGTCCTGCCAATTATTCTGCTTGGCAATTTCATTTACGACCTCGGCCAGCCAGCCAGGTAAAGGATGCTCAAGTTCCGACACATCGACGTCCTCCGTCGCGAACCGGAAATTGCTAGCGAGCAGAAGTGCGGAGCCGCCATAGACCGCTATCTGCAGCTTTGTCCCCACCGCGACCGCCGCCCGACCAATCCGGTCGAAGGCATCGAGCACAGCATCGCGATCAAGGGCTTTTGCCATGTTGCTACGAAAACTCCGCTCCCAGCCCGCGCATCATCGGGATAAACGTCGGAAAGCTGGTGGCGATGAAGGCGGTGTCGTCGACCTTGACCGGCTTGTCGGAGGCAAGCCCCATCACCAGCGCCGACATCGCGATGCGGTGATCCATGTGGGTGGCGACGATGCCGCCGCCCGGCACATGGCCGCGGCCCTCGACGATCAGATCGTCACCGGACACCTCGACCTTGACGCCGTTGACGCGCAGCATGTCGGCGGTCGCTTCCAGACGGTCGGATTCCTTGACCCGCAGTTCCTGCAGGCCGCGCATGATGGTGGTGCCTTCGGCGAATGCGGCCG
>Ga0209216_1000133_pt1 | contig 14908 bp, 9 predicted proteins | sample TexAe_OM2H0_O2_FD_187940 | JGI IMG/M metagenome (GOLD analysis project Ga0209216, IMG submission 187940) | Forest soil microbial communities from Davy Crockett National Forest, Groveton, Texas, USA - Texas A ecozone_OM2H0_O2 (SPAdes) (version 2) | ecosystem: Environmental > Terrestrial > Soil >... | reverse complement strand
CCGTAGGCCGCGGTTCCTTCCGAGCCGAATTCGTTGGCGATCGCAAGCAGCGCAGCCATGCCAATGATGATGGCGTAGATCTGCACCGAGGCGGAGGCGGCGATGACCAGAATGGCGCGAAAAACGGTTCGATCGATTCGCAGGCGCGGAAGCAGACCGGCGTCCGGGAGTAATGGATGACTGCGCCGACGAAGGTGAAGAACGAGCCACGCCAGGGCCACTGCCCATGAAATGATTATCGCCCAGGCGGCACCGGTCACGCCAAAGGCTGGAAGGCCGGCCCGCCCCTGGATCAGCACCGGTCCGACAATGACGCCGACCGCCGTCGACGCGGTGAGCGCGAGCACCGGCGTCACTGTATCGCCGACCGCGCGCATCATCGCGGCAACGGGCATGAAAAAAAACAGCACGATTTGGCCGCAGAGCATAACGCGCGCGTAGTCGGTCGCATCGGCCAGGACATCGGCCGGCGTGCCGAGTGCGGCCAGCAGCGGCCGCGCAAAAATGCCAGCGACTCCGGTTGCGATGCCGCCGAGCAGCGCGATGGACAGCGCGGTCCCGACCACGGCCTGCAGCCTGTCCTTTCGTCCGGCGCTATACGCTTGTCCAATCAGCACAGTGGCGCCGGTGCCAAGGCCCATGATGAAGGCCGCGCAGAATAATTGCACTGGCACGAAGGCCGATGCGGCGGCGAACGCACGAATTCCTATCATTTGGCCGAGATAGATGCTGCTGATGGTGCCGGCGAGCGGCTGCAGGAAGTTACTCAGCATGATGGGGGCGACGAAAAGCAAAAAGGCCTGGAATATCGGGAGGCCAATCTTCGCTACCGGCCGGCTTGCCTTGATTGTCAGCGGGCTTTGCATCGCATGATTTCCTCGCCACGGTGAGTCCGGCGCGCGACGGCGCAGGAGCATCAAGTCGCTCGATAAATCTGGCGTTTGAATTGTAGCGCAGCAACTTGAAATACGCACCGTCAAAAAATTTATAAATGAAGGGACTGCGGCGATGGCATCAACGGCACGCGTTGCCCGAACCACCAGAAAGATTCCTCCATTGACGGAAGTGGTTCGATCAGCAAGCAAACCACGATCAGATCGGCAAAAGCATACGTCGGCGATTGAAGGCCGGCCGCCGGAGCATTTTGCCGAATCGGAGTCCGCAAATACGCAACCATTGCGCCTTTGCCCGGTTTCACCCGCGGTCGGCAAAAAGGTGGAATGAAGGCTTGGCTTTAGCCGAAGAAAATTAGCGCCAAATCGCTTCAGCGATGAAGGCCGATGACGATCGGCATCCGGGCGGCGTGGATCGCGGGAAGCAGCCCGCCGATGAATCCGACGATCAGCGCGAGGCCGATGCCCTGCGCGAGGAGGAGGGGGCTCAGCTTGAAGCTGAACACCACCTGGGTCAGGCTCGCTCCCAGCGTCGAGGAGGTCATTCCGTCGAAAATCAGAAATGTCGCGATTGCTCCGATCGCGCCGCCGAGCGTGGCGAGCATGAGCGCTTCAATAAGGGTTCCAACAAAGGCGGAAAGGCCGCTGAATCCGATGGCACGCAACGTTGCGATTTCCACCGTTCGCGCCGCGACTGAGCTGTACATCGCATTGAGAGCACCGGCGAGCGCTCCGATCGCCATGGCAGCCGCCAGCGGCCAGCCGAGTTTCTGGACGAGGTCGGATGTGCGCGCCGCCTCGTTGGCGAAGTACATCGCCTCCGATTTGACGTCGAGTTTCATCCGCGGGTCCTTATCGACGTAGCCCTTGAGTTGATCGAGCGTCCCCGAACTTTGCAGACGCGCCCGGATCGTCTGGAACATGTTATTTTGGTTGAAGAGGCTCTGGACGACCGGCAGGTCGGCCCAAAGTTCCGATTCGAAAACGCTGCCGCCCGCGTCGAACACGCCGACGACCCGCCACTGGCTGTTGCGCAGGATAGGGGTGTTTCCGAGTTCGAATCCGTGAAACTGGCTCAACAGCCCCTTTCCGACGACGATCTCGTTGGCGCCAGGATTGAACATCCGGCCATCGATTATCTTGATGTCCTTGCGGACTGCGTCGCCTTCGCGGCCGATCCCGCGCAGCGGCACGCTGGCCCTGGTCAGAGTCGCGCGCCGCAGGGCGCTCACCGACACATAGAGCTCGGCCGAAACCATCGGCTTGCCGCCTGCGCCGCGCGCGATGCCGGGTCCGTCCTCGACGAGACGCACCTGATCACCGGACAAGAAACTGTAGACTTCGGCATCCGCTCCGCCCCGCAGGATGACGGCGACATCGTCCGCTCCGGCGCTGGTCATCGCATGGCGGAAACCGTTCGCCATCGCCAGGAACGCGAGCAGCACCATGACCACGAGCGCTATGGCGACGACGGTCGACAGCGACAGCCACAATCGCTGGGGGATGCTCTTGACGTTGATGATCGTCGCCGCGGCTGCCTGCCGTAGGAATGAGCGCATCGGTCAACCTCGTCCCAAACCCTCAACGATCTTGTCACGCCAGGCATTGAGCGCGGGCAGAAGACCCGCCGCGACGCCGAAGCACACCATCAAAGAGATCGCCACAAGCGCGATCTCGGGGCTGATGGTAATCCCGGGAAACGAATTCGAGATGCGCGTATCGCGCAGATACCAGGTGAGGAGAGCCGCTATACCGAGTCCGGGCAAGCCGCCGATCAGAGCCAGCAAGACGGACTCGCTGAGAACAAGGCGCAACACGCGCCCACTGGAAAAGCCCAGTGTCTTGAGCACGGCGATCTCCCGCCTGCGCTCGCGCACGGCCATCATCATGGTGTTGCCGACGATCATCAACAGCGTCAAGAAAGCGGTGCCGATGACAAGTTTGACGACCAGGGCGATGTTGCCGAACTGCGCGGCGAAGGCGGTGCGGAAAGCCTTGTCGGTATCGGTCGAGGTTTCGTTCGAGGAGTTTACAAACCTGTCGTCGATTGCCTGCGCCACGGCGTCGTTGATCGCGACCCCGGTCGTCTTCACCGGGATCCACAGAACCAGGTCCTTGCCGAGGGTGCGGCTTTCGTTGAAATAGTCCCATTGGAAGATCATCAGATTGCTGTCGAAGCCCTGTCTGCGGGCGGTGAAGGTTCCGTCTATGGTGACGTCCCAGGTTTTCGACCCGTTCTTTTGCGCGAAAATGTTGCTCGTGATCGGTATGCGGTCCCCGACCTTCCACCCCCACTTCCGCGCCATCATCTCGCCCACCAGCGCGCCGGTACGGTTGCGGATGAAAGCCTGCCGCATCGCCGGCGGGAAGTCGTAATAGTTTTCATTGATGTCGGTCCACGTCTCCGGCTCGACCGCGAACACGTTAATCGGGTTGGCGGGCTGCTGGTAATATCCGGCGAACCAGCTCAGGTAGGTCGCCTTTCGCACGCCCTCGATGGAGCGGACCGCACTGTAGTGGGCGAGCGGCATCGAGCGCGTGAACGAGAGCTTGTTGACCACGATAAGACGGTCGTCGTCGACCGCGTCCCGGATGCCATTGAATGCGCGCTCGAACCCGGCAAGCACGCCAAAGATCGCAAAGGCCACGATGATCGAAACGAGCATCAAGCCGGCACGAACCTTCTTGCGCAGCAAGTTTTTCCGGATCAGCGTCAGCTCATTCATGCTTCGAGTTCCCCCGACGCGAATTGTCCCTTATCCAAATGCAAAGTGCGCCGCGCGTATTTGGCGGCGGCCGGATCGTGGGTCACCATTATGATGGTCTTGTTCAGCTCGCGATTCAAAATCTGCAGCATTTCGAGGATCTCGTCCGCGGTCGCGCGGTCGAGATCGCCGGTTGGCTCATCGCACAACAGCAGCTTCGGGTCGGAAACGATGGCCCGAGCGATGGCCACCCGTTGCTGTTGTCCGCCCGACATCTCGCGCGGATAGTGCGTCGCCCGGTCCGCCAGCTTGACGATCTCCAGGGTCGCCTCGACGCTTTTGCGCCGCTGGGTTTTGTTCAGATGCGTGAGCAGCAGCGGCAATTCGACGTTTTGCGCCGCGGTGAGCATCTGCATGAGATTGTAGAACTGGAAAATGAAGCCGATGTTCGCCGCGCGCCAGCGCGCGAGATCGCCTTCCGACAGGGTCTCGATGCGATGTCCGGCAACCTCGATCTCGCCGGCGTCCGGCCGGTCGATGCCGCCGAGCAGATTAAGCAGTGTCGTCTTGCCCGATCCGGAGGGGCCCATCACGGCGGCAAAGTCGCCGGCCGATATGGACAAATCGAGACCGTCGAAGACTTTGATTGTCTCCTTGCCTTTGGTGAAACCTTTGCGCAGGCCCAGAATACGAATCAATGGAGTCGCTGACATGGATCTGATCCTCCCTGTTCACGGCTGTGCTCAGCGCCTCAATTTGCTGTGGACGGCGTTGCGGCAGACGAGCCTCTGGCTGGACCGTCCTCCAGAAATGTAACCTTGATGCTCATCTCGGGCAGGATGCGCGGGTCCTTTTGCCTGAAACCGACCCGCACCCTCACTGTCGCCTTTTCGCGATTGGCGGTCGGCACGACGGCGATAACATACGCCGGAATGGTCCAATTGCGATAGGCGTCGAGTACCGCGGCGACCGGTCCGTCGGGAAGGACACGGCCGATGAACTCTTCGTTGACGTCGACTTCGACTTCGATCGAGTCCATGTCGACGATCGTGCAGATGCCGGTGCGGGTAAAGCCGCCGCCCGCGGACAGTGGCGAGATCATCTCGCCAGGTTGCGCGCTGCGGTCGACCACGACGCCGCCAAACGGAGCGATGATCCGGTGCTGGTCGAGCACCTCGCTGGCGCGCCGTGCATCGAGCTGTGCAGTCTCGACCTGCGCCTCGGCCTGGGTCAGCTGCGCGCGTAACACGGCGGCCCTGGCCTCGACCTTGGTCAGGTCGGCCTCGCTGGCGAAGTTCTTCTGCGACAGGCTTTTGGTGCGCGCGAATATTCGCTCCGCGTCGCGCAGATCGGCCGTGATCGCCGCAACGGCGGCGCTGGACGACACGACCCTCGATTTGGCCAGCTGGAAATCGGTGTCCGCCAGCCTGCTTTCGAGCCGCGCCAGTGGCTGGCCCGCCTTGACGACCATCCCCTCGTCGACGAGCGATTCCACGACCTTGCCGGTGACTTCCGAGGCGATAGTGGCTTTGCGCCGGGCCACGACGTAGCCGGACGCGGCCAAGCCGCTAGGGCGGCCGGCGTCGGCTAACGCGGTCGGCCCCGATGCCGGCTTCTCGGCCGGCGGATTCTGCACGGAGGCGGAGCTATTGGGCTGCTGGAGGCTTGCAAGATGCGGGGCAGCAAACCAGAAGAGAAGCCCCAACGCGACGGCGAGAAAGCTCATCGCGCCAAGGCGCGAAAACCGGCGCGCCGGCGTCGCAGCAGCGCTCCCGCCTCGGTCGATCGCCAGCGAGCTAAGCAAGGTCGTCTTGTCGAGCACCTGATCTTCCCCGAGCCGATACGGCTTTGCGTTTTACTAGGGCAGATACGGCTTTGCGTTTTACTAGGGCAAAGGAGAGGAAAAATCAACTCCCGGGTGAACCGTTACACGATCAGGTTGTGCGCTTGCGCATCACCGCCGTTCGGTCATAATCGCATGCGCCGATGGCCTGATCGCTTGCGCAGCGACAGCGCCTCATCGCGGCCCGTTGAGGAAATTTCCTGGCAACATGCCTCGGGAAAATACCGTATTCATGTTTTCCGGCCAAGGCTCCCATTATTATCAGATGGGGCGTGATCTTTTTGACCACGATGCCCTTTTCCGGAGGAACATGCTGCACATGAACGAGGTCGCCGGGGATTTGCTGGGCCTCTCTTTGACCGACATTCTTTACCAAAACAGGAAGTCCGATGTTTTCGATCGCACCTTGCTGTCCAGTTCGGCCATTTTTGCGATCGAATACGCGCTCGCGCAGACACTGATCGGCAACGGCGTCGAACCGGCCCTGGTGCTGGGTGCAAGCCTCGGCGTCTATTGCAGTATCTGCGTTGCGGACTGCCTCAAGGCCGACAAAGCGCTCGCCACCGTGATCGGCCAGTCACGGATATTCGAGGAACGGTGCGAGCCGGGCTTCATGCTGGCGCTTCTCGCCAGTCCCCGACTGTATTCCGACAGCCCTGTTTTGCACCGCAACAGCGAAATCGCTGCCTTGAACTATTCCGGCCACTTCGTAATTTCAGCAAGGCAGCCGGATTTGCAGCAAATCGAATCGTTTTTGAGGGATCGGGAAATTACATACTACAGGCTGCCGGTTTCGCTGCCGTTTCATACCCGGTGGACGGAGCCGGCGCGGTCCGCGACCCTTGCGCTGTTCGAATCTTTGCAATTTGCACCTCCGCAGCTTTCGGTCGTCTGCTGCGGGCAAGCGAGCCCTCGCGACGCGATCACGCCCGCCTTCCTCTGGGCCTCGCTCAGGGAGTGCATTGACTTCGAACGGACCATCTTGCGCTTGGAACTCCAGGGACCCCATCGCTACATCGATGTGGGCCCGATGGGCACCCTGGCCACGTTCCTCAAGTACCTGTTGCCGCCGACTTCGCAGTCTCGCGTGCATTCGGTCATGACGCCGCTCGGGGGGGATCTAAAAAGGCTCCGAGAGCTTTTGACCGCCGCGCGAACGAGCGGCTGAGGTCTCTGGCCTCGCGTCCGCATCGCGGTGCCGAAGCGGTGCTGCAAGACGGCCGGGTCGTATCGCCGAGCGACGCCATCAAGCCCACGACGCCGGCGTGGTGCTTTCCGAAGCAATGCGGAATTGCCCGGTATACCGCTTGAAGCGTCTCGTGACCGCTTCGGCGTCAAGCCCAAACGCCTCGAGCGAATAGCGATGGACGCCATGTTTATCCTTTGGGTTATTTGCCAGGTACCCGCGCATTAGCCCCAGCACTTCGTCGGTTATGCCGAGGCCGAAATGCCGATAAATGCCTTTGACGACGCCGATCGGGTCTTCGACAAGAGTCGGGTACTGAACGTCATAAAACCGCTCGGCCGGTGCATGCACGCGCACATCCAGGCAGCGGTCCAGCCCATGCCCAAGTTGCTCCAGCGTAGCTTTGCCCAACTGCCCGCAGTCGACCGTTTCGTTGTACAGGTCACGGTAGCTGGACTGCAGGCTGCAATTCGACGGCACGGCCTTCAGAGGATCACGGTGAATTTGGACGATGTTCGCGTCGGGAAACACGGTCAGCAGGGCATCCAGGTTGAACGTGTGAAAAGGCATCTTCAAGAGCCAGCGCTCGCCCCGGCGAAGGTGCTGAAGCAGCTGCAGCTGCTTCTTGTAATAGCGATATGCGCCCACCCGATTCCGTCCGTACAACCAGTTACGATAGGTGGGAATATCGGTCATGAATGAGAATGTCTCGGATTCGAATGTGTTGGCCATCAGCAAGCCGCACTCCTCGGGAGCATCGGCTGCAAAGATGTGTTTCGACCGCATCTCCGGCACCATCCAGTTCAACATCCGAAGCGGCATCGTCGCGCGTTCCCGGCGTCGGTCCGCGGTCATCTTGGTCGGCGGCACCGGGCTCTCGGCTTCCCAGAAGCTCATCCAGCGATATGTCGGATCGAGCGCCAGCAAGTTGAACAACAAAGTCGTCCCCGTGCGCGGCAGTCCGATGATGAACAGCGGCTGGACGATCTGCGTTTCCAGCACCTCCGGGTGGCGCTTCCAGTACGCCTGAAGCTCGAGGCGGTTGCCGAGACGGCGAATGATTTGCGTACGTGTAAATTGCCAGCCCAGCGGATGCAGGCGCGCCTCCCGCTGCGTGGATTCAAGCAGCACCTTCAGCGGCTCTCGGAACGATTCGCCGCCGAAATCGTCCAGTCCGGTTTTGAGCTCGGCTTCCCTGCACGCTGCATCCGGGCCGAGCAAGCTCCCTTGCACCCCAAGATGGCCAAGACCACGTCCGACTGCGTTCACGAGCCTGACCGGCACGCGCTGAACCGGCCGACGAACGAGGTTGCTGGTCGTGATTGCGGCGCTGTCCATCGTCGTTCCTCCTGATAACGGTTGCCGACGCATTTGCGGTCTCGAAGCGCGTTCGAGCGCGCTGTTCAGTCTATATGCGAATGCCGCATTTGCGCAGCCGTTCTATTTGCTGGCTCAAGCGCCGTCTTTGTCCACGGCGAACTCGATGCCGGCTCGCACGATTCCTTGAAAGGAAACAGACGAGCAGGGGTGATACGCGGCGACTTGCTGCCGAACGGAGGTTGCCGATATCAGCGAATTGTCGAGGCGCTCGGGCCGCAGCAGTGCCCTGCGAGCCGCTCTCCTACTTCCGCAGGCTGAGCGGCCGCATGTCCACCCAGACTTCGTCGACATAGCGGAGGCATTCCGATCTTTCCGCGTGCTTGCCCACCGCGCGCCAACCGGCGGGCGTGGCTTCGGAGAGCGGCCAGATCGAATATTGGCCGGCGCGGTTTACGAGCACCGTATAGAGCTTCGTGTCTTCCGGCTCGCCCGACGGCATTCTGGCCTCCGCAGTGGACAATGGATCGTCCCTTCCATCTGCGTTTTGCGATGATCAGGACGTCTGCAAATTCATTTGAGCTCCGATGCAGCGAAGTATGCGACTCGTCTTTGCGCCACGTCAATCCGCTTCCCCACCCAAGCGCCGATCAGAATCGCCCGCCGCGAAAAGACGCAACCGTTGCGCATTTGCCGGCGCGCGATGCCGCGCAGCAGCGCGGCGCGACCTTCGCGGCGGCGTCATGATCGCCACAGCGCGAGAAAAATCGAACAGAAGATACCGAAATATCCATTCAAGCTTTTTATTTAACGATTCAAAATTCCGTTTCAAAATTGCGTAGCGTGTCTGGCCGCAGTCGTCTTACAATCACGCTCCCGATTGTGTGATCTGATGTCTTCCATGCCTCCACGTCGTTATCAAACGAGTCGTTTTTTTTGAATGAGGGAGCGGGCACATGGACAAACAGGTGGTAGGACAGGTGCATTTTCCGTCGCCGAAAACGGCGCCGGACCAGGCTGTTGTCGAGTTGAACGGCGGCAACCCAACGCTTTCGCCGCATGCGACCGCCGATTCCGAGCCGTTACGCCGCACGCGACCAATGAGCGGTGCCGAGTATCTCGATAGCCTGCGGGACGGCCGCGAGGTGTGGAGTTATGGGCAACGCGTTCGAGACGTGACGGCGCATCCCGCGTTTCGCAATCAAGCGCGCATGGTGGCGCGCATGTACGATGCGTTGCATCGCCCCGATGCGGCGTCGAAATTAACGTGCGCGACCGATACCGGCTCGGGCGGTTTTACTCATCGTTTCTTCAAGGCAAGCAGGACCGCTGAAGAGGTCGTTGCCGACCGCGACGCGATCGCCGCGTGGCAGCGAATTGGCCACGGCTACATGGGTCGCAGCCCCGATTACGTCGCGTCTTTCCTGGGCGTATTGGGAGCAAACGCCGACTTCTTCGGACCATATCGAGAGAATGCGCTGGCATGGTACGTCCGCTCGCAAGAGCAGGTGCCGTTCGTCAATCACGCGCTCGCCAATCCGCCGTTCGATCGGAGGCTGCCGCCGGATGCCGCCGAGCAGGTGAATGTGCGTGTCGTCAAAGAGACGGACGCGGGCCTGATTCTGAGCGGCGCGAAGAACATCACCACGAATGCGCCGCTGACGAATTTTTCGTTCCTGGCGAGCGACGGCGGAACGTTCGTCAAGGATCCCAATTTTGCGGTAATCGGCATTCTGGCGATGGATGCGCCCGGGTTGAAGGTCATCTGCCGGCCGTCTTATGAAATGAGCGCGGGGATCGTCGGCACGCCGTTCGATTATCCGCTGTCCAGCCGCCTCGACGAGAACGACGCGATCTTCATTCTCGATAACGTGCTGATGCCGTGGGAGAACGTCCTTGTTTGGGGAGACGTGAATCGCTACGGCCACTACGCAGGCGAGACGGGACTGTTCGAGCGATCCGGCCTGCAATATTGCACCAGGCTGGCGGTAAAGCTCGATCTGATCAGCGGCTTGCTGCTGCGCGCCGTCGAGGCCGTAGGGATCGACCAATTCCGCGGCGTCCAGGTGAGCGTCGGCGAGGTGCTGAATTGGCGCCATTTGATGTGGGCGTTGACCGACGCCATGGCGTACAACGTCACGCCCCACCGCGGCGTCGTGCTGCCGAACCGCGAAGGCATGATGGCTGCCCGCATGATGGGCGCGACGGCCTATTCTCGCGTGCGACAGATCATCCTCGACCTTGTCGCCAGTGGCCTGGTGTTCCAGCCGACCGGGGCGCGCGATTTGAAGGCTCCGGAACTTCGCCCCTATCTGGACCGCTTCTTACGCACCTCCGACGGTGACGCCGTCTCGCGCATCAAGCTGATGAAGACATTATGGGACGCGGTAGGTACCGAGTTTGCCGGACGGCATGAACTCTACGAAAGAAACAATTTCGGCAATCAGGAAGCTATCCGACTCTATCCTTTGATCAGCGGACTGAAGGACGGCGTGGTCGATGACCTCAAGAATTTCGTCGAGGGCTGTCTTGCGGAGTGCGACCTCGACGGCTGGACGTCTCCTGACCTCGTCAATTCCGACGATCTCGACTTCTCGACGCGCGAAGAAACGCACGTTGTGCGCGAACGGGATGAAGCGCTGATGAGAGGCCTGTGATGGATGGCCGCACGAGACTGAATGTTCTGCTGTCTCGCGGAATCGAAGTCTGGCCGGATGGAAACCAGATTCGCTTTCGCGCGCCGCCGAGCCTGCTGACAACCGACGTGATGGAGGAAATCTCGGCGTACAAGCACGATCTGCTGAGCGAGCTGACAACCCTCTCTCCGCTTCGTGCCGACGGCTTGCCGGAGGAAGCGGCCCACGGCAGCACGATTTGGGTGTCGATCAGCGTTCACGGCGCGCTCGATCTGTCGGCCTTGCGCCGCGGCGTGCAGTTTCTGGTGGGGCGCCATGCTGCGCTGCGCACGACGCTCTCGTCGGCGCGGCTGGGATCGAACGGCGGCCGAACGGGGCTGCTGCGCGGTTACATTGGTATTTCGTTTGAGACGACCGAGGCCCAGGCGTGGTCCGTGGAGACGCTGCGCGAGCGCGCGCGCAAATGGGCGCAGCGGCCGTTCGACCTCGAGCGCGGTCCGACGCTGCGAGGGCATGTGTTTGCACGGGCCGACGACGAGCATGTACTGATCCTGGCGGCGCCACTTGCGCTCCTCGATGAGCAATCCTTGCTCAACCTGCTCTATGAATTGGGCATCGTTTATACGGCCATGCGGCATGGCGCGCTGCCCGCGTTACCGGCCTCGAGAGACGACGAGGTGCGGTCGGCCGACCCCGGGATGGAAGACCCGGCTTTCACGCCTCTGTCGTTTACGGCCGAGACCAGCGGATCGACGGTGGCGGATGGCAGCCGGCACGATTTCCATATCGACCCATTGCTCCTGTTTGGCGCGAACCAGTTGGCGGAAGCCGCGCACACGAAACCGGGTTCGGTGCTGCTGGCAACTTTCGAGGCCCTGCTTTTCCGTTATACATCCCAGTCCGGCTTCGCCGTGGAGTTGCCGGAGTTCGAACAAGCCGGCCCGAATGAGTTTCCCAGAATTGGCCGCGCCAAACGCGTCGCTGTGCGTGCCGAGCTGACCGCGGAAATGCCATTCCGCGCCCTTGTGCGCCGCATCGATGCCGCGCGTCCGAACCCGGGACATCGGCCGCCGACCGGCTTCAACCGGGTTTCGTTCAGCTTCCGGGACGCCTTGCCGTCCGACCTGTTGTGCTCACACGCGCCGTGCCGGATCCCCACGCGGCCGGCCGAGTGGGGCGGCCTGCGTCTGTCGTCCTCCCCGATCGGCGCGCCGGCGCCCATTGCGGATCTGGAACTCGAGGTGGTGAGCTTGAACTACGACACGCTCGCCGGCGTCGCGCGCGCCCGCGCAGATCTGTTTGGGCCGGAAGCCCTGGCGCGGATGGCTCGCCATTTCCAGATACTGCTGCGAAGCGGGATCGGCAACCCTGACCAGGCGATTGGCCGGCTCCAGATCCTCGCACCGGACGAGCGCCGAGATATCCTGCGCGCCTGGAACGATACGGCGCGTGAAATTCCATTTGCCACGTTGCCGCAACTCTTCGCCGCGCAGGCGCGGCGGACGCCCGACGCGGTGGCCGTGACATTGGAGGACAAGCAGCTCACCTACGCCGAGCTCAATCTGAGAGCCAACCGGCTGGCGCATAAGCTCCGGCGTTGCAACGTGGGGCCAGATGTATTGGTGGGCATCTGCATCGAGCGATCGCTGGAAATGGTCGTCGGGCTATTGGCCGTTCTCAAGGCCGGCGGCGCCTACGTTCCGCTCGAGCCCGAGTATCCCGCGGAACGCCTGCAGTACATGATGAGCGATGCGGGTCTTGCCGTTCTCCTCACGCATAGCTCGCTTGCCGCGAGTGCGCCGGCTCCGGACGGAGTGAAACGCATCTTGCTCGATCAGGACGACGCGGTGGAAGAGTTCGACGCGGCGCCCGCCCTCGAACTTCATCCCGAGCACCTGGCCTACATGATCTACACCTCGGGCTCTACCGGCAAACCCAAGGGGGCCGGTAACACGCACTTCGGACTGCACAATCGTTTGAGCTGGATGCAGGACGCCTATCGTCTGACGCCGAACGACGCGGTGCTGCAGAAGACGCCGTTTGGTTTTGACGTATCGGTGTGGGAGTTTTTTTGGCCGTTGATGACGGGCGCGCGCCTGGTCCTGGCCGCGCCGGGTGCGCATCGCGATCCGTTGCGCATTATCGATACGATCCGGAAGCAGGGGGTGACCGTCGCGCACTTCGTGCCTTCCATGCTGCAGACGTTCGTCGCGCATGAGGGGGTGCGGGACTGCAGTGGATTACGGCTCCTGATATGCAGCGGCGAGGAATTGTCTGCTGAGACGCGGGATCGAGTATCCAGACTGTTGCCCGATACTGAGCTGGAAAATTTATACGGCCCGACCGAAGCGGCCATCGACGTGACTTATTGGAGCTGTCGCAACGACCGCTCACATCGAGTTCCGATCGGCCGCCCGATCTGGAACACGCAGCTTCATGTGCTTGACGAGCGATTTGAACCGCTGCCGGCCGGCGTTGCCGGAGACCTTTATATCGCGGGGGCCGGCCTGGCGCGCGGTTATCTCGGGCGACCGGGGCTGACCGCCGACCGCTTCATTGCGGATCCGTTCGGGCCGCCCGGGAGCCGGATGTACCGCACCGGAGACCTGGCGCGTTGGCGTCCTGACGGTGTTCTGGAGTTCCTGGGGCGTGCCGACAACCAGGTAAAGATACGCGGCTTCCGCATCGAGCCCGGCGAGATAGAAGGGGCGCTGACGCGCCATCCCGCCGTAGCTCAGGCCGTGGTCGTTGCGCGCGAGGATCACCCCGGCGACCGCCGGCTCGTCGCCTATGTCGTGGCTGAAGCGGGTTACAGCGCAGACGCCGCGCCGCTGCGGGCGCACCTCGCCCATAGCCTGCCGGATTATATGGTGCCGTCCGCCTTCGTGGCGCTGGAGCGGCTTCCGCTCACGCCCAACGGCAAGCTCGATCGCAAGGCATTGCCGGCGCCGAACCAGACGCCGTCGGAAATTCGCGCGCCGGGCACGCCACAAGAGGAAATCCTGTGCGCATTGTTTGCCGACGTGCTGGGCGTCGAGCAGGTCGGCATCGACGACAACTTCTTCACACTGGGCGGTCATTCGCTGCTGGCGATGGCGCTCATCGGTCGAATGCGTCACGCGCTGGATGCGAAGATGACGATCCTCAGCCTGTATGAATCGCCTACCGTCGGGGAACTGGCAAAACGTCTCGAACATCAAGCCCAAAGCATCGTGCACTGATTCCAATCACTCCTTGCGGGCGGTTACAGGGAACCTGCATCACCATAAGGCGCGATAGATGCCAAACGAGCCGAGGAGTGCCTCAGAGTCATCTGCCGTTGAGGCCGCGATAGCGACCCTGACAGATAGCGGGCAAGGCGACGTTGAATCGTTGAAGGCCGGCGGACCCGACCTGACTGATTCGAAAAATCACCCGCCCAGCGCGAAAGCGGAGGCGGCAGGCGCGGGAGTAAGCGCGCTTTCCGAGGGACAAAGAGGCCTGTGGGCGCTGCAGAAGATGGCGCCCGGAATGAGCGCGTACAATGTGCCGTTCTGTTTTCGCACGCTCCGGCGATTGGATCGCGACGCGTTCCGTAAGGCTTGCTGCGCGCTGCTGGAACGAAATCCGATCCTGGCGAATCCAATTCACGGCGAGGCCGGCGTGCCGTACCGGGCAGGCCAGCCGTCGGAAGCGCCCTTTTTCCAGGAAGAGGATGCTTCGACGCTCAGCGAGAAGGAACTGCTGCCGCATCTGGCCCGCAAATTGAAGGAACCTTTCTCGCTCGAGCGCGGCCCCATGATACGGGTGCATGTTCTGTCGCGGTCGGCCGACGAACAGATCGTTCTCATTGTCATTCACCACATCTCTTTCGATGCGGGGTCGTATCTGCCTTTTGCTGCCCAGCTGTTCGACGCATATGAGGAGTTCGTGCAGCGGGGGACGGCGGCACCGGCTCCGCAATCGACAAGCCACGTTGCCTTCATCGAATGGGAACGGAAACTGCTGGAAGGCCGCGAGGCCCGTCAACATCTCGACTTTTGGAGGCAACAATTGGCGGATGCCCCGCCGATCTTGAATCTGCCGACCGACCTGGCGCGCACCGGGGTCGTGAGCTTCGCTGGCCGGACCTGGGAGGAAGACGTTCCCAGCGGTCTGGCCGACCGAATTCGGTCCCTCTGCCGCCTCCACGGAATCACGCCGCCGACCCTGTTCTTCAGCATTTATAAGATCCTCCTCGCCAGGTACGCGGGCGAGGACGATCTGGTGGTCGGGCTTACCATCGATTTGAGACCGCAGGGCGGTTTCGAGCCCTTCATCGGCGACTTCATCAATATGGTTCCGGTCCG
>Ga0209216_1000132_pt1 | contig 14910 bp, 2 predicted proteins | sample TexAe_OM2H0_O2_FD_187940 | JGI IMG/M metagenome (GOLD analysis project Ga0209216, IMG submission 187940) | Forest soil microbial communities from Davy Crockett National Forest, Groveton, Texas, USA - Texas A ecozone_OM2H0_O2 (SPAdes) (version 2) | ecosystem: Environmental > Terrestrial > Soil >... | reverse complement strand
TCTACTAAATCTTGTCCAAATACGGGAATAGCAGATAATAAATTAGTAATCACGGTAGCACCTCACAGACTCATTTGTCCGTATGGTAAAACATAACCCAGGAATGCAGTAGCCATTGTAAGTATTAATATTATTACACCTATAGACCATAATAATACTCGAGGAGTTTTATAACTACTATAATATAAACCTCTTGCAGTATGAAAATATAAAAATAAAAAGAAAAAAGAAGCTACATTAGCGTGTGTATATCTTAAAAACCATCCTGAATTAACATCTCTCATGATCAATAGTAGATATGAATTTGCACTTTCGCTGCGCAACAGCCATCTTGCCTACTTTTAGTAGGGGCTTAATTAAAATTAAAGGGTCGCTTCCTCCTCTCAGCTTATTTTTAAGCAGCCCTCCCCTTTTTTTCTTAAAAAGCCAAAGGCTGGGGGGTAAGGATCCGTAGGGAAGGGGGTCGCTTCTGCTATGACAGCCCTGGCCGTTTTTATTCATTTAAAAAAAGAGGCACCCTGGAGGCGCGGGATTGTATCTGTTTATTGGAGGTAGGCTGGTGCCTTCGCCTCCACCCCCCAGCCAAGGCAGGGGGGGGGGTAGGACCTGCTTTTGACTTTTTTTAAAAAAAAGAGCTGGACCAACACCAGCTGTCGCTACGAACCTAGCTAAGGCGGGGCGGGTAGACGGTTCCGGTTTCCCTCCAGCAGCTGCCCTAGGTTTTGATTAGGCGCGGGTCTGCTTTCCCAGCAGCAGCCAGTAAATACGCTGGGCTGGTATGCGTCCTTACCAATGGTAGGGCGACCCAAGCACAGCAAGGGATAGAGGGAGCGTAATAATGAAAATTCTTCACTCCCTTTCCTTTCTAGGGGTTGCAAAGCAGGGGAAGCGAAGCTACCCACCACCAGCCCTGGCTTTAGCTACCCATTTCTGGCCAGGAAACCAGGCCCTTGCGCAAGCGACTACTAATGTTGGCCCCGAAGGGTTAGGGGAGGCGCGAAGAGTAAAAGCTGTATCTATTATTGTTTAACTTTCCACTGTCAATGTATCGGCGCACGTCCATAGATGGACGTATTATTCCTATTGCCCCACAAACATCAGCATAGCAACTGCCCGGATGCGCCGAAGGCTAGGGCTACCTCAAACTAGACCCAGCCAAGGCAGGGGGGGTAGGACCTGCTTTTGACTTTTTTTAAAAAAAAGAGCTGGACCAACACCAGCAGCACATACTCACACCTCCCCCATTAACTGGCCAGGAAACCGGGGCCTGCTCCGCTTGCCTTGGTTTGCTTTTTAGTAATAAGTAAAAGGGTAGGGGGGGCCTGCCTTTGCCTTTTAAAGGGTGGCATTTGGGGTTAAGCAAGACGACCTTTAGCCTTTGCAAACGCTTGTGCTAGATTCAGATGTGAGATAGTAGGTGTGAGTTTTACAGATAAAACAGTGTTAAATAGCTCCATATCTATAATCGGTTCAGTTACGTTTTTACCAGAATAACTATAGCGTGAAGTCTTTATATTATCCGCTATAGCTACTGTAACCTTTGCGCAAGCGACGCAAGCGAGGCCTTTTAGATAGAAATATCCTATTTATGTTTGTGTAGTACTAGACACCAATAAAAATCGAGACCTTTGCGCGTTTGCCGCCTCCCCTTCCTTACCTAGAGGGCTGGCCGGCTTTAACCAGCCCGGCCACCAGGAGCTATATACCAAAGAAGCTACCCCGCCCCCCAGGCTCCTGCGTTGCTGGAGGGAGGCGTGCTGCTTATTTTCTAGGGGCCAAGGCACCAGCCCTGCTCCGCTTCCCAAGGTAGGGCTTTATTTAAAAATTAAGGGTCCAGCGCTCTTTTTTACCAAATAAAGTAGGACCAGGCTTCTTTATTTTACTCGCTTGCGCCTAAAAAAAAAACCCAAAAAAGGGATGCGAAGCAAACCAGTTTCAATTTCTTAGTTGTTATGAGGGGTGATAATATAAGGGTTTAAAGCCGGACTATTTAGAGTGAATCCAAAAAAATTAGGTATACTTTTAAATACAGGGCTGCGTAGCTATTTTCCATCACTTGTCTATTGGCTAGGTGAACCCAGGCCCTAGTTGAAAGTAAGATACTAGATTTTTATTAAAATGGGCCTTATCTTGCCCTACCAGCCTTTCCCAGGTAGCTCCCTCTTGCCCTTCCCTAAGGGGGCGCAGCTGCTGTTTTCTTTTCCTTTTTTAATAGGCAGGAGGGTTTGCCACCAGGAACCAAAACCGACCATGGTGCTGCTGCTTCCTGTAGGTCCAGCAGCCTAGCTTTAGCAAACCTCCCCCAGCCCAAGTTCGTAGGTTGCTAAACCCAGGGAGGGGGTGCTGCAGCTACGCAGGCAAGAGCCTCCCTCCCTTGGCTTTAGCTACCTAAGGGAAGGGGGGCGCAGCAGGACCTACTCGCCGTAAGGAAAAAAGGCCTGGTTACCTGGCGTTTTTCAATTTAAAGAGGGGCTGCAGGTCCGATCCTTGATTCGCTTGGGGTTAGCCTGCCTATTCTCATTTATTTAAGGATCCGTAGGGTTGCTAAAGCTAGGGGTGTGGTGCGCCTCTAAAAATACTAGCAACCAATACTTATTGATAGGAACTAAAGGTATCAAGTTACTATTATATGACACACGTCCCTCTTAAAAAAACGGGGTCATATCTTCAATCGTAGACTGTGCTAACTCCTTAGCTCGCAAAGGAAACCTGTTACGGCTGTAGTTTAGCTTATCGCTCTATCCCTCTTGCGTAGCCGCAGCTACCGATGGTTTTTATTAAAACACACAGCAGTCGGAACGCTTCCTTGCCCCGACTTTTCCTGCAGACCTCCCCTGGAAGTGGCGGAGGAAAGCAACGCCTCTTTTTTCTTTTAAGAAAAACAAAGAACGGACAGCCCTACCCTGGCCTGTAAATACTGGCAGCACCCGACCTTCCGAAGGGTTGCTAAAGCTAGGGCTGGTGGGGGGGTGGCGTAGCTTCGCTTCCCCTCCCCACGCCACACCCCCTATGCGATCGCTAGTAAAGGGAATTTATAAAAGGGCAAGTTGCAGCAGGAAAAGATTTAAGCAGGCAGCTGCTTTGCTTTCCCTTTTTATTTTGTACCCGAGGGCTGTTACGCTCCCTTATCCTTTTCCGCGGTGGCGCAAGGCTAGGGTAGGGCGGCGAAGCGCGAGACTTGGAGTTTTAAATAAAACTTACAGCTGCTAAAGCCGAAGGGGGAAGAGGGGAAGGTCCTGGAGTGGGTCCAGGAGCTACCGCACCAGGACCAACACCCGCTGGTCCTGCTAAAGGAGGGTCGGTCAGGGATGCGAAGGAAACCCGCCCCCAGTCATAGAAAAGAGACTGGTCAGCTCCCCTTTTTATTTTTTTAAGAAAACAAACTACGGCCCCCTTCGGGTAAAAAGGCGTAAGCAGCTCTCCCTTCGGCTAGTGGCGTGGGGAGGGGAAGCGAAGCTACGCCACCCCCCCCCCCCCCCCTAGATAAAGGGAAGGCAAGGGAGAGTAGCTAAGTAGCAGGCCCCCAGCTGCTGTGCAAGAGGTAAACATTGCAGCAATGGCCCTGTGCTAGGTTTCCTTTTCTGGTTTCCCTGGCTGGGTAGCTAAAGCCAGGGGAGCAGCTCGCGTATTTAATTTTTATTAAAGAGGGGAAGGTGCGTAGCAGCAGCCAAGGATCAAAGGATCTGCGTTTGGCTCCCCTCCCTCCCCTACGGGTTCCTACTTCAGTAGTGGGTAAAACTAAAACTAAAATTATCAAAAGGCTATGCAAAGCAGCTGCTTCCCGCCTACCTCCATTAAGGTGGAGCGGATAAATTACACAGCCGTAATACAAGAGGGTATAGTGCAAATTCAGTTATCTTACCTTGGACTATATCATCAATTAATACCCTTACGGTTACCCTTTTTGCGGGTATTCTATTTACCGACTTTATCTTGCCTCCCTGGTCCTTACCCTTGCCAAGCCCAGTGGTCGGCGGTAGCTCCTGCTGCCCAACGCTACTTTTTTTAAATTATCATAGTAGGGCTGCTGGACCAACTGCACCTTACCAGCCCCGGGCCTCCAGCTGCTACCGCTATGCTATCCCTTGGGTGGTTTAAATAAAAGAAAGGGAACGGATGCCGCTGCCGGCCAGGTACCAGGCAAGAAAAAGCTGCGTCGGTTTTATTTTATTTTGAATTATCAAAGGATATAAGCGGTAGCTGGGGATGCTGTGCATCCCTCTGACTCTAGGTGAGGGTAGGGTTGCCTAATCTATAGCAAGGATGGTACAGAAAGGCACTTGAGTCAGCACCTCCCCTGGTGTTCTGCGGCCGGCCAACTAAAGTAGGCCCGCAGCCGCTGGGAACCTGGACCTACCCCTGCTCCTGCCTAGGCCAATATTGCAGTATTAGCAGGGTTGCTATGCGTCCCTAGCCGGAGGATGCCCTGTTTTAAAATAAGCTCCCGGGCTGGTATGCCTCCCTTTCCCTCGCTACAGCAGGGTCGGGTTGTTGGCCTACTCCCCGGAGCTGTTGCTCTTTTTAATTCAAGGCGCAAGCGGCAGCAGCCCTACTAGGCTTTTGAAGGCGCAAGCGAAAGGCGCAAGCGACAGAAGCGTTTGGGCAGCAGGAGCTACCGCACCCTAAGGCAGGGTAGTTGGCGTAGCCAGCAATACCTAACCTTGGCCAGAGAGGCATTCCCACCTCCCTGGGTTGGGTATGGCTGGGCAAGGAGTTGCTGTCCTTGGCTACCTACCAGTCGCTACGATCCCTAGGGCAAGTTCCCCGCTTACCGAAGGCTGGTCGCCCTACCACCCTTACCCAGACAGGGCAAAGGAAACAAGGTAGGATTAGGTTTGTTGCATAGCAGCAGGGGGAGATATAGTGAGAAATATGGTAAATAGAACTATTAAATGCCTCGCGTGTAGTCTCTGAGGAGCCTACTCGTTTCCAAGTCTAAGACAAGGTAAACTTTGGTTTCCTGCTGATTGTTCATTGTTACATCCTATAGATTTTCACTTATATTTAGGGTGGTGGTCGGGAGCTAGAGGTGTTGGTCCAGCTCTTTGATTTTAAAGCAGGACCCACTCCAGGCCCAGGCCAGCCCTTGGTGTTTTTGTTTATTTAAAAAATAATCAAGGTTTCTTAGTATAAGTACTAATAGGCTTTAGAAGATCCCAGCATATAGCGAGGTTTTAAGAGCACATCATTAGGATTTATTTTTATGCTCTACACTAATAAAAGCTAAATCTACATTAGGCGTATAGTGCATTGCTAGAAATACACCTGTTAAAATTTGAATTAATAAACAAATACCTAATAAACTCCCAAAGTTTCACATGTAGGAAATATTAGCTGGTTGAGGCGAATCTATTAAATAACTATTTAATAAACTAAAAATAGGATTAGATTTTAAAAATCTCATTTCTTTTTAGTGAATTTATAATTTGCACTCTTCTACTTATCATTTATATTCGCCTACAATATTATTTATGCTATACCGCTTTATCTAGGTCTTAGCCTTTGTTGTCCAAACAATGGTGCCACTGCCTCTCTTCCCCCCACCCTGGCTTTAGCAACCTTCCCTTAGGGTGACTATGACAAGGGAGGGGGTGGTGGGTCTTTTAAAAAACTCCGCCTATAAAAAGTAAACCTGGGCAAGGGATTGTAATTAAAAGCAGCCGTCGCTTCCTGCTTCGCTCGCCTAGGTAAGGGCTGCTTTGGTTCGCATCCCTGCGCTGGCCGGGCTGGTTAAACCCGGCCAGCCCTACTTTAATTTTATATAGAAGCAAACCCACGCCTCTTTTTCTTCCAAACAGGCAAAGGTTGCCTATCTCCCTCCGTTTTTTTTTGAATTTATTTTATCAAAAGTAAACCCCTCCCTGCGCTAACCGAGGGGGGGGGCTTGATAATATTTTTTAAAAATAAAATCGGCCCGGGGTTGCTGGCTACGCCAACTGCGGACCTTGGCCAGAGAGGTAGGCTGCTGATGCGTGGTTAATTTAAAAGCAAGAAGCAGAGGGCTTGGCTACTTCTTCACCTAAATAAGCTACCCCTTTTTGTTTAGGTGCTAGCCTCCCGTTCCCGTGCGCTACTGGTATTCAAGCAGAAGCGAAGGGTTTACCTTTATCTGCTGTCCGATGCTATACCGCCTCGCGCAGGAAGCGATTAAATAATATATTTTTTTTAGCGAAGGGTTGCGTTAAAACAAAGAGCAGGGGTAAATACCTGAGTTTTAAGAAGGTATATAAAACCCCGCCAATCCAATAAGATGATAAGGTCTGTAACAGCCCCCTCCCCTACAGGGGCTGTATAAGAGTAGGTACTGTATTTACGTATACATAATGTATACTGTAACGAAATATAAGACAGCGCTCTGCCCTACGTACGTAGAACAAGATAGTGAATTAATATTTAGGCTCTTGCGCTATTAATAATTTAGCAAACCTTTTTAGATGACTGTATTGAGACCTTCCCTACCTTCTGGTCGAACCCTTAGCCTGGTTGACCTTTCGGTGCGGTAGACTATCCTTCCATTTTGGCCCTCTGCCCACCCCCCCCCCGGACCGGTATAACTAGGGCTATATCTAGGAGGCGTGGGTTTGCTTATTTGATTTGTGAGTTTTAAAAAATAAATAAAACAAGGGAATAAACAGGGATGCGAACCAAAGCAAGCCTTACCTCGGCGAGCGAAGCAGGTAGCTACAGCTGCTTCTTTCCCTCCCCCTCCTTATAGCATAGCCAACCGACTACCGCTATTTTGCTTTAAAAAGTAGGGGCGGGGGCTTGTTTTAGCTAAAAGGGGCATAGACGCCCCTGCCTTGGCTGGGGATTGCAGCCAGCGGCTGGTGCTGCTTCTTCTTCTTTCTTCGCTGCCTAAAACAAAGGGTCCAGCGTTTATACTTTGTTTGATTCCGACCCCCCCCTGACTGCCCACCTATCCTGCGCAAGGCGGTTCCGCAGAGGGTGGGGTGTTTCCGCAAAGGAAAGTAGGGCGGCTGGGAACGCCAACAGCAAACCTTGGCCAGTAAAGGGGAGAGCAGGTCCAGTTAATTAAAAACAGCCTCGCTTTTATATAAAAATACAAATTGCGTCGCTCGCGTAAGGGAGAGGCTCCTATGCCAGCTGTCACGTCCTTTCCCGCCAATGCCACCCACCTGCTAAAGCTGGTCGGCCGGGGCTGCTAAACCGCAGGGGTGGGCAAGCTTCGCTAGATGTACCAGCCTAGGGGTAAAACGGAAGGAAAGCCTTGCCTCCCTGCTAGGGACTAGTTCAGAGGTAGCCCAACATGCTGTGCCGCTCTCTACCCAGCGCCACGTCTAGCCCACCATGCTGTTCCTTCGTCAGCCCTCACTTATCGTGCTCCCTCCGGCTTTAGCAGCTGCCGGTTGAGTCTGGCGCCTACCTACCAAAGGTTGGTTGGCCACCCTTTTATCTTTAGGCAGGGCTGATTACCCATAGCATCCTCACCTTTACCTTGCGGCTTGTTATACCTAGTACGGTAGGAGGGGTGGTGTCGCGACCCAACCCCGCACTGGGTGTTAGTAACCCCTCTCTGGCCAACCTTTATATCCCTGCCCCAGCGACCCCTTCCGCTGCTACCGCTATGCGATCGGTTTTAATTTAAAGGGCCGCTGCTTCGCTGCTTCGCAGGGGTAAAGTAACAGCCCTCTTATATTATTACGGCGAGTAGGACCTGCTGCGCCCCCTTCCAGAGCGTAAAGGCTGCTGGACCTACAGGAAGCAGCTGCTGCCATAGCTTGGCAGCCCTACCCACCGCTAAGCGATAGTTGGTTGGCTTGGCCTGCTTTGGCAGGGGTTGCTAAAGCTAGGCGTGGGTTAGCTACCCCTTTCTTCCTCACCCTCGAACCAGCTGCCCGTAGCCCTTTAACTTTAAAGGAAAAGGCCGAGCCCAGGCAGCCATAGCAGGCCAGCCCTTTGCCGTGAAGCAGCATTCTACACCCCCTAAGCGGAGCTGAAAGAACTAGGCCAGCGTAAAAGAGATGGGTACTGGTATAAAAGGGAGCAGTGCTACGCACTTAATAAGCAGGTTACGTGCAAAGACTAGCCCTGCCTAACCATACGGAGCCTAAGAGGAGGAAAGGTGCCGATAGCCTTAGCTGACCTTGGCAGGGCTGGGGCAAGCTAGGTAGCCTTTTGCTAGGTATTGCGGCCGCCTCCCAAACCTTCCACCCCCTCTCTACCTGGCCAGAAAACCAGGCCCTCGTTTTTCTTTTATAACTGGGGAAGCGAGCCTTAGGGCTAAGGTTTGTACGCAACCCAGACGTTAGGAGGGTTGTCTTTTGGTTTAATTATTTATACACCTTGTGCGACCAATACACTAATTTGAATAAGGTTAGTCTTTAATCTTATGGATATAATTATTTTATCATAGATATTTAAATATAAATAGATAACGTCTGCGCTTGCGCCTTGAACACAGACAAACTACCCTGGCTTTATTATCTTTGGGCATATAGCACCTGTTAAAAGAAACCCACTAAAGCAGCTGCAAACCTAATCCTCTGTTTTTTTTTAAAGACAGCAGCTACGCAGCCTGCTATTTGTATTTTTATATAAAACAACCCCCCCCCCTCGGTTAGCGCAGGGAGGGGTGGCGAGCCCTTAGGTGTTGTCGGGGGTTAGACCAGCTATCGCCTTCCCCTACCCGGTTTTTTGGGAGTTTTGGTTTAAGCGCCTGTTTCTTTCTTTTAAACTGCTGGAGGCAAAGCCTTTCCCTCCCCCACCCCAAGTTAGTAGGTTGCTAAAGCCAGGGAGGGGTCGCAGCAGCAATATTTTAAAGGGGTTGGCTAAGCCAGAAAAGGGGAGAGAAAAAGCAAGGCGCAAGCGAAAGGCGCAAGCGAAAGGCGCAAGCGAAAGGCGCAAGCGAATAAACAAAACAAAAAAGTAAACTCCGGTTCATACTAGCAATGGGTTGGTTGCGCAGACTCACACCATGTAGCAGCTGGTGTTGGTCCAGCTCTTTTTTTTTTTAAAAAAAGTCAAAAGCAGGTCCTACCCCCTGCCTTGGCTGGGGAGTACTCGCTTTGCCAGGTCACCAGGCCAACCCAACCTGCCTATGGCTGGGGAGTATACAGTAGCTTCTTAACCTCACCTCCTTGCTCTTAATAAAGGGTACCATAGCCCTCCCTGTTAACCGGTAAACGGGAGACCCTACTACTGCAAGCGAACCAACTCCCCTAATATTGTTTAATTTTTCAGTCCCTGCCCCAACTTCTGCCTGCCCAGGAAACCAGGGCCTTGTTTTTTTTATACAGCCGGGGAAGCGACCCCTGTCTTTTTATAATATAGGCTGGCATGGTCAGGGCTGCGACCAGGGCCATATGCTAGGATGGACTAACATGCTATTTAAACTTAAACGCACTTTAAATTAATAGCTGCTATACCCCTTTTAATTGTTATTTATGAGCAACCCCCCTGCCCAACCTTCTTTTATTTTTTTCGAGCCCAGGGGCCTCCGGCACCAAGGGTTGCCTTGGTGCCGGAGGGCCCTGGGGGTATTTAAAAAATAGTAGTCGCTTGCGCCTACCAATGTTGGGGATGGTATCCCATAGAAGAGTAGCCCCGCCCTCCCCTAAGGGAGGGGCTGCAACCCGGCTTAAAAGACAGGGGTAGGGGACTGCCCCAGAAGCCAGGCTACCTAAATAAAATAAAAGACCAAGCGCCGCCTCTGTTTTTGTTTTGAACGCTGGTAATTCCAGGTAAATAAGCAGAAGCTTACTTGCAGAATAAGCCCAAGAAGATTTGAACTTCTACAGATTTCTCATCAAGAAACCATTCTAACCAATTAAATCATAGGCTTAAATTATTACGACCCTTGGTTATGCCTCCCTGACTGGCTGGGGTTGCTACGCTTTCCAACCCTAACTGCTGTTTGCCTAGCCTAGCTACTCCGCAATAGCTACCCTCGGCTACACTCTTTTTTTCCTTTTTAATTAATAACGCCAGCCCTCGCCCTAGCTTTTTATGCTAGGCAGTAGGGAATCAACCCCCCAGCCGCCCGTAACGCCTGATGCGGACCGAGTAGTTGCTGCTTCTTTTTTATTGCTACCTGCTTCGCTAGCCCTTTACTCGGCGGGTGGCTTTCCCTCCAGGCGCTTGTTTAACTACGGATACTTACCCCTTTTTTAATTTTTTTAGCCCTAAGCTTAGTGAGGCGTGTTTTAGAATATAAAAAGGAAAGGAGAGGTGATAGGCAACAGGTGGTTACCCTTTTCCCCCCTTGCCCCTGCGTTTCCTGGCCTAGGCCTTTTATTTTGTTTTTTTAGGCGCAACCCTCGCCTCCCCTGGCTTTAGCTACCTAAGGGTTGCCTACTAAAGTTGGCCAGGGGGGCGCTTGAATTTAAGGCGCAAGCGAAAGGCGCAAGCGAAAGGCGCAAGCGATAAACAGGGGCGGCATTAGTGCTTACGTAGAACGTAGAACTAGAACGCAAGATGTAGAACGTAGTACGCAGCTGCTTATTTTTCTGTGCTGAGCCAAGAGCAGTGATCTCATCGGGGCCAGCAGTAGGCAGCAGGTGGTTACCCTCCCGCTCTCCTTCCTACGCGAGCGCTTGACCCAGCTTATTGCTTCGATCCGAACTTTTATAAAAAAAGGGGAGTGTAGCTATAGCAAGCCCTCCCTTTCCCTTAGGTTGCCTACTAAAGTTGGCCAGGGGAGGGTTGCGTTTTGAATTTTAAAGACCAGGGAGGTTTCCAGGGCCAGTTATAAGGCAGCCTTTTGGAATTAAAAGGCAAGGCAGCCCTTCGATTATATTGGCAAGGCACCCCCACCAGCAAAGCAGGGGGTGGAAACAGAACTAAACCAAAAGCTAGCCTAGCTGCCAGGGCAGGGTAAGCAGATGCTTCGCTCCCTCCCATAGGGGCCAATGCACCAGCCCTCCCCTATGACTTTCGCTTGCGATCCGCCCCTTTTTTGTTTTATATTTTTTCCGAAGGGGCCCTCGCTTGCCTTTTTGTTTAATTTTTTAAAAGGGGTAGGGCTGGTGCATTGGCCCGCTATACGATTGCATAAAAAAGAGGGAAAGTAGCTGAGCTCGGGTTGCCGGCCTGGCCAATATTAGTAGGCCAAGCCAACTGCGTAAAAACCAAAAAAGCGAACCAGAGCTTGGGTAGGGAAGGGTAAATTTATGACCTTGACACTAACAAACGCTCGTGTAATACCCCCACCTGCCTTGGCTGGGTAAGGATATGAACATTCGTTAGCAGGGCCCGCTTCGCAGTAAAAACATGGAGCAGTATATATAATTTCCACAGCCTTTCCCACCGCCAGTTGATTACCCAAGGGTAGGCGCAGCGCGAGGCGCAGCGCAAGCGCGCGGCGCAAGGGGGTCGCGCAAGCCGGTTACGCATAGGGTCCGGCGAACCAGGCATACAACCCTCCGGCTTTAGCAGCTGCCGCTGCTGCTTATTTTTTTTTAAGCACCTGCTCCGCTCGCCTGGGTAGGGCAGTCCGTAGTTTTTTTTAAGGCCCTGTTTATTTTTTTAACTGTTTTTTTTTTTAAGACCGCCATCCTCCGTTTCCCTCCCTTGCCCTTTTACCCTTTCCTTTTAAGGGGTGGGTAGCGAACCAGATAAAAGGAAAATAGGTATATAAGCACATGGTTTATAACTACAGTATTAGTAAGTGAATAGTACTGTCTATACCCGCTAGCTATAGGTCCTTATACGTTATATTTTTATACGTGACCTTTTCTAATTTTCCCTGCAGATTCACACATGATTCTACATCTATTTGTCGTTAGATGCCATACTACAAGGCGCAAGCGAAAGACATCAAGCAAAAGAATCACGATTCAAGCCCTCCCTTCATTAAGGCGGTGGCGGAGAGGAGGCCTATTTTCTTCGTATGCTTACCCTCCCCAGCCAAGGCAGGCAAGCGACTACTATTTTTTAAATTCATTTTCAAGGCGGTAGGCATAGCCTCCACCGGCCCGCTGCCGCAGGTAAAGTAGGTTGGGCAGGGAGCGTATACCTCCTATATACGTAGATATAAATGAGCAGGCATAGCCAGCCGACTAATCTATCCTAGCTCTCGTAAGGGTAGGGTCTGCTGCTACACCTACGCAGCCTGCGCTTTTTAATTTTTATATTACAAGCCCCTCCCTTGGCCAACTTTAGTAGGCAACCTAAGGGAAGGGGGTGCGTTGCTGGAGAGACCCCCTAACCGTTTTCGGGTCTTAGGCAGGTGTTCGCCGTTCCCTACCCGGTTTACTTCTTCCTTTTCCCCAGCCTCACCCTTATTCGTCGTTGGCTATGCCTTCATTTTGATTTTACGAAGCGTTATTGCTACGCGTCCCTCCCCACCCGTAGGCAGCGGCTTATTTTTAAATCTGCCTCCTCGCCCCAGCCAGGCGAACCAGTAGAGGAAAGGTAGCGCCTACGAAGTTGGCCATTGATGCTGTGCGTCCCTACTTTGCTATGCGCTACCACAGGGACCGGCCTTGCCTCCCCTTTCTGGCCAGGGTTACCATGTCCCTACTCCCTAGCGCAAGCGAAACCGACTAGTTGGTTGCGGAGCAGCAATTTTATTTTTACTGCGAAGCGGGCCCTACTTTACCTTTAAACTAAATATAGCGGATGGCTAGCCTCCCCTCCCTACCCATTGGTGGGTGAGAGGACGGGTTTACCTGGGGGGTTGCTATTAAATTAATAAACGCTGGACCCTTTTTCTTTTTTTTAAACCCCCTGCTTTGCACCCCTTCCCTTAGGTAGCTAAAGCCAAGGGAGGGGCCTGCTGCTTTGGTTTTTGTGACGGTTAGGCGGTAAAATCAAAAGGCCTGATAAGCAGCACCTGTCGCAGGCTGCTAACCCTTCAACTATCTCCCCCTTTTTTGAAAACCCCAAGGCAGGGGCGTCTATGCCTTTTTTACTTTTGATAAAAATGCTATGCATTTAAAAAAAGAGGGAAAGAAGCAACTGTAGCTACCTGCTTCGCTCGCCGAGGTAAAGGTTGCTTTGGTTCGCATCCCTTTTTGGCCTTTGATTAATTTAAATTAAAAGTGCCCGCTCCTTCCCCCACCTTGCCTTTTTACAATATAATAAAGCGCGAGGGGAGGGAGAGGTGGCTAAGCTTCTTTTTACTTTTGATAAAGGGTCGATTAAAAGAAAAGAAGCCTGTTGTTTTAAAAAAATAAACTGCTGCCAGCCAGTTTTTAAGAACAGGCAAGGCGACCACGCGCTCCTAGACCTAGATATGCTAGGGAGCCCTATTTAAATTTAGCAGAGGTCTAAGTTAGATTGTGTTTATCTTACCGGCAAGCCCTTTGGGTAAAAAAGGGAGACAAGTTAAGGAATTATGGTAAACATTACACAGTACAGGCAGCGAAAGAGGAGAGGGTGCTGCGAACCTACGCATCCCTGTTATAAAAGGCAAGGCCTTGCCCTGCGATCCCGCCAAGGCAGGGGAAGGGTGGGGTGTGGTGGGGCAAAGGTAGCGTAAGGTAGCAAAGCAAACCCTTATATACGAGTAAAGAGATTCGAACTCTTACGATCAAGGGATCACGATTTCCTAAGAATCACTCGGCTACCAATTTCGACATACTCGCTTAACTACTACTACCCCCCTTTAAATAGCATCCTGCCTAGCTACCTAGTTCAATCCTCCTCCCCTTTTTATTTTGGTTTTTAAGGTGCTGGCCAACTACGTAAGGCAAGGTATACAGTATTCAACCCCTGGCTTTAGCTACCCAGCCAAGGCAGGGGGTAGGACCTGCTTTTGACTTTTTTTAAAAAAAAAAGAGCTGGACCAACACCAGCTGCGGATCCTTAGGCAGGAGGGCGGCTGCTATGCATCCCTAGCTATTTATTTGATTAAAGCAAGGGAGAGGGAGGGTTGTGAATCACCGAGGGCAAAGGGTAGCTTGTGCCTCTGGATTCCATCGCACGTGCTCCCTTATTTTTTCCTTCTGTCTTCTACTTTTCCGCCTCAACTCCTTCCCCTTTCTTGCGTTCCAGTTCCAACTCATCGAGATCCGGCAGCAGACTAGGGATGCTTAGCAGCCGAGATTTTTGTTTCGCTGTTAATTAAAATTTAAAAAGCGCAGGTGCCGCAAGAGGGGAGGCATGGTACCTCCCTTTCAGGGTTGCGAGGGAGGGGTGGAGCTGCTTCCCTTTGCCTTGTTCAAAAGATAAGAAAAGAAGCAAACCCGTGCCTCTTATTAATATCAAGAGGGAAGGCTGCTGCTTCCAACCAGGCCAATGCTTCGCCTAGTAGGGCAGGTAGGGCATAGCCTACCTAACGGCGGCGAAATCAGCTGCACTTTAAAATAAAATAGCTTGCCCCGATAGGTAGGGCTGCCCGTTTCTTAAATAAACAAAATAAAAGACCCACCTCTGCCCGTCGATATAAGGGAGGTGGCTTTGCCTTTCTGGCCAAGGTTACCATGTCCCTACTCCCTAGCGCAAGCGAAACCGATTAGTTGGTTGCGGAGCAGCAATTTTCCAATAAAGCAGCAATCCACAAATATTAAGGAGTAGAGTAATCGAAACTCTGTCTGTAAAGTGTAAATTTACTGCTATACCACTCAGCTAACCCCTTTTTTTATTTTTCAAAGCCATGTGCTAAACTTTATTTATAGGCACCGCTGCTCCCTTGCCTATTTTATAATACGTAGTTAGGCAGCCACCCTTTCCTTCATGGTTGGCCCTCTCCCCGTAGCCTTGCGTTTTAATTTTAAGAGGCCGGCCCTGCTACCCTGTCTTGCGGTTTTATTTTTTTTTTATTTTTTGGCGGTGGCAGACGCCCCCGATACGTTAAAAAAGTGGGGGCTTGTATAAAAAGCGATCAGGGGGCACTTGCCAACTAACGTTGCCAACAGGGGTAATAAGATCTGTACAAACCCGGATGCCGTAGGAGGGGACGCTTGCTACAAAGCAGGGGCTGCCGCGTACGCCTTACTATATTTTACC
>Ga0209216_1000131_pt1 | contig 14918 bp, 16 predicted proteins | sample TexAe_OM2H0_O2_FD_187940 | JGI IMG/M metagenome (GOLD analysis project Ga0209216, IMG submission 187940) | Forest soil microbial communities from Davy Crockett National Forest, Groveton, Texas, USA - Texas A ecozone_OM2H0_O2 (SPAdes) (version 2) | ecosystem: Environmental > Terrestrial > Soil >... | reverse complement strand
GGATCGGGCGCACCACCAAGCGCTCCGCCAGTACCCCGAACAGCGCCATCGCCGCCACAGCACCTGCAAAACCGATCCAGTAATTGAGGCCCAGAATGCCGATAAAGGTGAAGGCGAAGAACCCGCCCAGCATCATCAGATCGCCCTGGGCGAAATTCACCACCTCGGTGGCCTTGTAGACCAGCACAAAGCCAAGCGCGATCAGGCCGTAAACGCAGCCGAGCGCAATACCGCTGACCAACTGCTGAACGAAGTCCAGCATTGCCACCCTCCCCCGATGCGCGGCGGTTCTTGTGACCGCTTTCTCAGCATCTTCGGCTGTGCCGAAAAACTTCACATTGTCCGGCGGTGATTGAGCCCAAAGCAGCGAGGACTGTCAACCAAGTGCTGGGTGAGCGTCAGAGAGGTCCGCATGCCCCCGCGCCGCGGCGGTCGTTGCGCGGGACAGCCCACCCCAACTACAAGTTGCCGGAATCATCGAGGGCTGGAATTTGCGAGAGAGATGCGCGCGATCGCATCGCCGGCGCGGCTTACGACTTTCCCCCGCAGCCTCACGAAAAACTTCTGGCCACCGCTTCCAGCGCCTCATCGACGGTGTCGAAGCGCTTGCCGACGAAGTCGGCATGGCCTGGTTTCCACTTGTCGGTGGCCCAGGCGAGATAGGCGTTGCCGGGGCGCGTGATGTAGGCGACGTCATCGCCTTGCGACGACACCCACCACAGATTGGGATTGCGCTCGTGCGGCCGGATTTGAAGATTGTCCATCAGGCCCTCCGGGGGCAGGCGGTTCGGCTTTTGACCTGTTGAAGCGGAACTGGTTGCGCGGGATGGATCGGCTCCGACACCGGCGGTTTGCCCGTGGCCATGAACTCCGTCAGGACAGCTTTCGACGACCAGTTGAGATAGACGATCGCCGCCACGGACAGCACGAACAGGACGGCAAGCTGGACCGACAGGATTCGGGTAATCGCCGACCAGTAATTGCCGTTGTCGTTTCGGTTCGCTCGATCGAATGAAGGCACGGGTGCCACCGTTATCTGGCTTGCGCCGTCTGATAGACCGCGCAGCGAGATCCGGATGTGAACTGCTTCACATCCGGGAAAGCCTCACAGACAAGTGACAGGCTTACTTCAAAGAGGCGGGCCGCGTGCGGGTCGCCGGCAGGCTGGTTCCGCCGACGGACACGCGCCGTTTAGGTTAAGAAAAATGTTCCCCCAAAATGGTTCCAGCCGCGCGCCTGAATTACCGGCGTTAACCGGAGAAACTTATCAATGGTTCGCGCCTTGGTTCTGCGGAGGATGCGCGTGAGTCGGATCATAAAACCACTTGTCGTCGTGCTTGCCGCCATCTGGTTTCTGGCGGACGCGATCTTTTCGACCATCGCCCGTCCGCTGGCGCGATGGCTTGACGAGCATTGGGTTTTGTTCCGCCTGCGTGCATGGATACGGTCGTTGCGGCCGTATCCTGCGCTGGCGCTGTTTGCGGTTCCGCTCATCATCCTGGAGCCGGTCAAACCGGTCGCGGCCTATCTCGCCGCAACCGACCACGTCCAGCTGGGCCTGATCGTGCTGGTGGTCGGCGAAATCCTTAAACTGGTGCTGGTGGAGCGGCTGTTCAGCCTCAACCGCGATAAGCTGCTGTCGATTCCCGCCTTCGCCTGGGCGTACGGAAAATACCGGCTGCTCATGGACCGGCTGGAGTCGATGGAGGCGTGGCAGATGGTGCGGCGCTGGAGCCGGATCGCGCGGTTTACGATTCGCCGCTCGCTGTCGGAACTCAAGGCTTCATCCGACCTAACCATGGCGCGATGACGCAGCCGCCGCTCCGGATCGGCACCGCCGGGTGGAGCGTCCCATCGTTGTATCTCAACCAGGTGCCGCCGGGCGGCAGTCATCTCGAACGCTACGCCCGGCATCTCAACGCCGTCGAGATCAACTCGTCATTCTATCGGCCGCACCGGCGCATCACCTATCAGCGATGGGCGCAGTCCGTGCCCGCCGACTTTCGCTTCGCGGTCAAGGCGCCGAAAGCGATCACGCATGAGGCAGGCTTGGCCGATTGCGGCGCATTGCTCGACCGCTTCGTGGACGAAGTAACGGGGCTCGGCGACAAGCTCGCCGTGCTGCTGGTGCAATTGCCGCCGAAATCGGCCCTCAGCAAGCGCATCGCCGATCGTTTCTTTCGCGACCTCCGTACACGCATTGACACGGATATTGTGCTGGAGCCGCGGCATGCCAGCTGGTTCGCACCTGATGTAGACGACTGGCTGGTTAAACGCCGCATCGCCAGGGCCGCCGCCGACCCGGCACGAATTGCCGGCGCTGAGGAGCCCGGCGGCTGGAACCAGCTTGCCTATTATCGCTGGCACGGCTCGCCGCGGATTTATTATTCGGATTATGGTGCTGCGGCGCTGGCTGCGCTAAAGCGGCGCCTTGAAGACAATCGGAGGCACGCGTCTTCGGTGTGGTGCGTCTTCGACAATACAGCTTCAGGCGCGGCGCTTGGAAACGCGCTGACACTTCAACAGCAACGTGGCGTGAAACAACAGAAAGCGAAATCCAAATGAGCGAGCGACTGGAAACACTGAAAAAAGCCCGCGAGCGAATGACCGACGATCGCGACGCGTTCGCAAAAGTGCTTGCCGCGCCGTTCGATCGCGACAAGGCCGAGCGGGCGCGCGTCAAGTTCATCGAAACTCAGGTCCTGATCGACGCCATCGATCGCGCCATCAACGGCGAACAGAGCAGGCCTGCTGCTGCGGCGGCGTAGCGCCGCTCAAACCTTCACCAGGCTCTCGAAGCCGCCATAGATCATCCGCTTGGCGTCGAACGGCAGCGTCTTGGGATCCATCATGCCCTTAAGCCGCGGATCGGCCATCACCTTCTTGTTGACGCGGTCGCGGTGCGCGCGCGATTTGTAGGTGATCCAGGAAAACACCACGGTCTCGTCAGGCTTGAGCTTGACGCTGCGCGGGAACGAGGTGCGCTTGCCGACCTTGACGTCCTCGGCGACCCATTCCCGGTAGTCCAGCGCGCCGTGCTCGCGCCAGACTTTTCCGGATCTCTTGGCCAGGCGGACATAGGCGTCCAGACTCTTCTTCGGTACGGCCACGATAAATCCATCGACATAGGGCATGGGCGGTCCTTTCGTTTGTGGTGCTCACGCGATCACGAATGGCAGCTGTCAAGTTGGCTTCCGTCATTGCGAGCGAATTGAAGCAATCCAAAGGCAGCCGAGGGACCGGATCGCTTCGTCGCTCTGCTCCTCGCAATGACGAAAGCCCGCTACCTCGAAGAGGCAGCGGGCCGATTTGTTTTGTCGTCTTGAGCGATCAGCGCTTCGGCGATTCCGAATTCGATTCCTTGCCCTTCGGCTCCGGCGGCGTCGTCATCGGCTTCTGCGACGGGCTGGTGTTGGCACCGGTGGTGGGCGCCATGTTGGAGTCACTGGCCTTCATGCCGCCCTTGGACGTGCTTTCTTTCGACATGTCCTTGTTCACCTTGGTGTTGTCCTGAGCGGCGGGGCCGGTGGCCTGCGCCATGGCTGCACCTGACAAGCCAAGAATCGCGGTCGCGGCAATCGCGGCCGTCAAAAGATTCGTCTTCATTGCAAATTTCCTCCGAGGGTTATTGTTCAGAACCAACCAGAGGTGATGTAAAATGTTCCGCGCCGCGCAGTTCCATTTCGCGGCGCGTGTTTCGTCTTGGTGGCGAGGTGGTGAGGCTGACGCCGGGCAGAGGAAAGGCTCCCCGGCGTAGCGCGTCACTCCACCTTGGCGATGTTGGCTCCGTCGATCACCTTCTTCCATTTCTCGGTTTCGGCGACGATCATCGCGCCGAACGCCTCCGGCGTGCCGATCAGCGGCTCGCCGCCGAGATCGATCAGCTTCGCCTTGATCGCCGGCTCCGCCAGCACCGCGTTGATCTCGCTGTTCAGCTTGGCGATGATTTCGGGTGGGGTCTTCTTCGGCGCGCCCATGCCGAACAGCGCGCTCGCCTCGTAGCCCGGAACGGTAGCCGCCACCGTCGGGATACCCGGCAACAGCGGCGACGGCTCCGTCGTCGTCACCGCCAGCGCGCGCAAGGCGCCGCCGCGGATGTGCTGGATGATCGACGGCATATTGTCGAAGATCACCTGGGTCTGACCGCCCAGCATATCGGTGATGGCAAGCGCGGCGCCCCGATAGGGAACGTGCTGCATCTTGACGCCTGTCATCGCCATGAACATTTCGCCGGACAGGTGCACCGAGGTGCCGTTGCCAGACGAAGCCATGTTGACCTTGCCGGGATTGGCCTTGGCATAGGCGATGAACTCGGCGACCGTCTTCGCCTCGATGTCCTTGTTGACCGTCATCACATTCGGCACGCGGTTGAATGCCGCGATCGGCGCGATGTCGCGAACGAAGTTGAACTTCAGGTTGGCGTAAAGCGTGGCGTTGACATAGTTCGCAGGGTTTACGAGCAGCACCGTGTAGCCGTCCGGTTCCGCATTGATCACCGCCTCGGTGGCGATGTTGTTGCCGGCGCCCGGCTTGTTTTCGATGACGAATTGCTGGCCGAGCCGCTCCGACAGCCGCTGGCTGATCAGGCGCGCGATGATATCGGTGGCGCCGCCGGGGGGATATCCGACAACCCAGCGCACCGATCGCGTCGGATAATCCGCCGCGGAAGCGCCTACGATTGAAGCCATTCCCGAAAGTCCGATCGCGATCATGAAAATCGCGGTGCGACGTGAGGTCATGCAGTTTCTCCCTGGGCGGCCGCGTTGGGTCGCGGTCCGTTTGTGTTGAATTGACAGCGGCGCGCGTTGTAACAAACAAATCCGGACGCGGCCAGTGCGGCACACCCGCGCGCATTGACCTGCGACGAAAGGATAATCCATGACCGTTGAGGTACACGCCCTCGATCATCTCGTCATCAATGTCGCGGACGTCGCCCGCTCCGCGGAGTGGTATCGCAAGGTGCTGGGCATGGAGATCAAGGTGTTCAACCCAATCGAGGGCGGGACGCCGCGCACCTCGCTGCTGTTCGGCAACCAGAAGATCAATGTGCGCCCGCGCGACGCCGACAAGGTGGAATGGTTCACCGCCGACCATGAGACCCCCGGCAGCGACGATCTGTGCTTTCTCACCTCGGCGACGCCCGCGGAGGTGGTCGCACACCTTGCCGCCTGCGGTGTCGCGATCGAGGAAGGCCCCGTGGCCAAGCAGGGCGCGCGCGGCACGCTGCGCTCGGTGTATTGCCGCGACCCCGACGGCAGCCTGATCGAAATTTCGTCGTATGAGGAAGATGTGTCTTAATATGGTCCGTGTCCCGGACGCGGTGCGGCATTCTTCATGCCGCTCCGCAGAGCCGGGACCGTACCAAACGCCGGAGTTCGCAACGGCCCCGGCTCTACAGCGCACCGCTACGCAAGTGCTACGCGCTGCGCTGCGTCCGGGGCACGAGAGAAGTAAAGCGGCCAACAGAGCCGCGCGGGAGGATAAATGCCAAACTCACAGCCGCCGGGCGTTGTCGGCCCCTTCGCAGGCCTCGACGTGCCGTGGCTGCTTCGGATGCGCGCCGAAACCCGCCGCGACCATCCGTTCCTGATCTGGGCGCCGTTCGATGCCCCGGCGCGGCATTGGTGCTACGGCGAATTCCACGACCGCGTCGGCGCGCTGGCCGCAGGCCTCGCCGCGCGCGGCATCAAACCCGGCGACTATGTGCTGATCCATCTCGACAATTGCATCGAGGCGCTGCTGGCCTGGTTCGCCTGCATCGAACTCGGCGCCATCGCCGTCACTACCAACACCCGCTCGGCGCCTGCCGAGATGGAATATTTCGCCGGTCACTGCGGCGCGATTGCCGCGATCACCCAGCCGGCCTATGCCGAGATGATATCCGCGCATTGCCGGGGTTTGCGCTGGATCGCGGTGATTTCGCACGACGCGGGAGCCGCACCGGTACATCGCCCGCAACACGGCGACGCATTCGAGTCCCTGTTCGCCGATAGCGCCGACCGTCCGAGCCGCGCCATCGATCCATCCGCACCCTGCAGTGTGCAATATACTTCCGGCACCACGTCGCGGCCGAAGGCGGTGCTGTGGACCCATGCCAACGCGTTGTGGGGCGCCAAGGTCAACGCCGCGCATCAGGACCTGCATGCGGGCGATGTGCACCAGACCTATTTGCCGCTGTTCCACACCAATGCGCTGGCCTATTCGATGCTGGCAAGCCTGTGGGTCGGCGCCACCTGCATAATCCAGCCGCGGTTTTCGGCGAGCCGGTTCTGGAACGTCGCCGCCGAGCATGGCTGCAGCTGGACCTCGACCATTCCGTTCTGCATGAAGGCGCTGCTCGAACACGAGATCCCGAAACAACATACATTTCGGCTCTGGGGCACCGCGATCTGCGAGCCGCCGGCCTTTGCCGCGTTCCGTATAAAAATCATCGGCTGGTGGGGCATGACCGAAACCATCACCCACGGCATCGTCGGCGAAGTCGATCAGCCCAACATCCCGATGTCGATCGGCCGCGCCGCGCCGGAATATGCGATCCGCATCGCCGACGATGACGGCACGCCGACCGAGGTCGGCGGCACCGGCAACCTGTCGATCAAGGGCATTCCGGGGCTGTCGCTGTTCAAGGAATACCTGCACAACGAAAAGGCGACGCGGGAAAGTTTCGACGAGCACGGCTTTTTCCTCACCGGCGACCGGGTCACCCTGCTCGACAACGGCTTTGTAAAATTCGGCGACCGCGCCAAGGACATGCTGAAAGTCGGCGGCGAGAACGTCGCGGCCTCCGAGATCGAGCAGGTGATCGCGGTGGTCCCCGGCGTCCGCGAAGCCGCGGTGGTGGCGAAGAAGCATCCGATGCTCGACGAGGTGCCGGTGGTGTTCATCATCCCCCATGCCGGCGTCGCGCGCGCGCCGCCCGATCTGCATGATACTGTCATGGCCGCCTGCCGCAGCGCGCTGGCCGACTTCAAGGTGCCGCGCGAGATCCGCTTTGTCGATGAAATGCCGCGCTCGACGCTGGAGAAGGTCGCGAAGGCGGAATTAAGGAAGATGCTGGGATGAACGTCATGTTGCGATTTGCCGCCGCGTTAGTTGTCTACGCCGGTTTGCTGGCAAGTGGCGGGGCCACAGCCCAGACCGCCGACACCGTCCTCTTCAACGGGAAAATCCTCACCGTCGACAAGGATTTTTCCACGCAGCAGGCGCTGGCGATCGGACAAGGCCGAGTGCTGGCCACCGGCACTTCGGCGGCAATGAAGAAACTGGCCGGCAGCAAGGCCCGGCTGATCGACCTTGGCGGCCGAACCGTAATTCCCGGCCTCACCGACGGCCATATCCACGGCATCCGCGCCGCGCTGACCTTCGGCACCGAGGTGAACTGGATCGGCGTTGCCACGCTGAAGGAGGCGTTGGAAAAAGTCCGGCAGGCGGCGCAGACCCAAAAATCCGGCTCATGGATCGTCGTGGCCGGCGGCTGGACCGAGGAGCAGTTCGAGGAGAAACGGCGGCCGACCGTGGCCGAGGTGATCGCGGCCGCTCCAGACAATCCGGTCTACATCCAGCACCTTTATGACTGGCTGCTGCTGAGCCCGAAGGCGCTTGCCGCGCTGAACATCCGCGAGGACGCCGATGTCGCGCCCGGCGGCAAGCTCGAACGCGATGCCTCAAACAATCCGACCGGCGTCATCGCCGGCAACGGCAATGCGCTCGGCAAAATCTTCGACAAGCTGCCGAAGCCGACGCTGAATGAGCAGGTCGACGGCTCGCGCAAATTCTTCCGCGAGATGAACAGTCTTGGCATCACCGGCATCGTCGACGGCGGTGGGGTGAGCATGTATCCCGCCAGTTATCAGGCTGTGTTCAAGCTTTGGCGCGACAGGCAGCTCAACGTGCGCGTCGCCTATCACCTCTGCGCGCCGACGCCGGGCTCGGAGCTCGCGGATTTGCGCAACCTGACGCAATTGCTGCCGCCGGGGTTCGGCGACGACATGCTGCACTTCAACGGCCCCGGCGAAATCCTGATCTGGGCCGACTGGACCGACGGCGACATCACGCCGGACGGCAAGGCCAAGCTGTACGATCTGCTGCGCTGGGCCGCAGGCAAGGGTTATACGATCCAGCTGCACTGGAATCCGGAGCGCACCGTTCATGATCTGCTCGACGTGATCGAGGCGGTGAATGACGAATATCCGGTGCGCAATCTGCGCTGGGCGATATTGCATCTGTACGGCGCCTCCGAAGACAGCCTGAAGCGCATGAAACCGCTCGGACTGATCTGGGGCGTTCAGGACGGTCTGTATTTCGGTGGCGAACGGCTGCAGCGCGAGGTCGGCGCCGAGGCCGCGCTCGAATTGCCGCGCATCGCGACAGCGTTCAAGCTTGGTCTGACGGTGGCCGGAGGCACCGATGCGCACCGGGTGTCGTCCTACAATCCGTTTGTCGCGCTGCAATGGTACCTCGACGGCACCACTATCGGCGGCGTTCAGACCCGCGGCGACGCTGAAGCCCCGAGCCGGCGCCAGGCGCTGGAGATGTACACCCGCAACACGGCGTTCGCGGCCAACGAGGACGACAAGCGCGGCACGCTGGAGCCGGGCAAGTTCGCCGATCTCGCGGTACTGTCAGCCGACTATCTGACCGCGCCGGTGAAGGAGATCGGCAAGATCAAATCGGTGCTGACGATGGTCGGCGGCAAGGTGGTCTACGCGGCAGCGCCGTTTGAGAATGTCGCTTCTGACTCGGGCGAAGCACCACCGCAAGCCCCGTCATTGCGAGCGAAGCGAAGCAATCCAGAGGCCGCGAAGTAAGACTGGATTGCTTCGTCGCAAGTGCTCCTCGCAATGACGGCAAGAAAAATCCGCCGGAAGCATGCTCCCGGCGGATCGTTATTGCCGCACGTGTGCTCTTACGCTTTCATCGCGCCCTTCACCGCTTCCGCCGTGATCGGCAGCGAGCGGACGCGGGCGCCGCAGGCGTTGAAGATGGCGTTGCCGAGCGCGGGCGCTACCACCGTCACCGCCGGCTCGCCGACGCCGGTGGCTTTTTCGCCATTGGCGATGACGCTGACGGCCACTTCCGGCACCTGGCTCATTCTGAGCGGCGTGTAGGTGTCGAAGTTGGTCTGCTCGATACCGCCGTTCTTCAACGTCGCCTTCTCATACATCGCCAGCGACAGCCCCCACAGCGCCGCGCCCTCGACCTGCGCGCGGATGTTGTCGGGATGCACCTGGGTGCCGACATCGGTGGCCACGGTGAGCTTCTTCACCTTGACCTCGCCCGATGGCTCGACGGCAACGTGGGCCACGCAAGCCGTCCAGCTTGCGGTCGCCCGCTCCTGCGACGAGACGCAGGCGACGCCCATGCCTTCGCCCTTGGGCAGCGCCTTGGTGCCGTAGCCGGCCATGCCCATGGCAGCGAGCAAAGTGTTGCGCAGGCGTTGCGCGCCACCGTCGTTCTTGCCCTTGCCGTCGAGCAGCGCGATGCGGAACTGCGCCGGATCCTTGCCGGCCGCATTGGCAAGCTCGTCGATCATGCTTTCCACCGCCCAGAACGTCCAGCCCGGCGCCACCGACCGCAACTGGCCGGAGGGCGTGGCATTGTGCGCCATCTCGTTGAGGATGGCGCGGACGTTGTGGTTGGGCACGGAGTAGAAGAAGTCCGCGCCGTTGACGGTGAAGGCATCGAGCGCGCCCTTCTTGTCGACCGAAGGCGACAGGAAGTCCGGGATGCCCCAGCGCTTGGTCGGCCACGCACTGACCACGTCGTGATTCATCGCGACCAGCTTGCCGTCGGCGTCCAGACCCGCCTTGATCTTCTGGAACGTCAAGGGCCGCGAAAAATCCATGGTCATGTCGTCTTCGCGCGAATAGATCACCTTGACCGGCTTGCCGACGGCCTTCGCCGCCTGCACCGCGGGCACCATCATGTCGGCATCGAGACGCCGGCCGAAGCCGCCGCCCAGCCACATCTGGTGCATCACGACGAATTTGGGATCGACCCCGGCGGCACCCGCCGCGATCGCGCCGGAGCGCGTCGCGAACTGGTTGCCGGAATAGATGTGCCAGATATCGCCCTTTTGCTCGGCCGTGGCGTTCATCGGCTCCAGTGGCGCATGGATGTTGATGCTGGTGGTGTATTCCGCCTCCAGCACTTTTGCCGCGGTGCCCAGGGCGGCCGCGGTATCGCCGTCTTTCACAAAGAACAGGCCGGAATCGTCCAGCTTCTGCAAACGCTTTGCCTCGTCGAGCAGCGACTCGCTCGATAGTTTTGCGTTCGGGCCGTTGTCATAAGTGACTTTCAGCGCGTCCGCCGCCTTCTTGGCGTTGGCATAAGTGTTGGCTACCGCCACCACCCACCCCGTCGTCGTCGCGGTCTTGTCGTCCAGCGTCACCGCCTTGATAAAACCCGGCACTTTCTTCGCCGCACTGTCGTCGACCGATTTCACCGTCGCGCCATAGCGCACTGGCGGCATCACGATCTTGCCGTACACCATGCCCGGCAGCATGACGTCGATGCCATACTTCGCCGTGCCGTTGGTCTTCGACGGGATGTCGAGCTGCGGCACCGAGACGCCGATCATGGTGTATTGATCGGGCGTCTTCAGCTTGATCGCCTTGAGCTCGTCGGGCGTGAAGGTCTTGGTCGCCTTGCCGCTCTTGACGATGTCCGCAAACGACATCGACTTCTTCGATTTCGCGTGCGAAATCACCGAGTCCTTGACGGTAAGTTCACTCGCCGGCACGCCCATTGAGGCTGCGGCCGCCTCCGTCAATGCCATGCGCCCCGCGGCGCCCGCGCGGCTCATCGCATCGAAGTTCATCATGGTGCTCCAGCTTCCGCCGGTGATCTGCGCGCCGAGCACGGGATCATTGAACTTCGGATCGTTGGACGCGAGCTGGACCCGCATGTCCTTCCAGTTCGAGCCGAGTTCCTCGGAGATAATCTGCGCCATGGTGGAAGCGATGTGCTGGCCCATATCGGCCTTGCCGCAGGTGATGGTGACCAGTCCATCCGGCGCGATCGAATACCACACGCTCGGATCGAAATTGCCGGCGGCGGCGAATGCCTGGTCGGCGCCAAGCAGACCGGGAACGGCCGAGTAGCCGAGCGCGAGGCCGGCGGCGGCAGAGCCCACGAGGAACGAGCGGCGCGACAGATCGGCGGGCTCACTCTGAGTGATTTTCACGTGCGTATTCATGTCGGCCTCCGGTCGCCAGCGTTGGACGCGGTGCGCATGTCGGCGGCGGCGCGCATGATCGCCTTCTGGATGCGCGAATAGGTCATGCAGCGGCAGAGATTGCCGTCCATGGCCGCAACCACTTCCTCTTTGGTCGGGTTCGAATTCTTCGACAGCAGCGAGGCCGCCTGCATGATCTGGCCGGACTGGCAGTAGCCGCATTGCGGAACCTGCTCGGCAATCCATGCCTTCTGCAGCGGATGATCGCCCTTGGCGCTCAGGCCCTCGATGGTGGTGATCTTCTTGCCGGCGGCATCGCTGACCGACGTCTGGCAGGATCGCACCGCTTCGCCGTTCAGATGCACCGTGCAGGCGCCACACAGGCCGGCGCCGCAACCGAATTTCGTTCCGGTCATCTGCAATTGTTCGCGGATGACCCAGAGCAGCGGCGTATCGCCCGCTGCATCCACGGACATGCTTCGTCCGTTGATATTGAGATTAGGCATTTTTCTCTTCCCCTCCGGTGCATGATGCCGCTTACGGCGGCAACTCACTTGTGGGCTAAGCCGCGACACCCACCGGGTCGATGTCGCGACGAGGCGCAGAATGATCGCGTTCCAATCTGGAAGCAATTCAAATTAGAATTTGTCGAAGAGAATAAAATTCCCGAAGCGCGTTGTGCGATGCGGCATTTCCCATCCTGGAATGGATCGCTACAATGGAAACGAAAACAGCCAGGAATTCGCGATGCCCAAACTCAACCGCGACGGCGTCAACATCCATTACGAGGTTCACGGCAGCGGACCGCCGCTGCTGCTGACCCATGGCTATTCCTCGACCTCGGCGATGTGGCAGGGCCAGATCGAAGCGCTGTCGAAACAGCACAAATTGATTCTGTGGGACATGCGCGGCCACGGCCAATCGGATTATCCCGCCGATGCCGCGGCCTATAGCGAGGCGCTGACGGTTGGCGACATGGCCGCGTTGCTCGACAAGGCCGGAGCCGGCGGCGCCATTGTCGGCGGCCTGTCGCTCGGCGGCTACATGTCGCTGGCGTTTTACCGTGCACATCCGGACCGCGTCCGCGCGCTGCTGATCATCGACACCGGCCCCGGTTTCAAGAAGGACGAAGCGCGCGACGCCTGGAACAAGCGTGCGCATGAAACCGGCGACCGTTTTGAGCGCGAGGGCCTCGACGTTCTCAAATCGGCCAGCCGTGAGCGCTCGAGCGTCGTGCATCGCGATGCGTCGGGGCTGGCGCGCGCCGCGCGCGGCATGCTGACCCAGCGCGACGCCGGCGTGATCGAAACGCTGCCGCACATAAAGGTGCCGGCGCTGGTGGTGGTCGGCGCCGACGACACACCGTTCCTCGCCGCTTCCGACTATATGGCGGCGAAAATCCCGGGCGCGCGGAAGGTGGTGATCCCCGCCGCCGGCCATGCCGCCAATATCGACCAGCCGCAGGCGTTCATCGACGCCCTCCTCCCCTTCCTCGACAGCTTGCCGCGGCAAACTGCTTCCGACAAAATGGCCGCGTCATGAGATCGCTTAGCGCAACGCTACTGATTGTCGCGCTTTTTGGCGCGGGGCTCGTGCCTGCCCGCGCGCAGCAGTTTGAGACGCAGGGTCCGCCACCGTTTTCTCCGCCCTTTGTCGCAACGCTGTCGAACAACACGCCGCTGGCCTTCGGCATGAACGAGCAGGACGCCGCGAACGCGCTGGGCACGCCGCTGACCTATATTCGCGGCCGGCCCGGCGATGAGATCTATCTCGCCTTTCGTCACGCCGGCGGCACCGGATTTTTCAATCGCAAGGACCGACTCTATCTGCAGTTCCGCCGCGGCCGCCTCGCCGGTTGGAAGGGCGACTGGGGCCGCAACTGGATGTGGCAATAACAAGCCTCGATCCGGCAACTTCGCAAACTCCTTAAACCAGTCCGCGCGTATTCCGCAAAAGTGGAAACCGGTTTTGCGAACCGAATACGCGCCATTCTAGAAGGACGACCCATGGGACACGACATCACGCTGACGGCCTCCGACCATTTCAAGCTGGGCGGCTATCGCGCCGATCCGTCCGGCAAGCCAAAGGCCGCGGTGGTGGTGATCCAGGAGATTTTTGGGGTCAATCATCACATCCGCGCGGTCTGCGACCGCATCGCCGCGCAAGGCTATGTCACCATCGCGCCGTCGATCTTCGACCGCATCGAACCCAATTTCCAGTGCGGCTACACGCCGGAGGAAGTCGCGATCGCGCGCAAGTTCGTGGCCAATCCCGATTGGGACGCGATGCTGCGCGACACCCAGGCCGCGATCGATGCGGTGAGGGACGTCGGCCCAGTCGGCATTGTCGGCTTTTGTCTCGGCGGCAGCGTGGTCTATGCCGCGGCGACGAAACTGTCAGGGCTGACGGCGGCGGTCGGCTTTTATGGCGGCGCCATCGTCCGCTTCGCCGACGACAAGCCGAAAGTGCCGACACAACTGCATTTCGGCGAAAAGGACACCGGCATTCCGCTGGCCGATGTCGAAACCATCCGCGCCAAGCGGCCCGAGGTCGAAATCCACGTCTATCCCGGCGCCCAGCACGGTTTTAATTGCGAAGAACGCGCCAGCTACGACAAGGCCAGCGCCGATGTAGCGCGGCAACGCGCCAACGCGTTTTTCGAAAAGCATTTGAAGAAGTAGCTATCGTGCCCCGGACGCAGCGCCATAAGCGCGTTTACGCGCGTCTTCGACGCGCTATGGCGCAGCTCTTGCGGAGCGGTGCGCTGCAGAGCCGGGGCCGCACAAGGCTCGGTGTTCGTGACGGTCCCGGCTCTGCGGAGCGGCATGAAGAATGCCGCACCGCGTCCGGGACACGAGAGCGTCAGAACCAGCGTTCGCCGACGAGCACGGTATCGCCGGGGCTGATCGGGGTGCCAAGCGGCACCACGATGCGGGCGGAGCCGCCGGCATCGGTGTGGGTCAGCGTAACACGGTCGCGCCTGGCGCGCGGCGAGAAACCGCCGGCGATGGCGACCGCGCTTTCGACGCTCATGTTCGGCACATAGGGATATTGGCCGGGGGCTGCGACTTCACCGAGGATGAAGAATGGCCGGTAGGCCTCGATCTCGACCGCGACGGAGGGTTCGCGGATGTAGCCGTTGCGCAGCTTGCCGGTAACCTCCGCGGCGAGGCCCGCAGGCGTCAGCCCCCGCGCACGCACCGCGCCGATCAGCGGCATGGTGATGGAGCCGCCCGCATCAATGGCGTAGGTGTTGGTGAGGCCTTCCTGGCCGTAGACCACGATGCGCAACCGGTCGCCGGCATCGAGCCGATAGGCTGCGTCATAAGCGACCGGGATCGGTGTCGCATAGACCGCCGGACCGGGGGCGTAGGCACGCCGGGGCGATGCGGCAAGACTGGCACGCAGCGCACCGATGGCGCCGCCGGAAGAAGCAACGACGCGCGGCGGGGGATTATAAGTCTGGCCGTAGGCCAGCGAATCCAGATCGCTTCGCGGCTGCGCCACGGCGACCGGCGAAGACCTGCGCATGCAGCCCGACAAAGCGAGCGCGGTCATGGCGGCAATGATCGAGTATCGAAACGCGCGCGCAACCGGCACCGGAGCCATCCCTCACAACGAGACGGCTCCAGTTTTGCACCGGTTATGGTTAACAAATCGTGTTGCCCCTGCGGACCGTGTCCCCAACACCGCCGTCATCCTGAGGTGCTCGCCCTCTTGGGGCGAGCCTCGAAGGATGACC
>Ga0209216_1000130_pt1 | contig 15033 bp, 7 predicted proteins | sample TexAe_OM2H0_O2_FD_187940 | JGI IMG/M metagenome (GOLD analysis project Ga0209216, IMG submission 187940) | Forest soil microbial communities from Davy Crockett National Forest, Groveton, Texas, USA - Texas A ecozone_OM2H0_O2 (SPAdes) (version 2) | ecosystem: Environmental > Terrestrial > Soil >... | reverse complement strand
GGCATCGCGATCCACCACTTCGACAAGGCGCGCGCCGCGGCGCCCGGCCATGAAGTCGTGTATGTCCCCTGCCATCGCAGCCATACCGACTACCTTCTGCTGTCGTACCAGCTCCATCATTCCGGCGTCGTGCCGCCGCACATCGCGGCCGGTGTGAACCTGAACCTGCCCGTTGTCGGCCCGATCCTTCGCCGTGGCGGCGCGTTCTTCCTGCGTCGCAGTTTCAAGGGCAACGCGCTGTACTCCGTGGTGTTCAACGAATACCTCGCGCAGCTGGTGGACCGCGGCGTGCCGCTCGAGTACTTCATCGAAGGCGGTCGCTCGCGCACGGGCCGCCTGCTCGCGCCGCGTGCCGGCATGCTGGCCATGACCCTGCGCGCGTTCCTGCGTGCGCCGCGTCGCCCCGTCATGTTCCAGCCCGTCTACATCGGTTACGAGAAACTGATGGAAGGCAAGTCGTACATCGGCGAGCTGTCCGGAAAACCCAAGGAGAAGGAGTCGTTGCTCGGCCTGATCCGCGGCCTGAAGGTGCTGCGCCAGCGCTACGGCCACGTCACGCTCAACTTCGGCGAGCCCATCCTGCTTACCCCGATGCTCGACGAGACCGCGCCGAACTGGCGCGAAACCACGGCCGATCCGGATTCGAAACCCGAGTGGATGAGCAGCGTGGTCGACGATCTCGCCGAGCGCATCCAGGTGAACATCAACCGCGCGGCGGACGTGAATCCGATCAATCTGCTGGCACTGGCCCTCCTCGCGACGCCGAAGCACGCGATGGCCGAGAACGACCTGCTGGCGCAGATCGAACTTACCAAGGCGCTGTTCCAGGAGCTGCCGTATTCCGATCGCGTCACCATCACGCCGATGAATCCGCAAGGCGTGGTCGCCTACGGCGAACAGATGGGCTGGATCCGTCGCGTGCGCCATCCGCTCGGTGACGTCCTGGTCACCGAGGGCGAGCAGTCGGTACTGCTGTCGTACTTCCGCAACAACGTGCTGCACCTCAATGCCGCCGCCGCGTGGGTCGCGGCCTGCTTCCTCAACAACCGGCGCATGTCGCGCTCCTCCGTGCTGCGACTGGGGCAGATCATCTATCCGTTCATCCAGGGCGAGTTGTTCCTGCCCTGGGACAAGGAAGGATTCGCGGCGCAGGTGCAGGACACCATCGAGTTCTTCGTGCGTCGCGGCATCCTCGAGGCAAGCGCGGAAGGCCGCGTGCTCGAGCGTGGCCCGGGCCAGGACGATGGCGCGTACCAGTTGCGCGTGATCGCGCGCAGCATGCTCCAGGCCTTCGAGCGCTATTACATCGCCATCGCGGCGCTGGTGAAGAACGGTCCGCATACGATGAGCGCCGGCGAACTCGAAACCGCCTGCACGCTCACCGCGCAGCGCCTTGGCATGCTCAACGAATTGTCCGCCCCGGAGTTCTTCGACAAGGCGTTGTTCCGCGGCTTCATCCAGAAGCTGCGCGAAGCCAAGGTGGTCTGGACCGACGAAGGCGGCAAGCTGGATTTCAGCGACGCGCTGGAAGACATGGTGCGCGATGCGCGCGTGATCCTCGCGCGCGAAGTGAGGCACTCGATCCTGAAGATCACGCCAGGTGGCGAGAACGATCGCGATCTCGATGCGCGCCCACCAGATGACCCGCAAGCTTCCGGAACGAGCGACTCCCTGCACGAGCGCCACGTGGCCAACGAAAAGAAGCGGCACGACGAGTCCCACTGACCAGCCACGGGCCGCCGCGCCTACACGCCGCGGCGCCGGGCACAGGACGGGTTCGATAAGGCGCCAGCCCTAAACTTGCATCCTTTCACACTGCTGAAAGGAGAGCGACATGGACGTCCAACCGACGACCTCGCAAGAGGTCGTACAGCCTGAAAACCAGGCGGCTGTCGACGCATTGCGTCGCCTGGTCATTACGCGCGACGCCTTCAGGCGAATGCTCGATGCGCAGCCCTTGTTGAACGAAGCGAACCTCGCGAGCGCGCAAGAACTGGTTGATGCGCTACCCCGGTTCTGGGGCTTGCCGGAAACCGTAGGCGGCGAATCGCGCTCCGCGACCCTGGGCCGATACCTGGCCGCGCTGATGAAGGACGATGCCACGCTTCGCGGCTTCGACCGCACGCTCCGCGATGATGCCGTACGGCTCGCCCTGCAGATCGTCGGCGCAGTTGATGCTCCCCTGCCGTCAGGCGTACACGTCCGCGAACTTGTACTCGGTGGCGCCGCACACGCTGGCTCACTGGTCGTGTTCGACGACAACCATCCAGGGCTCGCACTTCTCTTCACTGCGCACGGCGGATGGGAAGCGTTCGACTCGCTCGACCGACTTCTCGAGTCCACGCGTCGACGCTTGTTGGAAACCGTTGATGTCGCCGACGGAACCGGGCTCGAACCCGATGTGTTCGCCGAAGCGAAGGTGCAAGGTGACATCGGTTCGCGCGATATCACCGGCGCCATCTTCGTTACGCTGGCAAACCGCATGGTCGACGTGCAGGCCCGGCGTGTCGCACTGGTGGTTGACGACTTCACACTCGACATCGATGTCCCCGGCGCCGAAAGGGATCTCGGCGATCGCCTGCGCGAGGAACTGTCGCCCACCGCGCTGCTCGACATCGACACGATCGCGCAACTGCGTGAGGCCCGACTGATTGAAGCCACGATCAAGGACCGTCTCGCCGATGTGCCGGCCAACGTGCGCGCGGCGTGGTACGAAGCGCGCGATACGTACAACGATGCATTGGCGGGCACCTCCATGCTACGCATGGCGACCGACATGCGCCCCCCGTTGACCCTCCGCGCGTTCGCCTCACGCGAGTTGGCGGCGCGGCTGGCATCGCTGGGCATCGATGAATCGCCCGAGGCCATCGCGGTGGACATCACGCCAGGCAGGAGCCTGCCGGAGCCCCTGGGATTTCTCGATCCGGTGCCGGGCGCGGGTGGGCCGGTGCGGCGCATTCCGTTGATCGACCTCACCTGCCAGAACATCGGCCGCTTCTCCCTGCAAACACTTCACGCCACGGACGCAAGCGGCGCCTCGATGGACGACCGCCTCGGCCATGCCGCCATCCGCGGCATGGTGCGCGACCTCGATATCGGTAATCGCTACCACGCCCACGTCGAAGAGCGGCTTCACCGTGGCGCCGTCGGCGCCCTCGCACGCAAGCTCGCCATGACCGTGCAAGGTGCACGGATGCGCATGCAGGCCGCCGAGGCGCGGCTGTCGTATTACCTGCGGGGAGAGCCGCGTTCGTTCATCGACGATCGCGACGAGCGCGGATTCCGTTGGGTGGAAGCCGCGCTGGATGCGCCTTCCGGCGAACGCCGCGTGCAGACGCACCAGATCGATGTCAGCCAGGTGACCTATCGGCAGGTGGCGGTGGATGGCATCCTCGTCTTTGGTTCGCGAACACCGGAAAGCGCGCCTCGCGTGGTGATGTACACGCCGGACGCGCCCGACGGACTCACCTTTCGCGAATTCGCCGATCGCCAGGATGCCGCCAGGCGCTTCCTCTACCACCCGGCCTTCCGGGAGTACCTGCTCGATCGCCTTCCCGCGGAGTTCGCGCGGGTTCTTCCCAACGGTGCGAGCCGTGAATTCGCCGGTGACCATCTCGCCCAATGGGTGCTCGGTTCCAGCACCGATACGGCCTATACGCGCACTGCCGAGCGGTTCGACGAACGCAGGATATCCGGCGATTTTCTCGCCGCGCTGCATGATGCAGGCGTTGAGAAGCAACGTCGGGATGCCCTGTTCCTGACCCGGTCAACGGCCGAAGCGGATAAGGATTCGTTGTTCGGCTACCTGCAAGGGCGCTTCAGCGTCGCCCCCGTGGCAAGCCTCGCGACGATCGCACTCACCGAAATACCCGCAAGTTTTTCACGCATGATGCAGGCGTCCTGGCGCCTCTACGACCACGTGAAGGCCGGCGATACAGGACAAGCCGTGGTCGCGTTCGCCGATGGCTACGTCAATGCGCTCAACCTCGTGGTGCCGCCGCTGGCCGGCGGGCGTCACATTGCGAGCGCTATCGTTCGCTCCCGCGCCGCGCCACGCGGCATGGCAAGCACGGGCGTTCGGTTCGCTCCCCCGGCCATCCGTTTCGAAGAGCGCTACGCCGTGAACCGCTTGCGCAAACCGGGCAAGCCGGATCACGAGGGCATCCATCGCGTGGGCGGGCAGACGTATATCGAGCAGGACAAGACGTTCTTCCTGGTCAAGCTCGACGCCGACTATGGTCTCTGGCGTCTTGCTCCTGCACGGGGTGCGACCGATGCACGTTTCACCGGTCCCTTGATCGAGCGCGTCGACGGGAACTGGGTCTACGCGCACGATGTCGGGCTGCGCGGCGGCATGCGCCGGTTGCGGGAACGATTCAACCGCCTGGTCGTGCGAAATGAAGCCGCGCCTGTAGCGGCCGCGGCGGACCCGGCCGTTGTGCAGGTGCCGCTTCCCGAGCCCGCGCCGGACATCGTCTTGCCGAACGTCATGGAGCCGCATCGCGCGGAGATCCTCGCCGTGCTGGCGGATAACCCCAGTGTGCGCCCGATGATCAGGGCGGATGGCAGCAGCCTGCAGTTCATCGTTCGTACGCGCAGCGCGATGATCATCGATCCACATCTCCATCCGGATATCGCGGGCCTGAGCGCCCCTCAGCGGCGCGTCTTCCTGCATGAACTGGACACCCGGTTTCCGCTCGTCGCGGAACGCATGGAAGTCCTCCATGCTCGTGGATGGGCGGGCCCCGATGGATATGGCTCATCTCCTGTCGGCTCACCCGGCGCGACGTCTGCCGGCGACATCCAGTCGTCGGTGATTTCCTCGTCTGCGGGCGAAACGGCATCACCCTTGCCTGCGCTCAGTTCCAGCCAGCAGCAGCGCTGGGACGCCGCCCTCGCCGTGGCAAGAAGTTCGTCACGCCGACCGGCCCTGTCACCCGGTGAGATGGCCATCGAGACACTGCGCGCTAGCGAAGTCGTACCGCTTGCAGAGTGGCCCGATCGGATCTGGTACTTCAGCGAACGTCGCTTCGAGCCGCGTTACCTTCGCCAACTGTTACGCGAGGGTGTCGCCCTGGATGCGCCCCCTGGATGGTCCGGTCAGCCCGAGAGCCTGCGCAGCTATCCCGTGACGACCCTGCCACCCGAAGTGCCCGGTGCCCGGCTGGCCGACGTACTCGGCACGTCACCAGGACAGCAGGCGGGGCAACGCGATCCGCTCGGTTACTGGGTGCAGATCGACCTCACGAGTGCTCGCGCGCCGCGGCAGCCAGGAGCCCATGAGCCGCCGCCCTGGTGGCGGGGCGTCGAGATGCGCCGCCGCGTACTTCCCCATGGCGAGTACCAGTACACATTGCAGAGCAGATGGCATCTCAGCATCCCCACGACGGACATTGCGGGTGTCGGCCGCCGGGGCGAACGCGGTCACCGGGTCACCCAGTGATTCATACGCACGATAAGGAAATCTCATGGACATGATGCCACCCGAAGCACCGACTGCTTCGATTCAAGCCGTTTACCAGGATGCGGCGCGCGCCTTCGACCGCCTCGTCACCCTGCAGGCATGGTTGGCGACGGAACAGGCCGACATGCCGGCTCCTCCGGAGGCCATCGAACGAGGCACCCTTCATCCGTACCTTGGACAGATCGATGCGTATTGGAATGCGTCGCCCACGGATACCTCGAGCGGATTGTCGCGCCGCTCGTCCCTGGCCGAGCGCCTAGCCGGCGCCGCTGTCGACCTGGCCCTGCTGGGCCATGAAGATGGGAACCTCGACGACGCCGCGCTGGCCCTCGTGCGATCGGTGGTGGCCGCACGGTCCAGCGAGGTGTTGCCGCATGTAAAGGTCCGTGAGCTGATGTTCGGCGAAACGGTCCATGGCGGCAGCCTCATCGTCCACGATGAGCGCACTCCGACGCGAACCCTTGTGTTCTCGGTGGATCGCGGCTGGGAGTCCTTCCGAAGCCTTGCGGGCGCTCATGACGCGCTGGAACAGCGTGCGCGTCTTGCGCTGGCTTCGGCATCCGATCTTCCCGGCATCACCCGATCGGATCTTCGCGTTCTCGGAGCCGCGGCGTTCGTGAATTCACGCGACATCGTCGGCGATCCGTTCGAGGTTCTTGTCGATCGGGTCCTCCGCGTACAGAGCGACAAACTCAGCGAAGCGTGGTTCGAGTTCGCGCTGGCAGACGATGCGGGTTCGCGCGACCAGAGGCTCGCGGATACGGTGTTCGACGCCCTCCGCCTCGATCGCGCATTCGACGTGGCGACTGGCCTCGCCACCCGCCATGCCGCCCTCGTGGAGACGTTCAACGCGCAACGCCTGTTACGTGTCCCACTGCCCGTGGCGGAAGCATGGAAAGACGCCGAGGAAAACTATCTCTCGACGTTGCGCGAAGTGGCGGGCCTGGAATCCGATGCGGGGCTCGTCAAGCCGCAGGGCCTCGCGGAGTACGCGACGGACGCCCTCACGGAACGGTTGCAGGCATTAGGTGTGACGCACGTCCCTGGCGACATCCACGTGCGCATCGACCGCAGCCTCGATCCCGACGCACGGCTGGAATCGCTTCAATCGCTTTTCGAGGGTCCGGAACCGGCACGGATCCGGCTGGTGGATCTCGCTTACCAGAACATCGCACCGTTCTCGCTCGTCCACCTGAGCGCCATCGCGGGCGATGGCAGCGTGATCGCCGCACTGGACGATGCCGCCATTCGTGAACTCGTGCGCGGCATCGACCTGTCGACGCGCTACCAGGACTACATCGATACGAGCTTTCGCTCCGGCACCGGCGCGGAGATGCGTCGCGAGCACGCCTCGCGCGTGCAATGGGCGCATATGCGGTTCCAGGCGGCCGAGGCGCGGCTGTCCTACTATCTGGAAGAGGCGCCTCGCTGGTTTGGCACGGAGCGCGACGAGCGTGCGTATCGCTGGATCCAGGCTGTGCTCGACGCACCTCTTGCCGGAAATCGCGCACGCGTCGAGGGCCACGAGATCGTCGTCCAGCAGATGACCTATCGCGGTACGCCATTGCGCGACATCCTCGTCATGGGTGTACGCAATCCTGGCAGCGTGCCCAACGTCGTCCTGTACACGCCAGGGGCGCCGGACGGCATCACCTTCCGTGAATTCGCCGATCGCGGGGAGGCGGCACGACGCTTTTCGTACCATCCCGCGTTCCGGGAATACCTGCTCGATCGCCTTCCCGTCGAGTACGCCGAGGTCCTGCCCAACGGCAGCGCCCGCCGGTTCGCGGGAAGCCAACTCGCCAATTGGGTGCTTGGCGCGGGTTCCACGACGGCATATACGTGGACGGCGGAGCGCTTCGGTGAACGCGAAGTCCAGGGCGACTTCCTCGAAGCGGCCTACGAAACCGACGTGCAGCACGGCCTGCACAACACGCGCACCTTCACGCGCAGCGCGGACCAGGCACAGTGGGACTTCCTGGCCGAGCGCGTATTGAGCCGGCCCGGCGAAAAGATGGTCGCTGCCATGCTCATGGGTGTCGTCACGGCCCCGGCGCATGCGGCGCAGGCGGCATGGCGGTTGTACGACACCGCAAAGGCAGGCGACACCGCCCAGACGATCGTGGACTTCGCCGATTTCTACATGGCATCGCTATCGGTTATCCAGCCCTTGTATGTGCTGAACACCGCACCTGTCGCACGCGGTATCGTCGGCGCCCGTTTCAAAGCGGCGGGTCGCATCGTCGAGACCCGGCCTGCCGCACCGGCGGTCGTCCTGTTCGAGTCGCGCTTTGTGGCGAAAGGAATCCGGAAAACCGGTCGCGAGAACGGCGAAGGCATCTTCACCATCGCGGAGAAAACCTATATCGAGCATGAGGGGAAAATGTATGGCGTGCGCTACGACGCGGACTACGCCACCTGGAGGCTCACCCGCCATGAACGTGGTGGCGCGTTCGCGGGACCGGCGATCCAGCGCACACCCGCCGGGTCCTGGGGTTTTCAGCAGGTCGGGTTGCGCGGCGGTAGCGGACGCGGTGCGGCGGGGGCCTCGGCGCGGCGACCCGAGCTGTTCGACGAATACATGGATGAAGTCGAGGTCGCCTTTCCCGATCCTGTCGAACGCGACCTTGTCACCATGCAGATGCGAAGCGAACTGACAGGTGGTGCATCCACAAGCCCCATCACTGCCGCACAACGCACTCGTTGGGCCGAAGCGGCCACCCGCGCGCAGGAACGCTTCCGCGCGGCGGCACAGCCCCGGCCCCCGCAACACCTTCCCATCAACCTCAGCCATCGATACGTTGCCGCGGGATTCGGGCATGTCGCGAGCACGGATGTTCCGTCACAACTCTGGTTCTATGGCAGCCTGCCGTACAAATCCAGCGACCTGCTGCGCACGCTCTCCAATCGTGGTTACGTCGACACGCTGGCACAGATTCGCGGCAGGCGGATCGCGCCCGGGCTGAATGGCGTTCGCGTGACGACGGTACCCCCTACGGCGTCGATCGACGAGATACAGCGCGCGATGGGAAATGCGAGCCTGCAACGCCATGACACGTTCTCCGTACGCATCGACGCACGCACCGTACTGCTCTCGAGCGAAGGTGTTGGAGGCGGCCCGGCGAGGGTCAACCTGCTTTCGCGGAACCAGGGGCCTGCCAACGTTTTCTACTTTCAGCCCACGGAGGACGATGCCTTGCGCCTCTTCCATACGCAGTTCGAGGTGACCAAGCACCTGCCGCCGCCCAGGTGAAGCGGCGCGGGCCTCCCGGGGCGGCGTGGAGCGGACCCCACGCCCGCCTCGCCCGGGGCCCCGCAACCGGGGTAACATCGTCGGCATGGAAAACGAGAAAACCACCCATTTCGGCTTTCGCGACGTCCCCCTGGCCGATAAGCAGAAGCTTGTCGGCCAGGTGTTCACGTCGGTGGCGCGCAATTACGACCTGATGAACGACCTGATGTCGTTCGGCATCCACCGGTTGTGGAAGAGGCATTTCGTAGCCGTCAGCGGCGTCCGGCGCGGCGACCGCGTGCTCGACCTCGCGGGCGGCACGGGCGATATCGCCGCCCTGCTCAAGCCGGTCGTGGGCGATGAAGGTGAAGTGGTGGTGGGCGACATCAACGCGGCCATGCTGGGCGTGGGCCGTGACCGCCTGACCGACCGGGGCCTGGTGGCCGGCCTGCGCTGGGCGCAGATGAATGCCGAAATGCTGCCGTTCCCGGACAACAGCTTCGACGCCGTCACCATCGCCTTCGGCCTGCGCAATGTCACCGACAAGGACAAGGCCCTGGCGGATATGCACCGCATCCTGAAGCCGGGTGGCCGTGCGCTGGTGCTGGAGTTCTCAAAGGTCCAGAGCCCGGTGTTGTCCAAGCTCTACGACGTGCATTCGTTCAAGATCCTGCCGCGTCTGGGCCGGTTGTTCGCCAACGACGCGGACAGCTACCAGTACCTCGCCGAATCGATCCGCAAGCATCCCGACCAGGAAACCCTGAAGGGCATGATGCTCAACGCGGGCTTCGGTCATGTGGAAGTGCGCAACCTCAGCAACGGTATCGTTGCCATCCACCGCGCCTACAAGCTGTAAGCGCGGCGGCGGCTTCCGGTTACGCGGCCAGCGGCGGAGCGGCCGGGAAATCGACCGGGATATGCGTCGTGGAGTGCAGGAAGTTACTGATGATCTTGTCGCCCACGGCGGCGATCACGTCGATCAGGTTTTCCTTCGTCCAGCCCGCGGCGAAGAATGCTTCCACCAGCGGCTGGGCCACGTGCCCACGCTCGACCACCATGTTCTTGACCAGTCGCGCCAGGGCGTCGAATTTCGCGTCGAAGGCAGCCGTGCCTCCACGGATCTCGAGTACCTGGGCGTCCGTGAACCCGTTCATCTTGCCGATCATCGTGTGGGCGGCGAGGCAGTACTCGCAACCGTTCACCTGGCTGGTGACGAGGTTGACGACTTCACGGGCTTTACCGGTGATGCTGCTCTTCGCGTTCTGGAAGGCCAGGTAATTGCCGAGGGCGTGTTCGGACAGGGCCATCGTCGCGTACAGGTTCGGGACAGTGCCGAGCGCTTTCTTGAGGTTGTCGAAGATGGCCTGGTTGGCGGGGGAAACATCGTCGCGGGTGGGGACAGTGATCGTGGTCATGGCGTTCTCCGGGGTGCGTGGTTCGGGGCTGGGAAGACGGGCCGGGACTGTCTGGCGCCCCGGTGGAGATACTTTCATTCATTCCCCTCACCGCGAGTAGCCACGGAATTCGCATATAATCCAGTCGTCATTGGAATAAGAGGTGCGTCGTGGATAAGCTTCAGGCCATGCGGATCTTCGTCCGCGTCGTGGAATCCGGGAGCTTCTCGGCCGTGGCTCGCGAGGCGAACACGACCCAGAGTTCGATCAGCAAGCAGGTCGCCGCACTCGAGGCAGACCTTGGCGCAAAACTGCTCACGCGGACCACGCGCTCGCTCGCCCTGACCGAAGAGGGGGAGCGGTATTTCGAAGAGGCCCGGCGCCTGGTGGGCGAAATCGCCGAGGCGGAGGCGACGCTCCGGCGTGGCGAACAGGAACTGACCGGCCTGCTGCGTGTTTCCGCGTCCGTGGGCTTCGGGCGGCTGAAGCTGTTTCCGCTGATACGCAGCTTTCTCGCGAAGCACCCTTCGGTACGCGTCGACCTGCGCCTGAGCGATGGCTACACCGACCTGGTGGAACGCGGCATCGACGTGGCCGTGCGCATCGGCGAGCTGCCCGACAGCCGCCTCATCGCGCGGCCCATCGGTGTATCCCGGCGCGTGCTGGTCGCGCACGGCGATTACCTGCGCGGTCTGCCCAAGGGCGTGGGCGCGCCGGAAACGCCCGACGACCTCGCGGCGCACAATTGCGTGGTCTACACCGAGTCGATCATGCGAAACGCATGGCGCCTGGTGGCGGGACCGGGCTCGTCGGAGCCCGAGGGCACCGTGCGTATCGTGAAGACCGAGGGCAACCTGCAGACCGACAGCAGCGAGGTCATCCGCTCCGCGGTGCTTTCGGGCATGGGCATCGTCTACGCGCCCACGTGGCTATTCGAGAACGAACTGGCCCGCGGTGAACTGATCCCCGTACTGCCCACATGGTCGCTGCCGTCGCCCATCCACCTCATGAGCCCGCAGGAGCGGCGCCACTCCGCCAAGGTGCGCGCCTTCGTGGAGCACGTGGCGACGCACATCGAGGTGATCTGACGCCTGCCGCGGCGCGGCGGGCCGGGGCGCGGCCGGAGTGGCATACTCGACACTTCCTTACACCGGAATCTCTTGATGCGCCTGCTTCCCGTCGTCGCCCTCACCATGGCGTTTCCCGTCGTGGCCTTCGCCTCCGATCCGCATTCCTATGCCCAGCCTGACGCGGTCCGCGTCACCCATCTGGACCTGGATCTCAAGCTGGACTTCGGCAAGCGCGAACTCGCCGGTAACGCCACGCTGAAACTCGACTGGAAGGATGCCAAGGCGAAAGACCTCGTCCTGGACACGCGCGACCTCAAGATCGCGAGCGTGGAAGCCGTCGACGCATCGGGCAAGGCATCGCCGCTGAAATTTGCCTTGGCGCCGCGCGACAAGGAGCTTGGTTCCAAGCTCACGATCGAAGCCCCGGCCCATCCGGCGAGCGTCCGCATCGCGTATGCGACCGTGCCGGAGGCGTCCGGCCTGCAATGGCTGACGCCCGAGCAGACCGCCAGCAAGAAGCAGCCCTTCATGTTCTCGCAGTCGGAATCGATCCATGCACGTTCGTGGGTGCCGCTGCAGGATTCACCGGCCATCCGCATCACCTACGACGCGCACATCAGCGCGCCGAAGGACGTTCGCGTGGTGATGAGTGCGATCAACGACGCGAAGCATCCGCTGGACGGCAATTTCTCGTTCGACCAGCCGCACGCCATTCCGTCGTACCTGCTGGCGATCGCCGCGGGCGACATCGCGGTGAAGGAAACCGGACCTCGCAGCGCGGTGTACGCCGAACCCAGCGTCGTCGACAAGGCGGCACACGAGTTCGAAGACACCGAGAAGCTGATCGAAACCACCGAGAAGCTCTACGGGCCGTATGCATGGGGACGCTACGACATCCTCGTGCTGCCACCGTCGTTCCCCTTCGGTGGCATGGAAAACCCGAACATGACGTTCGCGACGCCTACCGTGCTGGTCGGTGACAAGAGCCTCGTATCGCTGGTGTCGCACGAACTCGCCCACTCCTGGTCGGGCAACCTCGTCACCAACGCCGCCTGGCGCGACGGCTGGTTGAATGAGGGTTTCACCACCTACGTACAGGGTCGCATCACGGAAGCCGTCTACGGCAAGGCACTGGCCGACGAGGAAGCATTGCTCTCCGCGCGCGAGCTGCAGAAGACCATCGGCGCGATGCCCGCGAACACGCAGAAGCTGACGCCGGATCCGCGAGGCGTGGACGCCGACGATGCGCTGTCATCGGTGGCGTACGACAAGGGCTCGTGGTTCCTGCGCACGCTGGAAGAACGCTTCGGGCGTGAGAACTTCGACGCCTACCTGAAGGGTTATTTCGCCCACTTCGCCTTCCAGAGCATCGACACCGACACGATGTTCGCGTATCTCAAGGCGAACCTGCTGGACAAGTATCCCGGCAAGATGAGCGAAGCCGAGGCGCGCGCGTGGATCTGGCAGCCCGGCATTCCGAAGGACGCGCCGCTGCCGTCGTCGCCGCGCTTCGACAGCATCGACAAGCAGCGTACGAACTTCCTCGCCGGCACGCTGGCCGCCAGCGGCCTCGATGCGAAGTCCTGGAATACCCAGGAGTGGATGTACTTCCTCGATCGCCTGCCCGACGTCACGCCGCTGGCGAAGATCAAGGACATCGACGCCGCCTGGCACCTCACCGGCACGCCCAACGCCGAGATCGGCATGCGCTGGTACGCGCACGCCATCGCCGCCGGCGACAAGGACGTGTGGACGGCCGCCGCGGAGCACATGACGCGCATCGGCCGCCTGTATCTCACGACGCCGGTATACCGGGCGTTCGCCCGCACGCCGGAAGGCCTGGCCTTCGCCAAGGAGACCTACGCCAAGGCGAAGAACGGCTACCACCCCATGACGCAGCAGGCCGTGGAGCGCATCCTGGCCGGCAAGTCGAAGAAGAAATAACGCACGATCTTGCGGTCTTGTGAAAGGCCGCGAGACTTGCATCCTTCCGCGACGCCCCGCATCTTGCGGGGCGTCCTCCGTTCCAGGCTCCCCTGCTCCCATGGCCAAGATCCCGACCCAAGCTTCTTCCGACCGCCGCCCACTCTGGCAACGCCTGCTGCTGCGCCGGCTGAAGTTCCTCATCGTGGTGGCACTCGTGCTCGGCATCGGTGCCGGCCTCGTCTACATCTTCGCGCCGTCGCTGCTTCTGAAGGCCGACGCGGCTCGCCTGGCGATGTCGTCGCATGTCGAGAAGAAGAGCATCGTCGCTGGCGATACGACCTGGTCGTACTACGAAGGCGGCAACGGACCGACGATCGTGCTGCTGCACGGCTTCGCGGCCAACAAGGAAACCTGGCTGGAGATGGTCAAGGGCTTGACCGACCACTTCCACGTCATCATCCCGGACCTTCCTGGCTGGGGCGAGTCCTCGCGGAACGAGAATGGCGATTACGGTATTCCCGCGCAGGCCGCGCGCCTGGAGACCTTCGCCGCCGCGGTGGGTGCGCAGCGTTTTCTGCTCGTCGGCCAGTCGATGGGCGGTGCCATCGCCGGTGTCTATGCCGACCAGCATCCTGAGCGCGTCGCGAGCCTGGTGCTGATGAGTTCGCTTGGCCTCACGTTCAAGGAGAACGATTTCGCGCGCGAGGTGAAGGCCGGCAAGGATCCCTTCATCTATCACGACCGCGCCGACCTGGAAGCCATGCTGGCCCGCATCTTCCTCAAGCCGCCGCACATCCCCGGACGCCTTGAAGACGCGCTTCTCGCGCGCAACCAGAAGGATCACGCGTTCATCGAACGCACCTTCAACCAGCTGAAGGAACCGTCGCAGGCGTTCGCCCTCGATCCGGTGATCGGCAAGTTGTCCATGCCGGTGCTGGGCGTGTGGTGCCGCGAAGACAAGATCATCGACGTCTCGGCGCTGGATACGCTGCGCGGCGGCCTCAAGAATTCGCCCTCCATCGGCGCCACCGTGCTGAACGGCTGCAACCACATGCCGATGCTGGAAAAGCCCGACGAAATAGCGCGCATCATCACGGGCTTCGCCCTGGCGCACTGACGCGGACAATCCGCCCGTGCGGATACCTTTCGGGAGCGCGCATCGTGCGCTCCCGAAACAAGCTGCTCAGTCGGCGACGTCGGCGATCAGTCGGTCAAGCTGCATCTTCAGGCCACTGCCGTTCGCTCGCAGCCACGCGCGCTGTTCCTTGTAGTCGGGGAACACGCTTTCCACCCAGTGCCAGAACTTCGGTGAGTGGTTGCGCACCTTCAGATGGCACAGTTCGTGGACGAGCACATAACGCAACGCCGCGGGCGGCGCGAGGGCAAGGGCGAGATCGAGATTGATCCTGTCGCGCGTGTCCAGGCTTCCCCACAGGCTTTTCAGCGGGCGGATACGCAACGCCGTGGGCGCGGCGTTGATCTGCGGGATATAGGCCGGCAGCCATCGCGAGACGTCACGACGGATCTGCGATTCGAAATAGGTGGCAAGCAGTCCGCGCGCGACGAGCAATGCGCGCGTGTGCGGACGAGGGATGGCGAGGGTCAGCAGGCCCGGCTCGTGTTCCACGCGCGGATACGAGCCTTCCGACCAGTCCAGCGTGATGTCGTCGCCACGAAAGGGAAACGTCGTGGGAACACCGACACGCAGCGGCGGCAACGGCTCGGCATCGAGGTTAAACTCGCCGAGCTTCTGCTCGAGCCAATCGGCGTGGTGGCGAAGAAACGCCGCCATCTGTGCCGTATGGGTACCGTTCGGATAGGTGAGGCGGGCGCCCTTCGGCGTTACCGTCAGACGCAGCCTACGTGCACGCGGATGCGCCGACTTGAGCACACGAATCGTGCCGCCCGTCAGGGTCGAAAGTTCCAGCCAGTCGCCTTCTTCAGATG
>Ga0209216_1000129_pt1 | contig 15042 bp, 8 predicted proteins | sample TexAe_OM2H0_O2_FD_187940 | JGI IMG/M metagenome (GOLD analysis project Ga0209216, IMG submission 187940) | Forest soil microbial communities from Davy Crockett National Forest, Groveton, Texas, USA - Texas A ecozone_OM2H0_O2 (SPAdes) (version 2) | ecosystem: Environmental > Terrestrial > Soil >... | reverse complement strand
GTTCAACGGTGAATTTACGCCGGGCAATCAATGGGTCAGCCCCGAACATCCCTACTACCAGAAGGGTTTCCCGATTCGCGGGCGAGATGTCGCCAAGGCCAAGGCGCTGTTGAAGGAAGCCGGCGTCATGTTGCCCGTCACCGTCGACATGATGGTGCCGAAGGGCGCGGAAAGCGAAGCGGTCGCCCAGGTGCTGCAGTCGATGGCGTCGGAGGCCGGCTTCGACCTGAAGATCCGGGTCATCGAATTTGCCACCTCGTTCAAGCAGGCGCAGGCGGGCGAATTCCAGGCCTTCTTGATCGGCTGGAGCGGCCGGATCGATCCAGACGGCAACTCCTACGTCTTTCTGCACAGCAACGCGCCGCAGAATGATGGCGGCTATTCCAATCCCGAAGCCGACAAAGCGCTTGAGGATGCGCGGCTGATTACCGACCCGGCGCAGCGCAAGGCGATCTACGAGAAGCTGACCAAGGTCGTGCTCAACGACGAGCCGCTGATCTATCTCTATCATCGCAAGCTGCTGATCGCGCACACGACCAAGCTCGAAGGCTACAAGCAGATGCCGGATGGCCTCGTGCGCGTGATCGGGCTGAAGCTGAAGTGAGGATAGTGCACTCCCGCTGTGTCCCGGGCGCGATGCAGCGCGTAGCCCTTCGCGTAGCGCTGCTTCGCAGAACCGGGACCGTACCAAACGCCTGCGCTCGTTACGGCCCCGGCTCTGCAGCGCACCACCATAGCGCGTCGAAGACGCGCGTGAACGCCCTTATGGTGAAGAACGGCGCGGTGCGCTGCGTCCGGGGCACCATGCCATGCTGAGCTTCCTCGCCAGGCGCCTCGTCCAGCTGATCCCGACACTGTTCTTCGTGTCGGTCCTGATCTTCTCGCTGCAACAGCTGTTGCCGGGCGATCCGGCGCTGGTGATGGCCGGCGAGGAACGCGATCCTGCGGTGATCGCGCAGATCCGCCAGCAATACCGGCTCGATCAGCCGGTGCCGGTGCAATATGTCTATTGGATCAAGGGCGTGCTGTCCGGAAATTTCGGCGAGTCGCTGCGGATCAAGGTGCCGGTGCGCGATCTCATTGCGCAAAAGCTGCCGGTGACGATCCAGCTCGCCTCGATGGCGATCGTGATCGCGTTCCTGATCGGCATTCCCGCCGGCATTGTGTCGGCGGTGAAGAAAGGCACGGCCTGGGACTATGGCGCCAATCTGTTCGCGCTGTGGGGCATCTCGACGCCGAATTTCTGGCTCGGGATCATGCTGATCTTTCTGTTTTCGATCGAACTTGGCTGGCTGCCGGCCTCGGGCTATGTCCCGCTCTCCGAAAACTGGCGCGCCAGCCTCGCCTCAACCATCATGCCGGCCTTCGTGCTCGGCAACGCCATTGCCGCGATCCTGATGCGGCATACCCGCAGCGCGATGCTGCAGGTACTGGAAAGCGATTACGTCCGCACCGCCCGCGCCAAGGGCCTGTCGGAACGCTCGGTAATCCTCAAGCACGCCATGCGCAACGCGCTGACCCCGATCATCACGCTGGGCGCGCTGGAGCTTGGCACGCTGCTGTCGGGCGCGGTGCTGACCGAACAGATCTTTTCGATTCCTGGCTTCGGCAAGCTGATCGTCGACGCCGTGTTCAACCGCGACTACGCGGTCGTGCAAGGCGTCGTGCTGGTCACGGCTACGACCTATATCCTGCTCAACCTGGTCGCCGATATCGCCTACATCCTGGTCAATCCGCGGCTGAGGGCCTGACGATGACGGATGCGGTGCTCGACACAATTCCGATGGCTCATGCCGACGAACTGGAAAGCCCGGCACGGCGGGCGCTGCGGCGGCTGTTTCAGCGCAAGGGCGCGGTGGTCGGCATTGTCGTCATCGTGACGTTCATCCTGCTCGCGGTGTTCGCGCCGCTGATCCTGCCCTATGACCCCATCGCGGCTAACTTCATCCTGGTACGCAAGCCGCCGTCGGCGCTGCATTGGTTCGGCACCGACGAGCTTGGCCGCGACGTTCTCGTGCGCGTGATCTATGGCGCGCGCGCATCGCTGATGGCCGGCGCGATCTCGGTCGGGATCGCGCTCGGCATCGGGGTGCCGTTCGGGCTGCTGTCGGGCTATCGCGGCGGTTTTGTCGACGCGCTGATCAGCCGGATCACCGACGCCATGCTGGCCTGCCCGTTCCTGATCCTCGCAATCGCGCTGGCGGCGTTTTTAGGCCCTAGCCTTGGCAACGCCATGATCGCCATCGGCATCACCACCACGCCGATCTTCATCCGGCTGACCCGCGGCCAGGTGATGAGCGTCAAGGTCGAGGATTATGTCGAGGCCGCCCGCGCCATCGGCAATCCGCCCTGGCGCATCGCGCTGTTCCACATCCTGCCGAACATCATGCCGGCGCTGCTGGTGCAGGCGACGCTCTCGATCGCGGCTGCGATCATAGCAGAAGCGGCGCTGTCGTTCCTGGGGCTCGGCCAGCAACCGCCCGCGCCGTCCTGGGGCAGCATGTTGAATGCCGCGCAACGTTTTCTCACCAACGCGCCGTGGATGGCGATCTGGCCGGGATTGGCGATTTTCCTGGTCGTGCTGTCGTTCAACCTGGTCGGCGACGGCCTGCGCGACGCGCTCGATCCGCGGGAACGCTAGATCACCGTCTCCCTCGCCACGTGGCGGCAATCCATTTCGAATTCGAGATCGACGACCGGCGGCCGCGCAAAATGCCAGGTCAGGCCGGAACGCAATGCGCCACGGCGCACCAGCTCATCGGCCATGACAGGATGGAAGTCGTGAACGGAATAGGCCTGCACCGCGGTGGTGTCCTTCCAGCCATATCCAAATTCGCCGAGCCGCTCTTCCATCGAACCGACGGTGAATCTCACCTTCTCTTTCATGGCGTCTGCACCGAGATCCTTGTAGCGCACGATTCGCTCGGGGTAAGTCCCGTCGCCTCCACGCAATTCCGCGCCGCCGGCGATGACGAAACTCGGCATCGTGCCAGTGCCCGGACGCGTAAAGGAGAACGCATAAAAAGAAGGCTCCGTGGGCGGATCGATCTCGGGACAGACGTTGCTGCGTGCCACGGGATTTGTGGTGCCGTTGAAGATTTTCCATTCGGCGAGCGTCTTGACGTAGTGTTCGTTGAATTTTCGAAACCCGTCCTCGGTGAAGGCGCCCGGCGAACGCAACTCGCAGGCGCAGAATGACGTCAGCGGGCGTCCAGCCGCCTGGATATATTTCGCGACTTGCGCAAAGCCCTCTGCCAGCGGCAGCAATTTGTCGAAACGCACCCGTTCGACCTCGAAGCCGGAATCGGCCGCAGCGCCGCTCGAATACTGGAATACGGCCGGGATGAAGCGATAATTGCCGGCCGGAAAATCGCGAATCATGTCGTCAGTCCTTTCTCGTATCGAAATTATTCCAGCTGCATGCGGACGCCCTTGGCGCCGTTGAGCAGCCGGCGCAGGTGAAAGCCGGCCAGCGCATCGTCGGCGTGCGATCCGACCAGCGCGGCAAAGGCCGGCATCGCCGCGGCGTCGCCTGCCTCCAGCTTCGCGAAGGCTTCGGAATATTGCGCCGTTGCCGGCCCCTTGAATGCCTCCGCCGACAGCGGCTCGTAGGCGCGCAACGGCTCGCTGCGTCCGCGCAGCATCAGATCTCCGACCGGACGTCCTCGAAACGCACCCGTGCCATCGGCGACGGCGGCGCTGACGCAGATCCGCGTGCCCAGAAATTTGTTAGCCCCCTCAAGCCGCGCCGCGATGTTCACGGTATCACCATAGGCGGTGTAGTCGAAAAAGCGGTTGCCGCCGAAATTTCCGACCAGCGCCGGGCCGGCGTGGACGCCGATGCGAGTGACGCCGAAATTCACCCCTTGGATTTTCCAGCGTTCGCGAAACCCTTGCGCCCAGACGTCGAGATCATGCGCGCAGGCGACCGCACGCGTTGCATAGTCCGGCTGGTCGCCGGGCGCGTTGAACAGAATCTGGATCGCGTCGCCGATGATTTTTGCCACGGTGCCCTCATGGGCGAACACGATGTCAATCATGCCGGCCATATATTCGTTGAGCAGCGCGCTCAGCACCTCCGGCGCGGTGGTCTCCACCAACGAAGTAAAACCCGTGATATCGGTGAAGATGGTCGCGACGTCGCGGCGATGCACTTCCATGCCGTTGCTTTCGCCGTCGGATGCCAGCCGGCTGGCGATCTGCGGAGAGAAGTAGCGCGACAACGAGGCATGGGCGCGCTCGGCCTCAGCTTGGCGGCGGCGCGCGTCGCGCATCATCTCGACATGGCGGATGGTCTTGTCGATGGTCAATTCGAGGTCGCCGAAATCGATCGGCTTGGTCAGGAAATCGAACGCGCCGCGGTTCATCGCGGTGCGGATGTTGCTCATGTCGCCATAGGCCGAGACGATGATGGTCGACTTCTTGTCGTCGGCTTCCTGCAGCCTCGCGAGCAGCGATAGCCCGTCCATGCGCGGCATGTTGATGTCGGACACTACCAGGTCGACGTGCGGATGGGCCTCGATCGACTGCAGCGCCTCGATGCCGTCGCGGGCGAACACGAATGTTACCGTGCCCTCGCGGATTCGCTTGCGGAACTTCTGCAGCACCAGAGCCTCGAGGTCGGGCTCGTCGTCGACGACAAGGATGGTCGGGGTCATGCGGCTTGGCCAACGCGCGAATCGATTTCGTGGCGCAGCAGCGCGAAATCGATCGGTTTGGTCAGCAGGCCCACCGCGCCGCGCTCGATCGCCTTGCGGCGCGTTTCCGCGTCGCCATAGGCGGTGATCATGATCACCGGAACATCGGGCCGCTCCGCGCGCACTTTCGGCAGCATTTCAAGACCGCTCATGCCGGGCATGTTGATATCGGACAGAATCAGGATCAGCGACGGATCGGCGACATTTTTCGCGCGTTCCAGCGCTGCCGGTGCCGACGGGGCGAATTCCATGGTGAAGCGGCCGGACCTCAGGTCGCGGCGGAATTGCTGACGAAACAGCGCCTCAACATCGGGCTCGTCGTCGACCACAAGTATGTAAACGCTCAATTTGTGCCTCCAGCCTGAATTTGTGCGGCCGCGGTTCGCGGCAGCGTAATGATGAACTCGGTAAATGCGCCCGGCTCGGTATCGACGTCGATCTTGCCGCCATGTTGTTTCACCACGATGTCGTGGCTCATCGACAGGCCCAGTCCGGTGCCCTCGCCGGCCGGTTTTGTGGTGAAAAACGGATTGAACATCTTCTCCTTTACTTCAAGCGGAATGCCGGTCCCGTTGTCGCGGATACGGATCTCGACCTTGTTGCCGAGATTTTTTGTCGACGCGCTCAACGTCGGCTCAAAACCGTCGGCGCCGGCCTCCTTGCGCTTGGTAGCGGCGTAAAAGCCGTTCGAGATCAGGTTGAGGAATACCCGCGTGATTTCCTGCGGATACAGATCGATCAGCCCCGCTTCGGGGTCGAGATCGCGCTGCAGCGTGATATTGAAACCCGACCGCTCGGCGCGCGCACCGTGATAGGCGAGATTGAGGCTTTCCTCGACAATGGCGTTGATGTCGGCGGGCCGGTGCTCGCCGGCCCCCTCGCGCGAATGCAACAGCATGTTCTTGACGATGGAATCGGCGCGCTTGCCGTGCTGCACCACCTTTTCCAGATTGCCTTTCAGCATCTGCGTGAGTTCGTCGACATCCTCCCGCGCCTTGTCGTCGAGCGCGACCGGCCTCAGCACGTCGTTCAACTCGTCGATCAGCTCGGTCGACAGCGCCGAGAAATTGTTGACGAAATTCAGCGGGTTCTTGATTTCGTGCGCGATGCCGGCGGTGAGCTGGCCGAGCGAGGCGAGCTTTTCGGTCTGTATCAGGCGATCCTGCGCGGTGCGGAGTTCGTCAAGCGATTGCGTCAGTTCCCGCGTCCGCTCCTGAACCTCGTCGAACAGCCTGACATTGTTGATGGCGATAACAGCCTGGTCGGCAAAGCTGGTCACGAGTTCGACCTGCCTGTCACTGAACGGCTTGACCTCCGTGCGCGCCATAAAGACGACGCCGATCACGTTCTGATCGCGCAGCAAGGGCACTCCCAGCATCGTGCGCGCCCTGGAGTGCTGCTGGCGGCGCAGATCGGTGAAGCGAGGGTCGGCGAGGGCGTCAGGCAAATGGACGGTTTGTTTCTCGGCCGCGACCATGCCCACCGCCGAGCCATCTCCCGCCATCACCGGATTTTTCTGCATCCAGTCAATGAATTCCTGACTAATGTTGCTGTGCGCGGCGATCCGGAAAATGCCGTCATCGCCGCATTGCAACATCATCGCATATTCCGACTGACAGAGCCGTCTCGCGGTGTGGACGATGGTATCCATCACCGGCTGCAGATTGTTGGGCGAACGGCTGATGACATTCAGGACGTCAGCTGTCGCGGTTTGATACTCCAGCGTTTCGGTCAGTTCGCTGGTCTTGGCCTGCACCTCGTCGAACAGCCGCACATTGCCGATGGCGATCACGGCCTGATCGGCGAAGGTCTGAAGCAATGTGATCTGCTTTTCGCTGAACGGCTGTACTTCCGCGCGGCGAAGCACGATCGCGCCGATGCTTTCATTCTCGCGCATCAGAGGCACGCTCAGAACCGTTCGCACGCCGGTGCGATGGGCGAAGTCCTGTGACCCGGGAAACTGTTCTCCCTCGCTGGAGAGAAGATCTTGCACGTGGACCGGCTTGCAGTCGACGACCGCACGGCCGGCTGCCCAGTCACGGCTGATCGCCAGCCTATCCCATACGACGGGAATCGATCCATGCTGTTCCTTGAAGACGAGGTCGTTACCGTCCTTCAATGCGACCAGCGCATCGTCCGCCTCGAGAAGCTCGCAGGCGCTTTCGACAATGGCCTTGAGAGCCGGGTCAACGTCGGTCGGGGAAGACGCGATCACCTTGAGAATATTGCCGCTTCCGGTCTGATACGTCAGCGCTTCGGTGAGTTCACCGGTCTTGGCCTGAACCTCGTCGAACAACCGCGCATTCTCGATGGCGATCACGGCCTGGTCGGCGAAGGTCTGCACCAGGGCCAGTTGTTTTGGCGAGAGCTTGAAACCCGCTTCGGGGTGCGTCAGGATAATCGTTCCGATGCCGATGCCGTCCCGCAGCAAGGGCACGAAGGTGATGGAGCGAAATTCCCCAGCAGCGGACGCGCGGCGCGTGTTCTCGGGCGTGTCCGGAGCCAATGCGTCCGGGATTTCAATGATTCTGCGTTCATGCACTGCGCGAGCCGACGGACTCTTCTCGATATCGAACGGAAGCGGATAAATCGACTTCACCCGTTCCATCGCTTCGACCGGGCGACCCAGCGAGGCGGTCGCTCCCCAGTGCAGCTGGCCGTTATGCACCGTGGTGAGCGTCGTTTCGCACGGCGCGAACAGCCGCGCAGCGCTCACTGCGATCGCATCGAACACCGGCTGCGCATTGGTCGTGGAACGGCTGATGACGTTCAGGACATCGGCCGTGGCGGTCTGGTATTCAAGCGATTCCTGCAGCTCGCGCGTGCGCGCCTGCACCTCGTCGAACAACCGCACGTTTTCGATGGCGATCACGGCCTGGTCGGCGAAGGTTTGGACGAGTTCGATCTGTCGTTCCGAGTAAGAGCCGACAGATTTACGCGTAAGCGTGAACACACCGACTCCTCGCCCCTCCCTCATCAACGGAATCACCAGGAAAGATTTAAAGCCAATTGTCTGCTGAAATGAGCGCAGCCGTGTATTTGGATCGGCTTCGAAGTCCGGAATGTTGGCCACATTGCCGGTCAATAATGCACGTCCCATGTGGGTTTCGTTGTCAACCTTGACGGGATTCTGCCGCAACAACTCAATGAATTTTTCGGAGCCGAATCCTCTGGCGACAAGAAGATCGCCTTCGCGGAGAAACAGGGTACTCATTTCGGCATCGCATAGTTCGGCCGCCGACCGCGTCAACGTGTTCATGACGGTATCAAGATCGAACGCCGAGCGGCTGATGACCTTGAGCACGTCGGCGGTCGCAGTCTGCTGCTGCAGCGATTCGCGCAGATCTTCGGTGCGCTGGCGCAGCTCATTGAGGAGGCGCGCATTTTCGATCGCAATCGCAGCCTGGTCGGCGAAGGTCTTGAGTAGCGCGATATGCTTGTCGTCGAACGGCCGTACCTCCACGCGGCGGACCAGGATCGTCCCTAGCGCGCGGTCCTCCCGGATCAGCGGCACGGCAAGAGTGGTGCGATGTCCAAGCGCCAGCGCATACTCCCGGCCAAGCGGAAAATCATGATCCATGCTTTGCAGATCGACCACGTGAACCGGTTGCTTGTCGCAGATAGAGCGCCCCATGACCGAGTCGCGATTCAGGGGCGCGGTGTCCCCGTGCAGTATCCGCCCAAATTCGCCAAACTCGGCGGCGTAGTGCAACCTATCGTCTTCAACCGTGAGAATGTCCACGATCTGAGCTTCGCAGATGCGCGCGGCATGCTCGGCGACCGACGCAAACACCGGTTTGACGTCGCCGGGGGAACTCGACATCGCGCGCAGGATGTCGCTGATCGCGGTCTGCTGCTCCAGTGATTCAGACAGGTCACCGGTGCGCTGGCGCAGTTCCTTGAGCAACCTCGTGTTCTCGATGGCGATGACGGCCTGACTCGCAAAATTGCTGACCAGCGCGATCTGCTTTTCGGTAAACGACCTGACTTCCTGGCGGTAGATCGTAATGATTCCGATCAACGCTCTTTCCTTAAGCATCGGTACGGCAAGCAGGGTTCGCGCTCGCAAACTCTCGACCGTGATTATGCGCAGCGGATCGCGTTCAACATAGGCGTCTCCTGCCATCACGTCGACGATGTGGACGACCTCCTTTCCTGCAATGACCCGTCCGAGAGCGGTGTTCGGGCCGGGGATCAAAGGACCGCTTTTGAACATCTCGCTGAACACAGCAGGCGAATTGTGCATTTCCGCCGGCACCAGTCCCTTGCCGTCGAACAGCAACATATTGCCGAACTGCGCCTCGCAAATCCGCAAGGCATTGTTCAGCATCGACTCGAACACCGGTTGCAGGTCGCCGGGAGAACTGCTGATGACTTGCAGCACATCCGCGGTCGCGGTCTGCTGTTCCAGCGACTCGCTCAATTCGCGCGTCCGTGCCTCCACCTTCTGTTCCAACCCGGAATAGGACTCCTGCAACCTTGCGCCCATGTCATTGAACTGGTGCGCAAGCCCTTCGAATTCGTCGCCGGTCTTGATCGAGATATGTTGGGTGAAATCGCCGCCGCCGATGCGCTCCGCGCCGGCGCGCAGGGCCTGGATCGGCACGATCATGCGCCGCGCCAGAAATATCCCGGCGAGCACCGCCAGGATCGACGCGCCCAGCAGCACGATGGCAAGCCGCTGCAGCGCCTGATACAGCGACGCATAGGCCTCTTCGACCGGAAGTTCGACGAACATGGTCCAACCCAGCGGGGCAATCGGCGCGGACGCCGTCAGTACTTCCTGGCCCTGGATATTTTTGGTTCCCTGCAGCTCCTCGGAAACGTTCCGGCTGCCGGCCCGGGCCGCCTGCACCTGCAGCAGCTTCGACATGTCGGTATTGCGCAGCACCAGGCTAATATCCGGATGCGCGATCAGGCGCCCCTCCGCGTCCACCACATACGCCTGCCCGTGCTCGCCAACCTTGATCTGCGACACCACATCCCTGATCAGCTTGAGATTGACCTCCGCAATGCTGATGCCGGATTCCTTGCGGGTGCCGGCAAGCGAGAGCGTCATATACGGCTCCGACTCGCGACGGAAATACACCGGCCCGTAATAGACCTTATTGGCGACGGCTTCGGTGAACTTGGGATCTTTCGACAGATCGACGGTGCCGGACACCGAATCCATGGCGAGCCGTGACACCCGCAGCCGCTCTATGCCGGTGGAATCGACCTGTGCCAGTTCGGTAATGGCCGGCACCTGCTTCAGCAGCCGCAAGGCGTCGAATCGGCGATCGTCGATCGATTTGGCGGACCAGGGCAATTGGGTGGTCCAGCCAAGCTGGCTTTCGATCTCCTTGATGAACTGCCCGATCTTCGCGGCCGCCGCCTCGGCCTGCTCGTGCTGAATGCGAATCAGCGCCGCCTTGTGCTCGCGATAATAGAAGAAAACCTCGAAAATCCCGTTGGACAGCAGGGCTACCGCCACCACGGCGACGAACAGCGCGACGTATTTGGTGAACAGGCGGCTGCGGATTTTCGAGCCCGGGCTACCTGCGGCCGGTGCCGCTCCGGCGTCGGCCGACGCGGCCATGGCCGGGCTTTCGGACGTATCCGGGTGCAGGGAAATGCTCATCCGGTTCAATTTAGCAAGAACGGGCGGCATTGTCTCTTGCGGCAGTGCGGGATGATCATTCGATCACATGGTCGGCGCGGCCAAGCAGCGAGAGCGGCACGGTGATGCCGAGGGCTTTGGCGGTCTTGAGATTGATAATCAACTCAACCGTGGTGGACTGCTGGACCGGCAGGTCGGCCGGCCTGGCGCCCTTGAGGATCCTGCCGGCGAGGGCACCCGCGGTACGATAGGACTCCTTTATGCTGCCGCCGTAGCTCATTAGACCACCCGCCGCGGTGAATTCGGGATAGTGGAAGATCGCAGGCACGGCGTGGCGCAGCGAAAGTTCGGCGAGCAGCTGGTTCCTGTCGTTGAAAAAAGCGTCGGCACCGATCACGAGCACGCCGGCGCCGAGTTTGCGCACCTTCGCAAAGGCGTTTTCAAGTTCGGACTCGCTGCTCGCGTGGAGAACCTGAAGTTGCAATCCGATCACCCGCGCCGCTGCCTGCATGCTTTGCGATATGGTTTCGGCGCTGGGGTTGGCCGGATTAACAAGCAGCGCCACAATGGTGACGCCGGGCACTAACTCACGCGCCAGCTCCAGCCGCTTCGGACTGACCTCGACATTCAGCTGGGTTACCCCGGTTACGTTGCCGCCGGGCCGGTTCAGACTGGCAATCAGGCCGAGTTGCACCGGATCGCCGGCGGTGGTGAAGACAATGGGAATTGTGCCGGTCGCGGCCTTGGCGATCAGGTTAGCAGGCGTACTGGTCGCGGCAATCACCGAGACTTGCCGGCGCACGAGATCGGCGGCCATGGCCGGCAGCCGGTCGTAGTGTCCGTCCGCCCAGCGAAACTCGATCGCGACGTTTTGGCCCTCGACGTAGCCGGCTTGCTTCAGGCCTTGCCGGAACGCTAGCACCATCGGTACGTAGCCGTCAGCGGAGGCGCCGTTGAGGAAACCGACCACCTGCATCGCTGGCTGCTGCGCGCGCACCGGGCTTGTTGCCGCGACAGCCGCGCCGCCGACGAGCGCCATGAATTCGCGTCGCTTCATCCCGGGCATCCCTGCCGTGGGCGCCTTGCCACCAGCGCTTCAAAACAGGGATATCACGAAACAACCCGCAACAGCGGCTAAAACGCCGCTGTCGCCACTTTCGGTTGAGGCTTGCTAGGTCGGCTTCAACACCTTCGGTCCCAGATCGAAGTCCGCGATCTCCTTGGCGCGCTGCGATTCGGCGCCCGCCCTGTGGTCGGTGGCGATAGCCACATAGACCGCCGGCAGCACGAACAGCGTGAACAGCGTTCCGATCGACATGCCGGCGACCACCACAAGCCCGATCGAGAACCGGCTCGCGGCGCCTGCCCCGCTTGCCGTCAACAGCGGTATCAGGCCGGTCACCATTGCCGCCGTCGTCATCAGGATCGGACGCAGCCGCACCCGCGCCGCCATTTCGATCGCCGACCGCTTGTCGAGGCCTTCGTTGAGCTGCAGCTCGTTGGCGAACTCCACCATCAGGATGCCATGCTTGCTGATCAGCCCGACCAGCGTCAGCAGCCCGACCTGGGTGTAGATGTTCATGGTCGCAGCGCCGAAGAACAGCGGGATCAGGGCGCCGACGATCGCCATCGGCACGCTGATCATGATCACCAGCGGATCGCGCAGACTTTCGAACTGCGCCGCCAGCACCAGGAAGATGATGATCAGCGCGAAGCCGAAGGTGATCGCGAGCTGATTGCCTTCCTGCACATATTGCCGGGAGTCGGCGAGATAATCATGGCTGTAGCCGGCGGGGAGGTTCTTGGCCTGCTTCTCAAGGAAATCCACGGCCTGCCCGACTGTCACGCCAGGCATCGGCACTGCCTGGAACGTCGCGGAATTGAGCTGATTGTAATGCGTCAGCGCATTGGGATCGGTGCCGGTCTCGATCGAGACCACGGTCGACAGCGGGACCTGCTGGCCGCTGGTCGATGGCACATAGTAGCCGCCGAGCGCTTCCGCCGACAGCCGCAAACCGCGCGGCACCTGCGGGATCACCTGATAGGATCGGCCCTCGAGGTTGAAGCGGTTGACGTAGTTGCCGCCAAGCAGCGTCGCCAGCGTATTGCCGATCTGCGACATGGTGATGCCGAGATCGCTGGCCTTGGAGCGGTCGATCTTGACCCGTACCACCGGCTGATTGAAATCGAGGTCGCTGTCGGAAACGATGAACAGCCCGCTCTTGCGCGCGGCATCCTTCAGCTTCTGCATCTCCTCATAGACTTGCTGAAAACCGTTGGTCGAGTTGATCACCATCTGCACCGGCAATCCGCCCGGCCCGCCCGGCAGCGGCGGCAGGTTGAACGCGAAGGCGTTGACGCCCTCGATCTTGCTCAGCTGCGCCTGCACCAGCGGCTTCAGCTTGATCGATGAGCGTTCGCGCTCGTCCCAGGGCTTGAGCAGCATGCCGGCGATGCCGTTCTGCGGACCGTTGATGCCATTCAAGGCGAAGCGCAGATCGGTTTCAGGGAAACCGGCAAAGACCTTGTCGAGCTTCTCGCCGTAAAAATCGAGATAGTCGATGTTGGCGTATTTCGGTCCCTTGATCACGGAGAACACGATGCCCTGGTCTTCCTCCGGCGCGAGTTCCTTCGAGGTGTTCATATAGAGGAAGCCGACCAGCCCCAGGATCGTCAGCGCGAACAGCCCGGTGATGGGCCGATAGTCCAGCGAGCGGTCGAGCTGCCGGCCATACCAGCGCGTCATCGATCCGAACACGCGATTGACGATTTTCGCGAACCGCCCCTCCTCCGCGCTCTTCAAAAACACCGAGCACATCATCGGCGACAGCGTCAGCGCGACGACGCCGGAGACGATCACCGAACCGGCCAGCGTGAAGGCGAATTCGCGGAACAGCGCACCGGTCAGGCCGCCGAGGAACCCGATCGGCGCGTACACCGCCGCCAGGGTAATGGTCATGGAGATCACGGGACCGACGATCTCGCGTGCGCCCTGCATCGCCGCCTGCACCGGCGGCTTGCCCTCCTCGAGATGGCGGTGGATATTTTCCACCACCACGATGGCGTCATCGACCACAAGCCCGATCGCCAGCACCATCGCCAGCAGCGTCAGCAGGTTGATGGAAAATCCCATCACCAGCATCAGGCTGCAGACGCCGACCAGCGACAGCGGAATGGTGACGACCGGGATGATCACCGAGCGGAATGAGGCGAGGAACAGGAAGATCACCACCACGACGATGATGATGGCTTCGCCGAGCGTCTTCTCCACCTCGTCGATCGAGGACTGGATGAATTTGGTGGAATCGTAGGCCACCTTCATCTTCATCGACGGCGGCAGGTTGCGTTCCAGCTCCGGAAACAGCGCGCGCACGCCCTTGACGATGGTGAGCGGGTTGCCCTGCGGCGTCGCCTGCACGCCGATGAAGATCGCGTGCTCGCCGTTGAAGGCGACGCTGGCGTCGCTGCTTTGGGCTGCGAGTTCGATGGTGGCGATATCCTCCAGCCGAACGAAGCCGCCTTCCTTCGACTTCACGATCATGCGCTTGAACTGGTCGAGATTGCGCAAGTCCGAATTGGTCGAGACGTTGGCGACGACGAAGTAGCCCTTCGCCTGGCCGGCCGCGGCCTGGAAATTGTTGGCGGCGATGGCCGCGGAAACGTCACCGGGCGATACGCCCCGTCCCGCCATCCTGACCGGATCGAGCCATATCCGCATCGCAAAGGTCTGGCCGCCCAGAATATCGGCGGAAGCGACGCCATCGACCGTCGACAGGACGGGCTGAACGACGCGCGTGAGGTAGTCCGAGATTGCCGAGCCCGACAGCGATTCCGAGGAGAAGCCGAGATACATCACCGCAGTAGTCTGGCCGGTGCTCTTGGTCACCACGGGATCGTTGGATTCCTTCGGGATCAGGTATTTGACCGAATTGACCTTGGCGAGCACTTCGGTCAGCGCCTGGTTGGGATCGAAGTTCAGTTTGATGTAGACCTGGATCGTGCTGGTGCCGAGCACCGACGACGAGGTCATGTAGTCGACGCCTTCGGCGGAAGCGACCGCCTGCTCGATCGGCGTGGTGATAAAGCCCTGGATCAGGTCGGCCGACGCACCGGGATATACGGTGGTCACGTTGACCACCGTGTTCGACAGTTTCGGATACTGCCGGATCGGCAGGCTGGTGGCGGCCTTGAAGCCGATCAGCAGGATCAGCAGGCTGACGACCACGGACAGCACCGGTCGCTTGATGAAAATATCGGTCCAGACCATCGCAATGCGCTCCCGTTCTCAGTTACGCGGCGGCTGCGCGGGAATCTGCGGAGCCGGGTCGGTCGAGATCGTCACCGCAGCACCTGACTGCAGCTTGAGCTGCCCGACCGCGACGACGCGATCGCCATCCTTCAATCCGCTGAGAATTTCGGCGCGGCCGTCGATCCGGTTGCCGGTGCGCACGAAGGTGCGAACCGCGGTCAGACTGGTCCTGCCGTCCTCTTCTTTCTTCTCGGTGATCAGGTAAACCGAATCGCCGTACAGCGTGTAGTCGACCGCCGTCTCGGGCACGGTAACGACGGGCTGCTTGTCGGGCAGCACCACCGTGGTGGTTGCGAACATGCCGGGCTTTAGGATCTTGTCCGGGTTGGTGATCGTTGCCTGGACGCGGATGTTGCGGGTGTCGGTGGCAATCTGCGGCTCGATGGTCGTGATCTTGCCCTCGAAGGTACGGCCGGGATAGGCGTCCACCAGGATAC
>Ga0209216_1000128_pt1 | contig 15107 bp, 16 predicted proteins | sample TexAe_OM2H0_O2_FD_187940 | JGI IMG/M metagenome (GOLD analysis project Ga0209216, IMG submission 187940) | Forest soil microbial communities from Davy Crockett National Forest, Groveton, Texas, USA - Texas A ecozone_OM2H0_O2 (SPAdes) (version 2) | ecosystem: Environmental > Terrestrial > Soil >... | reverse complement strand
CCACCTTGCGCGATGTACGCCGCCGCTTGCCCGAATGGATCCATACCGCGCCGCGCATGCCCGAGCTGGTGCGTGATGCCTTGCGCCAGGCGGCGAGTGGTCAGCGGCAGTTGCTCGCCGATCCGCTGGCGCTGGCTTCCGCGCGCGACGATGCGCGACGGATGCGCCGGCTGGTCGCGTGCGGCCTGCTCGGTGCCGCGCTGCTCGTCTGCGCGGCGCTGCTCGGCACGCTGGCGCCGCACGGCACATGGCCGGCGACAATCGCCGCCGTGGCGGGCCTGCTGTCCTTCGCCGCGGGCTGGCCGCGCCGCGCGCCCTGATCGCGTGCTCGAGATTCTTTACCAGGACGACGACATCGTCGCCGTCAACAAGCCCGCGAACCTCGCCGTCCACCGGTCGAAGTTCGTGGGTCCCGACGACGCCTTCCTGATCGACCTGCTGCGTGAGCAGGTCGAGGGCCGGCTGCATCTTGCGCATCGACTGGACCGGGCCACCTCGGGCGTGCTGCTCGTTGCGCGATCACCGGAAGTGGCGGCACAGCTGGGCGAGCAGTTCATGGGACGCAGCGTGCGCAAGCGCTATGTCGCCGTCGTGCGCGGATGGCCGGAGCCGGAAGAAGGCACGGTCGACTATCCGCTGCCCGGTTCGCGCGACACGGGCCCTCGACGCGACGCGACCACCGACTATCGCCGGCTTGCCACGGTCGAAGTGGACATTCCCCTCGGACGCTACGAGAAGCAGCGCTACGCGCTCGCCGCAGCGGAACCGCGGACAGGACGATTCCGGCAGATTCGCAAGCATTTCGCCCACATCCACCATCCCATCGTTGGCGACAGCCAGCACGGACGCGGCGATCACAACCGGCTGTTCAAGCAGCATTTCGCCTCGCACCGCCTGCTATTGCACGCGGCGGCGCTAACGTTCACCCATCCGGTGACCGGACACGCGCTCACGCTGCAGGCTAGCCTCGACGACACATGGCTGCGCATTCTCGAGCGCTTCGCGTGGACCCAGGCCTACTCGGACTGGCAGGTTTCCCTGTAGCAGCACCCGCGTCGCAACATGCGTCGTTTGGCCACGCTGCTAGAATCCGCTCCCAACATGCTCATCGTGACCCGCTCCATCGCCATTCCCGACGCCGAACTCGTCGAACGCTTCACGCGTGCGGACGGGCCGGGAGGCCAGCACGTCAACCGGACCGAAAGCGCCGTCGAGCTGCGCTTCGATGTCGCCGGTTCGCCGTCGTTGCCGGAGGAAGTGCGTGCCCGCCTGCTGGCGCGCAAGGATCGTCGCATGACCGACGCGGGTGTCCTCGTCATCCAGGCCCGCCGCTTCCGCGACCAGGCGCGCAATCGCGACGATGCACGCGAGCGCCTGGCGGATATCCTCCGCGAAGGCACCGTCGTGCCGAAGAAGCGGCTCGCGACCAAGCCTACGCGCGCCTCGAAGGAACGCCGCCTCACCGGCAAGGCCCAGCGCGGCCAGACCAAGCGCACGCGATCGCGCGATTGGAGCAACGAGTGAACGGGGTACCGGATCGGCTTCCGCCCAACGTGCCGGCGTTACCCAGTTCCTGGTGGCAGCGATTCTGCAGATGGGCCATCGGCCTGAGCGGATGGCGCATTGTCGGCGAACTGCCCAACCTGTCGAAGGTAGTCCTGATCGGTGCGCCACACTCGTCCTACTGGGACGGTGTATGGGGTCTGCTGATGAAATCGGCGATCGGTCTCGATCTGGGCGTGATGATCAAGCGTGAAGTACTGAACGGCCCCTTCGGCCCGGTCGTGCGGCGACTGGGGATGATCCCCATCGACCGCTCCGCCGCGATGAACGTGGTCGACCAGATGGTCGAGCGCTTCGCCACCCACGACAAGATGTGGCTCGGCATCGCGCCGGAAGGTACGCGCAAGCCGGTAAAGCAGTGGAAGTCGGGCTTCCTTCGCATCGCGCGCGCAGCAGGCGTTCCTATCCAGCCCGTCTTCATCGACTACCCGACCAAGACCTTCACCTTCGGCGCCCTGGTGCACCCCACGGCGGACACCGATGCGGACATCGCCTCTATCCGCGCAATGTTCCAGGGCTACCGCGGCAAGCACCGCGGCGCCTGAGCACCGAGGCGTTCGATCAACCGAAGGCGTATCGGAAGCGGACCTTGTAGTTGACCCGGATCTGACCGATGTTCTGAACAATCAGTCGATATGAGCCTGGGCCCAGTGCGGAAGTAGTAATGGACGATCCTTGCTTCACGGTGTCCCACTTCGACCCGTTGGCCGTTTGCAGAATGATCGTTCCACCGCTGGCGGAAGCCGTGAAAAGACCCGTGCACGTGACGCTCATTTGAATCACCGTGCTCGTTTGCCCATTTGAGAGCGTGCCGGTCGATGTTTGCTGGGGAAGCGTGAGTGGGCATCGTCGGTAGGCACCGGGCCGAACGCCTGTAGCATCGGCGCTGGACATGGCGAGCGGGACGATTAAGAAAGCGAGCGAGGCGGCGAGGCGTAACGAAATAGTCATCAGGAGGGTCCAGTAGCGTGCGGTATGCCGACCGAACACTAAGCCTCGTGGAGCACTGCGTGTTCACGACTTACGGTGCTCGCGGGCGCTTCTGACAAGCATTTCAGATCGATTCCTTACTGCGGCCACGAAGCCTTTTCGCCTTCATACGTTGATGGCAACCACCGATTGCTGATCGTCGCGAGGTTCTCGACGATCGCGCGTCTTCTTGGTGGAGATGCATATGAAAACCGAAGCACTGGCACCCGCGAAGCTTCCGCCGGCGCCGACCATTGACGAACTCGGCCGCGATCAAGCGAAGAAGCTGGATCCGACGAGATCCGTCAATGACATGCCTGCCGACCTTCGGGAAATGCTTCGCGCGGTCGACCTGACGAACGTCAGGCCTAGTCAATTGCGCGGTATCGTGACCAAGCTTTTTGAGCAAGGCAGGATCTCGGAGGATGCTGCCGGCGAATTTCTGCTCGCTCGCAGAACCGGGGCCAAGCGATTATCCGACGATGGTCCGATCAACCTCGTCGAAGAAATGCGGCAAGCGCTCAAGCGATCCGGAGCGATCATGCAGAGATATTCGTTTGCCGAGACCGATCGCATATACGATGAGGCCTATGCGGCAGCGCGCGGCCTCAATGAAGTGATCGCCTTTCTACGCAAACACCCGCGACTCGACGTTCGCGCCTGAGCATTACCGTTCGGAGTGACCCGACTCGTCGTAGTCGCGATGCGTCAGTAGCCCTGGGCGGATGAGGTCGATGAACGCTCTTGCTTCCGCGCTGAGAAACTTGCCCTTGCGCATGACGACGCCATAGCTTCGCTGCGGAAAGAACTGGCGGAGGTTTCGCACGGCGAGCCGTTCTCGATCGGCATCGGTGATGCAGATGCCGGTGACGATGGAGATGCCCAGGCCCATGGCGACGTACTGCTTGATGACGTCCCATCCGCCGACCTCGATCGCCACGGTGTAGGGGACATGCCGTTGCTGGAACACCATGTCGACGAGACGAAACGTGGTCAGGCGCTGCGGCGGAAGAATCAGCCCGTAAGGTGAGAGATCTTCGAGCCGGATAGCGTCGAGCGACGCCAGCGGGTGATCCGGCGGCATGATCAGCATGGGATCGTAGTGGTACACGGGAGCCCACGCGATGTCGTTCGGTACGTCGAGCATCGAGCCGATGGCGATGTCCGCTTCGTCGGCGCGCAACAAGGCCAGGCCGTCCTTGCCGGTGACATTGGCCAGTTGCAGGTGCACCGAGGGATAACGCTCGCGATAGGCCTTCACCAGCTCCGGGAGCAGGTACTGGATCGTTGACGAGCCTGCGGCGACGGTCAGTTTTCCCGCCTGCGTGCCCCGCGTCCTGGTCTGGAACTCGCGATCGAGGTTCTCGAAGCCTTCCACCAGCGGCCGGGCCATCTCATACAGCGCCTCGCCCGCATCCGTAAGCGTGATGCGCCGGCGGGTGCGTTCCAGCAGGGACGTCCCTAGTTCACGCTCCAGGGCTTTGAGTTGCAGGCTCACCGAAGGCTGAGACAGAAAAAGCGCCTCGGCGGCACGGCTCAGCGTTCCCAGTCGGGTGATGTAGACGAAGGCCCTGAGTTGCTTCAGCCGGTTGCCCTTGTAGTAGAACCGCCCCGCCGTTTCTGGCTCGCCGCGAGGTTTGGCAGCTCTGGCGGGGCGCTTCGAGGCCCGCTTTCGCGTGGCATTCAGGTTATCCGCCACGGCATTTCTCCTGAAATTCAGTAGCTTATCTGTAGCATTAACGTTGTTAATGTGTTTCTTTGAAACATATGCTTTGTCAAAAGCATACGCCTGCCCCTAGCGTGGACTCCAGACCCCGACCCGGAGGCACGTCCCATGGCAGTTCCCAAGAGCGAGATCGATCCCCTGGCTGGCGTGCGCGTCGACGAACGCGACGCCTACAAGGACATCCTGACGCCCGGTGCCCTGGGCTTTCTCGCCGGCCTGCACCGCCGCTTCGACAGCCGCCGCCTCGCGCTGCTTGCTGAGCGCGTGGCGCGGCAGCAGCGCTATGACGCCGGTGAACTGCCGGACTTCCGTCCTGACACGGTCGCCATTCGCGAAAGTAATTGGTCCGTGGCGCCAATTCCGAACGCCCTCCTCGATCGTCGCGTCGAGATCACGGGTCCGGTCGAGCGCAAGATGATCATCAACGCGCTCAATTCCGGCGCGAAGGTGTTCATGGCGGACTTCGAGGATTCGAGCGCGCCCACGTGGGCCAACCAGCTGGATGGCCAGCGCAACCTGCGCGATGCGGTGGACGGCAGCATCGAATTCACCAACGCCGAAGGCAAGGTCTATCGCATCGGCAAGGAACCCGCCGTCCTGGTGGTTCGTCCGCGCGGCTGGCATCTGCCCGAGCGTCACATGGAAGTCGATGGCGATGTACTCGCCGGCGCGCTGGTCGATTTCGGGTTGTTCGCCTTCCACAACGCGGCCTCGCTGCATGAACGCGACCGCGGCCCCTACTTCTATCTGCCCAAGCTGCAGAGCATGGAAGAAGCGGCGCTATGGAACGATGTGATGTCCCACGCGGAGTCCGTGCTGGGCCTGCCCGACGGCGCGATGAAGGCGACGGTGCTCATCGAAACCCTGCCCGCCGTGTTCCAGATGCACGAAATCCTCCACGCCTTGCGCGAAAGGATCGTCGGCCTGAACTGCGGGCGCTGGGACTACATCTTTTCCTACCTGAAGACCTTCCGGAATCACCCGGATCGGCTGTTGCCCGAACGCGGCCAGGTCGGAATGACGGTCCCGTTTCTCAAGGCGTATTCGGAGTTGCTCATCCGCACCTGCCACCGCCGCGGCGCCTTCGCCATGGGGGGCATGGCGGCGCAGATTCCGATCCGCGGCGACGACCAGGCCAACGAAGCGGCGATGAGCAAGGTGCGAGCCGACAAGTTGCGCGAGGTGACGGCAGGTCATGACGGCACCTGGGTGGCGCATCCCGCCCTGGTTCCCATCGCCCAGGCGATCTTCGACCAGCACATGACCACGCCCAACCAGCTGCACGTGTCGCGCGACGATGTCGACGTGTCACGCGATGCGCTGATCGCACCGGCCATCGGCACCATCACCCGCCAGGGTTTCGACAACAACGTCGAAGTTTGCCTGCGCTACACGGCGGCCTGGCTCGAAGGCCTCGGCTGCGTTCCGATCCACAACCTCATGGAAGACGCGGCCACGGCGGAGATCGCCCGCGCACAACTCTGGCAGTGGTTGCATCACGGCCCCTTCGAGTTCAGCGACCACGCGCCGATCGACCTCGCGTTGTTCGACCACGCGCTCGCCACGCATTGCCACCGCCTTCGCGAGAGTGACCAACCTGGCGCGGATCGCGCGGATGAGGCGGCCGCACTGATCTCCGCACTCACGCACGCAAGCGAACTGCGCGACTTCCTCACCCTGCCCGCCTACGAACACCTGGCCTGACGACCGCTTTCCACGGAGCCCTACGATGAAGACGCATACCGCCGAACAGATCACGCTCGACTGGAAGAACAACGAACGCTGGAACAGCGTCGCGCGGCCGTACACCGCGGAAGACGTGATCCGCCTGCGTGGAACGGTGCAGGTTGAATACACGCTCGCCCGTCGCGGAGCGGAACGCCTGTGGCGCTCGATCCACGACAAGCCCTACGTGAATGCACTGGGCGCACTGACCGGTAACCAGGCGATGCAGCAGGTGAAGGCGGGATTGCAGGCGATCTATCTGTCCGGCTGGCAGGTGGCGGCCGATGCGAACACCGCCGGCACGATGTATCCCGACCAATCGTTGTATCCCGTCGATTCGGTGCCCAACGTCGTGCGCAAGATCAACAAGACCTTGTTGCGTGCGGACCAGATCCACCACGCGGAGGGCAAGGACAACCTCGACTGGCTCGTGCCCATCGTCGCGGATGCCGAGGCGGGATTCGGTGGCGTGCTCAATGCGTACGAACTGATGACGCACATGATCGAAGCCGGCGCCGCCGGCGTGCATTTCGAAGACCAGCTCGCCAGCGCCAAGAAGTGTGGCCACATGGGCGGGAAGGTGCTGGTGCCGACACAGGAAGCCGTGCAGAAACTGGTCGCCGCGCGCCTCGCTGCCGACGTCGCCGGTGTGCCGACCCTGATCGTCGCCCGCACGGATGCGATGGGTGCCGGGCTCGTCACCTCCGACATCGACGACCACGACAAGCCCTTCCTCACTGGCAAGCGCACGGTGGAAGGTTTCTACGAAAGCCGCCAGGGTATCGAGCAGGCGATCAGCCGCGGCCTCGCCTATGCGCCCTATGCCGACCTGATCTGGTGCGAAACCTCCACGCCGGACATGGAACAGGCGCGTCAGTTCGCGGAGGCCATCCATGCGAAGTTCCCGGGCAAGAAGCTCGCCTATAACTGCTCGCCGAGCTTCAACTGGAAGAAGAACCTCGACGAGAAGACCATCGCGGATTTCCAGAAGCGCCTGGGCGAGATGGGTTACGCGTTCCAGTTCATCACGCTGGCCGGCTTCCACGCCCTGAACTACTCGATGTTCCAGCTCGCTCGCGGCTACCGCGATCACCAGATGGCGGCCTACGTCGAATTGCAGGAAGCCGAATTCGCCGCCGAGAAGCACGGCTACACCGCTGCGAAGCATCAGCGCGAGGTCGGCACGGGTTACTTCGACACGGTGAACCAGGTGATCTCGGGTTCCTTCAGCTCCCTGTCGGCGCTCAGCGGCTCGACGGAAGAGGAGCAGTTCCACCCGGCGTCGGCCGCCTGAACCAGGCCGCGTGAGCCAGGGATGGCACCCGGCCTTCGTCTCGACGCGACTTTATCTCATTGCCCCATAAGGAAAATCGGCCGGCGCCAAGACGGCGGGCCGATTCGCGAGCAACGAGTGGTAGCGCTGCGAGAAGAAGGCCGGGTCCCGGTGTTGGAGCGGGGGGAGGGAGGGGTATCCAACACCGGGACGGGGCGGGCAGCCCATTAAGAGAACCGCCTGGTACAGAATTCTCCCCCTGACCCCTCTATTTGTCAACTACTCAGTACATGAAATAAGTATTAACTCTTGCGAGGGATGTTGGCCCTCGCCTTGCTTCGCGTGTACGTGCCGGCGCTTAGCGCGCCCCCGCTATCGCAGCCTCCTGGCGGGCTGCGGCCAACCCGGCCGCCGGGTCGGCGGTGAGGATGTTGGGTTGGTGCCGGACCGTCGTGATCCTGTCGACGCCGATGGAGCGCAACCACCAGTCGAAGTAGGTGGAGTGATGGTCGACACCAAAGGCGGGAGCCGCGCCCGGGCCATAGACACCGCTGGAATAGATCACGGTCGCGCTCTTGTCCTTGAGCAGCCCGGAGTAACCCGTCGCCGGATCGAAGCCGAACAGCAAGCCAGGCTGCGTGATGATGTCGATGTACTGCTTGAGCCGATAAGGGATACCGGCATTCCACATGGGAACCGTGAAGAGGTATTCGTCAGCCGACGAGAACCGCTGCGTGATGGCGACGATCTCGTCCCATTCGGATTGCTGCCTGGCATTCATCGCGGGATCGCCGAAGAAGGACATCTTCGCGGCGGCGCGATCGCCGTCGAACTCCGGCAAGGCGGTGGCGTACAAATCGAGTTCGTCGATCGTGACGGCGGGATGCGTTGCCCGATACGCCGTCAGAAACGCATCGGCGACCTGGCTCGACCTTGAGCGATCCGCACGTGGTGAACCCTTGACGTAAAGCAGCTTTTTCATGCGCTATTCCTGCGATGTTGAAGTGAATGACCGGAGCCCGTAAAACAAACCACGCTGGCAGAAGCGCACGCCGCGCTGGATCATCGCGACAGTGCGTCCGCCAGCTTCTTCGCCAGCACGCCACCCGCGCTCGCCAGATCTTCAAGCACCGTGAAATGGTTCCGCTTGTCGATGACGAGGTAATCGAGCTCTACCGACTTCGCCGCCGCGGTCGCGTACTCGCTTGCATGCCGTAGCAACTCAGGCAATTCCGCGGCACCAACGGCGATCGTCGTCGGAGCACCTTTGGCGATGTGCCGCAGCGGGCTGTAGCGCTCGACCTCGTCCATGCCGAGATCCAGTTTCTCATTCAACCAGGACCGGCTGATCGGCTCCAGGTCGACCAGCGGGCTGATGGCCATCACGTGCGCCAACAACGGGTGCGAGCGATGCACGAGGCCGAGGTGCCCACCGGCCGAATGACCTACCAGGCCAACGGGACCCTGCCCGATCACATCCCTGCTCGCCGTCAGGTGATCCAGCAGGCGACCGATCTCCTGCACGATCTGCGTCATGGACGACTGCGGCGCGAGAGTGTATTCCACCAGCACGACATGGCAGCCGAGCTCGAGTGGCCCCTGTGCGACGAAGGCGAAATCTTCTTTCGCGAGGGATTGCCAGTATCCACCGTGCACGTACACGACCGTCGGCGCATCGACGGCATGGGCGCGAAACAGGTCGAACCGCTCACGGGGCTCGTCACCGTAACGCAGGTCACGTTGGCAATCGCTGGTTTCATAAAGTCGCGCGCTTCGCGACTGAAATCCCGTGAAAATCGCCTGGAAATCCGACACCGCACGCGTGTTGTTATACGCCGCATCGAGCGCGGCGCGATCCATACCCCGATAAAGCAAGATCACCTCCGCCTGATAACCGCTCGGCCGCAAGGGCGGCTTTTTCAAAGTATGGAGTTAACCCAGGGCGAGGCGATTGATCAAAAGCGACGGTAATGTAACGCTTCGGCCAGATGCGATTGTTCGACGCATCCCGCGCCGCCTTCGATATCGGCGATGGTGCGTGCCACGCGCAGGATGCGGTGGTATCCGCGTGCCGACGCACCGAGCTTGTCGCACGCGCTTTCGAGCCAGTCGCGCTCGGCCTGCGGCAATGCGCAATCGCGCTCGAGGTTCACGACGCTGAGTTCGGCATTCGGCTGGCCCGCACGCAGCAACGCTTTCTCGCGCGCCTTCAATACCCGCTGGCGAACCGTCGCGCTGTCGTCGTCGTGTGGACCGCGCGCCGCAGACAAGTCGGCGATCGGGACACGAGGCACTTCAACGCAAAGATCGATGCGGTCCAGCAGCGGTCCGGAGATGCGTGCGCGATAGCGCTGGATCTGGTCGGGGGTGCAACGGCATTCGTGCGTGGAATCGCCGGCGTATCCGCAGGGACATGGATTCATCGCGGCGACGAGCTGGAACTCGGCGGGGAATGTGGATTGGCGCGCCGCGCGCGAGATCACGATCTGACCCGACTCGAGCGGTTCGCGCAGCACCTCGAGGACATGGCGACTGAACTCGGGTAGCTCGTCGAGGAACAACACACCGTTATGCGCCAGCGAGATCTCGCCCGGGCGTGGCGAGGAACCGCCGCCGACCAGCGCGACGCCGGATGCCGTGTGGTGCGGCGCGCGGAACGGGCGGCGGCGCCAGCAACCGGGATCGATTTCCTCGCCGGACAACGAGCGAATGGCGCAGCTTTCCAGTGCTTCGGATTCGGTCATCGGCGGCAGGATGCCCGGCAGGCGCTCGGCCAGCATGGTCTTGCCGGTGCCTGGGGGACCGATCAACAGAAGATGGTGGCCACCGGCCGCGGCGATCTCGAGGGCACGCCGGGCCTGGTACTGGCCACGCACGTCGCGCATGTCCGGGCCGCAGGTGGGCATGTCGTAGAAGTCCGCGGCTTCGGGCGCCGTCAACTCCGCCTGGCCGCTGAGCCAGGCGCAGACTTCCGCGAGGCTGTCGGCAAGCAAGACGTCGCCCTCGCCGATGAGGGCGGCTTCGGCCGCGTTCGCTCTGGGGACCACGATGCGACGGCCGCTGCGGCGGGCGCGAATCAAGGCAGGCAGGATGCCTGGCACCGCACGGAGTTCGCCGGAGAGCGCCAGCTCGCCGAGGAACTCGCAATCGTCGAGGCGCTCGCGGGGAACCTGCGAGCCCGCGGCGAGGATGCCCAGGGCGATCGCCAGGTCGAATCGCCCGCCGTCCTTCGGCAGTTCGGCCGGAGCGAGGTTCACCGTGATCCGGCGATTCGGGTACTCGAAGGCGGTGTTCTGGATCGCCACGCGGACGCGATCACGCGCTTCACGGACGGCCGCTTCAGGCAGTCCGACGATGGAGGTGGAAGGCAGGCCGCCGGAAAGATGGACCTCGACGATCACTTGGGGCGCCGTGACACCTTCCTGCGCACGCGAAAGGGTAACGGCGAGGCTCATGACGGGAGATATCGTAACCGGTAACGGATCCCGAACGTCGGCGAACTCTCATGATCCTGGTGGGATCCGGTTCGCATACGCACTCCTTTGCGCTCGCTGGGAAAAATAACCGCCCCCGACCGCTCTCGGGGTGAGGGTGACGGATCGGGGGCGGTCCCGGGATGTGCGGCCGTCCTTATTGGCCGCGATGCGCCGCGCTGACCTCCAGGTCGGCAAGGCGCTTTTCCAAAGCTTCGAGCCGTTCGCGCGTACGCGCTAGAACCTGGCTCTGGACGTCGAATTCCTCACGAGTAACGAGATCGAGGCGGCGTAGTCCCTGCGCCAGAATATCTTTGAAGTTGGCGTGCATATCCTCACGCGCTTGCGCCAACCCTGGCGGAACCAACGATGCCAACCGCTGTGCGAGTTGATCGATACCCTGCACATCCATCTTGCGCACCCCGATGTCGTGGAATGAATTCTAAGTGATGGGATTGTAGGCGCTATAGGCGCTCGCCCACACACCGTGTAGGGTTTTTCCTACAAGGCACCGTAGGGAGACGTTCCGGGACCCGGATGGCACAATGGGTATTCGCGCGCCGGCGGCCGGTCGCGCCCCGAGGAGTCATACATGAAGCTGGTGGTCGCCATCATCAAGCCTTTCAAGCTGGACGACGTCCGCGAAGCCCTTGCCGACGTGGGAGTCCAGGGGGTGACGGTGACGGAAGTGAAGGGCTTCGGCCGGCAGAAGGGCCATACCGAGCTTTACCGGGGCGCCGAATACGTCGTCGACTTCCTGCCCAAGATCAAGCTGGAAGTGGCCGTGGCCGACGACCAGATCGAGCGCGTGGTCGAGGCGATCCAGCAGGCTGCCCGCACGGGCAAGATCGGCGACGGCAAGATCTTCGTGAGCCAGCTCGACCAGGTGGTGCGGATCCGCACCGGCGAGCTGGATAACGACGCCCTCTGACGAGGGCGCTCCCGCGAAATCGCGGACTCAGGCCAGCTGGAGCTGCCGCTTGTGGCGGCGGTGTTGCATGAGGACGCCAGCGGTATACGCCAGGTAATACCCGACGGTCAGACCGACCACGAGCATGGTCAGGGGGCTGTTGCCCGGTGCCGGTCCGTGAGTGGTCGCCACGGCGCCACCGGCGAAGGCGGGCGCCAGCACGAGGAAGCGCCAGGCCATGCGGCCGAGCAGCAGGGCGGTCAGCACGCCACCGACCCAGGGGTTGGGGACGAAGAAGTCGTTGCCGTCCGGATGTAATTCGAAACGCGTGAGACGCAGACCCACCGCGACCGCAAGGGCCGCGCCCAGCGCCACGCCACCCAGGGCGCCTTCGGCCAGCCGGATGTCCTTCAGGCCGGAAAGCATCATCAGGCCGACGACCACCGCCAACAGGACGATACGGACCGTCATCCTCGTCGTACGGATCGGCTGCGGGCCGAAGCTGCCACGGACACGACGATAGACGGCGAACGCCATCAGGGGAGCGACGATGAGCGGGATGGTGGCGGGGGCCAGCATGGCATGAGCCTCGGGTTGGTCGGTGTGACGCTAGGTTAGCGAGGCGCCGCTTCCGTTCGAGAGGCGGTTGTGAGTCATCGGGGGTGACGGATGTCACCCCGCGAAGGACCCGCAGGCGCGCTTACTTGGCCTTACCCTGGTTCGCCACGGCGGCCATCTTGGCCTCGATCTCGGCCTGGTCGCCCAGGTAGTAGTGCTTCACCGGCTTCAGGTCGGCGTCGAACTCGTAAACCAGCGGGATGCCGTTGGGAATGTTGAGCTCGGCGATGTCATCGTCGGAAATACCGTCGAAGTACTTCACCAGGGCGCGCATGGAGTTGCCGTGCGCCGCCATCAGCACGTTGTTTCCGTTGCGGATGGCCGGCGCCAGCACCTCGTCCCAGTACGGAAGCACGCGAGCGACGGTGTCCTTCAGGCACTCGGTGAGTGGCACGTCGATGCCTTTGTAGCGGTCGTCGTCGGCGAACGACTTCGCGCCGGGTTCCAGCGGCGGGGGCGGGGTGTCGTAGCTGCGACGCCAGACATGGACCTGCTCGTTGCCGTACTTGGCCGCGGTTTCGGCCTTGTTGAGGCCGGTCAGCGCGCCGTAGTGACGCTCGTTGAGCCGCCAGTCGGTCACCACGGGGATCCACATCAGGTCCATCTCATCCTGGACGTGCCAGAGCGTGCGCACGGCGCGCTTGAGATAGGACGTGTGGGCCACGTCGAACGTGAAGCCGGCTTCCTTGAGCAGGCGGCCCGCCTCGCGGGCTTCGGCGACGCCCTGCTCGCTGAGGTCGACGTCGGCCCAGCCGCTGAAGCGGTTCTCGAGGTTCCAGGCCGATTGGCCGTGGCGGATCATGACGAGCTTGTACATGGCATCCAACGATCGGAAGGGGAAAAGACCGATGGTGAAACCTGAGTCCGGAACCGTCAATCTCGCCCCGCCCTGCCCCCTGCCGTCAGTCACGCTAAACCTTGCGGCCTTCCGGTGCATCCTAGGGGTTCAGTCCACCGTGGAGTTCCGCACCATGCGTCGTACCCTTCTTTCCCTGTTCATCGCCCTTTCCGTGTCTGGCGCGGCCCTGGCCTCCGACGACGACGTCAGCAAGGTCAACGGCACCGCGAGCGTCGAGGCCGGCCAGCATGCCGGTGACGTCCATACGGTCAACGGATCGGTCCGGATCGGCGCCCGCGCCGTCGTGCAGAAGGCCAGTACCGTGAACGGCGCCGTCGAACTGGGCGAATCCGCCACGGCGACGGTGGTGAAGAGCGTGAACGGCGCCGTGACCCTGCACGAGAAGTCGAAGGTCTCCGATGAAGTCGAGACCGTGAACGGCCGGGTCCAGCTCGAGCCGGGCGCCGATGTGAAGGGCCACCTCTCCAACGTCAATGGCGAGATCTCGCTGAACCAGGCACACGTCGGCGGCGGCATCGAAACCGTCAACGCCGACGTCACCATCGGCGAAGGCTCGAAGGTCGAAGGCGGCCTTCTGGTGAAGAAGCCGAGCATGGGCTGGTTCAACAACAGCGACCGCACGCCCAAGATCGTGATCGGCCCGCATGCCGTCGTGCAGGGTTCGCTCACCTTCGAGCGCGAGGTGGAGCTCTACGTGAGCGACACGGCCACGGTCGGCAAGATCCAGGGCGCCACCGCGAAGAAGTTCTCGGGCTCCGCGCCGTAACTCATACCCAGTCGCGCGGCTTCAGGTATTCCTGCAGCCGCGCTTCGGGGCTGTCGGCTTCCGGCGCATAGGCGTATTCGAAGCGCACGCGCGGCGGCAGGCTCATCAGGATGGATTCGGTGCGTCCACCGGATTGCAGGCCGAACAGGGTTCCGCGATCGTAGACCAGGTTGAACTCCACGTAGCGGCCGCGCCGATACAGCTGGAACTCGCGCTCGCGCTCACCGTAGGGCATGTCGCGTCGACGCTCGACGATGGGCAGGTAGCCGTCGAGAAACCCTTCGCCGACATCGCGGGTGAAATTCATGCAGCGATCGAAGCCGCCCTCGTTCAGGTCGTCGTAGAACAGGCCGCCCACGCCGCGCGTCTCGCCACGATGCTTCAGGTAGAAGTACTCGTCGCACCAGCGCTTGTAGCGCGCATACACATCGTCGCCATACGGCTCGCACAGGTCCTTCGCCACGTTGTGCCAGTGGCGCACGTCCTCGTCGAACGGATAATACGGCGTGAGGTCGAAGCCGCCACCGAACCACCACACCGGCTCCGCGCCTTCTTTCGATGCCTCGAAATAACGCACGTTGGCGTGCGTCGTCGGCAGGTAGGGATTGCGCGGATGCAGCACCAGCGACACGCCGGTGGCGATGAAGCTGCCGCCGACGAGGTCCGGCCGGTGCGCCGTGGCACTGGGCGGAAGGGGCGATCCGGACACCCGCGAGAAGTTGACGCCCGCCTGTTCGAAAAGCCCGCCTTCGCGCATGACGCGCGTGCGCCCGCCGCCACCGGCCGGCCGCGTCCAGGCGTCTTCTTCGAAGCGGCCCTTGCCGTCGATGCCTTCGATGGCGGCGCAGATGCGGTCCTGCAGGCCACGCAGGAACGATTCGGCTAGGTCGGCTTGTTCGGACATGGCATGCGCTACTCGACGGGTGGGTGCCGCAGAGCTTAGCAAGACGCCGCTCCCGGCCTGCTGCGGCACGCCGCCGCGCGCCACGAAGGGCCTCATGAAATACGCGTGGCCATCCGCCGGTTCCCCGTCAGGGCCGCCCAGCGCATGCCCGTGTCGATCCACATCAGGTAGCCCGCCTCCATCAGCAAACGCAGCACGTAACGTCGCTTCAGCGGCAAGCGGTCTTCGGCGGCCAACGGTTCCGCGTCGAAGCCCAGGCGGCGTGCAAGGTAGAGGCAGCGGGCCAGGTGGTAGCGGCTGGTCACCAGCCAGACCGGGGGG
>Ga0209216_1000127_pt1 | contig 15118 bp, 13 predicted proteins | sample TexAe_OM2H0_O2_FD_187940 | JGI IMG/M metagenome (GOLD analysis project Ga0209216, IMG submission 187940) | Forest soil microbial communities from Davy Crockett National Forest, Groveton, Texas, USA - Texas A ecozone_OM2H0_O2 (SPAdes) (version 2) | ecosystem: Environmental > Terrestrial > Soil >... | reverse complement strand
GTGCCAGGCGGACGTTTCGTGATCGCCAGCGATAGCGCCGGAAACATCTCTCCGACGGCAGCCGCATTATTGCCGCTCATTCCGATTCCCTTCGTCACGTCTGCTGAAGCCGGATGGGATCGATCTCTGCTTCGTGATAGTCCACCACGACTCGCGCCACGGTTTGGCATCGCATGGAGACTGCCCGGCAAATCCGAAACCGTCTTGCGCGGTGGCTACGGCATTTATCTCAACCAGTGGGCTTACAGCGTGCAGCAGGCACTCGCGCGCAACCTGCCATTCTTCCTCTTGAAGAACATCAACGTCGCGGCCGATACCGCGGTCCCGACTTTCGAAACGCAGAACATTCTCACGTCGAACGCCATCGGCAGCATCGGCGGCAACAACGTGGACCATGATTTCAGTATTGAGTATGCCGGCACGGCAAGCTTGAGCGTTCAGCACATGCTAACGCGGTCGACGATGATCGAAGTCTCCTACGTCGGCTCCAACATACAAGGCGCTGACAGTTCCACAGTTCGCAACGTACCGCTTCCCGGAAACGGCGCCATCGCGCCACGCCGGCCGATCCCTCAGCTCAGCGGGTTTACCAGTTTGCGGTGGGACGGCTATTCGGCTTATCACGCAGCCACACTCAGAATCGAGCGAAGACTTTCCAACAGCTTCGCTGTCAACGCCAACTACACCTTCTCGAAATCCATTGACGACGCCTCCGATCCGGGCGGAACAACCAACGAAGCAAACCTGCCACAGGACGTCAGAGACCGCGACGCCGAACGTGCGTTGTCGAGCTTCGATCATGCGCACCGCTTCGTTGCCAGTGGCGTGGTCGAGTTGCCGTTTGGCCGGAACAGGAGATTTCTGAATCGTCCGGGATTGATCTCGGCGTTGGCCGGAGGTTGGAAGTTGACCGGCATCGTCACGCTGCAAAGCGGTGCGCCCCTTACTGTGAACGATTCAGTCGATCGGGCTAACATCGGGGCGGGGCCGGCGCAGAGACCAAACTGTCTGCGCGATCCGAATCTGCCGTCGGGCGAGCGCACGGTCGATCGTTACTTCGACACCTCTGCGTTCACACCCGCCGCGTTTGGAACATTCGGCAACTGCGGCCGAAACATCGTTATTGGACCAGACTTCAAAGAGGTTGATTTAGCTGCGGTGAAGCTTTTTGAATTCGGTGAGTCGAAGACTCTGGAGTTTCGCACGGAGGTTTTCAATCTCTTCAACACCCCGAATTTCGACGTGCCCAACCGCTTCGCCTTCACGCAGAACTTCGGAAAAATCTTCAGCGCCGGCCCCTCGCGGCAAATTCAGTTTGGCCTGAAGCTGGCGTTTTGATTCGAGGTCGAACTAATTCAACGTACCGGGGGCTGATGCGCAATAAAACAGGGTAACGAATCAAGCGATGGAAGGTTATCCAGTTGGCCCGAAGTAGTGCGTACATAATCAGATGGTTCTCGCCGAGTACCCATACAATCGGTATGTTCATTCTCACGAGGCTCTCGGAGTTTAATGCGCAGTTTAGGTGCGTTGATTTCACAGTCGGTTAGGCCCCGTTCATATAAATCATACTGCACGCGAAAATATTTTTTCTCTTTGAGTGGCTCAACCTCATTCGTCCACCTATCAATTCGTACTATCCAAAACTCGGCGTGCGTCCATGGTCCACTCACGTGAGGCATTACTGGATATCGATTATACTTTTGAAACGCCACAACAACCCCTTCGCCAACAAACTCTTTTGGTTCTCGCTCAGCCTGCTTTTGAGCACAGAGCGTCGAGAAAGCGAGTGTTAGTAAGACGGCGACGAGTCTTCGGTACCTTAGTTCGTAGCGTGCGACTCGAGTTTGATTGCATAACTCATCTTCGTTCTGCTCTCAGAGTGATTCGCTCGAAGAAACAGCGTCTTCAACGCGGAAAGCCCGGCAAATAAATTCGTAACATGGCCCATCATCAAAGTAAATCATCAGGTGCTTCAACTCATCGACACTTTGACTGCCATAACTAATTAGCTGACCTTGAACACTTCTTAACCACTCGCTTGAGCCGACATCGACTACTTCGTCGTAGGAGTCTTCGATCATCTCAGGGGTACATGCACCCTGATAAGTACATTTGAATGCCTCGACACCTTCGAACAGCAGCTTTATTGATACGACCATGTCGTTGTCGTCTTCGTATTCGCAGAGCAAGGCACACCCTCGCCCCGGGAGCTTTTGGAAACTAGTTCCGTTCAATAATGCTGTTGAAGCAACCGGCAATGTCCAAAGTGTTTGCGCCATCTTAGTGCAGGCTACCGTTTTTAGTCGGACGGAAAAGTAACCAACTACGCCCAGCGAGATCCGTAAATATCGGCATGAAACGTATTAAGTAAACTCCAAATGCTCTCCAGAGCTCTTTCAACCGCACTAATATCAATTCGTGAGCGAATCCGGGGTCGCTCGAATTGGTCGCGAAGTTTTAATGCCAGTTTGAATTCTTTCCAGGCGTTGCCGTTTTGATCCAAAGGCTCAGTCGAAAGCTCCCTAAACAGATACTCGATTCTTTCATCAAGAGGAGCAGTCTGTTCCTGGAAACACACTTCGAACTGGTCAGTGACAGATCTCAGATATGCTTCAAGCGCGCTAAAACCGATCACTAAAGCCACACGAAAGTGTTTGGAGGCTGCTACCGGCGATGACTCCTCACGGCCCATCTCAAGATAACTATTTGCTCTGTCACACAACAGTCGACCACTGGAAAACGGAAAACCATAACTCTCCGAGTCATGAACACGCTGCTTGGAGTCGAAACGTTTTCGCCGCAGTTCCCGGCTCAGCACATTGTGTATCTGCCGATGTGTTTCGCAAAAATAGCCCTGGTTCACCGCGTCTTGCCCGCAACGGATGCATTTTCGATCGCGGCGTTTTCGCAGCTGATAACGACGCTGCCGAGAAATCGAAAGACCGGTAATCTCGTCGCTAATTGGCTTTGGCATCCGCTCAGATCCGATCATTTACTACGTTACAGCTAAGCACTCACGGTGTGCCCCCTCCAAATAGCATAGACTTTTACATTTGTTAAGTGTGTAATAAGCACCGTCGTACTCATTTGGTTCAAGCGTACTTGTTGATTCACATCTCTAACTAACTCACGATCCTTCTTTCTGCGAACAGTAAGCGGTCCAACTGGCGAAGGAGAGATAACGGCCTGGAGGCTGGCGGATGAAACGAATTTGCTTGTCAAAAAAAAGCTGTGGCGCAGTTTTGGTTATCCTTGCACTCATTCCAATGTACCTTTCCTGCGCCGATCGTTCTCAGAATCGTAATGTTTCAGTCCTTTATGCGGGTTCTCTTGCTACGGTTATGGAAAATGGGTTAGGACCCGCCTTTTCTAAGGCAACGGGATATGCATTCCAGGGTGAGGCGCAGGGATCATTGGCTGGTGCGCGCATGATCCACGATGGTCTTAGAACCCCGGATGTCTTTATTAGCGCGGATCCATCCGTTAATGAAAAGGTGTTAATGGGGAGCAATAACGGAAACTTCGCGACGTGGTTTCTGACCGTGGCCTCCTCGCAACTCGTGCTCGCCTATAATCCTCAAAGCAAATTCGCAGACAAATTCCAGGCTGCAGCAGCAGGCACTATTCCGTGGTATGAGGTTCTTAAAACGCCCGGTTTGCGCTTTGGAAGAGGCGATCCGCGAACCGATCCGAAGGGATACCGAACTCTTTTCCTTTTCGATCTTGCTGGCAAGCATTACAAATTACCGGAGCTTCCTGGCTTACTCGGTGAGCCAGTAAATCCTGACCAGGTGTTTCCGGAAATAGTTCTTTTAGCTCGCGTTCAATCGGGACAGTTTGACGCCGGGATCTTCTACAAGCATGAAGTGGTCGCTCATAAATTACCGTTCGTGAGCTTTCCGCCCGAAATCAATTTGGGAGACCAGAAGTTTTCAGCGTTCTACGCACAAGCGTCGTATACGACGCCTTCGGGTGAGCACGTCAGCGGCGCACCGATTCTCTTCACCGTAACAATTCCGAAGACGGTACGTAATAAGGTTGCCGCTGAGTCATTCGTGCGATTCCTGCTTTCCTCAAACGATTTACTTAAGGAGTTCGGCTTTGGCACCATAGACCATCGGGTTGGCGGAGATATCAACCAGGTTCCGGCAGAGCTACGCAGTTTTAGTTCGGGGAACTATGAGCCATGACGCGGTCTATCAAACCCACCTTTATAATTTTCGGCGTTCTTGGCGGCTTGCTTTTGCTCGCCCTCGTGCTGCCGATCGCTAACATGCTGATTCACGCCGACTGGCCCCGGTGGGTGGCAGCGTTACAGGAGCCTGGTGCCGGCAAAGCGTTGTGGATCTCCGTCCAGACATCCTCAATCTCGGTTTTTATTATGACCGTCTTCGGCGTTCCGCTCGGGTACCTGCTCGCGCGAGGTAACCTCCGATCCCGACAATTGTGGATGAGTCTGGTTTTTCTGCCGATGGTTGTTCCGGGTCTCGCGGGGGGAATCCTTTTGTTGCTGACGTATGGCCCGCATGGAACGATCGGTGGCCCGCTCGAGCCATGGCACATCGCCCTAACCAACAATCTGGCGGGGATTGTTTTGGCTCAACTATTTGTATCTGCTCCATTCGTCATCGTATCAGCGTTTGCAGGATTCTCTAACGTCGATCCACAACTGGAGAGGGCTGCGGCCATGCTCGGTGATTCGCAGTGGGACATATTTCGTCGTATTTCGCTTCCGCTCGCCTGGCGCGGAATCGCGGCCGGTATTACGCTCGCCTGGATTCGCGCTCTCGGGGAATTTGGAGCTACACTGATTCTGGCATACAACCCCCACACTCTCCCGGTCTATTTATGGGTACAGTTTGAATCCAATGGTTTGGCTGGGGCTTTGCCTGTGGCTTTGCTCCTCGTTCTTCTCGCAGCGGTGGCAGTCGGAGTGTCGATGTTTTTAAGTCGTCTTACCGGTTTTGCAGCGTCGCGAGTGGACGCGAACATACAAGCGGAAGGTTAACATGAACTCACTCAAGCGACAGTCTATGGTTCGCAACTCGGAACCATCCTCACAACCCGTACCTTCCGATCCGAATGCACTCCATGTGCAGTTACGCAAACGGCTTCATCCCAATCCGTCTTCGAAATTCCAACTTGAAGTAAAGTTCACTGTAGCTCCAGGCATAACCGTCATTGTGGGCCATTCCGGGGCTGGTAAAACGACCATTCTGCGCTGCATCGGAGGTCTCCGCGATCCCGAAGAGGGGCAGGTTGCAATTGGCGATCGGCTCCTTTTTGATTCGTTGCAAGGAATCAATGTTGATTCGGCGCGACGAGGGGTCGGCTTTGTCTTTCAAGACCTGGCTCTTTTTCCTCACTTGTCAGTCGAGAAAAACGTTATGTACGGCCTTCGCCGTTTGGAAGCCGCTGAGCGGCAGCGGCGGACGTTGGAAGCCCTGCAAGCTTTTCAGATTGAGCATCTCTCCCGCAGATTTCCGCACCAGATTTCGGGCGGCGAACAACAGCGGGTTGCTTTGGCTCGATCACTCGTCATCGAGCCTTCGGTCTTACTCCTGGATGAGCCTTTGTCCTCTCTGGATCCACGGACGAAGGCCAACATCATCGATGACTTACGTAGGTGGAATGGTGCGCGAGGAATTCCGATCGTTTATGTCACGCACGACTATGAGGAAGTACTTGCGTTAGGAGATCGAGTAATGGCACTCGATCAAGGACGGATCGTTGCAGAAGGATTGCCGCACCAGTTAATACCTGTTCTCCGTCGCCAGCAATTGGCCCAACCGACAAACTTCGAGAACCTGTTCGATGCTACTGTGATTGAAGTGCGAGAGCAGGAAAATACGATGCTTTGCCAGATAATCGGAACCTCTATCCAGATAGAGGCCCCGCTGTCGCCGGTTCAGGTGGGCTCAGAAATCCGCCTGGGCATTCGGGCCGACGAAATTATGATTGCTGCTGCGCCACCAGCGATTATCGATCAATGTTGTGTGCTCCGAGGGACAGTAAAGGAGCTTGACCGTATGGGTGCGTCAGTTGAAGTTCGCTTGTCGTGCGGCGCCGACTTTCGTGCTCATTTAACTTCGCGTTCCGTGGAATCTTTCGGACTGGAAGTATCCAATGAAGTATGGATGATGATCAGGGCTCAAAGTTGGCATTTGGTCCGGCCGGCGCTTTCCAGAACATTGCAGCGTGTGTTTGTTTTTGTTTGCAGTGGAAACACAAGTCGCTCTCCCATGGCCCAAGCGATCTGTAATGCTGAGATTGCCAAAAGGTTGGGAGTAACACTGGAATCATTGGACAGAGTGGGCATCAAAGCAATGAGTGCCGGTTTGACTGCACGGCCAGGCGAACCTCTAACTGCAGAAGCCGAACGTGCCCTGGCGACCATTGGCATACCTGACGTCCGACACAGATCCGGCAACTTGACTCGTGGTTTAGTTCAAAAGGCTGAGGTCGTTTTTTGCATGACCGAAGAACAGCGACAAAAAGTGATAGCAATCTTTCCGGAGGCCGCCTCGAAGATCCACTGCTTGCATCCACTCGGCGATATAGATGATCCCAGTGGTAATGGAGATCCGGCTTTTTTAGAACTGGCGGGACTCTTGGAAGACTCAATCCGCAAACGGTTGAGCGCTCTTGGCATCATTAGAGCTGCGTAAAGTTCACGTCGAATTCAGGATAGTTCGCGCTGAATTCACTCACGCGGCGTTGGCCTCCACGTTGGCACTTTCTCAACGTACTTATCGCCTTCGATCGCAGCGAGTACGATCCGGCCTAATAAAACCTCAACTGAGATGCCAAGTTTGTCTGCCCACTCTTCCAGGAGCTCGATGTGTTCTGGTGTGAAGTCTGAATCATCTACTGCGAGCATGAGATCGAAAGTAATGGGGGCGTCGCGGTTCACCCACAAAGAAGCACGACGCCCCGGCCCACACCCCCTCTGGGCAACGAGTGCGGATTGCGCAAGGCTCTGTCACGTCACAGAACCTCCGCAACTAGCGCTTTATATCCGTGTGTAAATAGCCATCGCAAGACTTCGTCGCACGAACGACTTTTCGACCTCGTACAAGGAACTTGTAGACACACCTACCCCTGTTCGCCGACGCGAACTAATTAGCAGTGACGTGCGCGCGCGTTAGCTGTAGATCACATTAACAATGGTGAGAATCATGGTGGTAGTGGCTGAGCCCGCGCCCGTACCGCTAGTTGACACTACGCCGGGACAGTAAATATCGCCCGCAAATGCAGATGCAGCAAATGTCAGGCTGAGGATCGTCGCAGCGCATACTTGACGTAAGGTTTTCATTTGGGTGCTCCTGGTATTTCAGATACAAAAATTTTGTAGTAGACAAGAAATTTGTAGTCACACTAGAGCAGCCGTTGATTTTCTTGCAAGAGCGTTAGGTACTGCGTAAGATTTCGCCCGCGGCTCTTTCCTTGCAATCCCGTGTGAAAAGCAGTTTTCTCATGACCTTACTGCCCTCACTTCTGCGCGAACTGGAAAATCCGAACCTCAGTGTGAATAGCCGTGCCGAACTATGTTGCGAAGCAGCTAAGGCATTGGAATACAAAGGCGAGTATGAGAAAGCGCGGAAGCTGCTTAGCGATTACTGGACACGCATTGGCGGACATCCGAAGCTGACAGGATTGGATCAAGCCACGGCTGGCGAAGTTCTCTTGCGGGCAGGAGTGTTGACGGGAGCAATCGGAAGTAAGGATCGGATCACAGAGGCACAGGAAGCCGCAAAGAATTTAATTCATGAAAGCCTCACGATCTTCCAAGCAAGTAACTATCGAAAAAGGGTAGCTGAGGCACAAACTGAACTAGCCCTCTGCTACTGGCGAACTGGCGAACTGAATGAGGCTCGCGACCTTCTTAAGGATGCGCTCTCGCGCTTAACTACGCACAGTGAAGTGATGGCGAAGGCTGTGCTTCGATTGGCTATCGTGGAGTGTCAGGCCGGGAACGATAGCAAAGCCTTACGTGTCCTCACAGACAACGCGGCGCTGTTTGAAAAGGTCAACAATCAAACGCTCAAAGGCAGCTATCACATCACGCTTGGGACCGCGCTGCGACACCTTTGGGAGTCAAAGAGACGCGGAGATTTCCTTGACCGTGCGTTGATAGAGCACACCGCCGCGAGTTACCACTTTCAGCGCGCAGAGCACAAGTGCTATCTGGCTAACGTTGAAAATCAACTTGGTCTCATCTACTTCAATATCAACCGCTGCGAAGAAGCGCATCAGCACTTGGACCACGCACGGCGTATCCACATGCGCCTGCGCGACGCCGGAACTGTAGCGCAAGTTGATGAAACTCGCGCTCGTGTGTTTCTCAAGCAGGGACGTGTCTCAGAAGCCGAAAGAGCAGCGCGAGCGGCGGTGTATAGTCAAGAGAAGACTGACAACCATGCGCTCTTGGCAGAAGCGTTGATAACGCACGGTAGAGCGTTGGCCCGGCTCAACAGATATGGAGCAGCGTTCATTGCGTTTCGACGCTCGTTCGATTTGTCAGAATACGCAGGCAACACCAATAGAGCGGCAGAAGCAGCAGTCGCAGCGTTTCAGGAGATTGGGGAACACTTAGGCGCAATCGAAGGTAGACATCTTCTGCCCGGTCATGGGCTAAGTGAAGGAAAGCTATTACTAGAGCGTGATGTTATCAAGCGAGCACTTGAAGACGCAGAGGGCAGCGTAACCTATGCCGCCCGCAGTCTTGGCATCTCATTTCAAGCGTTAACTTATATGCTGAACACAAGACATAAAGACTTGCTCAAGTATCGGACCCCAGTGCGCCGCCGCCCGCGAAGACCCGCACTTTAACTACTGTAAGGACGTCTATTATGGATAAAGGCCCGGGTAGTAGGAATCGTCGGTCAGTCAACTATATCATCCCGTTGAAATGATTTTCTGCTGTAACGTGCGACTCTGACACCGGGCTGGAGCCCGGTGTGAATGAAACGACTTTTGAGGCACAGCCGTTCTGAGTTAGACTGCGCCACTCGGAGGACCAGCCGTGGCGCAGGGCAAACAGATACGCATTCTGAGTGTCGAAGATCACCCCGTCTTTCGCCAGGGCTTGGCCACGATTCTCGAGACTGAACCGGACATGGTCCTCGTTGGGCAGGCGGCCAATGGCGTTGAGGCAATTGCTGAGTTTCGCCGTCACCGACCCGACATCACCCTGATGGACCTCCGCCTTCCCGGTTCCAATGGCACCGACATCTTAATTGCCATTCGAGGCGAGTTTCCTGACGCACGAATCATCATGCTCTCGTCTTCCGACAGTGACGGCGAGATTCAGCGTGCACTTCGTTCGGGTGCATCAGGTTACGTTCTCAAGAGCATGCCACAGGACGATTTGCTGGCCGTGATCCGTTCGGTTCACGCGGGCAAACGAGAGGTTCCCGCAGAGGTCGCGATTCTTCTCGCCGAACATTTGGATGAGGAAGACTTAACAACTCGCGAGCTGGAAGTGCTGCAACTGATTCGCGACGGCTTCAAGAACAAACAGATAGCCGAACGACTTTCAATTTCCGAAAACACCGTCGACTTTCACGTCAAGAATATAATCGACAAACTGGGCGCAAAAGATCGGACGCATGCAGTCACGATTGCAACTCGTCGCGGTCTACTACCGCTGTAATCGACTACGGAAAACTTATGGCGCGGCTCCTGAAGAGTCTGATGCTCGCGACCCTTTGGGTTTCGATGTTAAGCGTTTCCGCCCGCGCGCTTGACCCAAACCAACCAGTTACCAGCCTTCTACGCACCCATTTCACCACCGACCAAGGTCTCCCCGGCTCGGTCGTAGGTACGATGGTCCAAACGCAGGACGGCTTTCTGTGGATGATTATCAATGGCATCGACGTCGCCCGCTTTGACGGAAAGAATTTCCACCTGTTCGGTAACACACCACCGGTGTGGTCACTCGCAGTAGGTCCTGACGGTGATCTTTGGATCGGAGGGCTTCAACATCTCACCCGCATCCGCTCTTCCAGGTTAAATCAGTCCACGTTTGCTGAATCAACTATCTACCATCCCGGACCCGGCAAAGCGAGCGACGTTACTTTCCTTCGCTTCACCAGAAGTGGCGTACTGTGGGTAGGAACTTCCGCTGGGCTGTTTCGGTACGAAGGGAATCAATTTATACCTATTGGACCACGAGGGCTCATACGCAACATCAACGAAGCCCCGGATGGCAACCTATTGGTAATCAGTCGCGACGGGTTCACGGAGATAAAAGGCACTGAGACAGTGCCTCATCCTGAGCTCACCGCTCAACTGGGACTAAAAGACACCGATCTCTTTCACGTTCTGAAAGATCGCCGCGGCAATACCTGGTACTGCACCGGTAAGGGAGTGGCCCGTGAGAGCGCCGGTCGAATCGAAAGACTGGCTTGGGAACAGGGCGGCGCATTAGGTGCGTTTGAAGATGCACAAGGGAACATCTGGATACAAAAAGCAGTAGGTCTGTATCGCGCCACAGCCACAGGGCTTGAAGCAGTGGCTCCACTCATGCAGGTTTGGTCGCTTTTCAGCGATCGCGATGGCAACTTGTGGGTTGGTACAAATGGAGACGGATTGTATCGATTCAAAGATCGTGCGGTCCGAATGTTCACAACTGACGATGGACTACCTAACGACGTGCAAATGACCGTGCTTGCCGCCTCCGACGGGTCCATTTGGACGGGCGCTAATTGCGGCGGTCTCTCGCGTTTCGATGGAACTCGTTTTCAAACCTTCAACGATAGGAACGGTTTGGGGAATACTTGCGTTTGGGCAATCGCCGAGGACGCGAATCACGATCTGTGGATCGGAACCTGGGGCGGCGGCGCTTATCATTTTCACAACGGCATCTTCACTCAGTTTTCCAAGAGTGACGGGATGGCTGACGATCGCGTTGTCGGCATCGTCGCTGCGCGCGACGGTTCAATTTGGTTCGCCACACAGAACGGTCTAACTCGGCTGCGGAATGGACAATTTCGCACCTATACGACGGCTGACGGACTCTCAGCTAATTTGACGATGAGAGTGTTAGAGGATCAGGCGGGGGCCATTTGGGTCGGAAGCGGAGACGGTGTCGATCGGCTCGTGGGCGATCGTTTCGAGAACGTCACGTCCATACCCAAATCAAAAGTAACCGTTCCTTTTGGAGACGATCGGGATGGCGGCGTTTACGTCTTTATCGAGGATGGGTCAGTTACTCTCCGCATCGATAAAACCCGTGTTGAGAGGATCACAGAATTACTTTCGCCCATCGATATGATCGAAACCGAGCAGGGTGAATTATGGTTCCGCGGTAGCACGATGCTTAGAGTAGCCCCCGGCAGTTTTGTACGACCGCGGCAGCACGATGAACCTCTTGATTATGAAACCTTTTCAATCGCGGATGGTTTAACTACCGCCGAGGTGACTCACACGGGTCGCAGTATGGCTGTAAGTCGTGACGGCAAACTCTGGGCTGCTACTCCGCAAGGATTGGCAATGATCGATTTTAGTCGCTTGCCGGTCACAAACATGAAGCCTTCGATCTATCTGACTGACGTGACGATCGGTAGGAAGACTCAACCTGCCGTCGGTGAAATCGTACTGCCACCGGGAACCAGTCACACCGAAATTCACTTCGCGACCGTTGAAGTCTCTGCGCCCGAAAAAATTCGTATGCAATACCAGTTGGACGGAGTCGATTCAGAATGGCTCGATGCGCCAGCCAATCCAGTCGCGATCTACAGCCGAATCCCGGTCGGTACACATGCGTTACATATTCGCGCTTGCAACCGGAATGGCGTGTGGGACCGGCAGGGCGTGGTTTTCATGGTCACGCAGCAACCTTATTTCTACCAAACACGCTGGTTCATTGCTGCGATGATCACGCTCGGGATCATATTGGTGGTGCTAATTTATCGTTTGCGAGTGGCCCAAATCTCACGCCAAATGGCCGCGCGCTTTGACGAACGTTTGGCCGAACGCACGCGCGTAGCACGTGAACTACACGACACGCTGCTGCAAACGGTCCAGGGAAGCAAAATGGTTGCAGATCACGCGCTGAAGAACCCCGCCGATCATTCACGTATGGTAAAGGCGATGGAACAGTTGGCGACGTGGTTGGCCCAGGCTACAAACGAAGGACGCGCCGCGCTTCTCTCTTTGCGGTCGTCAACCACGGAAAAGAACGATCTGGCCGAAGCGTTTCGGCGGGCAATTGAAGAATGCGGCATAGGGAATCGCGCCGAAATATCGTTTTCCGTAAATGGGCTCTCCAAAGAGATGCATCCGGTTGTTCGTGACGAAATTTACCGGATTGGTTACGAGGCGATTCGAAATGCGTGTGCGCATTCAGGCGCTGACCGGTTGGAAGTAACCCTCGACTACTTACACGATCTGACGTTGCGGATCAGCGACAACGGCAAAGGCATCGACTCCGAAATCGTCGAGCAAGGCAAAGAAGGTCATTTCGGCTTGCGCGGCATGAAAGAACGCGCCCAACGTATTGGCGGTAAATTTACTCTAATCAGCTCGCCGGACTCGGGAACCACGATCACCCTGGAAGTTCCCGGCCGCATCGCCTTTCGCACCATCCCATCCCAGTAACCCTTTAGCGGTATATCGCAGCCACGGAAACGCGCGGCTTAAATTTCCCCGATATAAGTGTGTTTGGAATTTTCCCGTGGGCCTATTCTCTTCCCATGACGAACCAAACTACAGAAATCAGTTTCACAGTGACCCCGGAAGCGGTGCGGTCTTTTCATGACGATGGAGTGGTGATCTTACACGCTGGCAACGGGCGCTTGTTCACTTCCAACGAGACCGGCGCGCGCATCTGGCGCGGTATCGAGCAGCAACTGCCGCTGGAGACGATTGCGAATGAAATCAGCAATGCGTACCAGATTGCGGGAACCACCGCACGCGAACACACGCTTAGTTTCCTGGCGGCGCTCGAACAGCAGGCACTAGTCACAAGAGAGGTAGCGCGATGAAAAAGGCGAGGCTTGTGTGCAGGGCACTTTTCGAGATCGCCCGTTACGAAGTGGTCCTTTCACTATTGGGATCGGGGCGCATTCTCTCGCAGTTGAAAGCGCAATCCATTTCGACTAGTGCTGGATTCAGCGCTGAAATGGAAAGAACGATTTGCGACGCCGTCCTGCTCGCAACGTGCTTCTACTGGAAGCCGGTCCTTTGCCTGCAACGAGCTGTTTGTACAGTTCGCTTGCTGAGAAAACACGGTATTCACGCGCGGCTGGTAATCGGTTATCGACCGTCGCCGTTCTTTTCTCATGCGTGGGTGGAAGTGGATGGCCGGGTTGTTTACGGCTCGGCAGCTTACCAGAAACGACTGATGCCACTGCACGTTGTGTAATTTCAGCTCCCGTTTTGAGTTCAGTCTTTAGGCTGCATGTCGAACATAAGCTAAAGCTTGAACTCAAAAACGAAGTACTCAAAACGACGGACTCAAAAGGGTGAACTCCTAAAGGAGAAGATGATGCTGGCGAACACACAACAACCGAACGCGATTCCTATTACGCGAAGCGAAGTCCTGCACTGGGACGGCCGGCTCGATAATCGTGACGACTTGCTTGCGCGGCTAACTGAATCGCTGAGGGGCGACACCAGTAACGCATCGATTGCGCGCGCCACTTACGAGCGTTGGGGTACTGAAGGTTTTGTTCACCTGATCGGCGATTGGAGTATGGTCATTCGCGATCGTGTTAACGGTCTGACCATACTCGCAAGCGACTTCGCCGGCGTGCGTCCTCTTTACTATCACGTGCAAAACGGGCGCGTTCGGTGGTCCAACCGTTTGCAGTTTCTGGTGGAAGAAACAGGAATAACCGATCTCGACGAACAATACATCGCTGGCTTTCTGACGTTCGGCGGCTGCGCGAATCGCACGCCGTACAAAGGCATCTACTCTGTTCCTCCCGGGTCTGCCGTATGCGTTTCGTCAAATGGCGAAAGCATCAAGCGCTTGTGGTCCATGCCCACCGGCGACACGATTTGTTATCAGAACCCACGCCGATATGAAGAAGAGCTGCGCGCGCTATTTCGCGAGGCAGTAGCCGTTCGTCTTCAGACCGAATCACCCGTTCTCGCAGAGTTGAGCGGCGGTCTGGATTCGTCGTCAGTGGTTTGTATGGCCAACCAACTGATACGCAGCGGGGCCGTCAGTGCTCCACGCCTCGAAACTGCCAGTTTCACCTGGCGAAACTCGCTCGACGAACCGTTCATTCGCGAAGTCGAAGCGCACTGCGGGATCGAAGGAACTCGCATCTCTACGCATGACGTACCGGTCATCGATGAAGCAGAAGTAAACGGTGCGATGCCGGAGCCTTTTGAAACCGTGCTCAGATCCGTCGCGGTAATCGCGAAGCGAGCCGGCGCCAGAACAATTCTGACCGGACAGAATGGCGACTTGGTGATGGGTAACTGGTTTGACGACCGCCTGCAAGTGGCCGGCTCGTTACGTCGGTTTCAAATCAGCCGCGCCTTTGCAGAAGCCATAGCGTGGAGCAAGATTCTCCGGCTTTCTGTTTACCAGATTCTGTGGCACTCAGTTCAGGCAACTCTTCCGTCATCACTGACACCAATCGCGATCTACACGACTATGGACGGTTCGTACGCGCCGAAGAGTGTTGAGACATCTCTCGTTTCGCAATTCAGCAATCGGACTGGTCTTGCCGAATCATCAAATTTCTTTTCAAACGATTGGCTGCGTGCCGCGCCAGAGCGACGGAAGCATTTCTACTCTCTGTCGATGGCGCTCCAACTTCGCACGCTGCAAGCACCTGAACCGTTACAGGACCTGGAGTACACGCATCCGTTCAGCCATCGGCCGCTCGTCGAGTTTCTGATGTCGATACCGGCGGATGTTCTCTGCCGGCCGGGCGAGCCGCGGAAACTAATGCGCTCTGCGTTGTCCGATCTGTGGCCGGCCAGATTGCGCGAACGTCGATCGAAGGGTTCATTCAACGCCCCGTGGCAGGAAGCTTCGCGGCCTCTGGCGCGCACGCTGCTAAACGCGAAGAAACTGCATACAGTGGAGCGAGGGGTTGTAGATCGCGACAGCGTTCGCACGCGTCTCGAACGGTTGTGCCTCGGGTTGGAC
>Ga0209216_1000126_pt1 | contig 15329 bp, 15 predicted proteins | sample TexAe_OM2H0_O2_FD_187940 | JGI IMG/M metagenome (GOLD analysis project Ga0209216, IMG submission 187940) | Forest soil microbial communities from Davy Crockett National Forest, Groveton, Texas, USA - Texas A ecozone_OM2H0_O2 (SPAdes) (version 2) | ecosystem: Environmental > Terrestrial > Soil >... | reverse complement strand
GATGTCGTCGAGCAGCTCTTCCTGCTCGGCGATCGACATCACGATGTTCTTGATCGCGATGATCTCGTTGACGATGTCGCGGATTTCCTCGCGCGCCGATTCGCCGTCGAGCTTGGCGAGCTGCGCGAGATCGATTGCCTCGATCAGCGCGCCGAAGATCGTCGCCTTGACCTGATAGTAGGTGTCGGAACGCCTCGCTTCGATCGAAGGGACCGCCGGCGTCGGTCTAGCGGGTGCAAGCGGCGGAGAAGACACCGCAGGGGAACTGTCGCGCGAAGTCGTTGCGCCGGAAGCTGGTTCCGGCGCAGCGGCGGGCTTCGCAGCCCTTGGTTCGCTATCTGATCCGCTACGCTTACCAAACACGACTTCACTCCACGCGGTGACTTATTTCTTCCGCAACTTGTCGAGCAGTGGCGACAGGAACGAGCCGCGCGACTTCTTCGTTTCGCCGCGGCCGGTCAGCCGCTGCGCGATCTGCAGGAACATCTCGCTGGTGCGGTGGCCTGCGGCTATTTCCGCGATCATCTGGCCGTTATTGGCGGCCGAACCGAACATCTGCGGGTCGAACGGAATGGTGGCGATCGGCTGGCTTTCGATCGCCTTGGCGAATTCGCCCGAATTGATTTCCGGCCGCTTCGGCACCCCGACCTGATTGAGGCAATACAGCGGAGCACGGTCGTTCGGACGCGACGACTTCAGCATGTCGAACATGTTCTTGGTGTTGCGCAGATTGGCGAGGTCGGGTGCCGCCACGATCAGGATGTCGTCGGCGCCGATCAGCGCGCGCTTGGTCCATCCCGACCATTGATGCGGAACGTCGAGCACGATGCAGGGCATCGTGGTGCGCAAGGTATCGAAGATCGAGTCGAAGGCTTCGGCGCCGAAATCGTAGACCCGGTCGAGGGTCGCCGGCGCCGCCAACAGGCTGAGATGGTCGGTGCATTTCGACAGCAGGCGGTCGACGAACGCGGTATCGACCCGGTCGGGCGAGAACACCGCGTCCGCAATGCCCTGCGGCGGGTCCTGGTTGTAGTCGAGGCCGGCGGTGCCGAACGCGAGATCGAGATCGGCGACCACGGAATCCAGTGCAAGGTCGCGCGCGATCGCCCAGGCGACATTGTGCGCGACGGTGGAGGCGCCGACGCCGCCTTTCGCGCCGACGATGGCGATGATGCGGCCGACCGCCTTGGCCTCCGGCGCGGAAAACAGCCCGCAAATCGAGCGCACCACGTCGAGCGTGTTGACCGGCGCGATGACGTAGTCGCTGACGCCGCGGCGAACCAGTTCGCGATACAGCGTGACGTCGTTGACGCGGCCGATCACCACCACGCGGGTTCCGGGGTCGCAAACCGTTGCGAGCTGATCGAGCCCTGCGAGAATATCGCCGCGGGGCTCGGTCTCCAGGATGATGACGTTCGGCGTCGGGGCGGTGCGATAGGCCTCGATCGCGGCCGCCATGCCGCCCATCTGGATCTTGAGATGGGCCTTGCCGAGGCGACGATCCTCGCCGGCCGATTGCACGGCCGCGGCGGTTTCCACCGTCTCGCAAAACGCCTGCACCGACACGCGCGGCGCCGGCGCGATGTGATCGTCGGCGGACGGCGGGGTGACCGCAGGCGTTTCTTCGGGATTTTGACGCGCGTAGCTGATCATTTGCCTGTATCGCTGAGTTTGGCCTTGTCGTTTTCCGGATAGGTCGTCGTGGTCGTGGTGCCCTTCTTGTATTTTTCATAGCCGTTGACGCGCCGCGGCGTGTAAGGCGGAGTTTCAGGCCGCGGCTGCACCAGATCCGACGGATTGTCGACCATCGCCGCCATGTTGCGCTGATAGGCGCAGCCGAAATTGTAGTAGGGCTTGTTCTCCAGATACCCCGGGTTATTGGCCGAGGGGCCGATATCGTCGGGCCACAGGCCGCAGGGACCTGCGACCGCGCTGATCTTCGCGTAGTTCAACCGGATCGTTGCAAGCTGGCGCGGATCGTCCGGACGGTAGTCGCGTACGATAATTCCGCGCGCAGGCACGCCGGCGCCGAGAAGCATGGCGCGGATTTCGCGGAATGTGTCCGCGGCGGCGCGCGCGTTCGGCGTGGCGGTGGGCACGTCTGCATTGATCGCGCCGGTGCCTTCGCGGAGCCAGGTCTGCGCCAACCCCATGACGTCGGTGCGTTGCGAGGCGGAAAGTCCGCCGCGCGAATTGCCGACGAAGATGTCGATCGAACGGTTGGCTTCCTGAATGGCGATCGGATGGCGCAGGCGGTAATCGTTCGGTGCGACGCTGCCCACCGTCGTCACGTCGTTGGTGAGGGTGCAGGCGCCCAGCGCAATCGAAAGACTGAACAGCGCAACCCCCATGCGGAGGCCGCGACGGCTATAGACGGGTGAGTTGGTAGTCATCGCTAAAATCCTTGCCCGCCTCAGTCGGTGATAAAGCCGTAGGTGCCGCGATAATTCCGGGCCGGCTCGGCACGGCCCGGAACGCCGTAGATGCGATTGATGCTGCCCAGCAGATCCGACTGCGGATCGGACGCATCCGCGAACCCGTCATCCGGACGGGAAAGGTCCTTCTGCGCGACGGCGCGGACAACGTAGGGCGTCACCAGCACCATCAACTCGGTCTGGCTGTTGACGTAGTCGCGGCTGCGGAACAGCGAGCCGAGCACGGGCAGTTGCGCGAGCCCCGGCAATCCGCTGATCGCCTGCTTGGTCTGGTCCTGAATGAGACCGGCCATCGCCATCGAGCCGCCGGACGGGATTTCCAGGGTGGTTTCGGCGCGGCGAGTCTTGATCGAGGGCACCGTCAGCGAATTGCCCACCGCCTGCGTCAGGGTAATGGAGTTCTCATTCGACAGTTCGGATACTTCGGTCATCACGCGCAGGCTGATGCGGCCTTCGCTCATCACCACCGGTGTGAAGTTGAGCGAAATACCGAATTTCTTGAAGCTGATCTGGGTGGTGCAAACATGCGTAACGGGATCGCAGGAATATCCGGCCGGGACCGGGAATTCGCCGCCGGCAATGAATGTCGCCGACTCCCCCGAGATCGCGGTCAGATTCGGCTCCGCCAGAGTCCGCACCACGCCGGCGGTCTCCATCGCGCGGATGGTGGCTTGCACCGAGGGGACCTGCACGCCGCCGACCGTGGTGCTGCCGAAGCCGGAGGTCAGTGCGTTGCCGGCGACGAGGTTGCGGCCAAGCGCGTTGAACGGATTGGCGTTGGTGAAATTCACCACGGCGGTGCCGTAATTCAGGTTGGCGGTAAGGTCGATGCCCAGTTGCTTGATGATGGTGCGCGCCACCTCGGCGACCGTGACCTTCAGCATCACCTGGTCGCGGCCCTTTATCGCGATGCTGTTGACGACCTTTTCGACGCCGCCCACCAGCCGCGCGGCGAGATCGCCCGCCTGCTGCACCTCGATCGGACTCGACACCGAACCGGACAGCATGACGCCGTCGTTGATGCCTTCGATCTGGATATCGGCGTTCGGCAGGATCTGCCGCATCGCGGCGCGGATGCCGTTGAGGTCGCGCTTGACCGCGATATCGTAGGCGGCGATCTGCTGGCCCGCGGAGTCGAAGAAGATGATGTTGGTCTGGCCGACCATTGCGCCGATGATGTAGGCGCGCTGTGCCGAACGCACCACTGCGTTGGCGATCTTCGGATCGGCGACCAGCACGTCCTTGATGTCGCGCGGCAGGTCGATCACGATGGACTTGCCGATGCCGAGCGCCAGGAAGCGCGCATTCATCTGTCCGTCGACGGCCACCGGCGCCGCGGTGCGGTAATCGGCTGATATCGCGGGCGTCAGGACCGGATTGAGCGTAAATGCCGTAATTGCCGAAAACGACAGGGCGCGGGCCATCATGGTCCGCATCGATCGTTGATTTCCCCTGCGTTTCATATCTTTAAGTCCTTTGGTCATTTTTGTGGCGCTATCGGAGATGGAATGCCGTAGCGAACGACATTCACGCCTTCGCCGCGCTTGACGACTTCGACGGCCTTTTCCGGCGCGTTGACATCGGCAATGCTGCGCAAGGCCAGCGACAGCGTGCCGCTCTGCCGCGCGCGCGCCAGTATCTCCGCCTGGTCCGGCTTCAATTCCAGCGTGGCGGTCTTGCCGACGACGCTGTTCTGGCCGTCCTTTTCCTTGGGCGCCTGGTCGATCGCGAGAACGCGAATATTGCTCAGGATGATTTCCGCATGGACGAGATCGGGACCGTTTTTGTCAGGGTTCTTCTCCCGTTTCGAAAGAATCACATCGACCCGGTCGTTCGGGAGGATAAAGCCGCCGGCGCCGGTTTCCGGCGAGATTTCGGTGGAGACGGCGCGCATGCCGGTGGGCAGGATGGCGGCCATGAAGCCGGAGCCGTTGGGCTTGACCAGCTTCGGCTCGCGGATCGGCTCGCCGGCGATGAAGGGGGCGCGCGCGATCGAGCCGATGACGTCTCTGATCGCCTCGGGACGCTCGTTGCGGCGCATAAAGTTGTTGCTCGCCGTCGCGGCCGGCCAGTTCTGCCATTGCACGTCGTCCGCGGTGACGGACTGGCCGAGGCCGATGTCGTTCTTCGCGACCAGGACGTCCACGGTCTGCAGTTGAACTGTGGGCTGGACCGGAGCCTGGGGGTCGGAGCCACTTGCAAGATACGCGGCAACGCCGCCGGCACCGACAGCGATGGTCAGGACGACAATGCGTGCGGTATTCATACGCTTTCAACTTTCCACATTACGCCGCGACGCTTCCGCCGCCGTGATGGGAGTTGACCAGCTATTCGTCAAAGCATGGTTAATGAGGCGTATCTAAATCGAGTTAACGAGAAGTTTCGCGTATGCGGTCACTGCGCGACGAAGCGCGTCAGATCGACCGCTTTGATCCAATCGGTTTCGGGGTAGATCATCAGGGCGCCGAAGGCGAGCGCGATGCCGTAGGGAACCCCGCTGTCCCTGGCGTGCAGCTTGAGCAGCCAGGCCTCCCCGGTTAGGGCGCGGGGCAGGGGCCATTGCCGGAATTGCAACAGAAGCAGGGCCAACGCGCCCCCGAACAGCGAGGCGTAGACCAGAAAGTCCAGCAGATGGGCGAAGCCGAACCAGAGCGCGGCGCAGGTCGCGATCTTGGCATCGGCGCCGCCGATCCGTCCAAAAGCAAAACAGGCAAATGCCACCGCCAGCACGAGGGCGCCGGCGCCCACATGCAGGAGAATGTCGTGAAGGCCCATGCCGCTCATGACGGCGAGGCCGAGGAAGCCGCCGAGCAGCGCCAGCGATACCCGGTTCGAGATGGTCATGGAGAAGAGGTCGCTCGCGGCAGCGAACGCCATCAGGGCCGGAAACAGCAAAAGGCGCGCGATGTCGAGGATCATGGGGGTACCCATGGAGGTCTTGGGCCGTGCGGGCGCCGGATCGGGGGCCGCCCTCAAGCCTAGCCGTCAGATGTGAATAATCGGAAAACGCGCCGGACGCGTCACCAGGTGGCCGCGGCGATCCGGACGACCAGGACAAGTACTGCCAGCGCCAGCGCCGCGCAGACGATGCTTGCCGGCGTGCCGCCCCGATCGTGTTCTGGCAGGACCCGCTCTGCGGCGGTGGCTCGGGCCGGAGGCTTGTTCATGGCGGCAATAACCCAAACCGGAACAAAAAAGGCCTCGGATCGCCGAGGCCCTTGTTGCCGGTCTGGAACGTTCGCTTACTTAAGCGACGAGTTGATCGCCGTGAACTTGGTGTTCAGGTTGGCGCCGAGGCCGTTCACAATCGCGATGATTGCGAGCGAGATACCGGCTGCGATCAGTCCGTATTCGATCGCGGTAGCGCCGGACTCATCCTTCACGAAACGCGCAATGAGGTTCTTCATAGGTAGCTCCATGTGTACACGTGGCTTCGAACTTAGGGTTGGTCTCGCCGGCGTTCTCAGCACCGTGACCATGGCGACACCCTAAAGTCGGAGAATTGCAGCGCAGTTAATTCGATTGTGTAAATACCGCTGGAACAGGCTCTTCTTGAGCACAGTAAATTTAGCTTTAAGGGGTCGCGTAAAACCCGACGTATTCTGCCCTTGATGACGGCCCGCGGGGCCGGCGCGCCCCGGTTCACCGCTCCTTAAGCACGAGCGGGTAACTCTAAAAGCCCCGATCGGATGAGGCCGCAATGTCCACTTTACCCCTCGAAGTCATCGAGATGTTCGGCCAGACCATCGCCAAGGTGGTGCCGATTACCATCGTGCTGGCGCTGGTATTTTCAGTGCTGTCGTATTTCTGGGCCTGCAATCCGGCAGCACCCTGGTGGCGCAAGCGCGAGATCGTGACCGACGTCTGTTACTGGTTTTTCGTGCCTCTGATCACGCGCGTGGTCCGGATCGGACTGCTGGTGATCGGTGCCGCCGTGGTCTTCAATATCCATGATGCCGACGAGTTGATTGCCTTTTACGACAACGGACACGGCCCTCTGTCCGAACTGCCGCTCTGGATCCAGGCCGCGATTTTCCTGATTCTGTCGGACTTCATGCTGTACTGGCTGCACCGGATGTATCACGGCGGAGGGTTCTGGAAGTATCACGCCATCCATCATTCCTCCGAGGATCTGGAGTGGATTTCGGCGGCGCGGTTTCATCCCGTCAATCTGTTCCTGGGAACGGTGGCGGTGGACGTCATCCTGCTGATGGCGGGCATCTCTCCCAACATCATGCTCTGGGTCGGTCCGTTCACGACCTTTCATTCGGCATTCGTTCACGCCAACCTGAACTGGACGCTCGGCCCGTTCAAATACGTGCTCGCAACCCCGGTATTCCACCGCTGGCATCACACCTCGCAGGAGGAGGGCGGCAATACCAATTTCGCCGGGACATTTCCGCTCTGGGATATTTTGTTCGGAACCTTCCGGATGCCCGAGAACAGGCTTCCCGACAATTATGGCGTGCATGACCAGGCCATTCCTTCCGAAATCGGCGGGCAGCTGGCCTATCCGTTCCGGCAATAAGCCGCTTTTTTACGCCGTCATTCCGGGTCGCGCTCTTCGCGCGCGCCCCGGAATGACAAGAAGAGCGGGGAGTTTTCGGCTCCGTTTGCAGTTCATTCATCTATTAACGTCAGATTTGCCATGTCGGGCGCCGGCTCCGCTGCGTATCGCTTTTGCCGGCTTGTACACGTCCCGGGGTAGAGTATGTCGGTCAGTTCCCTGCGCATCGCCGTGCGCGCGTATTCCCTGTTGCGGTCGCTGGCGATCGCAATCCTGCTGGTTCCGGCATCGGCATTTGCGGCTCCCGTTCCAACCGGGGGGCCTATCGCGGTCAATATGGACCAGTCCAAGCTGATCCGGTTGCCGGAGCGCGCCGCGACCATCGTGATCGGAAATCCGCTGGTTGCCGACATAACCTTGCAGCCCGGCGGCATCATCATCGTCACCGGCAAAAGCTATGGCGCGACGAATTTCGTGGCGATGGACCGCAATGGCGAGGTGCTGCTGGACCGCATCATCGTGGTCGAAAGCGCTGCCGATCCGATTGTCACCGTCTATCGCGGCATCGAACGCGAGTCGTACAGCTGCATGCCGATTTGCCAGCCGCGCATCACGCTTGGCGACGGCGATAAATTCTTCAGATCGACGCTTGAACAGGCCGGCGTGCTGAGCGGCCAGGCCGCGGGCGCCGCCGCAGCCAAGCCTCAGTGATGGCTATTCGATCCGGCGCAGCCGCGCCGGCTTCGGCGAATCGCAGCCATTGATCCGAAATTCCGCTCCGGAAATGGTTAACGCGCGGTTAACGCCGCGATGCATTCTGCATCGATTGCGCGAAACACTTCGACAATCAGTTTCGGGTAATGGTTGCGCGAGCTGTTTTTCGCCCGAGGACTGATCGATGTCATCACCTGCTGGTTCGGCGGCCACGTTAAGAAAAGCGTTGCGCCGCTTCCGCCGCAACCGGCGCGGTTCGGCCGCCGTCGAGTTCGCGCTGGTGGCTCCGGTGTTTTTCGCGCTGCTGTTTGCGATCATCGAAACCGCCATCGTGTTCTTCGCGGGCCAGGTTCTCGAGACGGTAACGCAGGACTCCTCGCGCATGATCATGACGGGTCAGGCGCAGACCGGCGGTTTCAGCCAGGCGCAATTCAAGACCTATGTCTGCGGCAAGATCAGCGTGATGTTCGACTGCGCCGGCGGCATCTTTATCGACGTGAAAAGCTATCCCGCCTTCAGCAACGTCTCGATCACCGACCCGATCGATGCCGGCAAGAATTTCGTGGCGCCCAACAACTACAGCCCAGGCGGTCCCGGCGACATCGTCGTGGTACGGCTGTTCTACAAGTGGCCATTGATCGTGACCGGGCTCGGCTACAACATCTCGAATTTGTCGAACAGCCAGCGTTTGTTGACCGGGACGGCTGCATTCCGTAACGAACCTTACTAAGGACGGGGCGACATGACGATATCACACCTCTGGTTTCGCGGTTGGCGCTGCGCCGTTCGTCTGTCGAAGGATTGCCGCGGCGTCGCGGCGACCGAGTTTGTCATGATCGTCCCGCTGATGCTGGTGATGTTTTTCGGAACGGTTGAGTTTTCATCCGGCGTGGCGGTCGATCGCAAGGTGACGCTGGTAGCGCGGACGCTTTCCGACCTCACGTCGCAATCGGTGTCGGTCACCGATACCGATCTGAAGAATTTTTTCGCGGCAAGTTCCGCAATTCTCTCGCCGTATCCGGCGACGGAGACCCAGTCGACAATCACGGAACTATATGTCGAGCCAAACACCCTTAAGGCCAAGGTACAATGGAGCAGGGCATCGACCATCGACTCCGCTGGCAACGTCGTATTGACGACCTCAACCCATAAGTCGAAGGACATCGTAACGATACCAGCTGGGCTGCAGGTCGGAGGGACTTATCTGATCTGGAGCGAGGTCAGCTACACGTACAAGCCGGCTGTCGGCTATCTGATGGCGAAGACCGGCGTCACATTGAGCGATCTGACCTACACCCGACCGCGGCAATCCCAATGTGTCGACTACCCGCCGCCGGTCTTGCCGGCGCTGCCCTGCACGCCGGTGTAGGTCCGAGGGTGGCTGCCCCTCGATATCGTCCGCAGCTTTCCGATCCATATAAAAAGGCCGCGCAGCGAGCGCGGCCTTTCAGTTTTATTTCTGGCAAAATTCCGCAAGCGTGAAGCTGGCGCGGAATCCTGTTTAGCCGGCGGCGCGCAGATTGTCGGCTGAAGACTTGCCAGAGCGGCGATCGGCAACGATCTCGTAGGAGATCTTCTGGCCTTCACGCAGCGTTCCAAGTCCGGCGCGCTCGACGGCGCTGATGTGCACGAACACGTCGTTGCCACCGTCATCCGGCTGAATGAAGCCAAAGCCCTTGGTCGCGTTAAACCACTTCACGGTTCCCATGCTCACGGGGGTAGTCCCTTCTCAATAGATATAGTCGAAGCCCACTTTCGATGGGCTGGTGAGATCGAATTTTTGGAAGGGTCGTCAGCGTCTAAACCGGCTGTACCGGTGGATAGCTAATGTCGTCCGGCCGAAAATCGATGGCGCATAATATGCGAAGCCGACCCCCAAAACAATCCTGACGGGCGCGTTTTTTGAACGGCGCCCGCTGGACGGGGGAAGCCGCGCGCTGACATGATTTTGTCACGCGCGGTTTTTTTCGGAACTTGCTGGTAGTTGGTATACGCTAGCGGCGGCGGAACTGACCGCGCGGCGGTGCACCGCGCGGTCCGCCGCCGGTGCCCGGACGCTCATCCTTGTGCCGGAAGATCAGCCGGCCTTTCTCCAGATCGTAGGGCGACATCTCGATGGTGACCCGGTCACCCGCGAGCGTCTTGATACGATTCTTCTTCATCTTGCCCGCGGTGTAGGCAACTATTTCATGCCCGGCATCAAGCTGCACGCGATAGCGCGCATCGGGGAGGATTTCGGTCACCAGTCCTTCGAACTGGATCAGCTCTTCTTTAGCCATGGTTATCTCCAGATCGACGATTAACGTGGCCGGTGGGTGCGGTTGGGTTTGGTGTTGGGGCGGCTTTCGCGATGCAAAAAGGCGACGCCTTGCATCCCTTCAGCCTTCTTGGCGGCTTGAGCATTGCCGCCTTGCGGCGGACGTGACGGTTCGTGCCGGTTGGTTTGCGGCGCACCGCCATGACTGCCGGGGCGACGGCGGCGAGGCCCCTTCGAGCCTGGCGCTGCTTCATTGGTTCTGCCGCCGCGGCCATGCGGTGCGGAACGAGCGCCGCGATGCTGCGACGGCGCAGGTGCCGCGTCGCGATGACCCGGTGTACGGCGGTCTTCCTTCGGCAGCGTGATGCGGATCAGTTTCTCGATGTCGCGCAGAAATGCGTTCTCTTCTCCAGCAACCAGCGAGATGGCGACACCGTCGGCGCCGGCGCGCGCGGTGCGGCCGATGCGATGCACGTAGGTCTCGGGAACGTTGGGAAGATCGAAATTCACCACATGGCTGATGCCGTCGACATCGATGCCGCGCGCGGCAATGTCGGTGGCGACCAGCGTGCGGATCTCGCCGGCGCGGAAAGCCGCGAGCACGCGCTCGCGGTGGTTCTGCGACTTGTTGCCGTGAATGGCGTCCGCGGTGATGCCGGCCCTTTGCAGGCCTTTCACCACCTTGTCGGCGCCATGCTTGGTGCGGGTGAAGATCAGCGCGCGATCGACCGGCTCCTGCTTCAGAAGCTGCGCCAGCAGTGCGGGCTTGGCCGAATGATCGACCTGAATGATGCGCTGGGTCACGCGCTCGACCGTCGAGGCCACCGGCGTCACCGCGACGCGGGCCGGATCGCGCAGCATCTGCTCGGCGAGTTCGGCGATATCCTTCGGCATCGTCGCCGAGAAGAACAGCGTCTGCCGCTTGACCGGGGTTTTCGCGACGATTTTGCGGATGTCGTTGATGAAGCCCATGTCGAGCATGCGGTCGGCTTCGTCGAGCACGAGGAACTCGACCTGGCCGAGCTTCAGCCCGTTGCTTTGTACGAGATCGAGCAGGCGGCCGGGGGTGGCGACCATCACCTCGACGCCCTGCATGATGGAGCGGACCTGGCGTCCCATCGGAACGCCGCCGATCGCCAGCGCCGACGTCAGCCGGATGTGGCGGCCATAGGCATTGAAGCTCTCGAGAATCTGTCCCGACAATTCACGGGTCGGACTGAGCACGAGGACGCGGCAGGATTTGGGCTGCACCTTGATGCGGTTTTCGAGAATGCGATGCAGGATGGGGAGGGCGAAGGCCGCGGTCTTGCCGGTGCCGGTCTGGGCGATGCCGACGACGTCACGGCCGGTAAGGGCTAAGGGGATGGTTTGAGCCTGGATGGGTGTGGGCGTGACGTAGTTCTCTTCCTTGAGCGCACGCGAGATTGGATCGGCGAGGCCGAAATCCTGAAAGGAGGTCAAAAGTCTGGTTCTTTCCATATGTGAAAGCAGGCGCCCGACGGAATCCGCCAGGAGCGCGCGAGGGTGTCTTGGAGACACCCGCGTGTTTGGGGCGTCGGTTTTGGTTAGCTGAAGGGGCAAGCCAGAAACCGTTGGACGGGCTCAGAACACGCGGCTCGCAATGACCTGATGATTCTCAAGGTCGTGCCGTTGATATGGAACACGAACGCGGCGCTTTCAAGGTGAATCGTCAAAACTCGCGTCAACCGGGTTAATCAAAGCGGCCAAATCCGCCTTTTTTGGCATGAATTCGGCTGCCGGAAATTTAGACAATCCATCTCATTTGCCTAATAAATAAACAGAATGCCGACTATGTACACATTTTTATGGTCTAAATTTTAGGCAACAAAGCCGCGAAGCACCGTTCCGAATCCAAATTCTTAAGCGAGCCCATGACGTTACGCCATTTGTACACCGTGGCATGCTTCTTGCGATTCCGTTAACGCAGGCGGCCGTGGGGCCGTTTCGCAGCGTCCTTTTACGTCTGCGTCAGGGAGATGACAGCACATGATCACCGATTCCACTTACGCCATAGCGAAACCCGTAAGCCGGCGCCGTTGGCTGGCGGCAAGTGCCGGCCTGGTTTTGGGCTTGGCCACATTTGCACCCGCGAAAGCGGCGGATGACACCATCAAGGTCGGAGTCCTTCACTCCCTCTCGGGCACCATGGCCATCAGCGAAACCACGCTGAAGGACACAGTCCTGTTCCTGATCGACGAGCAGAACAAGAAGGGCGGCGTTCTCGGCAAGAAGCTCGAGGCCGTGGTGGTCGACCCGGCGTCGAACTGGCCGCTGTTCGCCGAAAAGGCCCGCGAACTGATCACCAAGGACAAGGTTGCCGTGGTGTTCGGCTGCTGGACCTCGGTGTCGCGCAAGTCCGTGCTGCCGGTGTTCAAGGAACTGAACAACATCCTGTTCTACCCCGTGCAGTACGAAGGCGAGGAGAGCGAGCGCAACGTGTTCTACACGGGTGCCGCGCCGAACCAGCAGGCGATCCCCGCGGTCGATTATCTCGCCAAGGACGAAAAGGTGAAGCGCTGGGTGCTGGCCGGCACCGACTACGTCTATCCGCGCACCACCAACAAGATCCTCGAGGCGTACCTGAAGTCGAAGGGCGTCGCGCAGGAAGACATCATGATCAACTACACGCCGTTCGGCCATTCCGACTGGCAGACCATCGTCGCCGACATCAAGAAGTTCGGCTCGGCGGGCAAGAAGACCGCGGTGGTTTCGACCATCAACGGCGACGCCAACGTTCCGTTCTACAAGGAACTCGGCAACCAGGGCATCAAGGCGACCGACATTCCGGTGGTCGCGTTCTCGGTGGGTGAAGAAGAACTCGCCGGCATCGACACCAAGCCGCTGCTCGGCCATCTCGCCGCCTGGAACTACTTCCAGTCGATCAAGGACCCGGAGAACGAGAAGTTCATCAAGGCATGGCAGGCCTACACCAAGAATCCGAAGCGCGTGACCAACGATCCGATGGAAGCGCACGTGATCGGCTTCGACATGTGGGTCAAAGCGGTCGAGAAGGTGAAGTCGACCGACGCCGACAAGGTGATCGACGCGCTGCCCGGCATCACGGCGAAGAATCTCACCGGCGGTACGTCGGAGATGCTTCCGAACCATCACATCACCAAGCCGGTGTTCATTGGCGAAATCAAACCCAATGGCCAGTTCGACGTGGTGTGGAAGACCCCGGGTCTGGTTGCCGGCGATGCATGGTCGAAGGAGCTCGACGGCTCCAAGGACCTGATCGGCGACTGGGTCGGCAAGAAGTGCGGCAACTACAACACCAAGACCAACAAGTGCGGCGGTCAGGGCTCCTGATCCGCGCGTAATCAAGAAACGACAAAAGAAGGCGGCGAGTGTCGCCGCCTTCTTTCACTTTCGCCGGGGTCGTCCAGTGCTAAACTACGCCGTTGATCGTGTGCGAACGATCGCACTTGCCGTCTTGTTGCTTGCCGCCTTTGCGCATTCGGCTTTCGCCGCCCCTTTCGAGGACGCGGTCGCCAAGTTCGCCAATGACGAATATTCCGACACCGAAGAGGCCATAGGCGCGCTTGCCACGTCGGGTAATCCGCTGGCTCTTCCAGTCATCAGCGCGCTGCAGGACGGCCGGCTGATGGCCGACCCGGATACCAAGAAAGTTTACATCACCCAGCCGGATGGCAAGAGTGTCGACGCCGCGACCGGCGCCGCTGTCGCCAGCGTGCCGGCCAGCGCCAGCGTGGTGCGTGTCAACAACAAGCTGCGCCGCGTCTTGGCGGCGGCGGTCGGCGGATTGACGCTGCTGTCGCCCGATCCGGCCAAACGGCTGCAGGCGGCGCAATCGGTGTTCAAGACCCATGATGAGACCATGCTGCCCATCATCGACGGCGCGCTGGCGAAGGAAACCAACAAGGCCGTGAAAGCGGCATTCGGCGAGGCACGCGCCGCGATCCTGCTCTACAAGCCGGACGCGACCGAAGTCGAGAAGCTCGAAGCCGTTCCGATCATAAAGGCCAGAGGCGATCAGGAAGCGCTGGCGCTGCTGACGGGCATCCCTCCCGATCAGCCACCGGCCGTCGCCAGCACCATCAAGAGCGCGATGGCGGCCATCCAGAGCAATCTCGCGCTGTGGTCGACCGTGCAGAATGCCTGGTACGGCCTTTCGCTCGGCTCGGTGCTGCTGCTGGCCGCGATCGGTCTTGCCATCACCTTCGGCGTCATGGGCGTCATCAACATGGCCCATGGCGAAATGGTGATGATCGGGGCCTACACCACTTTCGTGGTGCAGGAAACCATCCGCACCCGTTATCCCGGGCTGTTCGATTACTCGTTGCTGATGGCGGTACCGCTGGCCTTCATCGTGGCAGGCGCGATCGGCATCCTGATCGAACGCAGCATCATCCGCTTTCTCTACGGACGGCCGCTGGAGACCCTGCTGGCGACCTGGGGGCTGTCGCTGGTTCTCCAGCAGGCCGTCCGGACCATGTTCGGGCCGACCAACCGCGAAGTCGGCAATCCCTCCTGGATGAGCGGCGCGTTCGAGATCGGCCAGATCACCATCACCTATAATCGCCTCTGGATCCTGTGCTTCACGCTGGCGGTGTTCGCGATCCTGCTCGCGATGCTGCGCTATACCAGCCTCGGGCTGGAGATGCGCGCGGTGACGCAAAACCGCCGCATGGCGGCGTCGATGGGGATCGCGACCTCGCGCGTCGACGCACTCACCTTCGGCCTCGGCTCCGGCATTGCCGGCATTGCCGGCGTGGCGCTGTCGCAGATCGACAACGTCAGCCCCAATCTCGGCCAGAGCTATATTATCGACAGTTTCATGGTGGTGGTGTTCGGCGGGGTCGGAAATCTGTGGGGCACGCTGGTCGGCGCGTTTACGCTGGGCATCGCCAACAAATTCCTCGAGCCGGTGTTCGGCGCCGTGCTCGGCAAGATCGCGATTCTCGTGCTGATCATCCTGTTCATCCAGAAACGCCCGCGCGGCCTGTTCGCGCTGAAGGGGCGGGCGGTGGAAGCATGATACTGTTCGCCCCAACCTCTCCGTCGTCCCCGCGAAGGCGGGGACCCATAACCACCGATGGTTATGGTTTCGTAAGTTGCTTCCGCGAGTGGCTGACACCCTCCGCATCATTGACACGGAGGGTATGGGTCCCCGCCTGCGCGGGGACGACAGCGGGGTGCGTGCAATGACCCCGCACATCCTCACCCGTTCGCTGGACCGCAGCGCGACGATCTTCATCCTGATCGTCGCCGCGGTCGGCATTCTGCTGCCGCTGTCGAACCTGCTGTTGCCGGCAGGCTCGATGTTTCAGGTGCCGACCTATCTGGTGGCGCTGTTCGGCAAATATGTCTGCTACGCCATCCTCGCGCTCTCGATCGACCTGATCTGGGGCTATTGCGGCATTCTCTCGCTCGG
>Ga0209216_1000125_pt1 | contig 15338 bp, 15 predicted proteins | sample TexAe_OM2H0_O2_FD_187940 | JGI IMG/M metagenome (GOLD analysis project Ga0209216, IMG submission 187940) | Forest soil microbial communities from Davy Crockett National Forest, Groveton, Texas, USA - Texas A ecozone_OM2H0_O2 (SPAdes) (version 2) | ecosystem: Environmental > Terrestrial > Soil >... | reverse complement strand
TCCAGCCTCGTCATCAATGACGACGGCACGTTCCTGGGCTCGGTGTCGGGCGGCTGCGTCGAGGGTGCGGTGGTGACCGAAGCGCTCGACGTGATCGCGAGCGGCCAGCCCAAAATGCTGGAATTCGGCGTCGCCGACGAGACCGCATGGAATGTAGGGTTGTCCTGCGGCGGCACCATCCGGGTGTTTGTCGAGAAAGTCGGCCAGTCGTGAAGATCGAGACGCTTTCCGAGGTCAATGCCGAGCGCGCCGCGCGGCGGCCAGTGATCGTGATCACCGACGTCGTCGATGGCGGGCAGCGCATCGTGAAAGCCAAGGATATTCCGGCCGACCCGCTGCGCGCCGATCTTGCCAAGCAACTTCGCATGGGCAAGAGCGGCATGATCGAAGCCGGCGGCAAAAAACTGTTTCTCAATGTCTATGCGCCGACCGCGCGGCTGGTCATCATCGGCGCGGTCCACATCAGCCAGGCGCTGGCGCCGCTGGCGCGCTCGCTGGACTATGACGTCTATGTCGTCGATCCGCGCACCGCGTTTGCCTCGCCGGAGCGTTTCCCCGACGTGCCGCTGTTCGCCGACTGGCCCGACGTGGCGCTGCCGCCGCTTAATGTCGATCACTACACCGCGTTCGTCGCGGTGACGCATGATCCGAAGATCGACGATCCGGCGTTGCTGCATGCCTTCGAGCGCGACTGTTTCTATATCGGCGCGCTCGGCTCGCGAAAGACCCACGCCAAGCGCGCCGAGCGGCTGAAAGCGCAAGGTGCGACCGATGCCGACATCGCGAAGATTCACGCGCCGATCGGGCTGAACATCGGCGCAGTCTCGCCATCGGAAATCGCGGTGGCGATCATGGCCGAGATCACCGCGGCATTGCGGCTGCCCAAAGAGAATTTGAAAGAAAACGCAGCATGAAATTCGGCCCTGCGAGTCCTGCGGACGCGATCGGCGGCGTCACCGTCCACACCTTAAGGCAAGGTTCGCTGGTGCTGAAGAAAGGCACCACGATCGGCCCCGCCGAGGTCGAGGCGCTGACCCACGCCGGCGTCAAGGAAGTTGTCGTGGTCCGGTTGGAAGAGGGCGACGTGTCGGAGGACGTCGCCGCCGCCAGCATCGCGCAGGCCGTCGCCGGCGAGGGCGTCAATGTCGAGCGGGCCTTTACCGGCCGCGCCAACCTGTTCGCGGCAAGGGCCGGCGTACTGGTGGTGGACCGTGCCGCGGTCGACCGCATCAACGGCGTCGACGAGGCCATCACCTTTGCGACACTGGCCGCGTTCAAGCCGGTGGTGGAAGGCGAGATGATCGCCACGGTAAAACTGATCCCGTTCGGCGTCGAAGCGAAGCTGCGGGATGCGGCGGTGGTGGCGGCTACCGGCACTGTGATGCGGATCGCGCCCTATACCATCAAGCGCGTCGGCATCGTCTCCACGCTGCTGCCGGGTCTGGCGCCAAAAGTGATCGAGAAAACCTTGCGCGTCACATCGGAGCGCCTCGCGCCCGCGGGCGCGGCCATCATCGCCGAGCGCCGCGTGCCGCATGACGAAAAGGTATTGGCGGCGGCGATCAAGGAATTGTTGGGGCTCGGCGCCGAGTTGGTGATCGTGTTCGGCGCGTCCGCCATTGCCGACCGGCGCGACGTGATTCCGGCGGCGATCGAGCATGTCGGCGGCGCCATCGAGCATTTTGGCATGCCGGTCGATCCCGGCAATCTGCTGCTGATCGGCAAGGCTGGCGGCGTGCCGGTGCTCGGCGCACCGGGCTGCGCGCGCTCGCCCGTTGAAAACGGATTCGACTGGGTGCTGATGCGGCTGCTCGCAGGGCTGAAGGTGACGCGGGCGGATCTCACCGGCATGGGCGTCGGCGGCCTGCTGATGGAAATCGTGACCCGGCCGCAGCCGCGCGTCCCGGAGCACGCGAGCGACAAACAGAATATCGCGGCGGTGATCCTGGCGGCGGGACGTTCCACCCGCATGGGCGGCCCGAACAAGCTGCTGGCCGAGATCGGCGGCAAATCGCTGGTGCGGATCGTCACCGAGCAGGCGCTGGCCTCGAAAGCCGCGTCGGTCATCGTCGTGACCGGACATCAGGCCGCCGACGTCGAGAAAGCGCTGCGCGGCCTCAAGGTCGACTTCGTCTACAACCCGGATTTTGTCGATGGGCTTGCCTCTTCGGTCAAGACCGGCATCGCGGCGGTGCCGGCAAAGGCCGACGGCGCCATCGTCTGCCTCGGCGACATGCCGCTGATCGACGCGCATTTGATCGACCGGCTGATCGACGCGTTCCAGCCCGACCGCGGCGGGTTGATCGCGCTGCCGGTCAGCGACGGCCGCCGCGGCAACCCGGTGCTGTGGTCGCGGCGGTTCTTCAAGGAATTGATGACGCTGGATGGCGATATCGGCGCCCGGCACCTGATCGCCAAGCACGGCGAGGCGGTGGCCGAGGTACCGGTCGAGGGCCACGGCGCCTTCCTCGATATCGACACCCCGCAAGCGCTGGAGGTTGCGCGGCTGGCGCCGTCGTAGGCCCAGCCGTCGTGTCCCGGACGCGGTGCGGCATTCTTCATGCCGCTCCGCAGCGCCGGGACCGTACCAGACGCCGGCGTTCGTTACGGCCCCGGACGCAGCGCACCGCAAGAGCGCTGCGCTGCGTCCGGGGCACAGCGCCGTTCACCAGTTTGAAACGCCCCTCGGGTAATTTGCCCTCCGTATCACCTCGGGGGAGGGGCTTTTGACGTTTCTCATGCTCGCGCGCCGCGCGATTTTTGCTGTTGCCTTGATTTTCGCGGCCGGGCCGCACTTCGCCGGCCCCGCGCAGGCCGCGGGCGCTTTCGCCATCGGCAAATGCGGCGCCTATGGCCAGGCCATCGACTACCCGGCCGAGCAGGGTGCGCTGGCCGCCGCCCGCAAGCAGTGCAAGGGCCAGTGCTCCACGGTCACCATGAAAAAGGCCTGCGCGGCGTTTGCCGTCGACATGAGCAACCCCTGCGGCGCCCACGGCTACGCGGTCAAGCCGCAGATCTCGACCTCGTTGAACGCCGCGACCAAGAAATGCTACGATTTTGGCGGCAAGGAATGCGTGATCCGCGCCTGGGCCTGCGACGCCAAGGGCTAGCGTCATTCCGGGAGCGCGTCTTCGCGCGAACCCGGAACCAGCACCACGGCTGAACGTCTGGATTCCGGGTCTGCGCCAAGAGGCGCATCCCGGAATGACGAGGAGAAATCATGCAATTCGACACCAAGATCGCGGTCGTGATCCGGACCGACCTTGAGGCGTGGCAGAAGCTCAACGTCGCGGCATTTCTTGCCGGCGGCATCGCCGCCGCGTTCCCGGAATGCGTCGGCGAGGCCTACGAAGACGGCTCCAGCACGCAATATCTGCCGCTGATCGGTCAGCCGATCCTGATCTATGGCGCCGATCGCCCGGCGCTGACCCGCGCGCTGGAGCGGGCGCTGGCGCGAGACGTCAAGCCGGCCGTCTATACCGAGGACATGTTCAAGACCACCCACGATGCCGCCAACCGCGCCGCGGTCAAGGCCGTGGCGCGCGGCGATCTCAACCTGGTCGGGCTTGCGATGCGCGCCGAGCGCAAGCTGATCGACAAGATTGTCGATGGGCTGAAGTTTCATAGTTGAATGGACGTCGGCGGGGCGCGGCGTCAGCCACGTATCACGCCGTCATTGCGAGCGCAGCGAAGCAATCCAGAGCCCCGGGCTCAGACTGGATTGCTTCGTCGCAAGAGCTCCTCGCAATGACGGGGTGGCTACCCGTTCTCCCAAATCACGGAAAAGCGAACTTGCTGCGGCATTTTGGCAATTGAATATGACTGACTGGTCAGTCATATATGCATTATGAAAAAGCCGAAACTAGCGTCGCCGAAAGAGGGAACCGGGCTTCAGGCCAAAGGCCGGCGCGCGACTGCGGACGCGACGCCCCCGACGGCTGCGTCCCGGAAGCCCCCCTCCAACCGCGCCTCCCGCTCCGCCGAGCGGCGCGAGGCGATCGTGGCCGCCGGGCTGGAGGAATTCGTCGCGCGCGGCTTTGCCGCCACCCGGCTCGACGACGTCGCCAGGCGCGCGGGCGTCGCCAAGGGCACGATCTATCTGCACTTCAAGGACAAGGAAGCGCTGTTTGAGGAATTGATCCGGACCGCCATCGTGCCGCTGGTCACGCGCCTCGGCGCGCCGCCGGCGATGGGCGGATCGGTCCGCGACATGATCGAAAGTTTTGCCCGGGCCTTCATCCAGGAGGTCGCAACGACGAAACGCGGCGACATCGTGCGCCTGATCGTCGCCGAAGGCCCGCGGTTCCCGAACGTCGCGGATTTCTACTATCGCGAAGTGGTGTCGCGCGGGCTCAGTGGCATGCGCGCCTTGATCGAGCTTGGAATCGCGCGCGGCGAGATTGCCGAAAAAAACCTGGCGCGCTTTCCGCAGATCCTGGTGGCGCCCGCCATCGTCGCCGTGATCTGGCAGAGCCTGTTCAGCAAACACGCAGCCCTGGATGCGAACGAGATGTTTCGCGTCCATCTCGATCTGATTTTCGGCGAACGGAGGACGGCATGACCTCGTCGCGATTTTTGTTGCGATTTCTCGGCACGTTGGCGCTAGCCGCCGCGCTCGCGGGCTGCAACGAATCCAAAAATCCCGGCTACCAGGGCTGGATCGAGGCCGACATGATTTTCGTCAGTCCCGACGAGCCCGGCCGCGTCATCAGGCTGAACATCCGGGAGGGCGATCAGGTAAAAGAAGGCATGCCGCTTTATTCGGTCGATGACGATCTGCAGAAAGCCGATCTCAACCAGAACAATGCCACGCTGGCCAACGCGCAGCAGACCTATGACCGCGCGGCGCAGCTGAGCAAGACCGGGTCGGGCACGCAGGCCAATCTCGACTCCGCGGTGTCGGCATTGCGTGTCGCCGAAGCGCGGGTCAATACGTCACAGACCCGGCTGAACCGCCGCAGCGGATTTGCGCCGGTGTCGGGCAGCATCCAGCAGATCTATTTCCGCGAGGGCGAGATGGTGCCGGCACAGCGGCCGGTGCTGTCGATCATGCCGCCCGGCAACATGAAGGTGCGGTTCTTCGTCGGCGAGGCGGATCTGCCGAAATTTTCCCTGGGCGATGACGTGCGCGTCACTTGCGACAACTGCGCCAATGATCTGACCGCGAAAATCTATTTCATCGCCATCATGGCCGAATATACGCCGCCGGTGATCTACAGCCTCGAGGAGCGCAACAAGCTGGTCTATCTGATCCAGGCGCGGCCCAACAAGCCGGACAGCCTGAAGGTCGGCCAGCCGGTCAGTGTGTTCCTCAACGCCAAAGCGCCGTGGGCGCCGCGATGACGGAAACCGCAACAGTCGCATCCGATATCGCCATCGACGTTCACGGCCTTTCAAAATCGTTCAATGGCCGCGAGGTGGTGCATGACCTGTCGATGCAGGTGAAGCGCGGCACCATCTACGGCTTTCTCGGCCCCAACGGCTCCGGCAAGACCACCACTATCCGCATGCTGTGCGGATTGCTGACGCCGGACAGCGGTGAGGGGACGTGCCTCGGCTACGACATCCGCCGCGACGCCGACAAGATCAAGCGTCAGGTCGGCTACATGACGCAGCGTTTTAGTCTCTATCAGGATCTGTCGGTGCGCGAGAATCTGGAATTCGTCGCGCGTCTCTATGGCGTGCGCGATCCCCGTGGTGCGGCGCGCGACATGATCAAGCGGCTCGGCCTGTCCGGCCGCGAGGAGCAGCTTGCGGGCGAACTGTCGGGCGGCTGGAAACAGCGGCTCGCGCTCGGCGCCTGCACGCTGCCCGATCCGCAATTGCTGCTGCTGGACGAGCCGACCGCCGGCGTCGATCCAAAAGCGCGGCGCGAGTTCTGGAACGAGATTCACGCGCTGGCCGCCGAAGGGCTGACGGTGCTGGTCTCGACCCATTACATGGACGAGGCCGAGCGCTGCCACGAGATCGCTTACATCGCCTATGGCCATCTGCTGGCGCATGGCACCGTGGACGACGTGATCGCGAAATCCGCGCTGACCACCTACACCGTCACCGGCGCCGACCTCAACACGCTCACCACCGAACTCACCGACAAGCCCGGCGTCGACATGGTGGCGCCGTTCGGCACGAGCCTGCATGTCTCCGGCCGCGACAAGGCGGCCCTCGAAGCAACCATCGCGCCGTATCGCGAACAGCACGGAGTGCATTGGCAACACAGCGAGCCGTCGCTGGAAGACGTGTTCATCGAACTGATGAGCCGCTCAAAGGATAATTTCCAGTGAGCGCCGTCAGGACATCGGATCGGGCACATAGCGACGCCGCCGCCGACACCGCGCTGGGCTTCTGGAAGCGCACCTATGCGATGCTGGTCAAGGAATTCATCCAGCTCCGGCGCGATCGCGTTTCCTTCGCGATGATCGTGATGATCCCGGTGATGCAGTTGTTGCTGTTCGGCTACGCCATCAACACCAATCCGCGCAACCTGCCCACCGCGGTGCTGCTGCAGGAGGATAGCGACCTCGGACGCTCCGTGCTCAAGGCGCTGCAGAATTCGGCGTATTTCCGCTTCACCCAGGAAGTGCACGACGTCGACACCTTCGACAACCTGCTGAAATCCGGCAAAGTGCTGTTCGGCGTCGAAATCCCGCGCGGCTTCGAGCGCGCGGTGCGGCGCGGCGATCATCCGGCGCTATTGGTCGCGGCCGACGCCACCGATCCGGTGGCGGCAGGCTCGGCGCTGTCGACACTCGGCATGCTGGTGCAGACCGCGCTCCAGCACGATCTGCAGGCCGGCGATCCACCTTCGATGCCGTTCGAGATACGGGCGCATGCCCGCTACAACCCGGCCGCCTCGTCGCGGCTCAATATCGTGCCGGGCCTGGTCGGCACCATCCTGACCATGACCATGCTGATCTTCACCGCGCTGTCGGTGACGCGCGAGATCGAGCGCGGCACCATGGAAAGCCTGCTGTCGATGCCGATCAAGCCGGTCGAGATCATGTTCGGCAAGATCATCCCCTATGTGCTGGTCGGATTCATCCAGGCCACGCTGATCATCGGCATCGGCGTGCTGCTGTTCGGCGTCCCGGTCCATGGCAGCCTGATGCTGCTGGCGCTGCTCTCGACGCTGTTCATCACCACCAACCTTGCGATCGGCTACACGTTCTCGACCATCGTGCAGAACCAGCTGCAGGCGATGCAGATGTCGATGATGTTCTTCCTGCCGAGCATCTTGTTGTCCGGCTTCATGTTTCCGTTCGCCGGCATGCCGGTGTGGGCGCAATATCTCGGCGAAGGTCTGCCGCTGACGCATTATGTCCGGATCGTCCGCGCCATCATGCTGAAGGGCGCGACCCTGCAAAACGTGCAAACCGACGCGCTCGCGCTGCTGGCATTGACGCTGGTCGCCATGATCATCGCGGTGACGCGCTTCCGCCGCACGCTGGATTAGCGGCCCGCAGCGATGCTAGCCTGCGCCTGGCTTTTTTCGGAGTCGGACCATGGCGGCATTGACGGGCGAGGCGGGGCGCGAACGGTCGGCGATGCAGGGCTTTCACCGCGCGCTGACCCGCGAAATCCTCGTCACCGAGCAGCTCCGCATCAAGGCGGTGCTGGCGACGATTTTGCTGTTCGCGGTGTCGCTGACGCTCATGCACCTGATCTTTCCAGACAGCATGGAGCGGATCTGGCGCGGCCAGTTCGAACTCTGGAAGTTCTACGTCGTCGCCGTACCCCTGGTCATCTTCGAAGTTACGGTGCTCTGGCTGCTCAAGCGGCACATCGCCCTCAATCACGATGTGCCGGTGTTGCGCCGCTATCTGAGCGCGCTGATCGAGACCAGCCTGCCGACCATCGCTCTGGCGATCCATATGAATGCGATGGGGCCGGAGCGGGCGCTCGGTTTCGCGGCGCCCCTGGCGTATTTCGTGTTCATCATCCTGTCGACGCTGCGGCTGGATTTCTGGCTGTCCACCTTTACCGGCCTTGTTGCCGCCGTTGAATTGTTCGCGATGGCGATGTTGTACCATCCCGTTGGAGTCATTGCCGAGGCGGCGCAGGAGCCGGGCTACAATATCATCCGCAGTATCCTGCTTGCGGTCGGCGGCGTGCTCGCCGGCGCGGTCGGGGTGCAATTGCGCCGCCAGTTCGAGGCCTCTATCGTTGCATCCACCGCGCGCGACCGCGTCACCAACCTGTTCGGCCAGCACGTCTCGCCGCAGGTGGTGGAGCGGCTGCTGGCGGCCGGGGCCGGGGCGACCTCCGAAGTCCGCCATGTCGCCATCATGTTCGTCGATTTCCGCAATTTTACCGGGGCGGCGAGGCTGCGCTCGCCGCAGCAGGTCGTCGACCGGCTCGACGGCGTGTTCGCGGTGCTGGTCGACATCCTGGACAGCCATCATGGCATCGTGAACAAGTTTCTCGGCGACGGATTTTTGGCGCTGTTCGGCGCGCCGATCGAGGACCCGGAGGCGGCACGGCGCGCGGTTGAGGCCGCGCGCGAGATGCTGGAGGCGATGGCGCGGAATAACGCCGGCAGTGATTGGCAGCTGCGGATCGGCATCGGCATTCACATGGGCAACGTGGTGGCCGGTAATGTCGGCTCGCCCCGGCGCAAGGAATACACCGTGATCGGCGACACCGTGAATTTTGCCGCGCGGCTGGAATCCCTCAACAAGGATTTTGGCTCGCAGCTACTGATCTCGGCCGACGTCCGCGACACGCTCGGCGAGACCTGCGGTGACGCGGTGTCGCTGGGCGCGGTCCCGATCAAGGGCTATGACGAGCCGCAGACGGTGTGGAAGCTGGGGTAGCGTGCCCCGGAAGCAGCGCAGCGCGCCGCCTCTTCGCGGCGTGGTGCGCTGCAGAGCCGAGGTCGTCGCGCACAATGGCGTTTGGTGCGGTCCCGGTTCTGCGAAGCAGCGCTGAAGAAGCGCTGCATCGCGCCCGGGACACGAGGCCTTACTGCCGCGTCAAAACCCCGATCCGCCCATAAACGCCGCTGCGGTGAAAACTGTCCTGGACGTAACCAACGGCGGCGGACCATTCGAGCGCGTCAAGCCTGAAGCCCGTCAGATGTGCACCGATTCGGACTTGCTGGCTGAAAACATCCGCGGATGCGGAAATTTCCGGGCCTGCCCAGAACCGGTCGAGTACCCGCCAGCCGGCGGCACCGCGCGCGCTGTGGCTGGTGGCATTGGTCGATGCGGAGAATGCCGATGTCAGCATCATTTCCGGCATTGGCTCCCACCACAGCTCGGAGGCAACGCGCGCGCCGATACGGGTGCCGCGAAACTCCGCCGTGGGAATGTCCGGCATTAGCGTCCGATTTTCCAGTTCGGGGCCGGCGAACACCTTCAGCTCAAGCGTGCCCCGGCTGAGCCGCCAACCCGCAAGCGGCGCGGCGCGAATAATGTTGGTGTTGAACCGCCTTGAGCCGGCGTCGTAGCGCTCGGCATCGCCGGACACGAACAGCCGCGTGATAAAACCGTCCTTGTTCAGGCCGTCCGGCGCCCAATAGAAGCCGCCGTAGCCGGCGCGGCCGTAGCGCCAGATGTCGAAGCCGGCGTAGAGCAGGACGCGCTCGGCCTTGGTGCCGCCGCTCAGGCCGTCGGTTGGCGGCGTGTCCGGCTCGAGCCCCTGGGCCAGCGCGCGGCTGCCGCAGGCCAGCACGGCCGCGGCCACGCAACACGCGCGCAACGCACCACCCGAACGCATGGGAGCCCAACCCCAACGCCACAACGCAACCGAAAATGCAGTTAGAGGTTGGGAAAGCCGACGCGTCTAGCGACCGACGCGTGCAAAGCACATACTCACAGTTGCGGCGGCAGGAGATTTTCGATTGTCACGCCGTCGCGGTCTTCGATGATTTCGGCGACCCACTTGCGGTGGCATTGCGCATGATCACGCTCGTAGCAGAGCAGGCAGACCGGTCCCGCCTTCATCACCAGCGACGACAATTCGTCGAGTTCCTCTTTGGCCTGCGGCGTTTTCAGGTGTTTTGCGTAGATACGCTCGAGGGTCTTCATATCGCCGCTGCGCGCGGCGAGACGACCTTCCTTCGGCGTGCCCAGCCCCTTCATGTGAATGTAGGAAATGCCGCGCTCGTCGAGGCTGGCTGCGAGCTGGTTCTTGGAAAACCCAGGGCGGCGCGACGAGACCACCGCGCGCACATCAACCAGCAGTTTCACGCCGGCCCGTTCCAGCTCGTCCAGCACCGCTTTGGGCGGCGTCTGCTCGTAACCGATGGTGAAGAGGCGTTGGGCCTTGCGTGCCATATCAGCATTCCCCCGGGATCGTTCAGTCGCGTTGCCGCCGCTTGCGGTATACCTCATAGTGACTTCGCAAAAAAGCGCCGGCCATGATGACCGGAATCGCCGGGGAGAAGACAATGGTTCGATTTTATCGCGGGCTGGCATGGGCCATCTCCGCGTGCGCAGTCTTCGCTTTCAGTGTTGCGATCGCCGAGGCACAGCCCGCCTATCCCGCCCGCCCGGTAAAAATCATCGTCCCGATCGCCCCCGGCGGCAGCTACGATCTGGTCGGCCGGCTCGTTGCCGACGTGCTGTCGAAGCGGATGGGGCAGGCGTTCGTTGTCGAGAACAAGCCCGGCGCCGGCACCGTCGTCGGCACGGTAGCCGCGGCGCAAAGCGAGGCGGACGGCTATACGCTGCTGGTCGGCGGGCTCTCCAACATGGCGTTCAATTCGGCGCTGTATTCGAAGCTGGGTTACGACCCGCGCAAGGATTTTGTGCCGGTCGCGCTGGTCTACAAGTTCGGCTATGTGATGGTGGCCCGCAAGGACTTGCCGCAAGCGACGCTGCAGGACATCGTCGCGGCGGCAAAAGGCAACCCAGGCTCGATCACGGTTGCGACCGCGGGCGTCGGCACCGGCCAGCAACTGGTGGCCGCCGCCTTCATGAAGGCCGCCGGAATAAAATTGCTGGAAGTGCCGTACAAGGGCTCGCCACCGGCGTTCACCGATCTGCTGGCGGGCCGTGTCGACCTGTTCTTCGATTCCATCGCCGCCGGCCTGCCTTACGTGCAGTCGGGGCAGGCGAGGGGCATCGCGGTGCTGTCGTCGAAGCGCAGCCCGCTGGCGCCGGATGTGCCGACCATGTCGGAGGCCGGCGTGCCCGGCCTCGACGTCGACTCCTGGCTCGGCATCTTTGCGCCGGCAAAGACCCCGCCGGAGGCGATCGCAAAATTGCGCGCGGAAATCCGCGCCGCGCTGCCCGATCTCAAGGAACGCTTCGAGAAGAGCGGCGGCGAGGCCTGGGACCTGCCGGATGACAAGCTGGAGGGTTTTGTTGCGTCGGAATACGAGACCTGGACAAGGCTGATCCGCGAGACAGGCATCAAGCTGGATTGAGTCCTCTGCGTGCCCCGGACGCAGCGCAGCGCGTAGCACTTGCGGAGCGGTGCGCTGCAGAGCCGGGGCCGTAACGAACGCCGGTGCTTGGTACGGTCCCGGTTCTGCGAAGCAGCGTGAAGAACGCTGCATCGCGCCCGGGACACGGGACTATTTCACCCGCGCGATCAATTCCATCGCGCCGGCCGGCGCGCGCACCTTGCCCTCGTGGATCACATAGGCGAACACGTCGCGCGGCGTCTTCTTCGGTTTTGCCGCGTCGACCCGCGGCAGATCGTCGGGCTCGCCGCCCTCGGCCCAGGTCTGCAACCGCTTCGCCCAGGCATCCAGCGCCTTCGGCGGATAGCAGGTCTTCAGACTGTCATCGCCCTTCTGCAGCCGCGCATAGACAAAATCGCTGACCACGTCGGCAATATTGGGATATTTGCCGTGCTCGGCGAACACCACCGGCGTTTCGAATTTGCGCAGTAGCGCGATGAAATCGGGGGTGCAGAAACTGTCGTTGCGCACCTCGACCACATGGCGCAACGCGCGCCCCTCCAGCTTGCGCGGCAACAGCTCCAGAAATTTGCCGAAATCGGCCTCGTCGAATTTTTTGGTCGGCGCGAACTGCCACAGCACCGGACCGAGCCGGTCCTTGAGCTCCAGCACGCCGGAATCGTAAAACCGCTTTATCGAATCGCCGGCCTCCGCGAGAACCCTTCTGTTGGTGGCAAAGCGCGGCCCTTTCAGCGAAAACACAAACCCGTCCGGCACCTCGCGCGCCCATTTCCGAAAACTCTCCGGCTTCTGCGAGCCGTAATAGGTCCCGTTGATCTCGATCGAGGTGAGCTTCGACGCCGCGTAGCTCAGCTCCTTTGCCTGCACGAGCTTCTCCGGATAAAACACCCCGCGCCACGGCTCGAAGGTCCAGCCGCCGATGCCGATGTAGATGGAGCCGGACTTGGCCGCCATTTGGATACCCTCTTGTCAAACGTCTCGATCGTTCCCATCTAGCTTACAACGGCGCCGTCGATGCTTCATAGCTCCGGTGCCGGGACGACCACGGAATGATAAGGCTGCGCCGGATGTACGCGCGCCTGTCGTTCGTGGTCGTTGGCATTTTTGGGGTCGTTTTGACCCGTTTTACCGTCCAAACCCCGGTCTTTTGCGCCCTGCGCCTTGGCATGACCCGGTGCCGGCGATATACGCTGGCGCATGAATGAAGCCATCAGACCGGGGCAGGGGACCCAGGCAGTTGTGACGCCGGAACTGTCGGTCGTCGTCCCCACCTTCAACGAGCGCGACAACGTCATCGCTTTGTTCCGCAAGCTGGAATCGGCGCTGGCCGGCCGCGCCTGGGAGGTCATCTATGTCGATGACAATTCCCCGGATGGCACCTGGGACGTGGTGCGGACGCTGGCGCGGGAGGATTCGCGGGTCCGCTGCATTCGCAGGATTGGGCGGCGCGGCCTGTCCGGCGCCTGCATCGAGGGCATTCTGGCCTCGAGCGCGCCCTGCGCGGCGGTGATCGACGCCGACCTGCAGCATGACGAGACCCAGCTGCCGAAAATGCTGGCGCTGCTGCAGGGCGGCGAGGCCGACCTCGTGGTCGGCAGCCGCTATGTCGAAGGCGGCAGCGCCGACAGTTTTGACAAGCAGCGCGCCGGCTTCAGCATGCTGGCGACACAGGTCTCAAAGAAACTGCTGCGGGTCGAGATCGCCGACCCGATGAGCGGCTTCTTCATGATCCGCCGCGACCGTTTTGAGCAGCTGGCGCCGCAGCTCTCCACGCAGGGCTTCAAGATCCTGCTCGACATCGTCGCCACCGCGCGCGGCTCTCTCCGCATCAAGGAAATTCCCTACACCTTCGGCTCACGCCAGCATGGCGAGAGCAAGCTGGATTCCATGGTGGCGCTGGATTTCCTCGGCCTGGTGCTCGCAAAACTGACCGGGGACGTGGTGTCGCTGCGCTTCCTGCTGTTCGCGATGGTGGGCTCACTCGGCCTGCTGGTGCATCTGGTGGCGTTGTTCATCGCACTCGAGCTGTTCAACGTGCCGTTCCCGGAAGCGCAGGCCTGCGGCGCGCTGCTCGCCATGACCAGCAATTTTCTGCTCAACAATTTTCTGACCTACCGCGACCAGCGGCTGAAAGGTCTTGGCATCTTGCGCGGGCTGCTGCTGTTCTATCTCGTCTGCAGCGTCGGCTTGGTCGCCAATGTCGGCGTGGCGTTTTCGGTCTACGACCAGGAGCCGATCTGGTGGCTGGCGGGCGCTGCCGGCGCGCTGATGGGCGTGGTGTGGAACTACGCCATGTCCGGCCTGTTCGTCTGGCGCAAGCGATGACCGCACCATGAGCGCCAGCGAGGCGCGGCTGGTCCGCAACACGGCTCTCACCATTCTGGCATTGATCGCGCTGCGGCTGGTCTCGGCGGCCTATACGCCGCTGACCTTTGATGAGGCCTATTACTGGACCTGGTCAAAGCATCTCGCCGGTGGTTATTACGACCATCCGCCGATGGTCGCGGTCCTGATCCGGCTCGGCACGCTGATCGCGGGCGATACCGAACTCGGCGTGCGGCTGGTGTCGATCCTGCTGGCGCTGCCGATGAGTTGGGCGGTGTATCGCAGCGCGGAGCTTCTGTTCGGCGGCCAGCGGGTAGCAACGACCGCAACCATCCTGCTCAACGTCACGCTGATGGCGGCGGTCGGCACCATGATCGTCACCCCGGATGCGCCGCTGCTGGTGGCCTCCAGTTTTGTGCTGTTTTGCTTGGCAAAGGTCCTGGCGACCGGGCGCGGCGCGTGGTGGCTCGCGGCCGGCGTCGCGGTCGGCGCGGCGCTCTTGTCAAAATACACCGCGCTGTTTTTCGGGCCCGCGATCCTGATCTGGCTGATCGCGGTGCCAAAGCTGCGGCGCTGGCTGCTCTCGCCATGGCCGTATCTCGGTGGCATCGTATCCTTCGCGATTTTTTCGCCGGTGATCTTGTGGAATGCCGACCACCAATGGGTGTCGTTCATCAAGCAGCTCGGCCGCGCGCGCATCGAGGACTTTACGCTGCGCTATGTCGGCGAGTTGATTCCGACCCAGATCGCGTTCGCGACGCCCTTGGTGTTCATTCTGGGTTCGATGGGGCTGTACGCATTGTGGAAGCGCAAGGCCGGCGCGTCCGCCGCGCGCGTGCTGATCAACTCGATGTTCTGGACCATCACGCTGTATTTTGTCTGGCATTCGCTGCACAGCCGTGTCGAGGCCAACTGGTTCGGCCCGGTCTATCCGGCCTTCGCGATCGCCGCGGCGGCCGCCGCCAACCTCATCCGATGGGGCAGCCGCGCGCAACGCGTGATCGATTTCTGCCTGCGCTGGGCAGCGCCCTCAGGGATTGTGATGTTCGCGCTGGTCATCCTGCAGGCCAACACCGGCGTGCTGACTGGCTATCGCCGCGACGCCAGCGTGCGCAGCGTCGGCATCGGCTGGCGCGAATTGGCTGGCGAGATCGAAACCGTGCGCGCGCGCGAGGGCGCCAATTGCGTGCTGGCGCTGGATTACGGCACCACCAGCTGGCTTTCGTTCTATCTGCCAAAGGGAACTTGCGTGGCGCAGCGCGGCCAGCGCTTTCGCTGGGTCAACATGCCGGAGCCGGATCCCGCGTTGCTCAAGGGCAAGCTGCTCTATGTCGACGAGGCGAGGGAAGGCCAGCCGCTGCTGAAAAGGGATTTTGCGCGGGTGGCGAAAGTCGCCGAACTGAAGCGCACGCGCGGCCCGCTGCTGATCGAGAATATCGAAGTCGACGTGCTCGAAGGGCCCAGGGGCGAGGTGTTCGACCGCGCGGCTCCGCCGGAATTGGGGAAGTAGTTGTTCGTGCCCCGGACGCAGCGCAGCGCGTAGCTCTTGCCATAAGCGCGTTTACGCGCGTCTTCGACGCGCTATGGCGGTGCGCTGCTGAGCCGGGGCCGTAACGAACGCCGGCGCTTGGTACGGTCCCGG
>Ga0209216_1000124_pt1 | contig 15710 bp, 14 predicted proteins | sample TexAe_OM2H0_O2_FD_187940 | JGI IMG/M metagenome (GOLD analysis project Ga0209216, IMG submission 187940) | Forest soil microbial communities from Davy Crockett National Forest, Groveton, Texas, USA - Texas A ecozone_OM2H0_O2 (SPAdes) (version 2) | ecosystem: Environmental > Terrestrial > Soil >... | reverse complement strand
ACGCTCGACCTTCCGACCGTGCGCGCCCATTGGCCGCTTATCGCGGTTGGCGTGCTGGCGATGATGTCGGCCAAGGCGCTGTGCATCTACGTTGTCGGGCGCCTGACACGGAGCGATCATCGGGAAGCGCTGGAACGTGCCGCCTTGATGGCCCTGGGCGGCGAGTTCGCCTTCGTGCTCTACGCGACTGCCGCGTCGTCCGGGCTCATCGATGCGCCGACAAGCGCGAACTTCACGGCGATCGTCGTCCTTTCGATGGCTCTGGCACCGCTGCTGGTCCAGATCGTCCGCCGGTTGCCGGTCCGGCAGGAACCGAAGCCGATGGACGGCATCGATACGCCGCTGAACCTTTCCCGCAGTGTCCTGATCATCGGCTTCGGTCGCTTCGGCCAGGTCGTCAGCCAGTCGCTGCTGGCCCGCGACGTGGACGTCACGGTGATCGATACGGACATCGAGATGATCCAGGCCGCATCGGACTTCGGCTTCAAGATCTACTACGGCGATGGCACCCGCCTGGACGTGCTTTCCGCCGCCGGTGCGGAACACGCGAAGGTCATCGCGATATGCGTCGAGCGGCGCGACACCGCCAACAGCATCGTCGAGGTCGTCAACGAGCGTTTCCCACAAGCATCGCTGGTGGTTCGCAGCTACGATCGCGAACACTCGCTTCATCTGGTGACGCGCGGCGTGAAGATCCACGTGCGCGAAACCTTTGAATCGGCGCTCAACGCGGGGATGCTCACCCTGCGCGAGATCGGCGTGCCCTTGGAGGAAGCCAGCCATATCGCCGAGATCGTGCGACGCCGCGATGCGAAGCGCTTCGAGAAGGAACGTTCCGGTGTCGACTGGGCCACCGCCGGGGCGATGAGCTTCACCAAGCGCGCCCACCCCACTCCCTTCATCAAGCCGCGACACGAGAGCAAGGCACTGAACGACGAGGCAGAGGCCGCCGCGAAGGCCAAGCGCTAGTTCAACTGCAAGGCAGCCCAGCTCCGCAATGCGTCCAGGAACGCATGCAGCCGTGACGGCAGGAAGCGCCGCGTGGGGTACACCACGTGGATGGGGATCTCTGGCGACGACCACTCGGGCAGCAGGCGCACGAGTTCGCCACTGGCGATTCGTTCGTCGCAGTAATCCGATGGCATGAGGCCCACGCCGTGGCCGCGATAAACGAAGGCACTGACCGTCGCGAAATCCCGCCCGGAAAGCGGTCCGCTGACGTGTACCTTGACGGCGCGACGCCCCTTCACCAGCTGCCATTCGGTTTCGTTGTTGCGTCCGTTGAGGACGATGCAGTCGTGCTTCGCCAGGTCCTCGAGCTTGCCGGGCGGTGGGTGATCCGCCAGGTAGCCGGGTGTGGCGACGAGGTAGCGCACGCTCTTGCCAAGGCGCTGCGACACCAGCGTGGAATCCTGCAGGCCACCGAAGCGGATGGCCACGTCGATGTTCTCGGCGATCAGGTCCAGGAACGTGTTCGTGACGAACAGCTCCACCTTGATGCGCGGATACGTCGTCATGAAGCCGGACAGGAAGTCCTGGAACGGTGCCTGGGCGAAAACCAGGGGCACCGAGATGCGCAGCAGCCCTTCCGGCTCCCGCTGCGTGTGGGTCAAGGCGCGTTCCGCGTCATACAGCTGCGCCAGTGGTTCGCCGCACTGGTCCAGGTAGGCGCGCCCCTGCACGGTCAGGCTGAGTTTGCGGGTGGTCCGTTGCAACAGGGTCACGCCGAGCTGGTCCTCCAGCGCGCTGACCCGTCGGCTGACGGTCGAGACAGGCATGCCCAGCGCATGCGCCGCACGGCTGAAACTGCCCAGTTGGGCTACCCGGACGAACACCGCGATGTCATTGAGATCCAGCATGGGATGACTTTCCCATAGATGGGAAAGAGATTCCACATTATTCCCCCTAATCAACTAATCGCCAGGCGCGCAGACTTTCTCCCAGATCACCTCTTACCCCCTGCTGGAGAACACCATGAAAGCTCAGCCCACCATCGTCATCACCGGCGCTTCGCAAGGCATCGGTGCCGGCCTCGTCACTCGTTTCCTCGAGCGCGGCTATAACGTCGTCGCCACGTCCCGCAAGATCAGCGCTTCCACGGAACTGCCGCAGTCGGATCGCCTGCTGCGCGTGGACGGCGACATCGCGGACCCCGCCACCGCCGCCAAGGTCGTCGACGCCGCCGTCGCAACGTTCGGCTCGGTCGACGCGCTGGTCAACAACGCCGGCATCTACATCGCCAAGCCGTTCCTGGACATCACGCTGGAGGATTACCGCGCCTTGCAGACGACCAATGTCGACGGTTTCCTCCACATGACCCAGCGCGTCGTGCGTCAGCTGCTCGCCCAGGGCACCGGCGGCAGCATCGTCAGCATCACCTCGCCGTTGGCCGATAACCCGATCGCGGGCGCCAATTCGGCCGTGGCCATGATCACCAAGGGCGGCATCGAGTCCGCTTCGCGCAACCTCGCCATGGAATTTGCCGGCCAGCGTATCCGCGTGAACACCGTGGCCCCGGGCATCGTCGACACGCCGATGCACGCGAACAGCCCGAAGGACGTCCTCGCCACGTTCTCGCCGATCAACGGCATCTCGACCGTGGACGAAATCGTCGACGCCGTGATCTTCGTGACCGAAGCGCCGCGCATCACCGGTGAATCCGTCCGCGTTGACGGCGGCGCCCACCTCGGCAAGTGGTGATCGACACCGCTCGCGCGGTGACGTGAACAACGCGGCCTCTTCCGGTATGCCGGGAGGGGCCGCTTGCTATTGAAGGCCCGCGCGAAGATCGCGAACGCCGCGCCCCAGCTTCTGCCGCAACAAGGTGCGTAGTGTCGCCCCATCGGCATAGCCCACTTCGGCGGCGATGGCCTCCAGATCGAGGCCACTGCCGTGCAGTAACGACTGCGCACGTTCGACGCGCAGGTCCTGGAAGTACGAAAGCGGTGATTTGCCGAGTACCGCCTCGCAGCGTCGCTGCAAGGTACGCGTGCTGGTCGCCAACGCATCGGCTGCGTCCTGCAGCGAGAAACCCTCCTTAAGACGGTCTCGCGCCCATCGTTCGAAACGAAGGATCAGCGGATCAGCCTGGGCCAGATGATTCGGAATGATGTATGGCGCCTGCAGCGTACGCAGGTCAGCGAGCAGATAACGCGACACGACGCTCGCCAGCTCGGGGCTGGCCTTGCGAATCAACCATAATGCCAGATCGAGGTGCCCCATGGCCGCACCGGCGGTGACACCGATATCGGACGGCACGAGCATGCGTGATTCGTCGAGCAATACCTTCGGATAGCGTTGCCGAAAAAACGGCGCGAGCCACCAGGTGGTCGTCGCTTCCCGATGATCGAGCAACCCCGCATCCGCGAGAACAAAAGTGCCGATGCAGGACGCCGCCAGTTGCGCGCCCTCGTCACGCCACGCCAGCAGCTGCGCCTTGGCTTTCTTTACCTCGGGGCGATCGAGTGCCGGGGCCAACAATTCAGGCGTTCCCGTGTTGAGTGCCGGAACCACCACCCAGTCCGGACAGGGGCCTGCTGAGATCGGCTTGACGGGGATGGACATGCCCTGCCCCGTGCGCACCTTCTTGCGCATGCCGACCAGCGACACCTCGAAAAGCCGTGGCCCACCTTGCCGCGCCGAGACATTGTTCGCGACGGTGAAAGCATCGAGCAGCACGGTCAGCCCGGTATCGAACAGGCCTTCCAGGGCGATGATAGAAAGTCGCATGGCGTGAATGACCCTAATGTTGTCATTTACGACGATACCGCCTCTGCCCGCCGATGACTAGATTGAGCACTCCCACCCCATGCGACAAACCAAGGAGACGACTCATGAAAGTATTCGCGATCGGTTCGGGCAAGGCCCCGCTCACTCCGGAGCAGAAGCAGCAGTACATGCCGAACGAAGTCCCGGCCACGCTCCAGCTCTACCTCGACGGCAAGATGGAACAGTTCTGGTTCCGTGAGGACGTGCCCGGTGTCATCTTCCTCATGAACGTGGCGTCGCTCGACGAGGCGAAAGCGGTCATCGGCACGCTGCCGCTGGCCCAGGCTGGCTTGCTGAACTTCGGTTTCTGGCAGGTCGGCCCGCTGGCTCCGCTCGGGTTGCTGATCCAGGGCAAGTAACGACGCATCACAGCGCATCGCCATGGTCATATCGCCATGGCGATGCGACCAAATGACAGTCGATCGCTTCAAGATCGGGTTCGATGTCGCGCCAACACTCCCATGACACGTCGACGAACCTAGGGAAGCTTCGCCGCCACGCAAAGCTCGCCATAGGCCGTGACGAGCATGTCGAGCGTAAAAGAGAGGTTTCGTCCGCTGGGGTTGGGCAAGACCCAAACGGACGATGTCGCCATCGGCGCGGGTTGCAGTCCCCATGTGATGTCCCTGCGTCCTGATAACGTGGCATACGCCACCTTGCCGAGAAACGCGACGAACCGCGGCGTGTAACGGGCGATCTTCGCTTCGAACGCGGCGGCAGAGTCGATGAATTCCTGCCGGGACAACTCGTCCGCGCCGGCCGTGGCGCGTTCGACGACGGTTGTCAGGCCACATCCGTACTGAAGTAGCGTGCGATCGTTTTCCGCGAGGATCTGCTCCGGCGTGAAACCGGCGAGATGCAGCGTTCGCCAGAAGCGGTTACTCCGGCCGGCAAAATGATGGCCCGTCGTGGCGGCCTGCATGCCAGGATTGATACCGCAGAACAGGACCGGGAGATTGCCTGCGATGATGTCGGGAAGCGACTCAGCCACCGACCATCACGCTCACGGCCTTGCGGGCCAGTTTCTTCAGTTCGGTGCGAGACGTGCCTGCACGGGCACGGACGGCGATGGTGTGCATCGTGGCGGAAGCGAGTAATGCCAGCGCCTCGGGATCGGCATCCTTCTTCAGTTCGCCCACTTCACGAGCCTCCTTGAGACGCGCCTCGAAATCGGCGTCGATCGTGCGAAAACCCGTGGAGATGATCTGGCGGATCTCGGGATCGTCGACGGCTTCGGTCACCGCCGTCCCGACGACGAAGCAGCCACGCGCGTCACCCTCACCCGAAAAATAGATGGACAGGGCAACGTCGTAAACACGCATCAGCACCTCGTCCAGGGTTCCGCCACCCGCCAACGCCTTGCGCATCGCCGCGAACTTGAACTCCCAGTATTCGCGTAGCGCCTTCACGTAGATGGCGTGTTTGTCGCCGAAAGCGGCGCGCAGGCTGGGCCGGTTCATGCCAGTGGCGGCCGAGATATCGTCGAGCGAGGTTCCGGCATAACCCGCCTTCCAGAACGCATCGGTGGCCTGCTTCATCGCCGTCTCCGGCTCATAAGCCCTCGGCCGACCGCGAGGCCGTTTCTCGAGCTTCTCTTTTTTTGTTCCGTCTCGCATAAAAAAACTTGAACTCCGGTTCTTGCGAACATATTATCCGACCTCGTACAAAATTCAACTCTTCCTGAAGGTCGCTGGCAATGGGCAAAGAACTCCCTTTCAAAGAACGATGGCGCTGGCCGCTTATGCTGGCGCTGCCCCTCGTCATGGCCTTAGGAGGTGGCGCCAAGTACATGAAAGAAAAGAATTACACCTCCACCGACGATGCGTACGTTCGCGCCGCCAGGGATTCGATCAACGCGCGGGTGCCGGGTCAGGTGGTGGAGGTCGCCGTGAAGGACAACCAGCCGGTCAGGAAGGGCGAACTTCTCTTCCGGATCGACCCGGAGCCCTACCGGATCGCCGTCGAGCAAGCCGAAGCGAAGCTGGGTAGCGCGCGCCTCCAGGTGGAATCGCTCAAGGCCACGTACCGCCAGCAATTAGCCGAGGTGCAGTCGGCGAAGGACTCCGCGGAGTTCAATGGCCGCGAGTTCGAGCGGAAGAAGTCGCTGCTTGCGTCCGACTTCGCTTCCCGCGCGGCATTCGAGCGCGCCGAAACCGACTACAAGGTGGCACGACAGCACATCACGTCACTCCAGCAGGCCGTTTCCAACACCGTCGCCGCATTGGCCGGCGACCCGGACATCGACGCTGGCAAGCACCCGACCGTTCGCGAGGCACAGGCCTTGCTGGATCGCGCACGCCTCGATCTCTCGTATACCGATGTAGTGGCCCCCGACGACGGCATCGTCACCAAGGTCGACGACCTGCAGGTGGGTGACTTTGTCAGTGGCGGTACGACCGTCTTCTCCATGATGTCCAGCCGGGATGTCTGGGTCGAGGCGAACTTCCGGGAAACCGGCCTGACACACATGCATCGGGGCCAGGCTGCCACGATCGAAGTCGATGCCTATCCTGGGCGCGTGTTCAAGGCGCACGTCGCCAGCATGAGCCCCGGCACCGGATCGGAGTTCTCCGTGTTGCCGCCCGAGAACGCCACGGGCAACTGGGTGAAGGTGGTGCAGCGCCTGCCGGTTCGTCTCGAGCTGGATGAAGCCGACCCGAACCGGCCGCTCTACTCCGGCATCAGCGTCATCGCACGCGTGGACACGCGCGAAGCCACGTCCACCGTCATCGGGGCGCCGAGGTGAAAACAGCCCTTTTACTGGACGCCACACCCGCCGCTCATCGAGCGCTTGTGGTGGCGGCTTTGCTCGCGACCTTCATGCAGGGAGTGAACATCTCGTTGCCGAACGCGGCGGTGTTGCATGTCCAGGCGGCCCTGTCCATGACGGATGACGAGATCGGCTGGGTCTTCTCGTCGTACATCGCCGCCAGCGCGATCGTGATGCCGCTGACGCATTGGCTGTCCGCGAAGTACGGCCGGAAGAAGGTGTTCCAGACGTCCATTGCACTGTTCTCCATGGCGCTCGTGCTGGATACGTTGGCAACGACGCCCCTGCAGTTCGTCTTCGCCCGCATCCTTCAAGGCGCGGCCAGCGGCACGCTTGCGCCCCTGTCGATGGCCATCCTGCTGCATGAATTGCCACCACTGCGGCATGGACGCATCGGCGCCGTGTGGTCCGTCACGTCCCTGCTCGGCATCCTCAGCGGCCCGGCAATCGGCGGCTGGGTGAGCGAGTACTGGGGTTGGCAGTCGCTCTTCTACCTCAGCCTGCCCCTGGCAGTCGTCATCTTCCTCACGATGGCGTTGTACCTGCGCGAGAAGGTCGTCGAAAACCATCCCCGCTTCGACTTCTTCGGCCTGGCCACCTTCACGATGGGCATCGCCGGATTGCAGTTGATGCTGGACCGAGGCGAGCGCATGGAATGGTTCGCCTCGACGGAGATCTGGGTGGAGGCGATCGTCTCCCTGACCGGCTTTTATCTCTTCGCCGTGCACGTACTTACCAGGGATAGCCATTTCCTCCACAAGGCCTTGTTCAAGGACCGCAATTTCGGTCTCTCGGCCATCATGTTCTTCGTTTTCGGTTTCGTGCTGCTGCCGACATTGGCGCTGACGTCGCCCATGCTCGAGGAGTTGCTGCGCTTTCCTCCTGACATCGCCGGTTATATCGCCATCCCGCGTGGCGCTGCCTTGATAGGCGCCCTCCTCCTCACCTGGCGCGCGCCGGCGCGAATCGACCATCGTGTGCTCGTGCTCGCCGGCATGGGTCTCGTGGTCTACGGCAATTGGCGCATGCTCGGTTACTCGCCGTTGATGGACTGGTGGCCCGTGGTCGCGGCCGGCGCGCTCCAGGGTGCGGGCCTGGGGGTCTTGATGCCTGCGCTGACCCGCGCGGCGTTCAGTACGCTCGATCCGGCGCATCGTGCGGAAGGCACGGTGTTGTTCAATCTCTCGCGCCTTTATGGCAGCACGATCGGCATCGCCGTCGTCCAGATCTATTTCTACACCAACACGCAGAGCATGCATCTGGCACTCGCCGAGCATGTCAGGCCCTATGGCGCGGTGGCACACGCGACCGGCCCGTTATCGGGTCGAGCACTCGCACTGGCGAACGAGATGGTGACCGGCCAGGCGGCGCTCATCGCCGTCATCGGGCAATTCAAGCTGCTGATGATCGTGATGCTCGCCGTCAGCCCACTCGTCCTGTTTCTCCGTCAGCCGCGACGGGTAACCGACCTCCCTGGAAATACGCGATGAAACGCCACCGATGGATCCTCTTCGAGCGCATGACCAGGACGGCCGTGGCTACCTCGCTCATGTTCCTGTCCGCCTGCATGGTCGGGCCCGACTTCCAGCGGCCGGCCGTACCGGCATCGCTGCACTACGATGTCCAGGCCGAACGACAACTCTGTGTCGACTTCGCCAGGAGGAACGAAGGCGACTGGTGGGCGCCGTTCGCGTCTGCGAAGCTGGACGACGTGATGCGCAGGGCGATCGCGGGAAACCTCGATCTCGAAGCGGCCGATGCGACGATCGCCCAGGCAGACGAGGCGGTCACCGCCGTGGGCGGCGCATTGAGCCCGCAAGCGGACTTCGGCGCACAGGCCGGTCGGCAGCGCGCCAGTGGTGGCGGCGCGCCGCATACGGGTAACTACTACGCGGTCGGCCCGCGGGTCAGCTTCGATCTCGACCTGTTTGGCGGCACCCGGCGTCAGGTCGAGGAACAGGCGGCGCTTGCCGATTTTCGGCGGCACCAGTTTGACGCGGCGTACCTCACGGTCACCGGCGACGTCGCTACGCAGGCATTCCTCCTCGCCTCCGCCCGCGCCCAGATAGACGCGGTCAACGGCTTGCTGGCAAACGATCGCAAGAACCTCGAACTGGTCAGGAAAGCGCACGAATACGGCAGTGTCACCCAGGTCGATATCGCACTGGCCGTGACACAGCTCGCGCAGGACGAAACCTTGTTGCCACCCCTTGCGCAACAACGAGACACGGCACGCCATGCATTGTCGGTGCTGACAGGCAAAGGCCCCGCCGACTGGGTGCCGCCGGACTTCGATCTCTCCGACTTCACCTTGCCGAAGGACCTGCCAGTTACCCTCCCCTCCGACGTCGCGCGCGACCGTCCGGACATTCTCGCGGCGGAAGCACAGCTTCATGCGGCAAGCGCGGCCATTGGCGTCGCGACGGCCGATCTGTATCCCCATCTGACGCTTTCCGCCGGGCTGACGCAGGTCGCTCCTGGTCCGGGAACCCTATGGGGAGTGGCCGCCGCGCTCGGTGGACCGCTTTTCCATGGCGGAACACTGCAGGCGAATCGCCGTGGTTCCATCGACGGCTACAAGGCCTCGCTGGCGAGCTATCGACAGACGGTCATCCGCTCGCTGGGGCAAGTCGCGGATGTGCTTCAAGCCCTCAATCACGATGCCGAGGAGACGCTTGCGCAACAGCGGGCGCTCGACGCCGCCGAGGCAAGCCTGAGATTGAATCGCGAAGGCTATCGCGCCGGCGAGACCGGCGTGCTGCAGGTGCTCGATGCGGAACGCGCCTACCAGCGCGCATTGATCGGTCAGATTCGCGCGCGAACCGCGCAGTACCTCGATACCGCACAACTCTCCGTCGCGATCGGCGGCAACGCCCCCTCCCCATGACACCGAGACCTGACATGCGCACACGTCTGAACTTTCGCGATGCGAGGATACCTCTCGCCCATGGCACCGGTGCCATCCCGGCCGTTGGCTTCGGCACCCTGATTCCAGACCCCGTCGCCGCGAGGCAGGCGATCAGGATCGCGCTCGAAACCGGCTTTCGTCATCTCGATGGCGCCGAGCTCTACCGCAACGAAGACATCGTGGGTCTCGCGATGCGCGATGCGTTCGAGGCCGGCATCGTTCGTCGCGACGAGCTGTTCGTCACCACGAAGCTGTGGAACAACAACCACCGCCCCGAGCGCGTACGGCCGGCGCTCGAAGCAACTCTGCGCCGACTTCAACTGGACTATCTGGACTGCTATCTGATTCATACGCCCTACGCCTTCCAGGCCGGCGACGAACTGGATCCACGGGACGAGAACGGACAGCCCATCTATGACCATGGCGTCTCATTGGTCGAGACGTGGCGTGAAATGGAACGCCTCGTGGACGAAGGCAAATGCAAGGCCATCGGCCTGTCGGATATCCGCCTCGACAAGCTCAGGGAGATCGTCGAGGTGGCACGCATCAAGCCCGCCGTGGTGCAGGTTGAATGCCACCCCTACCTGCCCGAATGGGAACTGCTCGACTACTGCCGGCAGCACGGCATCGTGCTGCTCGCGTTCGCGCCACTGGGTCATGGCATGGAACCGCGTGTCATCCACGACACCGTGATCAAGGCCGTTGCGCAGCGCGTCGACAGGACGCCGGCCCAGGTGACATTGGCCTGGGCTTTACAGCGCGGCACCGCCTTCCTCACCACGTCCACGAACCCGGCGCACATCCGCGAGAACTTCGACCTGGCGCCACTACCGGACGACGCGATGCGTCAGATGCGCGACGGAATCACGACCAACGTGCGCTTCAATGCGGTCGTGGACACCGGCGTACCCGGTTTCGTGCCACGAGTCAGCTGACCCGCGACGATCGACGTCGAGGGGCCTTCGCGCCCTTCGATGTCTCCACGGCGATGGCATCCAGCCCGGCAAGGGCGTAGGTCATGAAGTCGTCGATGAAGTCCTGCTCATGGCGGAGCGCGTCGGGCAGCAGGGTCTTCAGGGCGCCCTTGGGCGCAAGTATGGCGACCAGGCATGGAAGGATCGTCAGCATCACCCCGCGCTGCACCGTCGGATGATCCGGCGGCAGCCCCAACGCACCGCCCACCAGGCTCTTGAAGAACTCCGCCTTGGGCCGGATCGCCTTCTGTGCGATCGCGGGCAATGCGGGCGAAGGCGACATCGCCTCCCTGAGCATCACCTGGAAACCCCAGGGCGCCGACGTGCCCAGCGCCACTCGTAGCAGCTGGCTGAGTAGCTCCCGCATCTTCTCTTTCGGGTCCGTGATCGATGCCGTCGCGGCCGCGAGCTTGTTGAGATCGATCATGTGGTTGTGGGCCTCGACGAGCACCGCTTCGTACAACGCCTCGCGACTGCCGAAGTGGTAGTTCACGGACGCCGCGGGCACGCCGGCGTGCTCCGTGATCTCCTTGCTCGTGACGGCGGCGAAGCCGCGCTGGGCGAACAGGCGGCCTGCCGTCTCAAGCAGGAGCTGGCGCGTCGCCTGGCCGTCCGTGCGGGCTGACCGTACCGGTGCACTGCGTTTCGTTCGTGTCGTCGTGGTGGGCATGAGGGTCGATCGTGCGTAGTTTGAATTTCAATTTAAGTTAAAGCCGCGTCTTTTACAACCCTGTTTGTACCGATCGGTACTGTCCTGCCGTGGCATTTGACATTAGATCGAATTTGAATTTCAATTTGATCTGTCAATGTAGTCACGCGTAACCGGGAACCGACCCATGCAAAAGAGAACACGTGTCGCCATCGCGCTCGTCGTTGTCCTTGGCGCCGCCGTCGCCGCGACCCTCTGGTGGGCCACGCGGAAACCCAAGGACGGGCCGCTGGTCCTCTACGGCAATGTCGACGTGCGCCAGGTGGAACTCGCTTTCCGGCAACCGGGCCGTATCGTGACCATGTCGGTGGACGAAGGCGATACGGTGAAGGGCGGCCAGGTCGTGGCGAAGCTCGATGCACAGCCCTATCGGGACGCGCTGGCCTCCGCCGAGGCGAACGCCCGCGTCGCCAGGGCGCAACTGGACAAGCTGAAAGCGGGCAACCGCCCGCAGGAGATCGCGCAGGCGGCCGAAACGGTTCGCCAGGCCGAAGCCACCGCGCGGAATGCCGATCGTGACTTCAAGCGACAAAGCGAACTGCTGGCGTCGGGATCGAGCAGCCAGCGCACGGTGGACGCGGCGCGTGCCCAGCGCGACAGCTCGGCCGCATCGCTGGCGGCGGCGCGGCAGGCGTGGGAACTGCAACGCATCGGTTCGCGCAGCGAAGACATCCATGCCGGCGAGGCCAACCTCGCTGCCGCCGAAGCCCAACTGGCCCAGGCCCGCACCGCGCTGGACGACACCACGCTCGTGGCTCCCACGAAAGCGACCGTGCTGGCTCGCGTCATCGAACCCGGATCCATGGTGGCGACCAGTTCGCCGGTCTACACCTTGAGCCTTCGCGATCCGGTCTACGTCCGCGCCTATGTCACCGAGCCACAGCTCGGCCACATCGCGCCCGGCACGGCCGTGCGGATCAAGACCGATTCGTCGGCGCGCGTTTACGAGGGAAAGATCGGCTTCATCTCGCCCAGTGCGGAGTTCACGCCCAAGTCCGTCGAGACCACCGACCTGCGCACCGACCTCGTCTACCGCCTGCGTCTCGTCGTCGCCGATGCCGACGAAGGATTGCGCCAGGGCATGCCGGTGACGGTGACCATCGACGCGAGTGCGCGGTGACATGAACGTCACCCTGCCCGGCCAGCCCGCGGCGACGGCACCCGCCGTCGAGATCGAGGGACTGAGCAAGCATTTCGGCGATGTGCACGCACTGCGCGGTATCAGCGCGACGATCCAGCCGGGTCGCCTGACGGGACTGGTGGGGCCCGACGGTGCGGGCAAGACGACCTTGATGCGGATCATGGCCGGGCTGATGACACCCGACGAAGGCAGCGTCACCGTGGCCGGGTTCGACACACGCAAGGACAGCGAAGCCATCCATGCGGTCACCGGCTACATGCCCCAGCGCTTCGGGCTCTATGAAGACCTGTCGGTCATGCAGAACATGCAGCTCTATGCGGCGCTGCGTGGCATGGATCCGACCTCCCACGGGGAGACCTTCGACCGTTTGCTCGAGTTCACCCGGCTCCGGCCATTCACCACACGATTGGCCGGCCAGTTGTCGGGTGGCATGAAACAGAAGCTCGGCCTTGCCTGCGCCTTGATGGCGACACCCAAGGTGCTCTTGCTCGATGAGCCGGGCGTGGGTGTCGACCCGGTGAGCCGGCAGGATCTCTGGCGCATGGTCAACGAACTGATCGGCGACGGCATGGCCGTGGTGTGGGCCACGGCATACCTCGATGAAGCCGAGCGTTGCGAGCACGTCATCCTGCTCAACGAAGGAAAGATCGAGTTCGACGGCCCACCCGCCACCTTGACCGACCGCCTCGCGAACCGCTGCTTCAGCATGCACGGCATCGCCGACGAGCGTCGCCTTGTGTTGTCGCAGGCACTGGACCTGACATCCGTCTGCGACGGTGTCATCCAGGGCAGTTCGGTCCGCGTCGTCTTGCGTGCCGATGCCAGGCGCGACGAACTGGAGCAGTTCGCGAAACGTGTCGGCGCCACGATCGAGCCTGCCGCGCCGCGTTTTGAAGATGCGTTCGTCGATCTTCTCGGCGGCGGACCGGGCGGCACGTCGGCGCTGGCCGAACGCATGGACACAGTGCAGCTGAAAAGCGACATCGCCGTCTCCTGCCATCACCTGACCAAGCAGTTCGGCGAGTTCCGCGCCACGGACGATGTCAGCTTCGAAGTGAAACGCGGCGAGATCTTCGGCCTGCTGGGCCCGAACGGCGCGGGCAAGTCGACCACCTTCAAGATGCTGTGCGGCTTGCTTCGACCGACCAGCGGCGACGCGCATGTCGCGGGCATCGACCTGCGCAGGGCAACCGGCGACGCGAAACGTCAGCTCGGTTACATGGCCCAGAAGTTCTCGTTGTACAGCCTGCTTTCGGTCAACCAGAACCTGGAATTCTCGGCGGGTGTCTACGAACTGGAAGGCCAGCTCAAGCGCGAACGCGTGCAGGAGATGATCGACATCTTCCAGCTCACGCCTTACCTGGGTGCCGCGCCGGAATCACTGCCACTGGGTTTCCGGCAGCGGCTCGCCATGGCGTGCTCGTTGATGCATCGTCCGCCCGTGCTCTTCCTGGACGAACCCACGTCCGGCGTCGATCCCATCACCCGACGCGAGTTCTGGACCCACATCAACGGCCTGGTGCGCAAGGGCGTCACGGTCATGGTGACGACGCATTTCATGGATGAAGCCGAGTACTGCGACCGTGTGGCCCTGATGTACCGGTCGAAACTCATCGCGCTGGACACGCCCGACGCCCTCAAGGCCATGGCGAAATCCGGGGATCGGCCCGAACCCACGATGGAAGATGCCTTTATCCATCTGATCCAGGCGGCGGATGCGGACGAAGGGGATGCGCAAGCGCGGAGGAACGTCGCATGAGCACCCGTGCGCTTGACCCGCGCCGGCTCGCCGCGTTGGTGCGCAAGGAGACGCTGCAGCTGATCCGCGATCCGTCCACGATCCTGATCGCCTTCGTGCTCCCCGTGGTGTTGCTTCTGCTGTTCGCCTACGCCGTCTCCCTGGACATCCGGCATGTGCGTCTCGGTGTCGTGCGGGAAGGCGACGGCGAGGCATCCCAATCCCTGGCGGCCGCCTTTGCCGGAACCCGGTATTTCGACGTGACGCCGGCGCGCGACAGGCGCGAGGTACAGGGCATGCTCGTCGCCGGGACGCTGCGCGGCTACGTGGTGATTCCCGAAACCTTCGACCGCCAGTGGATCAAGGGCCCCCGGCAACCGCTGGTACAGATCATTACGGACGGCTCGCAACCCAACACCGCGAACTTCGTGGCGAACTATGCGCAGGGCGTGGTCCTTGGGTGGGCCGCCCAGCGCAGCGATGCACGGCTTCCCGCCGGCGCCTCCGCGGTGACGCTGCAACCGCGCTTCTGGTTCAACTCGGAGATCGATAGCCGGCGTGCCCTGATCCCCGGTGCGATCGCTATCGTCATGACGATCATCGGTACCCTGCTCACGGCGCTGGTCGTGGCGCGTGAGTGGGAACGGGGCACGATGGAAGCGATCATCTCGACACCGGCGTCCGTCGCCGAGATCCTGATCGCCAAGCTGCTTCCCTATTTCGTGCTCGGATTGATCGCCACCATCGGCGCCACGCTATTGGCCATCCATGCGTTCGACGTGCCCCTTCGTGGTTCCTGGCTTGCCCTGCTGGCGTTGTCGTCCACCTTCCTGGTGCCTGCGCTCGGCCAGGGGCTGCTCATCTCGGCCGTCGCCCGGAACCAGTTCATCGCCGCACAACTCGCCCTGCTCTCGGGCTTCCTGCCGGCGTTCCTCCTTTCCGGGTTTCTCTTCGAGATCCAGTCCATGCCTGCCCTCATCCAGGGACTGACCTTCGTGGTACCCGCGCGCTACTTCATCGCGTCGCTGCAGACCGTCTTCCTCGCCGGCGACGTATGGCCCCTTTTCCTGCCCAACATGCTCGCCATGGCGGTCATCGGGACGGGCTTCTTCCTCGTCGCGCTTCGCAAGACGCGCAAGACCCTGGATACCTGACATGCGCCTCTTCAACGCCAGGCTTCGCGCCCAGATCGTCAAGGAGATGCTGAGCGTGCTGCGTGACCCGCGCAGCCGCATCGTCCTCATCGTGCCGCCCATCATGCAGCTGATCGTGTTCTCGTTCGCGGCGACGCTCGATGTCACCAACGTCGACATCGCGGTCTACAACCGTGACGCGGGCAAGGCCTCTTATGAACTCCTGTCACAGGTCGCCGCCTCGAACTTCGTCGGAAACCTGAAGGAAGTCCACGACCCCGGCCTGCTCCATACGATGCTCGAAGAGCGCAAGGTCATTGCGACGATGGACATCCCGCCCACCTTCTCGCGTGATGTGGCGGCCAGGCGCAACGCCACCGTGCAGGTGATCGTCGACGGCCGTCGCGCGAATTCCGGGCAGATCACGCTGGGTTATCTCAACGCCATCGCCGCCCGCACGGGTGCCACGTTGAGCACAGCCGGCGGCGCACCGGCCGAGGCCACCGCGGTGCGCCACTGGTTCAATCCGAACCTGATCTACCGATGGTTCGTGGTACCCGGGTTGGCCG
>Ga0209216_1000123_pt1 | contig 15732 bp, 16 predicted proteins | sample TexAe_OM2H0_O2_FD_187940 | JGI IMG/M metagenome (GOLD analysis project Ga0209216, IMG submission 187940) | Forest soil microbial communities from Davy Crockett National Forest, Groveton, Texas, USA - Texas A ecozone_OM2H0_O2 (SPAdes) (version 2) | ecosystem: Environmental > Terrestrial > Soil >... | reverse complement strand
TCGCGACGGGCGCGGAAACGTCTGGCTTCGCGGTGGCGTCGGGCAGGGGCACGGCCTCGAGTTCGGCATTGGCCTCGACGGCGGGGGCGCGCACCGTCTCCACGGCCACCTTCGGCGGCACCGGTCGCGCATCCACCGTGAGGTCAGGCTTCGGCGCGGTCGGCTCAGGCGCCACGGCAGGCAGCGGCGTGTCCTGCGGGGTGGGTGGCGCAGACGATTCCTCGACTTCCGGGCGCGGCACCGTGGCTAGCGTGACAGCCGTGGTCGGAACCGGCGTCGTCCGCTCGGAAGTGATCGTGGGAGGCGTCGGCGTGACGGCCATCTGGGCCGCTGGCGTCTCCGGAATCGCCAGCGAAGCGGGCGGCGGCATCGGCGCCGTACCCTCCAGCTGGGCCCGCCGAACCGGTTCGGGCTGGAATCGCGGCGGCACGACCTGTGGCTTAGGCGTGTCGACGGCCAGATCCGGCGGCGCCTGGGTAGGCACCGGCACTTTCTCGAGCTCAGGCTGGGCCGGAGGCGCCTTGGGCTGGGTCAACGGTCGCTCGATCACCGCGGCCACGCTCGGCGGCGGCGCGCTGAGTTTCACATCGGGTTTCACCTGCGGCGGCGGCGCAACAGGTACGGCGATGGCGGGCAGTGCCTTCTTCGTCGAGGCGACGGCCGCCGCGTGCGACCCGCTTGAGGCACGACTGGCCTTGGAATGGGCAGTGTTCCAGCGCGTCTTCGTTACGGGCGCTCTCGACGGTGTACCGCGCACGGGGGGCACCGGCGGTGGCGGCTTGTCGATGAGGCGAACGAGCAACGCGTTAGCGTCTTCCTTTTCGGGCGGCGGCGGCAGGATGTCGTACGCCGGCCCGAGGATCATGCCGAACAGGAAGACGAGGTGGACGAGGATCGTGCCCACCCAGCCCATGACGCGAAGCAGGCGGTCGCGGGGTTTCTCGCGCAGGCGGCGCCGATAGACGAGCGCCTGCATCGCTGCCTCGCGAGGCGAGACAGGCAGCGAGTTAGCGGCGATCGAACGATCGCCGTCAGGCAGATAGGTCTTCGGCATGGATGGGTAGTGTCCATGCTGTGATGCGAACGCACAATCGCCGTCGCTCACTTGCCGTAGCGGCGCTCGCGTTCGGCGTTTTCCTGGTCCATGGCCTTGATGGGGATGTCGGTGGGGCAACCCTGCGGCAGACGCTCGTCCTTGCGGTACGCGGCGATGCATTCGGCCTCGGTCAGCTGCCTGGGCTGGTCGGGCAGATCCTTCACCAGCGGGTTGGCCGGCGCCATGCTGAGCCGGGAGTCGCCATCCTTTGCCGCCGCCTTCGACGGGTCCTCGCCTCCGCAGCCCACGGGCAACACGAAGAACACCGTCGCGCACTTGATGCGCGTGCCGTGCCCGAGGTCGATGGTCTTCTTCACCGTCGTGGTTTCGATGGCGCGGCGCAAACCCTTGTTCAGCACGTTTTCGTCGCGCGGCGCCCAATCCTTCTCGAAACGCGTTTGCGTGTAGGTCACCGTGGTCTTGTGCGACATGATCCCGGTGTCATCGGTGGGCTTTCGCGCGACGAAATCAGCCTGCGTGGTGCCGCCCGGCCCCTGCTTCGGCATGACGATGGATCCGTCGCTACCGAACAGCGCCGGTCGAGCCGCCTGGTCGGGAGCGGCGGGCGCGGGGGTTTCGGCCGTCGCTTCTTCCTTGGGCGGCTCCTTGGGACGCGGGGGTTCCGGGCGCGTGGCTTCGGGGGAACGCACCTTCGGCGGCGGCTCGGCGACCGGGGGCGGTGGCGGTACGTCCGCCACGGGCGGCGCGGGACGCGACGGCTCGATGAAGCGGATCTCCAGCGCCTCGTCCCGCTCCACCGGCGGCGCGAAACCGGCGATGGGCCGCGGCTGCATCTCGTAGCGCACCAGCATCACGATGAAGACATGCAGGATGATCGCGGCGACCATCGCCAGGATGCGAAGGACCCGGTCACGTGGTGGCGACCGCCGGCCGATGGCGTGCAAGGCCATCAGCGTGTCCGGATCGAGAGGAACCAGTCCACGCGGGCGCGCCGCATCCTCCGGCTCCAGCCGGTGCGATTCGATGAACGGCGGTGGCGCCTTGCCGGGGTATTGCACGCGTGCGAGGGTCCCTTTGGCCTCGGGAGAAGTCGGACAGCTTAGCGGCGATCCGCTAAACGCAGCGTAAGCCCTGCCCGTCAGACCGTAGGCGAGGCGGAAGATTCCCTCCGCCACTTGATTCCCGGCCCAGGAAGGAGAACGCTTGGGTCCGGGCCCAGCCCGAACCACCGCCATGACCGTCCGGACCCCGGACGACCGTGACGGCCCGCCATCGTTACGCCGGGGAGGCGTGCGAGAAGGCGACGCCGATCATGACGCCGCGTTCCCCACGCGTTCCCTTCCACTGAAGGAGGGTCGCATCGTGTCGCCATCCACGGAACGCATCCGCAGCCTAGCCCTTGCCGGCCACGCCGGAGCCGGCAAGACCACCCTGTTCGAAGCCATGCTCCACGCCGGCGGCGCGCTGACCAGCATGGGCAGCGTCGAACGTGGCAGTACCGTTTCCGATACCGATCCCATGGAAAAGGCGCGAGGTCATTCGATCGACACGTCCATCGCGTCCATCGAGCGCAACGGCTATCGCATCCATCTGCTCGACACGCCCGGCTATGCCGATTTCCGCGGCCCCGCCCTGGCCGCGCTTGCCGCCGCCGATACCGTCGCGGTCGTGGTCAATGCCGCCAACGGCATCGAACATGGCACGCGAACGATGATGGCCCATGCGAAGGAACGCGGCGTCGCGCGCATCATCATCGTCAATCGCATCGACGTCGAAGGCATCGACCTTCCCCTGCTGGTCGACGAGTTGCGCATGGAATTCGGCCATGAATGCCTGCCGCTGAATCTTCCCGCCTCGAAGGGACGCTCCGTGCGCGATGCGTTCTTCCAGACCGCGGGCGACACGGATTTTTCCTCGCCGGGTGAAGCCCACCAGCACATCATCGACCAGGTGGTCGAGATCGACGACGAGATCATGGAGCACTACCTGGATGCAGGCGAATCCGCGCTGACCGCTGCCGAGATCCGCAACGCGCTCGAACACTGCCTGCGTGACGGCCATCTCGTGCCCATCGTCTTCACCGGTGCCCGCGATGGCGTCGGCGTGAACGAGCTGCTCGAACTGGTGGAACGCATCCTGCCCTGCCCCAACGAAACCAATCCACCACCCTTCCGCGATGCGGAAGGCACGCCGTTCGACGTGGCCGCCGATGCGGGACGTCACGTGGTGGCGGACGTCTTCAAGATCGTCAACGATCCGTTCGTCGGCAAGCTGGGTGTGTTCCGCGTGTGGCAGGGCACCGTGCGCAAGGATTCGCAGCTACTCGTCGACGACGGACGCAAGCCGTTCAAGGTGGCGCACCTGTTCCGCCTGAAAGGGCGCGAACACGTGGAGGTGGACGAAGCATTACCCGGCGACATCGCCGCCGTGGCGAAGATCGAGGACATCCATTTCGATGCCGTGCTGCACGACGCGTCCGACGAAGGACGCATCCACCTCGAACCCGCGGCGTTCCCCTCGCCCATGTACGGCCTTGCCGTGGAACCGGCGCACAAGGGCCAGGAGCAGAAGCTGTCGCAGGCCTTGTCCAAACTCGCGGAGGAAGACCCCTGCTTTCGCGTGGAGCATCACAAGGAACTCAACGAGACCGTGATTCGCGGGCTCTCCGACCTGCACCTGAAACTCATGCTCGAGCGAATGAAGGCGCGCTACGACGTCGACGTCATCACGCATCCGCCGCGCATCGCCTATCGCGAGACAATCGGTGCCGGTGCGGAAGGCCATCACCGGCACAAGAAGCAGACCGGTGGCGCGGGACAGTTCGGTGAAGTGTTCCTGCGCGTGGAACCCATGGAACGTGGCACGGGATTCGTCTTCGATGACCAGACCAAGGGTGGCGTGATTCCCGGGCAGTTCATGCCGGCGATAGAGAAAGGCGTGCGCCAGGCCCTGGATAACGGCGCCATCGCGGGCTATCCGATCCAGGACGTGAAGGTGGTCGTTTACGACGGCAAGCACCACCCCGTCGACTCGAAGGAGGTCGCCTTCATCAGTGCGGGGCGCAAGGCGTTCCTCGATGCGGTATCGCGAGCGCGCCCACAGGTGCTGGAGCCCGTGGTGGACCTGGAGGTGTCGATCCCGGATCACTACGTGGGCGATGTCACCGGCGGCCTTGCTTCGCGCCGCGCGCAGATCATGGGCACCGATTCCCTGCGTGGCGGCGAGACCCTGATCAAGGCGCGCGTCCCGCTGGCGGAGCTAACCGACTACCCGACGCAGTTGAAAGCCATGACCGGAGGCCAGGGCCGCTACGCAATGGAGTTCAGCCACTACGACATCGTGCCACCCGGCGTGCAGAAGAAACTGGCCGAGGCATGGAAGCCAAAACTCGACGACGATTGACGTGATGGTGGGCAGGAGCGCGCTGGGCGCGCTCCTGCCGTTCCCCTCAGGCCGCGAGGGCCTTGATCAGCGTTTCCGTGAAAGCCGGGATGTCGTCGGGCTTGCGGCTGGTGATGAGGTTACCGTCCTGCACGACCTGGCTGTCCTCCCATGTCGCACCCGCATTCCCCAGGTCCTGCTTCAGCGAAGGCCACGACGTGATCTTCTTGCCTTTCACCAGGCCCGCGTTGATCAACGTCCACGGACCGTGGCAGATCGCCGCCACGGGCTTGCCCGCCCCGGCGATGGACTTCACCAGGCCCACGGCCTTTTCATCGGTGCGCAGCTTGTCGGGATTGATGACGCCGCCGGGCAGGACGATGGCGTCGTATTTGCCGGCATCGGCCTTGTCGAGGTGAACGTCGACCGCGACCTTGTCGCCCCAGTCCTTCACGTTCCAGCCCTTGATCTGGCTGGCGTCGCCCGGCGCGATGACATCGACCTTCGCGCCGGCCTCTTCGAGCAGTCGCTTGGGCTCGGTCAGTTCGGACTGTTCGAAACCGTCAGTAGCCAGCACCGCGATGCGGCGGCCCTCGAGTCGTTTGCTTGCCATGGAGTCTCTCCTCGGGAAGGTCCAGCGAGGATGGAAACCGGCGCATGAGCGGGGCGTCGCGCGAGTGTCGGCGCCCCGTGTGCAAACGTGAAGGGGCTCAGGCGGCCTTGCGCTTGGGCTTGAGCATCGTGCCGATGCACTTGGGCGAGCCACAACGGCAGCCCCACACCTTCTTCAGGCGCGCGGTGTGCGGCATGTCCAGCGTGATGCCGTAGTCGTAGGTGAGTTCTTCACCCGGCGCGATATCGCGAATTGCCTCGATGATCACGCGGTCGTTCTTCGACGGCTTGCCTTCCACGGCTTCCTCGATCAGCGCCTGGCAGTTCGGATCGCAGCTGTGGTTGATCCAGCGCGCGGTGTTGCCATTGCTGTTGCCGTCGACGATGAAGCGCTCGTTGAGGGTGAACAGGAAGGTGTGGCCGGTCTCACCGCCGTCGCCGTAGCGCTTGTCGGCCTGGGCGTGGGTGATGCGATCGCCCTTGTATTCGATGATCTCGTCTCCGGCCTTGATGGGCGCGGTGGCGAAGACGCCGTTTCCGTGGATGGGGGAACGTCGTGCGGCGATACGTCGGGTCATAGGGAAATCGAAGGTGTCGGAGATAATCGCTGATGATGCCTGCAAGCCACCCGCTTGGGAACCGCGTTTGAAACGCACGTCTCGCGCGCATCGTCACCCGGCGCTACCATCGAACAACTGTTCGACTCCCCTTGCCGGAAGCCCCAGGGAATGACTTCGATCGTCCGCCATCCCATCGTTCGTGCCGCGCTCCTCGCGGGCGTGGCCTTGCTGGCCGCCTGCGGGCCCGCGAAGAAAAGCGTGTTCCCGCCGTCCGTGACCCTGCAGGAGGTTGCCGCCAAGCCCGGCGGCGTCTGGCATATGACCTTGCGGATCCGCAACAACAGCTACGGCGGCATGTCGTTCGAGACCTTCCAGGGCACGCTGCGGATCGGCGACCTCGGCGGCGTGTTGCTGGACGCGAAGGTGGACCAGGACATCCCCTCGTTCGCCGCCGACGTGGCGACCATCGACCTCTTGCCGACCGCCGAGATGTCGAAGGCCCTGGCCGAGCTCGCCGCCAAGGGCAGCTCGGGTGCGCTGGCCTACAGCATCGACGGCCGTATCAACGCCACGCCGGAGAAGGAAGAAAAATCGCGCTCCTTTCCGGTGCACGGCAAGAACTGGCTCTCACCGGTGCCGGGCATTCCCGACACCTACCGCTCGCCCTGACCTCCATCACGCCGCGCCTGGCGCGGCCGCCCAGGATTTCCACGTATGACGATCTACAAAGCCCCCCTCGACGACATGCGCTTCGCGCTCTACGACGTCCTCGGAGTCGAATCCGTGCTTGGCCGCCTCGACGGCGGTGAAGGTCATACGCGCGACCTCCTGGACGCGGTGCTGGACGAGGCGGCACGCTTCAACGAGCAGGTGCTGGCCCCGATGAACGCGCCGGGCGACGAGGAAGGCTGCCACTACGACAAGGCCACCCGGTCGGTCACCACGCCCAAGGGCTTCAAGGAAGCGTATCGGCAGTACGCCGAGGGTGGATGGGCGGGGCTCACCGCGCGCGAGACGTTCGGCGGACAAGGCCTGCCCGAAGTGGTCGGTTCGCTGGTCATGGAGATGATCGACTCGGCCAACCTCGGCTGGAGCCTCTATCCGCTGCTTTCGCATGGATCCATCAACGCCATCGAACACCACGGCGAGGCATGGCATAAGGATGTCTTCCTGAAGCCCCTCATCGAGGGCCGCTGGACCGGAACGATGTGCCTCACCGAACCGCAGGCCGGCTCGGACCTCGGCCTGCTGAAGACCCGCGCCGAACCCAATGCGGACGGCAGCTATCGGGTCACCGGCACCAAGATCTTCATCAGCGCCGGCGAACACGACTTCGCCGAGAACATCGTGCACCTCGTGCTGGCGCGCCTTCCCGACGCGCCGGCGGGCAGCCGCGGCATCTCCATGCTGGTGGTGCCCAAGTTCAAGGTCGGCAAGGACGGCGCGATGGGCGAGCGCAACACGGTGGCCGCCGGTGCCATCGAGCACAAGATGGGCATCCGCGGGGCGGCGACCTGCGTCATGAACTTCGACGACGCCGAGGGCTGGCTCATCGGTCCCGCGCACAAGGGCCTCATGGCCATGTTCACCATGATGAATGGCGCGCGCCTCGGCGTCGGCATCCAGGGCCTGGGACTCTCCGAGCGCGCCCTGCAGAACAGCCTCAACTACGCCCGCGAGCGCCTGCAGATGCGTGCGCTGTCCGGCCCACGGTTGCCTGACAAACCCGCCGACCCGCTCACCGCGCATCCCGATGTACGCCGCATGCTGCTCACGCAGCGCGCGTTCGTGGAAGGCGGCCGCATGCTCGTGGCCTACGCCTCGCTGCAGACGGACATCGAGGCACGCGACGCCGACCCGGAGGCACGCAAGGCCGCCGGTGAGCTGCTCTCCTTCCTGATTCCCATCGTGAAGGGACTGCTCACCGAAGCGGCGCAGGAATGCACGAAGGAAGCGCTGCAGATCTTCGGTGGCCATGGCTACATCGTCGAGCACGGCATGGAGCAGTTCGTCCGCGACGCCCGCATCATCACCCTGTACGAAGGCACCACGCAGATCCAGGCACTGGACCTGCTCGGCCGGAAGATCATGCAGTTGCAGGGCGCGGGCCTGAAGCATTTCCTCGGCGAGATCTCGGCGTTCTGCGAAGCGAACCAGGCCAACGACACGGTGAAGGCCTTCATCGGCCCACTGGCCGTGGCAGCGAAGACCTGGGGCGACCTCACCCAGGCCATCGCCCAGAAGTCGCAGGCAAACCCCGAGGAGCTGGGTGCCGCCGCGGTCGACTACCTGTATTTCTCCGGCTACGTGAGCCTCGCCTATTTCTGGGCGAAGGCCGTTCTCGCCGCCGGAGGTTCCGCCCTGTCCGCCGATGCGAAGCAGTCGAAACGCGACACCGCCACGTTCTACTTCACCCGCATCCTGCCGCGTATCCACGTGCACAAGGCGGCGATCGAAGCGGGCGTGGCGACGTTGCCCGAGGTGCTCTGACGCGGCCCGGTACGCGCGCCTCTTCTGAGACAGGGGCGCGCGCCTACGACCTTATGGGGCTTTCCCCGGCATCCGTGAAGGTGTAGAAAAAGGTTTCCGCCCGGACCATGAGCCACGACGGTGCCTGACACGATGAGCGATTCCACGTTCCTGATCCGTCTCGCCGAGAGCGATGACGACGAGTTCATCCTCGGCCTGGTCCCCCGTTTCATCGACTTCCCCCTGCCCAACGGGCGCAGCCGCAGCGACTGCCTCAAGGGCATCGAGACGGACCTGGTGCGGCACCTGGACGAACAGCCGTCCAATAGCTACATCTTCGTCGCCGAGAACGAAGACGGCGAAGCCGTGGGGTTCGTGCACCTGCAGAAGACCAAGGACTTCTTCACCCACCGCGACAACTGCCACATCTCGGATATCGCGGTCGCGAAGGATTACGAAAGCCTCGGCGTGGGCAAGTTCCTGCTCGACCATGCCTATGCGTGGGCCAAGGAACATCGCTGCCAGTTCGTGACCCTCGCCGTGTTCCCCGGCAACGAGCGGGCCCGCGACCTGTACCTCAAGCACGGCTTCGACACCGACCTCATGCGGATGGCCAAACCCGTTCGCTGAGCAAAAAAAGGCCGCCCTGGGGCGGCCTTTTTTTGCCTGGCGGAACGAGGTCCCTCAGGACTTCGCCGTGGCGTCTTCCTGGCGCTCACGCACGTCGAGGCGAGCCGCCATGCGGTCGATGTTCGCCAGCGACACCAGGTGTGCGTAGATCCAGCCGAAAGCGCCTTCACGCAGGAACTCGTGGGCGGTCTTTTCGTCCAGGCTGCGCAGCTTCTCTTCGTTGATCACGAACAGGCCGTTGAGGTTGATGCCCTTGCCTTCCTTCTGCAGGGTGATGGTGCGCGGCTCGAGCAGGTTGTGCTCGCGCAGCTTGCCCATGAACCACTGCGTGCGGCCGACGTGGTCCTGGAACTCGCCGAGGAACTTGACGGCGTTGGTCAGGGCCGGCGCATCGGTGCCGTCTTCATTGAAGAGGCGCTCGCCTTCGCTCTGGTTGAAGCCTTCGTAGGCCTCGTCGAGGAACACGGTGAAGTCGTCGCCTTCGGTGCCGGCCGGCTTCTCGGCCAGCACGAACGGATAGCGGCGCACGAAAGCGGGGACATAGATGCCCTGCTCCCAGAAGCCGTTGTCGCCAACGAGCAGGTTCTCGCCCTGACGCAGGCCGAGCAGGGCCATCGGGCCCGCTTCTTCCATCGTGTTGCCGGCGAACAGGATCGGGAAGTCGCGCGCGGCCGGCGCGAATTCGACGCCCGTGAGCGGCACGGAGTGCGCGGTCGCGGCGAAACGGATGTTGTTCACGGCCTTCAGGCGCAGGTCGCGGTGTGCGGTGCGGTTCAGCGGAACCGGACGCTCATAGAAAAGCACTTCTGCCACTGTGTAACCCTCATGGACCCGTCGGACCTGGGAAGCCACCCCGGCCCCCCTTCCAAACCCGCCGGGCTTCGAATGCGAACGCCCACTATAACAGTGGCAGATGACAGGAAAAGCCCCCGCAAGAAGCGTACCGGGGGTGATTTTCTGTCGCAATTATCGGCTATGCTCGGGTCGAAGGCCCTTGTTGGGCCGAGGATCGACGGTCGATCCGCACGGAGTTCGGCTTGCTGGAACGCTCTTTCGCAGATGTGAAGGACGAGACACGATGACGATGGAAGTGCTCCAAGAGGACCTGCCGAGGGTGTCGGCATTGCACGCGACGAGGGTGCTTTCCCTCGACGCGGCAGGTCGCATCCTGGACTGGATCAGTTGGCAGGACGCGGTCTGCCTGTATGTGCGCGGCGTGGTGGCCTGGACCCTGGGCGACCCCTGCGTCACTGTCCGTGGCGGCGTGAGCCGGGCCAGCGGCCTGCGCAGCAGCCTTCAGCTCCACCCGATCGTGGCCAGCACCGGCCACTGCCGCGAGCACGCGATCGATCCGGCCCCGGCCCTGACCAATACCGCCCTGTTCGCCCGCGACCGGCACATCTGCCTGTATTGCGGCCACCAGTACACCCGCCACGAGCTGACCCGCGACCACGTGGTGCCCCTGTCCAAGAGGGGGGCCGACGAGTGGGAGAACGTGGTCAGCGCCTGCCTGGCCTGCAACCTGCGCAAGAGCAACCGTACGCCGCAGCAGGCCAACATGCCGCTGCTGGCGGTGCCCTACCGGCCCAGCTGGGTGGAGCACCTGATCCTTTCGAACCGCAATATCCTGGCCGACCAGATGGAATTCCTGGTCAGCCACCTGCCCCGCGACCGCCGCCCGGCCTGAGCCGGGCCCGAATCGCCCGCAAGGATTCACACCCAGTCCCTTGCCCCGGCCCTTCCGGAGGCGAACAATAGGCGGATGAACGACCTCTCCCGTTACCCTTACCTGGCGCAGATCGAGTCGCCGGAGGACCTCCGGCGCTTTCCGGTGGACGAACTGCCGGCGATCGCCGACGAACTGCGCCGCTACCTGATCGAGGCCGTCGCCTCCTCGGGCGGCCACTTCGGCGCGGGCCTGGGCGTCGTCGAACTGACGGTCGCGCTGCACCACGTCTTCGAGACCCCGCGCGACCGCCTGGTCTGGGACGTCGGCCACCAGTGCTATCCGCACAAGATCCTTACCGGTCGCCGTGACAGGATCACGACGATCAAGAAGAAGGACGGCCTCGCGCCGTTCCCGAGCCGCGACGAGAGCGAGTACGACACCTTCGGCGTCGGCCACTCGTCCACGTCGATCTCGGCCGCGCTCGGCATGGCCGTGGCCCTGCAGCACAAGGGCGACCCGCGCAAGGTCGTCGCCGTGATCGGCGACGGCGCGATGACCGCCGGCATGGCCTTCGAAGCCCTGAACCATGGCGGCGACATCGAGCCGAACATGCTCGTGATCCTCAACGACAACGGCATGTCGATCAGCGAAAACGTCGGCGCGATGACCAAGATGATGGCCCGCGCGATGTCGAGCCGTACGCTCAACGCATGGCGCGAGCGGGCGAAAAAAGCGATGCCGCGCGAGTCGTTCTTCGGCCGCTTCTTCAAGCGCTGGGAAGAACACGCCAAGGGCATGTTCGTGCCCTCCACCCTCTTCGAGGAACTGGGCTTCCATTACACCGGTCCCATCGACGGCCACAACATGGCCCAGCTGGTGAACGCACTGGAGACGGTGAAAGACCTTCCCGGTCCGCAGCTGATCCACGTGATGACGACCAAGGGCAAGGGCTACGAGCCTGCCGAAAAGGCACAGATCGAGTACCACGCCGTGGGTCCGTTCGATCCCGTCGCCGGCCTGGTCAAGAAGGGCGCGCCGGCGAAGCCGACGTATACCGACATCTTCAGCGACTGGCTCTGCGACATGGCCGCGGCTGACGAGCGCCTGCTCGGCATCACACCGGCGATGCGCGAAGGCTCGGGCCTGGTGCGCTTCTCGCGCGAATACCCGCAGCGCTACTTCGACGTGGCGATCGCCGAGCAGCACGCGGTGACGCTCGCCGCCGGCATGGCCGTCGAAGGCGCCAAGCCGGTGGTGGCGATCTATTCCACCTTCCTGCAGCGTGCGTATGACCAGGCCATCCACGACGTGGCCCTGCAGGATCTGGACGTCACCTTCGCGATCGATCGCGCGGGCGTCGTCGGCCCGGATGGCGCGACACACTCCGGCAGCTTCGATCTCTCGTTCATGCGCTGCCTGCCGAACATGGTGATCATGGCGCCGGCCGACGAGAACGAATGCCGCACCATGCTCAGCACGGGTTTCCATTACAACGGCCCCGCCGCGGTGCGTTATCCGCGCGGCACCGGCCCGGGCGCGAAGCTCGCTACCACGCTGGATACCTATCCAATCGGCAAGGCCGAAGTACGTCGTCGCGGCCATCACGGCCTGGCCATCCTGTCCTTCGGCACCATGCTCGCGCCTGCCGCGGTCATCGCCGCCGAAGTCGACGCCACGCTGGTGAACATGCGCTTCGTGAAGCCGCTGGATGAGGAGCTGATTCTCGAACTGGCGCGCGCGCACAAGGCGTTCGTCACCATCGAAGACAATGCGATCGCGGGTGGCGCGGGAACGGCCGTGGCGGAGTGCCTCGCCGCGAACGGCGTCACCCTGCCGATCCAGCACCTGGGTCTTCCGGACGTCTATCTGGATCACGGCAGTCGCGAGGAAGTGCTGACGATGGCCGGACTCGATCTGCCGCAGATTCGTAACGCGATTCGCGCGCGCTTTCCGCAGTTCGTGGATACGCCGGTGGCTAGCGCCGGGTAATTCCGGCGCCTATTTAACGACGTTCAAAGCCCTCAAAACCAGAGCCAACCGGCGAGCAGGGCGAGCGCATCGAAAGCGCAAAGCAGGATCGAGCAGCGGGTTGCCCAGCAAATCCATAGGGTCACCCGATCTGTGCCATTCATGCGCTCTTGAAAGAGGGTGTTCCACCCGATCTGGACGCGACCTCGATCGAACAGATCTCCAGAATCGCGCGGACGCGTGTCGATCCGCGCCAGCAGTACCTCGATCAAGGACATCGACTGGAGCACGAGCACGGGAAAGGCATACCGCAGCCAGAAACCTACATCTCGTCCCCGTGGATCAAGTTGGCAGAGTTCACATTCACCGGGCCGGGTTGCTTCCGTCGCATCGATGTATAACGCACCGTAGAAGCCGATCACGATGATGACCCCCAGTATTCGGAGCAATAGCCTGAAGTTCCTGGCGGACCGATCGAGCGGAACCCCATCAGAGAACATGAGGCGAGCTGCCCCCCGTAGATAGCTCACTCCAAGATCACCCGAGTCGCATTCCCCTCCAATTCGTTTGCCCACCGCGCGCGTAAAGAGAACGGTCAGCACAGCGTATAGTGCCGCCGCGGCGGTTAGGGCAAACGAATACAGAGTCAACACGACGACACGCTCACCGGATCGGATCCCATCGTCCGGACTCGATACGCACTACGGGAATGTCGCGGGTCAGCGCGATCACTTCGAAGCCATCGGTCAGCACGATGGATTCGCGGCCTCCACCCAAATCCTTCCAGTGGCCGGTGCGGAATGCCCCGGTCAGGTTGATTGGAGGAACATCGGAATCCGACACAACTGCATGGACGACGATGTCATCACCCTGCCTGGTTCCCTTGAGGGTGAAGGCCGGAAGGCCGTCAACGTCATCGATCAGTAGCGCTTCAAAACGCCCACCGACCATGGCGACGGTTGCCGTCCCTTGACGACTGGTCCATGAATCGACGCCAGAACTCAGGCTTTTCCAATGCCACGCCAGAGAGGCCACCACCGGCAACACACTGTATCGATGGAAGCGAAAAGGCAGCGATAGGTGGGTGCCTGGCGGAGCATCGAAGCGGTAGGACGCCAGGGCTTCTATCGCAGCCCGACCTGCCGCGGGCCATGGCGAGTATTCCACATCGAATCGAGTGCTGTCGCAGATTTGTCCCGTCCTCGTACTCGCCGAAGCCCCGGTCGCCGGCAGCGCGATGGCGAGCAAACCAAACGCTGCTCGAAACATAGCCGATACGACACCTGCTTGGTTCAGTAGGACGCATCGCTCCAGAGCTCCATGGCGAGATGCTCTTGCTCCAACTCGACCGATACAGGAAGAGAGAACTCGGTGTAAAGAATGCCGGCTCGCGAATAGCGCCATGAAGCAGCTACGGGCCATTACGGCAACCGGCCTCGACCTGGCGCAGACCCGCAACGCGATCCGCACGCGATTTCCGCCGTCGGGGCGACGCCCCTGGCTCGTGCGGGTTGAGCAACATTCGAGTGACGTCACCGGCAAATGCGACTCCCGATAGACAGTATCAACTTCTTTTCCGACATCTCCACCGACTGAGGCAGGGAGAATTCCGTATAAGGAATACTGCCTCTTACAGTTTCACCGGGCCCAAGGCGGAAATCGCACGAGGATGGGCAAAAACCCAGATTTCTCTCCTTTATGGGATATTTCCGCCCATTAACCTCAACCCACACATCGCTGCCATGGGCATCCAGAAACCCTCCACTTGTCGGCCATGAACCGTCATCGATGCACCAGGCCTGACTAGTCGCATTCTGAAGTTCGATATCGAATTTCTTTGAAGCGACATTGTCCTTGATCGCTACAAGTCGGTCGACATCCAGAGTGCCGCGCGGCATCGATCCAGCGCAGGACGCTAGAAACGTCAGAAGACCTGAAATCGTGAGAAGGCGCAACAAGGACTGGGTCACTGGGATAGATCAGTCAAATGGTCGGAATTCACGATCGTACGATTCGGCTCACGCTCACGCAAAAACCGGAAGTATTCGCCGCCGTTGGCAAACTTATAAGCCTTCTGTTTGTCTATACGCTGATCTATCAGACCTACCGTGTGTAAAGACAGATCTGTTTCGGATTCTGTCCGAGCACCATCCAGCCCTGGACGTTCTGCTGCGTGGCCGCGATAGTCGTGATCCGCGGCACTTCCATGTCCCAGTCGCCGAATGCGTTGTCCTTCAGGCGGTCGCGATCGCCCCGCGCCTCGAGCTGGAACGTCCGGTTGATCTGGATCACCGGCCCTGTGTCACTGGGCGAGATAATGCCATCGCCGGTGGCGCGGGCGCTGGCGTGGCCGAGTGCCTCGCCGCGAACGGCGTCACGCTACCGATCCAGCACCTGGGCCTTCCGGACGTCTATCTGGATCACGGCAGCCGCGAGGAAGTGCTGACGATGGCCGGCCTCGATCTGCCGCAGATCCGCAACGCGATCCGCACGCGATTCCCGCAGTTCGTGGATACGCCGGTGGCTAGCGCGGGCTGAAGCCCGCGCCCCGATCAATCCGGCGAATCGACTTCAGAGACGAGTTCATACAACCGTGCCCCATCATGATGCCGGGTGACAATCTCCCGGATCGTCTCGGCCGATTCGAGCGCACTGTTTGCCTCTGATACATCCACAATCATGTCGATATCTGGAATCAGATCCGTATCGCGCATGTGGAAACCCTCGACGCCCAATGCACGTACATTTTTTTTCGCCAGGACATCCAACGCCTGCAATAGAGATTCATAATCAAGCAGCAGGGAGCCCGACCGTTCAATCCCTTCGATACCCACTTTAGATAGTAGTTGCTTCAGTCCCATGGCGCGATCCAGTTGGGGTGTTGTCGTAAACACGGACGAGATCGCTGATGTTCCGATGTTGCTTGTGATCATAGGTCGGGCATGACATGCACAGGACGACGAATAGCGCCATGAAGCAACTACGGGCCATCATGCGAACCAGCCTCGACCTGTCGCAGATCCGCAACGCGATCCGCACACGCTTCCTGCCGTTCGCGGCGACGCCGGTGGCCAGTGCACACTGAGGCACTACGCTACTTCTTGGGCGAGTCTTCAACGGCTAGCTCACGGGTCAATGCGATGACTTCAAAGCCGTCGGTAAGCACGATGGTCTCCCTCCCTCCACCAGCCTCCGGCCAATGATTGATCCTGCGTTTACCCTTGAGGTAGATGGCAGGAACATCCGAGTCGGAAATGGTCGCCTTCACCTCGATAGCGTCCCCGGATTTCGTTCCTTTGAGCGAGTATGCCGGAAGGCCATCGCTGCCATCGAGCAGCAATGCCTCGAAGTGCCCCCCTACTGTGGACACCGTTGCCGTGCCATCG
>Ga0209216_1000121_pt1 | contig 15791 bp, 13 predicted proteins | sample TexAe_OM2H0_O2_FD_187940 | JGI IMG/M metagenome (GOLD analysis project Ga0209216, IMG submission 187940) | Forest soil microbial communities from Davy Crockett National Forest, Groveton, Texas, USA - Texas A ecozone_OM2H0_O2 (SPAdes) (version 2) | ecosystem: Environmental > Terrestrial > Soil >... | reverse complement strand
CTCGTTCCCGCCTCAGTCGACACCACCGATCGCCGCGGCACGGCGTCGCGCAACGCTTTCACTTGAGGCGAATCTTCCCGCGTCGTATGTGGACGCGCTTGACGCGGCAGCGTGTCGTGTCGATACGCAGGCTAACACCGAGTTCCGCAAACGGTTGCTGATGTTCTATCTCAACCGGTACGCGCGTGGCGATGAAGAGATTCCGGAACTGGTTCGGTTTGCGGAAGGTTCAGGCAGGGTGCCCGCGCTGGGCCCGCATCGACGTCTCTCGTTCAAGTTGTCGGAACAGGCTCAGACGCGCCTGGACGATGTCCTTCAGAGAACTGGCCTGAGTAAGACCCAACTGATAAAGGCGCTTATAGACAAGATCGCGGACGACATCGTCCGGCCGGCAAGACCGCGCCGGCTGCCCGAGTTGATCGCGCTTTGCGAAGTCATGAGCGCCTGAGGCTTGGTACATCGGGAGTGTGGCGCCGCAGCCAGCTGACTGCGGCGCCACGATCGATTACTGACCAGCCGTCCCCGTATTCCAGATCGGGCCGTTGTCGTCGTAGATCACCGTGTTGCCGTCGCCCTGGACGAAGAGGCGTGCCGAGGTATGGCCACCGGAGCCGGACTGCCAGATTTTCGTGCCCAGCGAGCTATAGACGACCAGGTTTCCGTCGGCTTCCAGGCGCAACTCTCCCGCACCGCTGTTGTACGTCCACGGCGAGGGAAGCCAGATGGACGTGTCGCCCTTGTAGAGCACGAAGTTGCTGTCGAGTTGCAGGTCGAGGTGATAACCGCCGTCGCACGAGACCACGCTCTGTCCCGGCGTGATGCCTTCGCCCGGACCGATCGTGCCGCAACCGGTGGGTGCCGCGATCGCCGGCATGCTGGGAGGCGTGAAGAAGGCGAGGTTCACCGAATTCGCGATGGCCTGGTGGCCAGCGTCGTTCGGGTGCAGGTGGTCGCCCGAATCGTAGGCGGGCAGGTAGCGCGTCGGATGCGCCGGATCGTGGGTCGCAATGTCCTGGTCGATCACGCCATCGCAGCCGCTATCGGCGCTGCGAACGAACGCATTGATCTGTCCACGTACGACTTCACCCTGCGTGGACCATCCGGCCGAGCCCTCGAATGGCGTCAGCGTGGAGCAGAGGAACTTGATGCCGCGATCGTGGGCGCGTGCGATGAGGTCTTTCTCGGCATGGATGAGGCTGTCGGCGCTCGGCACCGGCTGGCTGCCCAGGTCATTGATCGGATCGTCCGAGAATACGGCCCAGCGCACGCCGGACTGGTTCAGCACGTCGTGTTCGAAGCGATTCGTGGCGCTCTGTCCGGCGCCGTCCTGCAGCAGGCGGTTGCCGGAAATGCCCTGGTCGAGGACACCCACGTTCTTTCCCGCGCCGACGATCCGTGCCGCCAGGTCGTTCGGCCAGCGCTTGTTCGCGTTGAACGTGGAGCCGTCGCCATTGGTGATCGACGCGCCCAGCGTCACCACGGCGCCCTGCGGGTTATCGCCTTGCACATCCACGTTGGAAAGGAAGGCGTAGTTCTGGTCCGCGGCGGCGTTGATGTTGGCCTGGCCGGCAACATCGCCGTTGGCCTGGTAGCGCGTTTGCGCGCTGAAGTCGTGACCCGTGATCTGGTTGGTCGGCTGCGGCAGGTAGAAACTGACCGTGAGATCGGAGACGGCCGGGACCGGCATGTCCACCCCGTCGCTGGTCACTTCCTGACCCGGAGCGAGCGTGATCGTGGGTTGTCCGCTGAAAAACACCTGTCGATCCGTCTCGGGCTTCGACGAAGAGCCGCCGGCGCTTTGTGCGATATGCACATCGGCGAAGGTCACCGGCTGATCACCATTGGCATTGGAAAGCCGGATGCGCGCGGAGGTGCCGCCGATGCTGGTGTGCACGATATGGCGGAGCGTGAGGCCGCCGAAATTGGCCTGGCCGATGGGCTTGGCCGACACCGCCCAGGTGCCGACCCAGGGGGCGAGGGTCGACGACGCATGCGCCGTGCCTCCGGCGCACAGGGCCGCGGCGAGGAGGAGGGCGAACGGGGAACGACGGAGCGAGACACCTGACATATGCATGGGGCGGGCCTGGTCGATGGGGTCCGCAGTGTTTCCGGGTCGCATGCTCCTGGCCTTGCACGATTCTCGCGCGTATGGCGGTTCTGCGGATGGAATCACGTTCTTGCGACCATTCCGTGCTCTCCATCCCCTCCCACGTACGAGGCTTGACCCGGGTGGTGCGCATGGCGGCTAATAGCCGACGCGCGATTGCCGTGCGCCTCGATCCCTCAAAAAGCTGTATTCATGAGCGCCATCATCGATACCGACACGAACGACCAACGCGCGCTGACTCGCGGCGACGCCAAGACCCTCGTCCTTTCCGCGCTGGGCGGCGCACTCGAGTTCTACGACTTCGTGATCTTCGCGTATTTCGCGAAGACACTCGGTCACCTGTTCTTCCCGCCGGGCACGTCCGACTGGGTCGCGCAATTACAGGCTTTCAGCATCTTTGCCGTGGGCTACCTCGCGCGTCCGCTCGGCGGCATGGTGATGGCACACTTCGGCGATCGCGTCGGGCGCAAGCGCATGTTCACGCTCAGCGTGTTCCTGATGGCCGTGCCGACGTTGTTGATCGGTGTGCTTCCCACCTACGCCACCATCGGCGTGCTCGCTCCCGTGTTATTGACGCTGCTTCGCGTCGTGCAGGGCATCGCCATCGGTGGCGAAGTGCCCGGGGCCTGGGTGTTCGTCGCCGAGCACGTGCCTCGCCATCGCGTGGGGCTCGCGTGCGCGAGCCTCAGTTCCGGCCTGACGGTCGGCATCCTCATCGGCTCGCTGGTGGCCGCGTATATCAATGCGCACATGTCCGAGGACGCGATGCTCGACCACGGCTGGCGCATCGCGTTCCTGCTCGGCGGCGTGTTCGGGTTCTTCGCGGTGTACCTGCGTCGCTGGCTCAGCGAAACGCCAGTGTTCGCACGCATGCGTGAGCGCAAGGAACTGACCACGGAGTTGCCCGCGTGGGTCGTGCTGCGCGATCACCTTCCCGGCGTGATCCTGTCGATGATCGTGACGTGGGTGCTCACCGCCGCCATCGTCGTCGTGATCCTGATGACACCGACGCTGATGCAGACCGCCTTCCATATCGAGCCGGCCCGCGCATTCACGGGTGGCAGCCTTGGCGCGCTGGCGTTGTGCATCGGTTGTGTGCTGGGCGGCTTGCTCGTCGACTGGAAGGGCAAGGCACTGGCGATGCTCGTGGCATCCGTCGGCCTTGCCGCCAGCACGTACGCGCTGTATCTCGACCTGCAGTCCGGTGGCGCCAACCTTTTCGCACTCTATTCCCTGGCCGGGTTGTTCGCGGGCGTGGCGGGTATCGTCCCGTCGGTGCTCGTCGCGGCTTTTCCGCCCGCCATTCGCTTCTCGGGCATCTCGCTGTCGTACAACGTGGCCTATGCGATCTGTGGTGCCGCCACGCCCGTGCTCGTCGGTTATCTGGCGAAAAGCGCCGGTGGCCTGGGGCCAGCACATTACGTGGCGCTGGTGTCCCTGATCGGCGTCGCCAGCGCGCTCTACATGATGCGGACGCGCCGCGCTTTCGGATCCCGCTGAGCAGCGCCTCGCGGCGCCCGCATTTCACGCATTTTTCATCCCCGTGACGAGGGCGGCGACGGTGCCGCTCTCCACAGTTGCGTCGGGTCCTGACCTTCGGCATCCTTTTCCCATCGTGGCACGCCGCCGCGAACACCGGGTCGTTCCCCGCGACCCACTGTCGTCCCCCCAATCGTCGCTCCAGACCCATGACTGACGTCATCACCCTAGGCTGGCGCGAACGGCTCGCACTACCGTCGCTCGGCGTTCCCGTCCTCAAGGCCAAGCTCGATACGGGCGCGCGCTCGTCGTCGCTGCACGTCGAATGGCTGGAGGTGGAGGAGCGCCCGGACGGCACGTGGCTACGCTTCCAGGTCCGCACGACCCGCAAGGGTGGCGTGGCCGAGCCATGCGAGGCTAGGGCGATCGGCCAGCGCTCGGTCACCGATTCCGGTGGTCATACGACCACGCGCTGGTTCATCCATGCGGACGTGGAACTCGCCGGGCAGCGCTTCCCGGCCGAGATCAACCTGACCGACCGGCGGCACATGCTGTTTCCCCTTCTGCTTGGCCGGACCGCGCTCGACGGGCGCTTCCTGGTCGACCCCTCGCTTTCCTACTCGCAGACGCCGCGCCGCGCCGTCCGGGAATCCAAATGAAGATCGCCATCCTGTCGCGCAACGCGCGGCTGTATTCCACCCAGCGGCTGGTGGAGGCCGCGCGCAAGCGCAAGCACACGGTGCGGGTCATCGACCCCCTGCGTTGCTACATGAGCATCGCGCCGCAATCCTTCGCCATCCATTTCAAGGGCAAGCCGCTGGGCCCGGTCGACTGCGTCATTCCCCGGATCGGCGCCTCGAGCACGTTCTATGGCACCGCCGTGCTGCGTCAGCTGGAGCTGATGGGCGTGTTCACCCCGAATCCGTCCGATGCGGTGCTGCGCGCCCGCGACAAGCTGCGCTGCCTGCAGTTGCTGGCGGCACGGGGCGTGGACATGCCGCTGACCGCGTTCGGCGACAACCCCGACGACACCGCGGATCTCATGGCGATGCTCGGCGACCCCCCGCACGTGATCAAGCTCAACGAAGGTACCCAGGGCACTGGCGTCGTGCTGGCGGAGAAGCGCTCCGCCTCACAGAGCGTCATCGAGGCGTTTCGCGGCCTTTACGCCAACTTCCTCGTCCAGGAATTCATCCGCGAGGCCAACGGCCAGGACCTCCGCTGCTTCGTGGTGGGCGACCAGGTGGTGGCTTCCATGCAGCGCTCGTCGGCGCCGGGCGAATTCCGCGCCAACCTGCATCGCGGCGGCACCGCCGCCCAGGTCACCCTGTCGGACGACGAGCGCCGCGTAGCCATCGAGGCCGCCACGGCCCTTGGTCTGGAGGTGGCCGGCGTCGACCTGCTGCGCTCGTCGCGCGGGCCGCTGCTGCTGGAAGTGAACGCCTCGCCGGGCCTGGAAGGCATCGAGGGGAGCACCGGCGTGGATGTCGCCGATGCCATCGTGGCGCACTGCGAAGCCCGTCTGGCGGCCCGTCCGGTGGTGCCGAAGGCCCGCCGAACCAAGGCCCCCAAGGGGTTAACAGCGATTTAAAGGACGGTCCCCTATAAAGGACCCACTGTGATTCCGCGACGCGGGGTGACGGTATCGGGGCAGTAGTTCTTTCGGCCCGGGCGGGCTTTCCCGTCCGGGCCTCTCTTTTAGTGCTGTCCGCTTCACGGTTTCCCCGTTAAGCTTGCCGTCGCAATACTTGTAAGACTCAAAGCGACCGCACAACGGAGTGCCGCATGCGCGTTCTGGTCATCGAAGACAATACCGACATCGCGACCAACATCGGGGACTACCTCGAAGACCGTGGCCACGTGGTCGATTTCGCCGGCGACGGCGTCACCGGCCTGCACCTGGCCGTGGTGCACGACTTCGACGTCATCGTGCTCGACCTGACCCTCCCGGGGATGGACGGACTCGATGTCGCCAAGAAGCTGCGTCACGAGGCGCACAAGCAGACCCCGGTGCTCATGCTCACGGCGCGCGACTCGCTCGAGCACAAGCTCACCGGATTCGAGTCCGGCGCCGACGACTACATGACCAAGCCATTCGCCCTGCAAGAACTTGCGGCGCGGCTGGAAGTCCTGGCGCGTCGTGGCAAGGGGCCGCAAAGCCGTGTCCTTAAGGTGGGCGGGCTCACCTACAACCTGGACACCCTCACGGTCACCCGCGAAGGCAAGTCCATCCAGCTGAACCCCATCGGCCTCAAGCTGCTGCAGGCGCTGATGGAAGCCAGTCCCTCGGTGGTCACCCGCCAGGATCTGGAACAGCGCGTCTGGGGCGAGGAACTGCCCGATTCGGACTCGCTGCGCGTGCATATCCACGGTCTCCGCGCGGCGATCGACAAACCCTTCGAAAAACCGCTGATCCACACGCGTCACGGTATCGGATATCGCATGGTCGATCCGGATGCGGTCCAGACGTAAGCTTCGTTTCCGCCTGATCGTCTCGTTCACGCTGTTCGGGTTCGGCCTGAGTGCGCTATTCGCGTACGCGGCACTCAACATCCGCGAACGCGTCGAAGAGCAGTTGATCAACTCGTCCTTGCAGGACGAGGTCGATGCGCTGAACGTGAAGGTGCGTGCCAATCCGCAGGAGCGGCCGCAGTTCGACATCGTCAAGGCGGCGACCTTCAGCGATCGCACCGTCTACAAGGCGCCGTTGAACTGGCAGTCGCTCGATACCGGCGTCCACGATCTCTACGAGACGAGCAAGGACGGCAAGCCCCGCCACTACAAGGTGGCGGTGCGGCGTGAAGGCGGCATCATCAACTTCCTGCAGTTCGACGTCTCGCGCGACGAACTGGGCAAGCGACAGCTGTTCACCAGCGTCGTCGCCGCCGTCTTCCTGTTCGGCCTGTTTTCTCTGGTGCTCGGCGTCTGGTTGTCGTCGCGCGTGTTGCGCCCGGTGACCGACCTGGCACGGCGTCTTCGCGATTTCCGCCGCGTGGGCAAGGCCGAGGCGCTGGCACCGCACTTCGCGGATGACGAAGTGGGTGAGCTGGCTGTGGCCCTCGACGAATACGCGATGCGTCTCACCTCGGTGGTGGAGCGCGACCGTGAGTTCAATTCGGATGTCAGCCACGAGCTGCGTACGCCGCTCGCGGTCATCGCCAGCACTACCGAATTGCTGCAAGGCTCGCCCGACCTTACCGACAAGCTGCGTGAACGGCTGAAGCGCATCGAGCGTGCGTCCCGCCAGGCGACGGAGCTGATCGAGGCATTGCTGCTGCTTTCGCGTGCGGAACGCCGCGGCCCCACGCGCGGCGAAACCACCGATGTGGCAAAGGTGGCCTCCGATGTCATCGAAAGCCAGCGCCCGCAGATGGGTGGAAAGCCCATTGAGATCGAATTGATCTCCGATGGTTCGGTGACGGTCAATGCGCCGGCGTCGGTCCTTTCCGTCGCGCTCACCAACCTGATCGGCAACGCCATCAAGTACACGATGGAGGGCACGGTCACCGTCCGCGTGCTCGACGGTCACATCGACGTGATCGACACCGGCCCCGGCATCAAGCCGGAAGACGCCGAAAAGCTGTTCCAGCGCGGCATCCGTGGCGAAAGTGCCACCGGCGGAGGTGCCGGTCTCGGCCTCGCCATCGTCCGTCGCCTGTGCGACCTCTACGGTTGGGACGTCTCGTTGCGCCCCCGGCCTGAAATGGCCGGCGCGATCTCCACGATCGACTTTCGTTAGTTCCTGCGATCGCGCCTGCGGCGGCTGTTTCAGTGATGCTGTCCGCACTTTGTAGTCTCAATTGTCATCAAGACTTCATTTAGACGTCCGACCATGCAGCGCTTCCACGGCGTGTCTTGGGCTGCCTCAGGGGAGGAGAGCCGCGTCACGCCAGCGCGAGTAAGGACGCAAGCACTTGTTGAAGCAGACTGTTCTGGCCGTTGCCCTTGGCATGGCCTTCGCCTCCGTCGCCTATGCCACGGACACCGACACCACCACCGCTTCCACGACGAACGCCGACGCCTCGGCGGCCAAGCGCGACAAGGCGCAGGACCTCGATACCGTCTCCGTCATCGGCACGGGTGAAACGCGACAGGTACAGCGCCTGCGCACCTCGGACCAGAAGGTGCTTCCGCCGGGCACGAGCCTGCAGAAGGTGCTGAACGTACTGCCAGGCGTGAACGCGCAGTCGGTCGATGCGCTGGGCACCAACGAACAGTCGATGACCCTGAGCCTGCGTGGCTTCAGCGGCACGCGTCTCGGTTACACGCTGGACGGCATGCCGCTCGGTGACAGCGCCTACAACAACTACAACGGCCTCTCGATCAACCGTGCGCTGATCTCCGAGAACTTCGCCGGTGCCGAGCTCTCCGAAGGTATCGGCAACCTGGGCACGCCTTCCACGAGCAACCTCGGTGGCACCGTCGCCTATAGCTCGAGCGATCCGCTGAAGACGATGGGCGGACGTGTCGTGCAGAGCTTCGGCAGCGACCAGAATCGCCACACCTTCGCACGCTTCGACACCGGCGAGTACCACGGTTTCTCGATGTACCTGTCCGGAGCGCGCACCACCTCGGACCTGTTCAACAACCAGAGCGCCTACAACGGTTCGACCACGAAACAGTTCAACGGCAAGGCCGTGTGGGACTTCGACTGGGGCCGGTTGACGGGCTTCGCCGATACCTCGCGCACGTCGCAGGCCGATTATTTCTACCTGTCGAAGAGTGAGCTGGCCCGTGGCCTCGGCTGGGACTGGGGTGGTTACGCGCCGAACTGGCAGCGCGCGGTCGGCAAGGCTTACTGCAACGCCGGTACGCTCAACGCGAAGCTCTGCGACAAGAGCGGCGCCGACCAGGACGCGGATGGTGCATTCACCGCCGGACAGATCCTGCGTAACGACGATCTCTACTATCTCGCCGGTGACTTCTTCCCGAGCGATTCGGTGACGATCCACGCGCAGGTGTATCACCACGAGGACGCAGGTGAGGGTCACAACTGGAACAGCGGCACGTACTCGTATCCGGGCACGCCGCAGCAGTTGCCGATCATCTTCCGCAACACGCTCTACACGATCAATCGCACCGGTGCGATCCTTTCCGCCGCGTGGGACTTCGCCAATCAGCACATCGAAGGCGGCGTCTGGTACGAGCACAACGTGTCCAGCGCTTCGCGCTACAGCAGCTACGTGACCGGCCCGCGCGATCTCAGCGGACCGATCGACACCACGCCGGATCTCGGTGTGTTCGACCAGCGTACGGTGTGGAATACCCGCCAGGCCTTCCTGCAGGACACGATGCGCTTCCTCAACGACGCGCTGACGATCGACGTCGGCGTGAAGAGCCCGCACGTGACCTCGCAGGCCACGGCGCTGCCGGGCGATGCCGTGCAGCCGATCAGCCCCAAGTCGAACAACCAGTTCGCCAGCGGCAAGCTGAGTGCCAGCAAGGCGTTGTTGCCGGAGTTCGGCGTGCGCTACAAGGTCGCGGACGGCCAGGAAGTGTTCGCCAGCTTCGCCAAGAACATCGCCATGTTCCAGGGCGGCTTCAAGCTGGGCCCGCAGGCCGTCGCGCAATCGGTGTGGGACACGCAGGGCGACCTGAAGCCGGAGAAGTCGCGCAGCCTCGAAGCGGGCTACCGTATCGAGACCGGCTCCGTGGCTGCATCGGCCGCCGTGTACAACGTGCGCTTCGATAACCGCCTGCTGCAGTACAACCCCTGCGACTCGCGCCAGCCGGTGGGCCCGACCTGCGGCAATCGCTTCTACAACGTGGGCGGTGTCGACAGCCACGGCGTCGAGCTGACCTTCGTGTGGACGCCGACTGACCACATCCGCTGGTACAACTCGGCCTCCTACAACCGCTCCACGTACGCCAGCGATTACCTGCAGGCCGGCGTGATCCAGCACACCAAGGGCAAGATCCAGACGGACACGCCGACCAAGTTGTTCGCCACGCAGATCGACTGGAACGAGGGTCCGTGGTTCGCTTCGCTGCGCGGCAAGTACACCGGCAAGCGTTTCTACACGTACACGAACGACCAGGGCTTCGGCGGCTTCACCACGTGGGACCTGTCCGGCGGTTACGACTTCGGCCCGGTCTCGGTCGCGAAGGATGTCCGCCTCTCGCTCAACGTGACCAACCTGGGTGACAAGCGCTACGCGAGCAACTTCGATTCGAGCGCGTTCGTGCCCAGCGATCCCAGCGGCACCGCCTACGTATTCCATGCGTCGGCGCCGCGCCAGTACTTTGCCACCCTCGACGTGCGCTTCTGATGAGCCGCGCCTTCGCCGGTCTCGCCGTCACGTTCCTCCTCGGGAGCGCCGCGGCGCAGACCGGCGAAGTGCGCGTGCCGGACATCGCCTCGACGCCGTTGCCGCGCTCCATTGACGTAGGCGGCACGACGTACGTCGACCACGGACTCGTCGCTGCCGGCTCCTTGCCGGCGGGGACGGTCGACTTCCTTGGTGACACGCTGGGGTCGTTCTCCTCGTTGATGGTTCAGCCAGGTAGCTGGAAGCGCGAGGGCGATACGTATACGGGCGTCCTCTGGACGTTGCCCGATCGTGGCAGGAACGATCCCGAGCACGATGTGTTCTTCGATTACCGGGGGCGGCTGCATCGGTTTCGCATCAGCGTGGTGGTGTCGCGAGCACCCATCGCCGCTGAAGCGGCTCCCACAAGGGCCAACTCCGCGGCCCCCGCTCCCATGGATACCGCTGCCACAGGGAATGTTGCTGCAGGGCCCGCTGTCGCAGGGACTATTGCTGCAGGGGTCGCTGCCACAGGGACTACTGCTGCAAGGGGTGCCGTCGCAAGGGGTGCTGTCGCAGGGGGGAATGGGCGCGCTGTTGTGGGAGCCGCTTCAGCGGCGATGCTCACCCTCACCCCCGACGGCGGCCGCGAGCTTCGCGACTTCGACGGCAAGCCCTTCACCGGCGCCGAGCCCCGCGATGGCCTGCGAACGGAGCGCGGCATCGTGCTGCCATCGCCCGCGAAGGGGGTCGGGGCGGGCAAGATATCGCTCGACGCGGAATCGCTGCAATTCACGAAGGATGGCGGTTTCTACATCGGTGACGAGTACGCAGCGAACGTCTACCGTTTCGACGCGAAGGGCAGGCTTACGGGTGTCATCGTGCCGCCGCGAGCCGTGCAGCCGCTGAACGCAGACGGCAAGCCTGACTTCACGTCGTTACGCGCCCCGGCAACGGGGCGACGCAACAATCAGGGCGTCGAGGGCATGGCCCTGTCACCGGACGGCAAGCGCTTGTTCGTGGCGCTACAGAGCGCACTGGTACAGGACAGCATGCCGGGCGACGCGGCGGGCCGCACGCTGACCCGCGTGCTCGTCTACGACGTGAGCCGCACCGCCGTGCCGCGACAACCCATCGGGCACTACGTGGTCCGCCTGCCCGCCTATGACGACAAGGGCGACGGTGGGAAGCCAAACAAGACCGCCGCGCAGAGCGAGATCCGTGTCATCGACGATCATCGCTTCCTCATGCTGGCGCGCGACGGTAGCGGCTACGGCGCCAAAGTAGGCAAGCCCATCGTGTTCAAGAGCGTGTTGCTTGTGGATATCGCGGGCGCGACCAATCTCGCCGGTACCGCCTACGAAACGTCCACCACACCGGTGCTGGGTCAGGACGGTGACCTGCGCACCGATATCCGCCTGGCGACGTGGAAGCCGCTCGTGAACCTGCTCGATCCCGCGGATCTTTCACGCTTCGGTCTTTCGATCGAGCGCGACCGGCCAGGTACGGCAATGCTTTCGGAAAAATGGGAGGCGATGGATATCGTCCCCGCGCTCGATCCCGCGCACCCCGACGATGTGTTCCTGCTCGTCGGCAATGACAACGACTTCATCGCGAAGCACTGCGTCATGGATGGCCAGCGCTGCGACTCGGACATCGATAACGACAACCGCATTCTCGTGTACCGGCTGACCTTGCCGGGCATGCGTTCCACCGCCGCCTCCAACCACCACTGAAGGGTTATGCGCATGATGAAACGTACGGTTCTTTCGCTGTTGTCGGCCACGTTGCTGGTTGGCGCCACCGCCAGCCACGCCAACACGCCGGCCTATGTCGACAGCAAGGAATACAAGGTGCTGCTCGATGCCTCGCGCTTCGCCAGCAATCCGACGAGCGCCGCGGCGACGCTCCTGCACGATGTCTCGGCCCGCCTGTCGGCGCTCAACTTCGACAAGACGATCACGGGTGGATTCAGCGCCGGCGATCGCGACACGCTGGCTTACTACGACACACCGCACAGCTGCTCGCTCATGAACCGCGGCTACTCGGTGCGCACACGCGCGGGTGACAGCGACGACATCCAGTTCAAGTTCCGCCATCCGGATGAAGAGCTGTCCTACTGGACGGATGTCTCCGGTTCGGGAAAGAACAAGGAGACCAAGCTCGAGACCGACGTCACCCCCGGCAGCCTCGTCCTCGCGCATTCGACGAAGCAGGACGCCAGCACCACGCCGACGACCGTCTCGGCGTTGATCAAGCAGTTCCCGGGCGCATCGGCGCTGTCGGATATCTCCAGCGCCTCGCTCTCGCCCGTGGCCGGTGTCACCGTGACCCAGCAGGAATACGACGGTCCTGAATCCGACATCGGCGAGTCCGTAGCCGAGTTCACGCTGACGCTGTGGTACATCAACGGCGCATCCGCCCCGGCCCTGGCCGAACTGTCGTTCCGCGTCGATGCGGATGAGGACAAGTACTTCACCACGCCGGTGCTCACGCGCTCGCAGACGCTGAACACGGCGATCGGCTCGATCGGCAACGGCTGGAACATCGCCAACGACGGCGGCAAGACCAGCTGGCTCTACGCTTACCATTCGTCGTCTTACCCGAACGGCTTCTGCAACTAAGCAACCGGCCGCTCCCGCCTTTCGGCAGGAGCGGCCTTCGCATGCTCATCCCTGCGGCGACGCTTCCTCACCGTGACCGCCAGTGCAGGCGATCCCGGTCGGCGTCGGCGTGCCGGGGCACGCGTCGACGACGGACGCCGACGTCACCGGCTTACATGATCGTACCGTTCGCTGCCGGCGGCATGCGAAGCGATGGTGCCTCGGTCTGCAGTAGATCGCACTTGCGGATGCCAGACTGCCCGACGTCGGCCGAGACGAGGTGCAGGGCGCTGCGCGCGACCATGACACCCATCTTGACCTCCTGCCATACGTAGTAAGACTTTCCGGCCTCGACATCGATCGGCAGGGCCACGTCCTTTTCGCTGAGCGAAGCAATGGTGTGATGTCCCGGGGAAAGCGCAAGTTGCAGGAAGCTCTTCGGGCCCGTCTGTCCGGCTACGAGGTCGTCGACTTTCACCGGCATCTTGATAGCGCCACCCAGCAGCTCGTCGCGGTAGACATAAACGACGGCCTTATCGGGCAATGGAGCGAACGTCTTGGCCTGGATGCTGGCGTTTCGATCGGCCTTCTGGACGCTTGCACAGCCGCTGAGCAAGGACACGGCCGCGATCGCCGCTGCGGCGGCGAGATGATTCCACTTCATGTTTTTCCCCTGTCGATGAGCCAGTCCGAGTTGGCGTCTCCCTGGCGGCAGGATCGTAGCGCGACGATCCTGCGGCTTACAGGGGGGGTGTTGTCTTACAGCGACTCGAGCCAGCCCCAGCGGTCGTCCGTCTTGCCGTTGAACAGGCCGAAGTACAGGTCCTGCAGGTGGCGCGTGATCGGGCCTCCCTTGCCGCTACCAACCTTCTTGCCGTCCACCGAGCGGATCGGGGTGACTTCCGCCGCCGTGCCGCACATCAGCACTTCGTCGGCGAGGTACAGGTACTCGCGCGGCATATCGCGCTCGATCACTTCGATGCCGGCATCGCGGGCGAGCGTCATCAGGGTGTGGCGGGTAATGCCCGAAAGGATCGAGGCGCTGGCGGGCGTCGTGTGCAGGGCGCCGTCGAAGACGAGGAACAGGTTCTCGCCCGCGCCTTCGCTGAGCAGGCCCGTCGAGGCCAGGGCGATGCCTTCGCCGAAGCCGAGACGGCGTGCTTCACGCGCGATCAGCTGGCCGGAAAGATAGTTGCCGCCGGCCTTGGCACCCGCCGGGATCGTGTTCGGTGCGAAACGCTGCCAGCTCGACACGCAGGCGTCGATGCCGTTCTGCAACGCCTCGGGTCCGAGGTAGGGACCCATCGGCCACGTGGCCACGGCCACGTCGGTGGGGCACTCGGCGGAGAGACCGAAGCCACCCAGACCGCGGAAGGCCACGGGACGCAGGTAGGCCGCCTTGAGGTCGTTCTTCTTCACGACGTCACGGCAGGCCTCGGCCAGCTCGTCCATCGTGTAGGGGATCTCGATGTCGTAGATCTTCGCCGAGAGGAACAGGCGCTTCAGGTGGTCGGTGAGACGGAAGATCGCCGCGCCCTGCGGCGTTTCATAGCTGCGGATGCCTTCGAACACCGACGAGCCGTAGTGCAGCGCATGCGCCATCACGTGGACGGTGGCTTCGCGCCACGGCTTGATCTGACCGTTCTGCCAGATCCATTCGGGGTAGTTCTGCGACATGAGTGCGCTCCGGAGGGGACCGCCCATGATAACGGGTACGGGGGGCTGTCACATGGCGCGATGCGTCAGTGCGGGGGCGGATGGAGCGCCTCCGTTAGCCCGGTGGGCGGAGCCAGAGGCAGCCGGAATCGCGTACCACGCCAAAGTGCGCTCGGCGGGTCGAGCCGTCGCCGCCCGGACCCGAGGTCACCGCGTCGATGCCGGCACCCTCGCTCCCCTCCAGTGAGACCAGGGGTTGCCTGACGAGGGTCTCCATGGCGCGCAGATTGTCCACGGCGCCGCCGGTGCCGTAGCCGTTCCAGAGGATCAGCCCACCGATGCGGTTGGCGCTGCGGGACGCGAAGGCCTGCGCCACGCCGTCGCGGAGTTCCGCGAGGTCCTTCGCGCAAAGCAATCCGGCGGAGGGTCCGCTGGGCGCGTCCGCCAGCGCGCTGCTCGCCGAGGCGGGCATCACGGAGGTGGCACCCACGCTGGTGCAGGGCTGGTCGCTGAAGACCGGTCGCCCGTCGGTGCCGACGCAACGATAGATCGCGGTCTGCGCGGCGGCGGGCAGGGCGAGGAAAAGCAGGACGAACAGGGCGATGGCGCGGATCACGGAGCGGAACACGGTGGCGAGCGGTGCGCCATCATCTCCGTCCGCGCTTCAGCGAAGGGTGACGGCGCGCACGTTTACCGCGCGGCGAGACGCTCCAGCACCGAGATCGTGGCCCTGGCACGGTTGATCGTATAGAAGTGCAGGCCCGGGGCACCGCCGTCCAGCAGCCGCTGGCACAGCTCCGCCACCACATCGGCACCGAGCTGGCGGACGGACGCCGCATCGTCCCCATGAGCCTGCATGCGCTTCACGATCCAGCGCGGGATCTCCGCGCCGCATTGCTCGGAGAACCGGCTCAGCTGGCTGAAGTTCGCGATCGGCATGATGCCGGGCACGATCGGAATGCCCACGCCTAGCTTCGCGACATCGTCGACGAAGCGGAAATAGGCATCGGGATTGAAGAAGTACTGCGTGATGGCACCGTCGGCGCCCGCGTCCACTTTCGCCTTGAAGTGACGCAGATCGGCGAGGGCGTTTTCCGCCTGGGGATGGGTTTCCGGGTAGGCAGCCACTTCGATGTGGAAGTGGTCCCCGCTGTGCTCGCGGATGAAGGCCACCAGTTCCGCCGCGTAGCGGAAGTCGCCAGGGGTCGCCATGCCCGAGGGCAGGTCGCCACGCAGGGCGACGATGCGACGACATCCCGTGGCCTTGTACGCGTCGAGCAGCGCGGCGATTTCGGCGCGCGTCCCGCCCATGCACGACAGGTGGGGCGCCACCGACAGACCGTGTTCGGTACGCAGGCGCTTCACGGTTTCATCGGTGTAGCTGAGTGTGGAGCCGCCCGCGCCGAACGTCACCGAGACGTAGTCCGGCGCGTGGCCCTTGAGACGGGCGACCGCGGCGTCAAGCTGCTCGCGCTGTTCGTCGGTCTTGGGCGGGAAGAATTCGAAGCTGATAGCGGGCATGGGCGATCTCGCGTGGATGTCCGCAGTATAAATATCTTTCCATCCAGATGGAAAGATGGCTATGTGGGTTCTCGGGTTCTTGTTTGCTGGGGCGGGCTCGCCTTCGGCCTCGCGTTTCGCTCGCCGTGCGTTCGGCGACGCGGTAAGAGCCGGCGGGGGTCACCCTCGGGGCCACGC
>Ga0209216_1000120_pt1 | contig 15897 bp, 21 predicted proteins | sample TexAe_OM2H0_O2_FD_187940 | JGI IMG/M metagenome (GOLD analysis project Ga0209216, IMG submission 187940) | Forest soil microbial communities from Davy Crockett National Forest, Groveton, Texas, USA - Texas A ecozone_OM2H0_O2 (SPAdes) (version 2) | ecosystem: Environmental > Terrestrial > Soil >... | reverse complement strand
CTTTTTCGGCGGGATTCGCCGCAGCTCAGCTGTTCGGACCGCGATCCATGCCGACAGGCTGCCAGCGGCGCAATGTGGTATTCTGCAGCACGGAAGGGTTGACGCAGCTCACCGGCCACATTCCGGACAATACCAGCGATAGCTCGTAGCCGACCCGCCGCTTGCGCGCCTCGTCGAACCGCGCCGAGGCCGAGGCGACATGCGCGGTCAGCGTGACATTCTCCATGCCCAGCATCGGATTGTTGTGCGACGGCGGCTCCTTCTCCAGCACGTCGAGCGCGGCATGCGCGATCCAGCCTTCCTGCAGGGCTTTTATCAGCGCTTCCTCGTCCACCGTCGGACCGCGCCCGGTATTGATGAAGGTAGCGGTCGGCTTCATCTGCCTGAAATGCTTTTCGCCGAGCATGTGGTGCACCTCGGGGCGCGCCGGCGCATGCATCGAGACGAAATCGGACTGCGACAGCACTTCGGACAAGGTCGCCGGCAGCACGCCGTGGTCGGAGATCAGCGTCTCCTGGATGAAGGGATCATACGCCATCATCCGCAGCCCGAAGGGTGCGGCGCGTTTGGCCACCGCGCGCGCCACGCGGCCGAACGAGATGAAGCCCAGCGTTTGTCCCATCAGCCGCGGAATTTTCAACAGCTGCGGCCGGCCCTCGCTCCAGCGGCCTTCCCGCACCATGCGGTCCTGCACCACCAGCCGGCGAAAGCCCGCCAGCAGCAGCATCATGGCGTGATCGGCGACTTCCTCGATAAAGGTGTCGGGGATGTTGGTGACCGGAATGCCGCGCGCGGTGGCCGCCTTGACGTCGACGCTGTCGACGCCGACGCTGCCGAGCGTGATCACCTTGCAGTTTTCAAGGCTGTCGATGATCGCTTTCGTAATCCGCATGCCCTTGCCGTAGATGGCGTCGGCGTGTCTGGCGGCGGCGATGAACTCCGCCTCATTGGCCGGCGCCTCGACGATCTCCGCGCCGATTCCCTCCAGCGCCTCCATCTCATAGCCATAGCCGCCCCCGGCCACGGAAAAACTCGCGCCCTTCGGCGTCAGAATCGTGAATTTCGGCATGTCGTCTCCCGCTCGTCGGTCCGCTTGCCTCTCCGAGGCGCGGCCTGTTTGTTGTCGGGGCATCAAAGCATGGCGAGCGTCCGTTAGGCTAGGGCCGGGATGCATGGCGGAGCGCTGAAATCAAGCGGAGAGCGGTGCCAGCCAGACTGTGCGGCAGCGAGTGCTTGCAAAATATACCGCCGTCATCCTGAGGTGCTCGCCGCCTCTTGCGGCGAGCCTCGAAGGATGGGCCGCAAGCCACGCGTACGGCTGTCCTTCGAAGCTCGCTTCGCTCGCACCTCAGGATGACGATGGAGCTGTAGCGGCGGTTTCGCGCCTCAAGCCGCCGTCTCGAATTCAAAGCCGTCCTCGCCGAGATGCTTCTGCAACTGCTCGACCCGCCGCCGGACGACAGTGGCGCTTTCGAACGGGCCGGGAATGTAGACAGGCTTGCCGTCGCGGCCGAACGGAAAGTGCGCCTCGCTTTCATCCGCGCTGACGTCGCCGAATATGCGCTCCACCGCGACGAAATCGCGGTGCGGCACGAACCCGATCGATTGCGACCAGGCGGCAAGGTCGCTCAGCAGCTTGCGGGCGTCGCTTGGCTGCTGAGAGACCGGCGGCGAGCCGGCTTTCTCAAGGTACATCGCGAGCTCCTCGCTTTCGAGCGATTTGAACATCGCATCCTTGATGCCCAGACAGAATACGTCGAGTAGAAAGATACCGACCGCGAGATGATGGCGCGTAACGCCGCGCGCCAGAATAATGGTTCCAATGCCGAGTTCGAACAGGTCTGCGCTGAGCAAGCAGTGCTGGATCGGCGCCTCGGCCGCCCTCAGCACGCGAGCGGGCAGGCCAGCGTCGAGCGCCTCGGTCCGGCGCTTCTCGGCCACCACCTGTTTCCGCCGCTGCGCTTTGCGGGCGCGCTTCACCGCGATATTCGTCGCCATGGCTGGCCTCCTCAAATGATTCGGTTCCGCCATGATACACCCCGCGATTCCGCTTGGTGTAGGCACCCCGTGCCGAATATTCTGGGGACAAGGCCCCAGTGCCGCAACAGGATTCTCGGCCGATGCCTGTGCGCTTCGACGAATGGTGCGAGCTCAATGGGATCGAAATCATCGACTGATGCCGCTCGGATCGCAGGACGCGCGCCGGCGCTCACCAGTTCATGACTACCGCGACAAATTTGAGCAATTCCGGATCGTCAAAAGCTTTGGCGCTCATCACAGCACCCGCCGCCACCATGTCAGCATGGCTCAGGCTGGTCCGTATTCCGATCGTCGGAATGCCTGCGGAGGACGCGGACCGCACACCGGAACGAGAATCCTCGAAAGCAACCGATGCCGTAGGCGCCGCGCCGACCGCGCGCAAGCCTTCCAGATAGGGCATCGGATGCGGCTTTCCGTGCGGCAGCTCGTCGCCGATGACGAGGACCTTGAACCGGTCGGCGATGCCGAGGCCGGAAAGCAGCATCTCCGCATTCAGGCGCGGTGCGTTGGTGACGGCTACCATTGGAACATTTGCGCGATCCGCCTGCGCAAGCAGCGCCATCAAGCCCGGCAGCGGCTGAATTCGCCCGGCAACCAGCTTGCGGAAGGCCTGCTCCTTTTCTCCCATGATGATGGTTTGCCGCTCTGGCGTCTGGCCCGCCAGAAACCGCTCGCTGATCGAGGCATTTGAAAAGCCCTGAAGCTCCCTGGTGAAGCGCGCGTGATCGAACGCATGGCCGTGCGGCCCAAGAACCTCGTTGAACGCTTGCAGATGCAGCGCATCGGTATCGGTCAGCGTGCCGTCAATGTCGAACAGCAACGCCTTCCCTGAAGTTGGCATCCAAGGCCCCCGAGCAATGCATTCATCGCGCCCGACTAAGCGTGGCGCCATCGAGTGATAGTTGTAGACAGCGATGCGCTCTCGCAGACTAAACGCGAAGATTCGGCTTGGCGCAGTGGCGTCGCGTCGAATATTCTGGGGACAATGCGTTGATCAAGACAACCCAGGCCCGCTGCCATGAGCCTTTCCGCCGACGCCTTATACAAGATGTCCGAGGTCGAACTGCTCGCGGCCTATGCCGACGCCCGCCGGGAGTTTGTGGAAAAGAAGTTCGCGCGCGATACGCAGCGGGCGCGGCTCGCCTGGATCAGGGCGAAAATGTTCACGAGCAGCAGCGGCGGCGTCACCGAGCGCAACATGGCGATCGACGTCTCCGAAGAGATCGCCCGCAAGGGGCAGGAAGTGCGGGAGATGACGCGCGACCTCGACCTGGTCAAGGTCGAAGTCGATATCATCGCGAGCGTCATCCGATTCCGCGGCGCGCCGGCGCCGGCGGCCGTGCATGCCGAAGACGCGAGTGAAGGCGATTCCGGGCACGATGGCGATCGGGCTGCGTCCGATTAGCGGCGGTTGCCGGTGTGCGATTTCGCTGATTCTTCTTGTTCCTCACTTCGAATTCGATGAGTGGCCGTATCACCGGACATCAGCTTGATGAAATTGCGCTTCGCATGGTGCTTTGCGAGCAGATCGCTCTCGAACGCTGCCTGACCGTCCGCCTCGCCGCCCTGTTCGGCGATGATCCGCATCCGTTTGATCAGCCGCTGCGCTTCCGTGTAGTTCAGATTGCCGCCCGCTTGCACCAGTCGGGTCACCCGGCGCTGATGTACATCCAGGGCCTGGCGCGGATGGCTTTTTTCACTCGCCTGTGCGAGTTCCTCCAGACAATACACGGTGCATTTAGCCACGGCTGCGAGAGCCCACGCCTCGTCGAGCCGGCGCTCGCTGGAAAGAATGGATATGACAAGATCGTCGTCGTTCTGGAAGCGAGGCCGGCCCGCATCGGGTTTTCGCGTCTTGATCAGTTCGATCGCGCGGTCAGTCACCTTAACGCGGCTGCCGCCCTTGAGATTGTGGACCAGTTTCTTATGAAGATCGATGGATGGAGTCCGCGCGAAAGCCCGCCACAACAGCGCCGATCGCTCGTCCGCCCGGCCGTGGCGCATGAACAGATCGGCGGCGTATAGCACCAGGCGGTCGTCGTGGTTGTCTTCGAAGATGAACAGGCCGTCTTCGACCCATTTGATTGCTTCGGCCGTGCGGCCGTGCTCCTCGCAGAGCTTTGCGAGATCGAGATATCTGCCGGGGTGCGACAGGTCCCTTTTGCGGATATCTATCCGGGCCTGCAGGTCGCCGCGGGCGGCGGCGAACCTGTCAAGCATCGCCGCCAATTGCGTATGTGTCGACCATGCACCGTCGTCGTCATTATCGACGCCGGTGCGAGGTGGCCGAAGTTTCGCCCATGCCTCCGCGGCGAGGCGCTCCATTTCCTTGCTTCCGGCGTCGCCCAGGAGATCGGCGTAGGTTTCAATCGTGTCTTCCAGGCCGAAATCATCCGCCATCTCGCGCGCGAACAGATCCTTCGCGAGTTGCACCGGATCGGGACGGGCAAGGCGGCAAGCGGCGAGATGAAGCTGCATCGCGCGGCTGACAAGCATTCCCATTTGACCGTCGGAATCGTCGATCACCTCGTACGCATCGTTCAGCTGCTCGCGCAGCAGATCGGCAAGTTCCATGATCAGCGCGCCGTGACCTTTGGCCAGAAGCCCCTCGATGGAATCGATCAGGTCCTCGATCCTGGCGGCCCAGGCGGGGACCTCGTCGTAACCGACAAATTCACCTACCCGTGTCGCCGCCTTGATCTCCCGTTTCAGTTTCTTTGCCAGCGACGGAGCGTCGCTGTCCGCAAGCGACATCAGTGCGGTCTTGAGGCTGAGTGCGTGCAAGGCTTTCGGATCCGAGCTAGCTATGTCGATGACAAGCTTGACCAGCGCCTCATGATCGAGCGATCGCAGCACGTTCTCGATCGTGTCCGGACTGTCCCCTGGTCCATCGTCAGGGACATGGTCATTCGCGGCAAGGCCGGTCGCGACCATGTGCTTGCAAAATCCATGGTCGACATACGCGGGACAGCTGCAAGATCCGGAGAGTTCCCCTTTGTTGCAAGCCAGATCGACGAAGTAAGGTTGGGTGCCGGTCACCTGGGCGGTGACGCGCGAAGTTGAGAAGGTCAAAATATCGACCGATCCGTCCGCGTGGTAGTCTTCGCCGCGCTCGAATACCTTGGCACCAGCCGCGTTTCGAAGCTTGGCCACGTCGAACACCGGCTTTGTCTTTGTTTGTCGCGCCACGATGAGGCCTCAAACATGGAACGGCTTAAAGCCGTCGCTGATCCGTGATTCGTACTCGCGCCATGATACATACGAAGATTCCTCTTGGTGGAGCGGCGGCGTGTCGAATATTCTGGGGATAAGGCCCTCGCGCACATAGGTCTCCCAGCCCATCTGCGCGAACCAGGGCGCGGTCATGTCCGCGCACACGCCCCCATCATCCGTCCGTCGGATCGCCGCGCCGCTGCGCTTCGAGCTCACGTTGTACGTCCGACAATGCTTGCGGCTCGACCAGCAGACCCTGCCGTTCGTAGCGCCGACGGCTTCGACTGAAGCGGACGACGATGGCGAACCTCGTGCTTTTCGCCTTGACCCGCCGCGAAAGCAGGGCATCGCCTGCCGGCAGGAACTCAAGGTCATCAAGACCCATGCATCGCAGGCAAACGGGACCGGGATTTTCCATCATCAGAAAATCACCGCTGCCGCCGCAGCGGTAGCACGCCCAATCGCTCTTCAGTGGCTCGACCACAACCAGCTCAGGCGCGCGGCTCGCCTCCTCGATCAGGCGTTCGCGTTTCTTCTCCGAAAGTTTTGGCGAAACCCAATGGGTGCGGTATCGTGCTTCGATCGCAGGATCTCCGCTTCGGCTGAAGCGCAGCGCCTGGCGTTGCGGCGTACGCGCTACATAGTCTGCCTGGTTCGGGGATAAGCCTCGTTCGGTCGCCTAGGACTGGAACAGCGTCAAGGCTTCCAATATCCGCGGCAGGCTGGTCTGCACGGCGCCCTCGATGCAGTCGATCTGACCCCGCCGCCAACGCTCCACCGCCCCGAGGTCGAGCCACCCGATCCCGGTCAACACATCGACGGGGCTCACATACCCCTGCGCAGCAAGCGCCGCCTCGGCGGCCCTGACGACGCGATCGGCGAGTGCCTTCCCTTTCGCCATCAAATCACAAAAAACCCATGCGTCGCGTCGCGCCGCAGCTGTTCGACCAGGCCGTATTCCCAGTCGAGATAGGCCTGCATCGCTTTGGTGTCGACGTCGGTGCCCTCGTAGGGACGGCGGTACCGGTGGGACGGATCGGGCTTTGGCAACACTTCCGGCGGCCCTACGTCCAGCGCGCGGTCATAGCCGCCATCGAGCACATAAGTCTCCCAGCCCATCTGCGCGAGCCAGGATGCGGTCATGTCCGCGCGCACGCCCCTGTCATCCGTCAGCAGGATGCGTGCGCCGCGCACCGGTGCGGCCATGTCGATCTCCTGGACCAGCTGGCCTCCCGGATAATGGCGAAAGCCGGGGATGTGACCGGCCGCATAATCTTCGCTCGCGCGAACGTCGAAGCGGTACAGCGTGCGGCGCCTGTCGGCCTGCAGCGCCATCGCGTCTTCGATGCCGAGGTGGCGGACGCCGGCGCGATAGGCAACGTCGCGGGCATTGGCCTCCGCTCCCTCGAACAGGCCGATTCCGCTGCGCCGATCCGCGCCATGCTCGAGCTGCTGCTCTGCCAGGGTCCAGCCGATCGTGCCGTTGCGCAGCGCCATCACCTTGTTGGCGACGCCGGCATTGATCAGCGACTGGGTGCCGATGATCGACCGCGTGCGGCCGGCGCAATTGACGATGATGGTCGTCTCCGGATCCGGCGCAATGCCGCCCGCGCGCAGCACCAGCTCCGCGCCCGGCACGCTGACGGAGCCGGGGATGTTCATGGTTGCGTATTCGTCCGGCCTGCGCACATCGAGGATCGCGAGTTTGGCCTCGCTCGCGATCAGCGCCGCGACCTCTTCCGCGGGCAGCGAGGGCGTGTGCCGCCGCGACTCGACTAACTCGCCAAACGCCTTGGCGTAGGAATTCACGTCCTGAAACAGCTCAAAGCCCGCACCCTTCCAGGCCTGCAGTCCGCCGCCGAGCTGACGAACATCGGTGTAACCCAATGCCATCAGGCGATCCGCCGCCTGCGCAACAAGGCCTTCGCCGTTGTCGTAGACGACAATCGTCACATCCTTGCGCGGCAGTCTCATCGCGGCTTCGAGCTCGATCCTGTTTGCCGCCATATTGGCGGCAAACAGCGGATGGCCGGTGGCAAAGGCGGCTTCGTGCCGCACATCGAGCAACGCGATTTCCTCGCGCAGCAGCAGCGCGCGGCGGATGTGGGAGGGGGTGACGGGGAGTGGGGTCATCGGTAACGTGGACTGCGCCGTCGCCGGCGCGGCGATTGGCGCACCGGACAGGATAAAACTGCGAATGTCATTGGATCGCGCTATGATTTCTGGAGCCTGATCCTGCGGCGAACTGGGAGATGCTCGCTATTCTGAACGGTAAAGGCCCTCCGGCCATGGCAGCGAGCTACGAAGAGTAAACGTGATCGAATGCTTGGGTGCCGGGGCTACTTCGGGCAAGTCAGGGGCTCCCTCGTCTGCGTCGGCATCTTCCGGCGGCATTGCGACCTTTTCGCCGCGGGCGAGTTGAAGCCACCGATTCGAAGAATTGCCGATTTGGTCTGACTGTAGAGCGAAGAGGAACAATTCAGCGAAGGGCTCAAACGCGAACCATCTCCACGGCCTGTGCCGCGATCGAGCCTTATAAAGCGAATTGATACTTGGGCCACGCCCGGCTCGTGTAAGCTCGTCCACGACCGGGAGGCTACTGACGCGTGTTGCCGGCTGGCCAATGCGCCATGCGCGCTCGCGTTCATCGTCTTCAGGCGCGGGCGGGTTCAAAACCCGACGCCCCCGATACCCCAGTCCTCGAAACTCTATCAGTTCGTCCAAGTACGGGTGCCAGCCCATATCGATCGCTTCCATGGACCGAATTATCTTCGCTTCGTCATCCGAGAAAGCGCGAGAAGCAGGCGCATACCAAAGATAGAAGATCGAGTTGTCGGCCGAGAACCGACGCTGAATTTTCTTCAATAACTCACGTTGATCAGAATGGAAGCTTTTAAAGAACGAGTCCAGCGTGAAGCGATCAGCGGGACCGGGGAACAGCTTCTTCGCCTGCAGCAACACCGCTTTCTCAGAGCGACCGAAGTATGGATGCTCGACGACGAAGACAACACCAAGATCGGCCCCGGAGAAATGATGTTCTACGTGTTTCGTGTGCTCGTGGGTCTGAAAGGACACATCAAGGGTAAGACCACCGTCGGCTCGGGCCAAATCTTCCTTGGCTTTTGTCAGCGGGTATTCGAGTAGATGCAGTCCCGTGGTGCCCTCGTCGAGCAGTTCGCAAAGAAGGAAGGTGAGATTCTCCTCGACGGGCCGAGAGCCCCCGTCGAATCGCCGAGCCAGTGCCTGCGAAACGCCATCCAGATAGCGCCAAATGATGGCCCTTTCCTCATCAGGAAATCGAAAGCTCAACTTCGGCATTGCTCTCTATTCCTCCTGGTCTGTTGTCTCGAAGGCCATCTCCCGACTGGCGACGGCATCATGAGCATCGACGCCCTTGCCTGCACGACGAACTGGCGCACCCGACACGATTCGAACGTGTGACCTTTGCCTTCGGAGCAAGATAACGTACCCGTCCGAAAAATGCGATAGGGCACGCTAGGCTACGATATCCATCTGAACGAGCTGGATTTTCTCAAGAATAGAAGCGACGTTCCTATCCGAAACTCCGCACCGATTTTCTCCCGCTTGCTTACGTGTTGCTTACGCGGGGGATTGGGCCGCGGAACGAAGGAAGGTCATCATGAAGATCACGAAGAGGATTGTAGAAGCGGCGGAAGTCCGAGAGAAAGATTATCTGATCTGGGATGACGACCTGCCCGGCTTCGGACTTCGGGTTTTTAGTTCGGGCAAGCGCAGTTACGTTATCCAGTATCGTACGAGAGGTCGCTCGCGCCGCTACACTATTGGCCTTCACGGAATCTGGGTGCCGGAAACTGCACGCCAAGAGGCGAAAGCCCAACTCGGTCGGGTGGCTCGGGGAGATGATCCTGCCGAAGCGCGCCATCTCGATCACGAGGCAATCACGGTGAAGGAGTTGTGCACCCGCTACCTCGCCGATTTGCAGGCCGGCCTAATCCTAGGGAAGGGTGGGCGACCCAAGAAGCTGACGACAATCGTCACCGACACTGGCCGTATCGAGCGTCATATCATTCCCCTCCTAGGAGCCCGACGGGTTCAGGATCTAACTAAAACCGACATAAACAAGGTTCTGAAGGACATCATGGCTGGAAAGACGCGTGTTTCCGTCAAGACCGCTGGCCCGTTTCCTGAAGAGAGCTTTAGGCGATGAGGAGGAGGCCGAAGAGGAGCGGCGCATGGCAGCCTAGGTGATGTGCCAGGCATGTGGCGTAGCCCTGGCAACAGTGAAGGCGGTCTGGTACGACTTCATACGCTTGATGGTAGTGCCCATGGCGCAGGCGCGAATGCGGGTCGTATCAGCAGTGCGCTTACCGCGAAGGACGGCGGTGGCCATGGGAGCGCGTTCGTACCTTCGCGCAACTTAACGGGCGTGCAAAGCGACGCTCGCATAATGGACGATATGGAACGTAGGCAATCGGTGCTCTCATCATTAGCCCTCTGTGGCCGACCATCCAGTTCGGGCCAAACCTCGAGGCGGAACCGGGGCAGTAGCGTTTCCCAAGGTGAAGTTTTCGATTGAGCCCGGTCACCGTCAAATCGCGGTACGCAATGGCGAGCTGTAGGGCGGTGTTGCTCATTGGTCGCATCTGAAGGAAATTCGTGCGTGTCCCTATTGAATCGTCTGATCCGCCATGGACGGCGGCCCAAGCGGGGCATTAGCCTCTCCGCATTGTAGAGTTGCGTCGTTAGAGGCGTGCGGTGAGTTTGCAATTTTCGATTTTAAAGGTTTTGGCGGGCCAGCCTGATGGTCGGGCGACCGTGGCCGACCTCAATCGAACTATTACCCTCCTGAGCGTTCCGGAGTGGACAGCTCGTATGAAGAGCTTGTCAGCGCTCGCGCCCGATCTCGATATCTTTGGCTCTCGGTATGTCGTGCGCGATGACGGCGGCTGGCAACTCACGGAAGCCGGCCAGGACTTCCTTGCCGCAATTGAGAAACCCGCCTCGGCGACGGCTGATCAGGAACTCGCGGCAATAGAGGTTATTATGGCGCCGGTTGCCGCCCGCCGGTCGTCGCCGCGCCTTCGGCTAGTAGCCGACAACCTGCTTGCAGACATTCGCGCTCCGGCGAAAGATGGCACTGCCAGAGCCCGGGTCGCTTAAATTCGCCAACGACAATAAGGGGCCCGGCTGCTGTTTTTCCGGCGAGGCTATCCCGCGGCCGCGTTTCCAAGCCAAGTTTCTGACTGTTCTGCAATCCACCTGTTGGCCCTGGCCTCGCTGGAAAAACCTTCGACGGTGTCAACTTGTCCGTTGGGCCAGGCCGCTTCGACCACCCATCCGATAGCCGGCGGCGTTTTTCTGCGGGCGGTGAACGTCGGGTGGGGCTCGGTCATGATCGCTCTTCAGGGCGTCGCGGGGATGTCGTCGCCATTAACGTCATGACAACTCAGAAGTTGCTTGGTGCGTTGCCCACTCAAACGACGATCGCGGCGTCAAAACGCGGCCAAGTTCACAGACTCGCGCGCCCATCGCTATCCGGTACCTTGCACCATGACGACGATTTAATTCTCGCCGGCGCAACTTAACGGCGGTGATGCGCATTTTCAGTCCAACCAAACTTGAGGACTCTCTCATGCGATATCTTGCTTCCTTGGTTCTTGCAGCCGTCTCGGCGCTGACCATTGTCGGACCGAACCCGGCGTCGGCCGGGCAGGTCGTTCAGGATCGGTACTGCTTGCAAGGCCGGCAATACGGCTATCCCGGCAACTGCCAGTTCTTGAGCTACCCGCAATGTATGGCGACCGCCAGCGGCACGACTTCTTATTGCGGCATCAATCCCCGCTACGCGAATGCGCGGCAGCGCTATTGATCGGGGTTACGTTCGCCCTCTCGAATTTATAACCCGCCGACTGCGACACGCTGGCGGCCCGACCATTGGAGTTAGGCGTTTGGGCTCTTGTTGTCGTGATCCCGCAGGATGCGCACGAAGTCGGCCATGCTGCTTTCGTCGCGTTGTTCTGCGGCACGCCCCGTCGAGTTTGAAGCTGGTTCGCTGGAGTTTCGGGCGAGCCGAATGACTCGCCGGAGAACGTTAGTAAGCTGCATTGTGATGCCCAGAAACAAGACAATAAGCCAACCATATGCGCGAACGCTCGATTAGTTCCGCCGAAATCAAAAAATAGTTTTTCCTGCTGACGCTCGAATTGGGGGTACGATCTCTTGCGGGGCAGATTAGGATTCCCATGAAAGATTTGAAAGCCGAGCTTGAAAAGATCCTCACCAATGCCGAAGACTGCGAGCTTATCGCGCGCCTCGCGACAGATAAGAGCAAGCGGGAAACCTTCGGCCGGATTGCCAGGCAGCTGCGCGAAATGGCCTCCGATCTCAAGGTCGATATCGCCGCCCGGTCTGAGGCAAGCGCCGTAAGCTCATAGCGGACTGGGGGCTAGGGTTCAATTTTCGGGTTATCGACCGGTCGGGCAATCAACCGGGTAGGATAGGACCCAAGCCGAATTCCAAGCCGCCAGCGTCTCGCCGCAGACCGAGCATTCGAAACTTGCGCGGTGCGCAGTGCCGGATTTTCCCGGAGACGCCGGCCCTCGCCCAGCCGAATTTCTTGCCCATCGGCGGCTTTGTTCCATTTAGTCATCAGCTCAGCCTCCATGTTTTCAGGGTTCCCGGAGACCGTCGGTTAACTTTTCCTCCTAACCGCCGCGCAAGATTTTTGCCGGATTATCCCGAGTAGGAGGAAATAGTCGTGCGGCACCCTAAAGACCTCGGCGCGCGAAAGCATGAGCGTATTGAATACCGGCGAGCGGGCTACATCATTCCGGCGCCGGACGCGCCATGGATCGAGTGTTTCGTTGTAGACGTATCCGAGAGCGGATTGTGCCTCGATGTGGGTGCGCTGGCGGTGCCTAGATTCTTCGGGGTCTCCTTTACGTCCTGCGGCTCGGTCACGCGGGTGTGCCATTTGGCATGGCGGAGGGGCGAACTTCTTGGGGCGCGCTACGTGTCAGCAAAAGAGCTGCGGCAGAAAGGCGCGGCAGAGACGATAGTTTAGGCAATCGATAGGGCGAAACTAAAGGGCCAACGTACCGTTTAGGCGTCATGGCCAAGTTTTTTCTGATGTTAATAGCGATCGCGCTCGCTATCCTGATCGTAGCGCTCGTTTTCCTCGCGTTCCATCTTTAAGACTGCAACGCTTGAGCCAACGCGAACCCTGCCTGGCAATGCTCAAGAACATGTGGAACTAACCTCCCGCAGCCGAATAGTTATTGGAGCCGCAACGATGCGGCCGTGGGCGGGGTGGGAACGTGCAGAGCTTGCCGTTGATTCTGGTCGTTGAAGACGACCAGCTAATTCAAAATCTCGTCCAGGAAGCGCTGACCGACGCTGGGTTTGAGCCCGCACTTGTCACTACGGCGGAGGAAGCGATTGCTCTTCTTGAGACCAAGCAGAATGCGTATCGTGCGCTTGTGACCGACATCAACCTGCCGGGCAAGCTCAGCGGCTGGGACGTGGCGCGGGCGGCGCGAGAGATCGACCCTACTTTTCCCATCGTCTATATGACGGGCGCTGCAGCCGAGGAATGGGCCGCGCATGGCGTTCCCAACAGCATCCTGCTCACCAAGCCATTCGCGCCTGCGCAGCTTGTGACCGCGGTCTCCCAGTTGCTGAACGCAGGCAGCCCGCCGACCGCCTAGATCAGGTAGGAGAGCAGGACAGACGAGTGCGGCTGGTGGAACAAAATAAACAAACAGCACCTCAGTGTCTTTGACTTTGGCGACCCAAGTTTGCCGCGTCGCAAACCCGCTGGAATTGTATGCAGAATGGCGTAACATCACCGGCAAAAGGACGAAGCATGGACGTATTGACCAGAAACAACGTGCACGTGAGCGGACGAGGCAAGCGGGGCATGGTGTTTGCCCATGGTTTCGGCTGCGACCAGAACATGTGGCGCTTCGTGGCGCCTGAGTTTGAGGACGATTTCAAGGTCGTGCTGTTCGACCACGTCGGCGCCGGCGGTTCCGACCTCGCGGCCTATGATCGCACCAAATATTCGACGCTACACGGCTATGCCGGGGACGTGGTGGAGATTTGCCGCGAGTTGGGGTTGAAAGATGCTGTCTTTGTAGGGCATTCGGTCAGTGCAATGATCGGTGTCCTCGCGTCATTGAAGGCTCCCGACCTGTTTGGTCGCCTGGTGCTGGTAGGTCCGTCAGCCAGGTATATCGACGATGGCGAATACGTCGGGGGCTTCAGCGAAAAACAGATCGCAGAACTTCTCGAATTCCTGGAGGACAACCACATGGGTTGGTCCGCCGCGATGGCCCCTTCCATTATGGGTAATCCGGACCGTCCCCAACTTGGTGAGGAACTCACCAACAGCTTCTGCCGGACGGATCCGGAGATCGCCAAGGCATTCGCGCGCGTTACATTTACGTCCGACAACCGAAGTGACCTTCCAAAAGTTAGGGTCCCCACCCTTATCCTTCAGTGCAGCGAGGACATCATTGCCTCCGAAGAGGTTGGAAAGTTCGTGCGCAGCAAAATTCCCGACAGCGAAATCGTCTTCCTCAACGCCACCGGGCACTGTCCGAACCTCAGTGCGCCCGCTGAGGTCGTCTCGGCTATTCGGGCGTATGTCTAAGGCGCCCGTCCACGATTACCAGGATCTGTTCGAGAATGCCCTGGGTGGCTACCTCACGATCGGTGCCGACGGGCGCATAACGAAGGTCAATGCCACGCTTGCGGCCTGGACGGGCTTTCCGCCCGATAAATTCGTCGGCCGTCGGCTTCATCAGTTCCTCAACATGGCGGGCCGTATCTATTACGAAACCCACATCGCACCGCTATTGCGCATGCAAGGCTTCTTCCACGAGTTCGCGCTGGATTTCGAGACGGCTGACGGCGGGCGCTTGCCGGTAATCGCCAATGCGGCCGAGCGCCGTGATGGCGATGGCGGCGTCCTGTTCACCGCGCTGGTAGTGATCAAAGCGGCCGACCGGCGACGCTATGAGCGCCAACTGGTGGATTCGAGATCGGAGCTTCAGAAAGGACTTGCCAGCGAGCGCGAGACCGCGGAATTGCGCGAGCAGTTCATAGCCGTGCTGGGCCATGACCTTCGCAATCCGCTGGCGGCGATCAGCGCCGGCGCTCATATCCTTCAGCGGTCGGGTGCGCTGCAGGGCGAGAGGGAACGTCGCATCCTTGACATGATCCATACCACCGTCGGCCGAATGTCGGATCTGATCGACAATGTGCTGGATTTCGCGCGGGGACGGCTGGGCGGAGGCATCGCGTTGAACCGCGATGCCGACCACCCGCTGGAACCGGTCCTCGAGCAGGTCGTCGACGAATTGCGGACGGCCTCGCCGTAGCGCGTGATTGAAACGGATTTCCGAATAACCGATCCCGTGAGCTGCGACCGCACGCGGATCGGACAGTTGGCGTCGAACTTGATCGGCAACGCGCTCACGCATGGCGCGCCGGACCAGCCGGTGCGTGTGCGAGCGACAACCCAGGGCGGCCAGTTCGAGTTCCTGGTCGCAAATGCCGGTGACCCCATTCCTGCCGCGGCGATGGAAAGGTTGTTCGAGCCGTTTTTCCGGGGTGACGTGCGCAGCAGCCGTCAGGGCCTTGGCCTCGGCCTTCATATCGCTTCACAGATTGCACAGGCGCATGGCGGCCGTATCGACGTGGCGTCTGGACCGGAAGAGACGCGGTTCGTTTTCACGATGCCCTCGTATCGACGTGAGGACCGAAGGGTTACACAAATCGATAGATCAAGCCGGCCGTGAGGCCTGCAATCGCAAGCGCCAGCACCATCAGAAATTTGACCTGCTCCCGATCGAATTCGTCCTCCGGCATCGTCCATCCTTCAGGCCACGAAATACCGCGCGGCCCCGAACAACACCATCGCTGCGAGGGCCAAAAGCACCGACCCTAATAGAGCGGTGCGTCCCAGACGCCTGCGCCTCAAACTATCGCTCATCGCTGCTGCCCTTTGCGGACCGTTCCCTTTAGGGCGCTCAATTTCGGACGACGGGTGTTTGTTCCCGAAGACCGAGCAGCCGCGCGCCACTTTGGTACCCGAGGTCCTGCATTGCCGGAACCATTGGTGCGCCTGCTCATTAACGAGGCATGCGCAAAAGCCCCGGAGCAAACGCCATGATCAAGATGGGACCCATGGAAGGCTCCGATATGATGCGTCCGGACACCCCTGCCACGCAGAATGTCCACAACCTGAGCGAAATCCGCGGTTACCGATGAATTTGGAAAGCCCGTCGCCTGCAGCGCCGTCTGATCGTGGCTCGGTCCTTGAAGCGCTCGGCGACTGCATCCGGGAAATCGAAAACCCCGACGATCTCGCCTATGCCGCCGCCGAATTGCTCGGCCGGTCTCTCGGCGTCAGCAGGGCAGGGTATGGGACCGTCGATACTGACGCCGAGACGATTACGATAACCCGGGACTGGAACGCCCCCGGGATCAAGAGCCTGGCGGGCGTGCTGCACTTTCGCGATTACGGCAGTTACATCGAGGATCTCAAACGAGGCGAAACTGTCATCTGCGCGGATGCCGAGAAAGACCCGCGGGTAGGCGACCGGGCCAAAGCTCTTGAGGAGATATCGGCCCGGGCCCTTGTCAATATGCCGTTCT
>Ga0209216_1000119_pt1 | contig 15973 bp, 14 predicted proteins | sample TexAe_OM2H0_O2_FD_187940 | JGI IMG/M metagenome (GOLD analysis project Ga0209216, IMG submission 187940) | Forest soil microbial communities from Davy Crockett National Forest, Groveton, Texas, USA - Texas A ecozone_OM2H0_O2 (SPAdes) (version 2) | ecosystem: Environmental > Terrestrial > Soil >... | reverse complement strand
TAATGGGTGGGCGATGTCCTCCCTGCTTCCCAGCTTTTCATAAAGGTCGACGCTTCTTTGGTAATAGTCCAACGCCTGCGGAAAGTTACCCTGATAGTAATGAATGTCTCCCAATCTTACGGAGACGACAGCGATACCCCCTCGGTTGCCGAGGCTTTCCACGAGTTTCATGATCTGTTGGTAGTTGTCCGCGGCACGCCGGTAGTCACCTTGAGCTGCGTAAACATCCCCCAGACCAATAAGCGCATTGGCCGTCCCTAATAATGAATTGTCCCGCCTGGCTATCGTCAGAACGATGTTGAGGATCATCGCTGCCTGAGTGTCGTTGCCGTTCTTGTACAGGAGTTCTGAGGCGACATTCGATAAGCCCTTGAGCAAACCATCGGTAAATGGCTCGCTTCGTTTGAGCACCAGCGCGCGCTCTTCATCGGTCCTGGCCGCCAACAACTCAGCAGTGAGTTCTTCAGCGGTGTCTATGAACTGCCAGATTTTCCAAACTCCGTTTTCTTTGACGAAGCGAAAAGTGTGGGCCATCCTGCCAGGGCCTTCTACTTCTTCGCCGGTAACTTTATTAACTGCATGAATCTCGACATCCAGATGAGCGGTCGCCTTTTCGGCCTCGATCCGTACATCGGGGAGGCGAGTGATTCTGACCCCAAACCTGACCTGTTCGTTGGCGGCGTATTCTTCTGTGAGGAACGTCTTAAATTGATCAAGGTATGGCGACTGCTTGCTGAACATTAATAACAGTGCCGGTGCATTTTTCGTTGCGTAAGCTTCGTAGCCCCTAATTACTAACTTCTGAATCTCCGCATCATCAGGACTCAATGCTGGCGACAGTTTGGCGATGACCTCATCAGCCGTCTGTGCTCGCACAGGTGTAAGGGCGCCGGACGCGAGGAAAAACACCAGGCTCGCCTTTACCAGCCAGGAATGATGACGTGAGCAAATAGCGAGCATAGTTTTCAACCTTTAACTAGTGGGGGTTCAGTCGAATTCGCCCGAGCGCATCGATGTAACGAATGAACGTTTGATGCGAAACGTTGCTCTTCAGTCTAACTCAAAATAATCTTTCTTCGAATACTAATAACCTCGAACAGTACACGGCTAACACCAACAGCAAGTCGATCTGTTGAGCTTCTGTTTGAGGGTCGTCGTGTCTGAAACATCACCCCTAATGAACAAGTCTCCCCGTGTCTACTCCGTCGGAACTCAAGCCGCTCACCGTCGCGGTTAACTGTGTAAACATAAGGAGACCATCAATGAAACGAATTAATAAGAACCTGCTCATTCGCCTGGCATTCTGTAGTGCACTTCTACTGGGCTCGGCTTTACTGGGTTCGGCGCAAAGCACGAAGCCGGACGAATATCCCAAGGCTGAAGTTTTCGTAGGTTACTCGGCTCTTGGTGAAGCCAACAGTCGTGGCATTAGCCTGGGCGCCGACCGACGAATCGGAGGAAACTATTCTGCCGAACCCGGATTTGAAACTTCGATTGTCTGGAACTTCAGTAAGCGTTTCGGCATTAAGGGTGACTTCTCGGCACATTTCAATAATGAGTCAAGCTCAGGCCCGCTTACCCTTTGCACCCCTGAATGCACGACTGTCACTCAGGACTTTCAGCTCAAGACGCGCGTTTACAATTTTCTGGCCGGCCCGGAGTTTAAGGCGCGCAACAACACGCGCTTCACGCCATTCGCGCATGTGCTCGCCGGGGTAGCGCACACAAGCGCAACTTTCACGACACCAGGTCCAACCTTCAATTTGCTTTTTAAAAACAACGACAACAGCTTTGCGATGGCGTTAGGCGGCGGCATCGATATCCGCGGTTCGAAGCGAGTAAGTTTTCGTGCCTTAATGGATTACAACCCGGTATTTGTTCACGACTCAACCAGTGGAACGCGTGACTTTGTGCGATTTTCGCTGGGCGTGTTGTTTCACTGAGAATTAATAGCGCGCCTTGGCAATCGTCCGCGAATGATCTAACAGTGCCGCAGATGCCGCGTCGACTAACGCTCCTGTGTTTGTTTGCTTGCCTCCTGGCTCTTGCCAATGGCGGTAGGGCCACTCGCGACCTTGCTTCTCAAGTGTGTGCTCAAACAGCAACCCCTGTTGCCTCTCCTCAATCCACACCGTTAGCTCAGCAACAAGAACCGATCAAGGTCTACACCGAAGAAGTCATTCTTCCCGTAGTCGCTACCGACAGCAGCGGGCGCTTCGATCCCACGCTCGAACTAAATGATCTGCTGGTCCTGGAGGACGGCGAACCACAGACAATACGGAGCGTTCGACGAATTCCCGCCAGCGTTCTCCTGCTGTTGGACACCGGCGGCTTCAGAAATCCGGCGATGAAAACCAACACCACGCGCGATCTTTCTGTGCGCTTGGTTTCCCAACTTCGCGCAGGCGATCAGGTTGCGGCGTTTCAATTCGGCGGTAAAGTTGAATTGATTCAAACCTGGACTTCGGATCAGAGTGTCGCTATCCATTCGCTTAAGACAAAACTCTCTTCGGGACGGAACGGTCGTTTTCAAAACGCCCTGGCTGCGGCGTCAGTGCAACTAACAAGTGCCCCACCAGGTAATCGCCACATTGTGCTGGTTACGGATGGCGGAGAGTCTCTGCTCGACAAAGATGATCTTGCAGCGGGCATGAAACACCTCTATACGGCTCAGGCCACCGTTCACGTCATCAGCTACACCTTACTGGGTCGCAAAGCGATAAGCGTGCTGCATCCCAAAATCCCGGTGATCCCGATTGCCGTCAGTCGGAAGAACCAACTGGATACAGCCGTCGCGCCGATTTTTCCCAATGCTGACAAGAAGCTGGCCGAGGAACTAAAACACAAGAGCATCCTCCGCATAGTCCTGGAAGGGTCATACCCGGCGGGCCTCAACCTCGACTTTCCTATGTGGCGACATAGCCGGGACCAATTGAAAACTCTCAAGCAGAATGAACTTTTGCTGGGTTGGGTCGCAGAGGAAACAGGAGGAGACATCATTTTGCCGGCCTCGGAAGATGAACTGTCAACGCTCACCGATGATCTCGTCCGCGAAATCGATTCGCAGTACATCGTCACCTACCGGCCGAAGTCAGGAGTCGCCCTCAAATCCGAAGCAGACATCCGGCGCGTGGAGGTAGTTTCGCGCCGAGTTGGGCTGCACGTTCGGTCCCGGCGCAGCTACGTGGTTACTAGTGCCCCCAAATAAAGTGAGAACAAACTTACTCATCCGCTTGTAGATCACCGTTGGGTCTTCAACAAAATGCTGCGATCCAGGCATTCCATTAGGCCACCGCAACGCGACGTCGATGATCTTGTCGGTCTTGTCGGCTCTATGAAGGTGGCATTGCCTTTTGTCAAACGAGCGGTATGTGTGCGAAGTTGTTCGTGCGAGCGGCGCCAAAAGTAATTGAACTAACGAATGTTCGCGTATTGTTCGCGCGGTGAAAAACTTTCACACTTCTTTATCATCGTTAAGTTATTGAAATTAATGGTGGCCAGGGACGGAATCGAACTGCCGACGCCGGCCTTTTCAGGGCGACTTGGGTATCCCCGTGACCGAAGCTCCCAAGGAAACGCCCAGTCGGAAGCTCCTTTGGTCCGTAGTTGGCTCCGTCGTTGCGCTTGGCGTGGGCGTGACTTATGCATGGCTGACTGGTGTTCTCGATCCGCCCAGTGTCAAGATTTCGGTGCAGGAGTTCCTGAAGCAGCCAGGCAGTCCGACCTACGACCGTGACGGCAAATCGCATGTGACCACCGCCGACGTGAAGATCAAGAATACCTGGAGCAAAAGTCTGAAGAATGTTGAGGTGCGCGTGGACACCCATGGCACCTCATCGCTCTCATTCCCTGGAGCTATCCATACTGCGATTCAAAATGCCCGGGTCTGACGCCGAATGAGGTGGTCCTACCACACTCTAATGGTCCAATTTTTTCTACTTTAGGCCGGTAGCGGAATTGGGAGAGCTCATCGTCGTCGTTAATCGCAAGATAAAGTCGGCCATCAACGGGGACACTGAATGTTAGTAGAAGGGGATAGCAAAGCGCACGCTGACCGGAAACGGCAGGCCACCCGTTGTTGAACCCCTGGCGCGGATTAGGCTCCCTTCGCAGGGAAATCTGGTTCCTTTGTCTTACTATCTTTGTAAATCGTGCAGGCACTATGGTCCTGCCGTTTCTCACCCTTTATCTGACCGTCGATAGACGGCTTCCTGCATCCACCGCTGGCCTGGCTATCACTATCTACGGAATTAGCGCGATCGTCATTGCACCATTGTCTGGACGTTTGTCTGATCGTCTGGGTGGACTGCGGATAATGAAAATGTCGCTGGTCCTATCCGGCATGGTGCTGCTGATTTTTTCCTTTGTTCATTCCCTGTCCGGAATATTCGCAGTCACGGCGGTTTGGGCGATCACCAGCGAAGCTTTTCGTCCTCCAAGTATGGCCATCATCGGTGAGCTGGCAGGACCACAGCAGCGAAAGGCTGCGTTCGCTCTCACCCGTTTAGCGATAAACCTTGGAATGAGCATTGGGCCGGTGGTCGGTGGTTTTTTGGCAATGCATTCCTTCAAATTATTGTTTTACGTCGACGGGATAACTTCCCTTCTTGCGGGTGCCCTGATTGCGATTTTGCCGTGGCGTCAGTTTAATCCGCAGTCATTGGAAAAAGACGTTGTTCCAAAAACCAATGACGACATAATTCCCCACCACCGGTATTCCGACGTGCTGCGCAATCGACTGTTTATCTATTTCCTACTCGCAATGATCCCTATCGAATTAGTCTTTTTTCAACCTCTGGCAGCAATGCCGTTGTTTCTGGTTCGCGATCTTCACATGACGGAAGCTGGCTTCGGCGCGTTGCTGGCTATCAATACGGTCATCATCATTCTGGTGGAAGTTGCTTTGAACGCAGCAATGGCCGGCTGGACCCATCGCTATGCAATCTCGCTCGGCGCTCTTTTGGTCGGTACCGGTTTTGGTGCGTTGATTTTCGTCAATAGCGTTTCCGCGGCAGGCGCTACTGTCGTGATCTGGACTTTTGGAGAGATGATTCTGCTACCGGCCAGTTCTGCTTTCGTCTCAGATATCGCCCCGAGCAAACAAGCAGGTGCATACATGGGACTCTATACGATGGGCTTTAGCGTGGCTGTCGCAATTGGCCCATGGTTGGGAACCCAAATCCTCGCACATTATGGTTCCGACGCGGTTTGGATCGGCACTTTTGTCTGCGGTTGTGTGACGACCGCAATGATTTGGTTTCTACCGGCAATTGCTCGTAAGGATCGAACATCAGGTCAGTACAAAGCGTAGCTTGTCGAAGGTATTGTCAGGTTAACTGGCGAAGATGCGATTAAGCTACTGACGCTGCATACTGCACTGATGCGCTCTTGAGTCATTGGGCCGACAGCACGCGGGGCTGCCTCAAACTCTCAAAAACCCTGCTTATGTAATGTGGCAATCTTTACGAGTTCGGCAAAGATCCTCGGCCACTCGAATATTAAAATGACAGAACGTTAGGCGAAGTTGGCGCAGCAACACATTGTCAGAACCAGCGACACGGTGCCGAGAAACGTAGGAGTCCTTGAACGTGCGGCGCCAAAAGTGAAAATATGGAATAACGAATGTACGCGTATTGTACGCGCGCGAAATGCTTACACGCTTTTTTGCTGTCGCTAAGTTATTGAAATTATTGGTGGCCAGGGACGGAATCGAACCGCCGACGCCGGCCTTTTCAGGGCCGCGCTCTACCAACTGAGCTACCTGGCCAGATGGTGGAAAAAGACCGCGTAGTATAGGAATGGAGTTGAAGCGATGTCAACTTGCGCAGAATCGCGCAATCATTCAAGCGGCATTAGCTACTTTGGGCGAGGCTCAAGAGCGTAGTTGTTGATTGTAAGGAATTTGTCGGATTCGTCACAAAAAGTCGTTGACTGAATCGGAGTGGGGTGTATAATTCAGGGCGTTGCGGGTGGGGCTGATGCCCAAACGTCAGCTAGTCGTAAGACGCCATCCAATTCAAAATTGATAGTGCCCGCCAGTGCCAGCTCGGCCGCCGATCGCGCCCCCCGCAGTCGCTACCTTCGAGCTGGCACAGCTATTTTAAATTCAATCCCTTCAACAAAATCCGTGTTAATCCGTGGCTAAACCAGCTCGCGTCTGCAAAAGTTCGCTTTGGGCGTTGGCTTCCGCCACCGTCTCGACCTCGTCAATGGTCAACAACGTCCGGTCGCCCATCACCACTCGACCATCAATAATTACGCTCTGAACGTCGCTAACTTCGGACGCATAAACCAGTGAAGAGACGATTTCCGCCTCCGGTGACGTGTGCAACCGATTCAGATTGACCACCGCCACGTCCGCGCGCTTTCCGACTTCGAGACTTCCAATCTCCGCGTTCAATCCCAATGCCCGGGCGCCGTCAATTGTGGCCATTCGCAACACCTGCTGAGCAGGCAGGACCTCCGGACCATGCAACGCCTTCTGAAGCAACGCGGCGGTTCGCATTTCGGTAAACATGTCGAGACGGTTATTACACGCCGCACCATCGGCTCCGAGCGAAACAGAAACTCCCTCTTCCAACAGTTTCGTGACAGGCGCGATGCCCGAGCCCAGCTTGAGATTCGATGAAGGACAGTGGACCACATTGGTCCCAGTGGACTTTAGAATCCTGATCTCTTCATTACTCAGGTGAACGCAATGGGCCAGCGCGACGTGACGGCCCGCAACGCCGACGCTCTCGAGATAGTTGATATTGCGCAAGCCGGTCTCCTGTTCGACGAGCGCACACTCGGTTCGATTCTCCGACGAATGCGTGTGAATCATCACGCCTCGCTCGCGCGCCAACTCGCCCACTCTCTCGAGCAACTCACGCGTACAACTAATCGCGAACCTCGGCGCGAAACAGTAACGAATGCGCCCATCAGCCTGGCCATGCCACTTCTCAAGCAGTGCCAGCGACTCTTCAACCGAAGCCGACGTCTCCTCTTGCAAAGGCTTCGGCACTTCGTCGCCTTTGTCCATCATGCACTTACCAACCGTGGCCCGGAAACCCGTCTCTTCGACGACCTCAAACACCTGTGACGTGTGGTTGACGGTTTCCATCGTTAGCGCGCAGGTCGTGCCGCCTTTGATCAGCTCCGCGATACCCAAACGCGCCGAAGCCGCGATCGACGCAGCCGTATGCGCTGCTTCCATGGGCCACACGCGCTTCTTCAGCCAATCGATTAGGGCGAGGTCGTCTGCCGCACCACGAAAGAGCGTTTGGCAAAGATGAATATGAGTCTGAACAAAGCCGGGAATCACGGCGCACTCGCTCGCATCAATCACGACGTCCGCAGTTTGGTCGGCGGTACCAATTTCAGCGATGCGGCCGTGAGTGATGAGAAGGTCTCCGCGGATGATCCGGTTTGCGGAGTCCATCGTGACGAGCGTGCCGTTTTTTATGAGGATTGAAGACATAGGCCACCAAAAGGCACAAGAAGCATAACAGCAACACAAAGAGACGCTCGGCGAGCATAAATCATCCTCGCCGAGCGCTCAATTGTTATCTGAAACTCTACTTCGACGCTGCCTTGGCAGTTGACGGCTCGGGCTCTTCACGAACCGGAATTCCGAGCTTTACTTTTACTTCTCGTTCGATTCGTTTGAGCACATCCGCATTTTCTCTCAAATTCGTCTTGGAATTCTCGCGACCCTGGCCCAGCCGTTCGCCCTTGTAAGAAAACCACGCGCCACTCTTCTCCACGACGCGTTGGGCCACGGCGAGATCCAGCAGATCGCCTTCGCGTGAAATACCCTCGCCGTACATGATGTCGAATTCACACTCACGGAAAGGCGGCGCAACCTTGTTCTTTGCGACCTTCACTTTCGTGCGGTTGCCAACCACGCGGTCGCCATCCTTGATGGCGCCAATGCGACGAATATCCAGCCGCAAAGAAGAGTAAAACTTGAGCGCGCGGCCGCCGGTAGTTGTTTCCGGACTGCCAAACATCACGCCAATCTTCTCGCGAATCTGGTTGATAAAAATGAAACAGGTGTTTGACTGCGCAACGATTGCCGTGAGCTTGCGCAACGCCTGCGACATCAAACGCGCCTGCAAACCGGGCAACGAATCACCCATTTCGCCATCGAGCTCAGCACGCGGCACCAGCGCCGCCACCGAGTCGATCACGATCACGTCGACGCCATTCGAACGCACCAGCGCCTCCGCGATTTCGAGCGCCTGTTCGCCGGAGTCAGGTTGTGAAATCAGCAACTGGTCGATGTCGACACCGAGCTTTCCAGCATAATCAGCATCCATCGCGTGTTCGGCGTCGATGTAAGCCGCGACTCCGCCGGCTTTCTGCGCCTCCGCAACGATGTGCAGAGCGAGCGTAGTTTTACCCGAACTCTCCGGCCCATAAATCTCTACGATACGCCCGCGCGGCACGCCGCCAACACCGACAGCAGCGTCGAGACTGAGCGAAGTGGTCGAAATTGCAGGTATGTCAGACACCTCGCGCTCGCCGAGACGCATGATCGATCCCTTGCCAAACTTCTTTTCAATATTTGCTAAAGCGGCTTCGACTGCCTTGCCGCGGTCTCCAGTCATCCGGTCATCAGCCATGGCATACATCTCTTTCTTCCGCTCCTCTTCTCGCAGTCGTATCGGCCAAAAGCTCGCCAGTGAGTGGAGAGCATAGCACAACGAGAGCGAGAATGGAACAGTGTTTCACGCGTGAAACGCACTTATTTTTCCAGAGGGTGAGGTTTCGGAAATACGACTTCCCGCGCGCCGCCGCAGCCCTCTCTGCGACCGACAGACTCAGGAAATCCCGTGAGGAAACGCGTCCTTTAGACAAGTTCAAAAGCCTCAAATTAATGGACCGTCATCGTTGTTCATCAATTCATCAAGACTCTTACCTGTCCGCTGCTCGGCTTGCGCGCAAAGCGACATCACACCACCAACTGATTCGTCCTTTGCTACGCGTTCGACGCGCCACATCGGAAAGAACATCGAACCCACGCCGATGAAAGGCTCTTTGTGAATTACAGATCGAATCCACTCGTCAAACGAATTCAAGTCGAGTCCGCGCAAGAATACTCCAGCGCCGTTGATTTCGTCGAGTAGGCCCCAATATTTTTCGCGCGGCGAGTGCAGCACGATCAGAATCGGTGTGCCTGGGTTAATCATTTAGTCGATTTACAAACTGACCGATCTGTCTGGCGGCGTTCGCTCCTTGCAGTTGCTCTATTTCGGAAACGATAGCCGAACCAATTACAACTGCGTCGGCGTAACGCTGGACGTCTTTGACTTGATCGCGATTTGAGATGCCGAAGCCGACGGCGATCGGCAGTGACGAAAACTGACGCATGCGGTTAACGAGTTTCTCGGCTTCGGCGCTGACGCTCGTGCGCACACCCGTAACACCAGCACGCGAGACGGCGTAGATGAAACCACGTGCGTGTTGGGCGATGAGTTTCAATCGTTCGTCGGTAGAAGTCGGCGCAATGAGAAAGATCATGTCGAGATCGTTCGCGCGCAACTCGCTTTCAAACTCACCTGCCTCTTCCGGACTCAGATCCGTTACTAAAACTCCATCAACACCGGCGGCTTTCGCTTCCGCACCCAGTCGCTTCAGTCCAAACTGCAACAACGGGTTGAAATAACTGAAGAGAATGATCGGTGTTTCTATTTCGCGGCGAACGCTGGCGACCGTTTCGAGCACATCCCCTACCCCAATGCCGTGCTTTAACGCCCTCTCCGACGCACGCTGAATCACCGGGCCATCAGCCATTGGATCGCTAAACGGCACACCAAGCTCAATAACCGTTGCACCAGATAGTTCGATCAGCAGTTCCCGGGTCGTTTCGAGATCGGGGTCTCCCGCAGTAATAAACGGAATGAACCCCTTCTTGCCTTGCCGCTTTAACTCACTGAAAGCTGCTTCAATTCGTCCCAAGCGTTTACGACTCCAACTGTTCGCGTACCGAATTGATGTCCTTATCGCCGCGACCGGAAAGATTCACGATCATTACTTGATCGCGCAGCAGTTCGCGCGCGGCTTTGATCGCATGCGCCACCGCGTGCGCTGATTCAAGCGCCGGAATGATCCCTTCGAGCCTCGACAAAAGTTGAAACGCTTCCAAGGCTTCCGCATCAGACACTGAACTGTATTCAACACGGTGCGAGTCGTGCAGCCACGCATGCTCGGGGCCAATCGAGGGGTAATCCAGACCGGCGGAAACTGAATGCGTCGCCGCCACCTGCCCATTAGCGTCCTGCAACACATAACTCATCGTTCCCTGCAATACGCCCGGACGCCCGCCACCCGCCGCGTTGAACCGCGCCGCATGTTGGCCCAACTCGTTACCACTGCCACCCGCCTCGACACCGATCATCCGCACCATTTCATCATTCAAGAACGGATAAAACAGACCAATCGAGTTCGAACCACCACCAACACACGCCACCAGCACATCCGGCAAACGACCTTCCGCCTCGAGAATCTGCGCACGCGCTTCGCGTCCGATCACGCTTTGAAAATCACGCACCATCAACGGATACGGATGTGGTCCAAGCGCACTGCCCAACAAGTAATAAGTATCCGCGACGTTCGTGACCCAGTCGCGCAACGCTTCGTTGATCGCATCCTTCAATGTACGCGAACCCGCGTTTACCTCGCGCACCTCCGCACCGAGCAATTGCATGCGAAACACATTCAACGCCTGGCGCCGCATGTCTTCCGCACCCATGTAGACCACGCAATCCAAACCAAACAACGCGCAGACTGTCGCCGTCGCAACGCCATGCTGACCCGCACCGGTCTCTGCAACGATGCGGCGTTTGTTCATGCGCCGCGCGAGCAGCACCTGACCTATCGTGTTGTTGATCTTATGCGCACCGGTGTGCAGCAGGTCTTCGCGTTTGAGATAAATCTTCGCGCCGCCAGAGTGTTCGGTGAGGCGCGCGGCGTGAAACAAAGGCGTCGGCCGCCCGGCGTAGTTAGTGAGTAAATCCTGGAGTTCTGTTTGAAAGGATTCGTCGTCGCGGCTCGACAGATAAGCGTCGGTCAGTTCCTCGAGCGGCGCCATCAGTGTTTCCGGAACGAAGCGTCCGCCGTACTTGCCCCAATGACCAAGTGAATCAGGTTGCATTAGACACCCGGCAATTTTTCCTGAAGCGGCGGCGCAACCGACACGCGATCCCGTCCGGAATTTTTCGAAACGTATAGCGCGCTGTCGCTCGCGGAATAAAGTGTCCGTTCTGAAGTCGCATTTTCAGGACAACTCGCGACGCCGATGCTCACCGTCACCGTTCCGATTCCATCAATACGCCTGCCGCTAAGTACACTTCGCAAACGTTCCGCCGCAACTGCCGCCTTTTGCAATTCGACACCCGCCAGCAACAGCGCAAACTCCTCACCGCCGAGTCGCGCAGCCGTGTCGTTATCGCGCGAAACGTCTTTCAACGTCTGCGCAATCTGTCTAATGACAGCGTCGCCCGCCGGATGTCCAAATTGATCGTTGACGCGTTTCAGATGATCGATGTCCAGCATCAACAACGCGCACGGCACCCGATAACGCCGCCACCGCTCAACCTCTCGCGCCAGCGCCACGCGAAAACGCCGACGATTCGCAAGACCGGTCAACGAATCCAGATCCGCATCCGATCGAAGCTGATCTATCTTTTGCCGCAATACGACGAGCTGCTGCGTTCGTTCGAGTAGCAGTTCAAACTCCAGCGGCAATTCGAAGTAATCAAAAGCACCTTCGCGCAATGCAGCCTGCCGAATGTCGAGCGTTGCCTGCTGCGATCCAGCGAGCACCAGCGGGATTCCGTCGTCTGACTGTGCCAGCATTTTTGCCAACTCTCGGACTTTCAACCCGCGCGCGGAAGGATTCGCGACCACGAGATGCGGGCGCGATCGTTGCAACGAAACCAGCGCTGCCGCGCCGTTCGCCACACCGACCACACTCATTCCGCGTGCCGTCACAGCTTCTACAAACCGCGCCTGATCGTCGTCCGCAATCAACAACACGCGCCCGCGCGCACGGTCGGATAATTTTCCGCTGTTTCTTTTTTCAGCCCGCGCACTCATAGTCAGACCTGTAGAGGCCAACAAATCGAATAAAGTTGTACCGGGAGGACTCTCAGAAAGTTTTAGACTTTGGGACAAGGCTTAGCATACTCCGGGGCCACAAGAGGCACAAGAAGCACAACGGATTTTGGGAGCATATTTGTGCCTTTTGTGTTTCAAGCAGCAACGCTGCGAACGGCTTCCACAAACGCACGCAACGTCGCGTGATTCTTTTTGCCAAGACGTTCTTCGAGCGAACTGCAGGCATCAACCGCGTAGGGACGCACGGTCGCGATCGCTTCGGCGACGTTCTCCGGCGATAAACCGCCCGCCAGGAAAAGTTTCGGCACTGACTGGTTGGTGCGTTGCGCGATCGACCAGTCAAACGTGCGGCCTGTGCCGCCATGCAGCAGGTCGTCTTTCGTGTCGAGCATGATCGCGTCGACGTCGTAAGCTTCTACATGCAAATTATTGTCGGCGCCGAACGCTTTGATAACAAAGGTTCCGGCGAGCTCGCGGCAGTACTCAGGTGATTCATCACCATGAAGTTGGACCGCGGATAGTCCGGCTTCCGCTGTTATGTGCACGACGGAATGAAGCCCTTCGTTAACGAACACGCCGACCTTGAGAACAGATTCCGGGAGCCGATCGATTATCTTGCGCGCCTCGGGCGGCGCAATGTAACGCGGGCTCGGCCGGTAGAAATTAAAACCGAGCGCATCAGCGCCTGCGTCCACCGCGGCAAGCGCGTCGGCAAGATTAGTAATTCCGCAAATCTTAACTACGGTCATTTCTTAATTCTCGCAGCGCCGCCTCCGGACAATGCGCGCGCATCAACGACTCGCCAATCAAAAATCCGCTAAATCCCTGTTCCCTTAAACGCTGCAACTCTTCACTGTGATTCAATCCGCTCTCGCTGACTAGCAGAGTCCCGTTCGGCGCAACCTTCGCCAGTTCTAATGATGTGTCCAACGTCACTTCAAACGTACGCAAGTCTCGATTATTGATGCCAATTAACTTCGCTCCGCAGCGAGCGGCCCGATCCATTTCCTCTGAATTATGCACCTCGACAAGCGCGTCCATCTCCAACTCGTCTTCCGCCAAGCGTCGCAGGCTCTCAAGCTCACCGTCGTCCAGCACTGCCACGATCAGCAAAACAGCGTCGGCGCCCGTTGCCGCTGCTTCAAACACCTGGTAGGGATCGAAGACAAAATCCTTTCGCAACACAGGCAACTCAACACACGTCTTCACAACTTCAAGATCAGCCAGGGATCCATCGAAGTAGTCCTGTTCCGTTAAGACTGAGATCGCTGCCGCACCGCCAGCTTGATAACTACGCACAATCTGCGAAAGATCAGCATCATCGCGAATCACGCCTTTCGACGGCGAACGACGCTTGAACTCCGCAATGATGTTTATTCCGTCGCTCTGCAAAGCACGGCGCAACGCGTGCGGTGGCGCATGCTCACGCGTCGCAAGCGCCTCAGTTCGGAGGCGTTCAAGTGGAACCACTCGCCTCGCCTCTTCCACTCGTTCACGCTTCTTCGCAATGATTTGCGACAGGACGTTCATCGAATCTTTAGTTTGTGGCTGCAATCAAACGCTCCAACTTCGCCAACGCCGCACCACTGTCAATCGCCTCAGCCGCACGACGCGCGCCTTCACGCAGATCGTCCGCCACGCCTCCGAGCATCAGTGCTGCCGCCGCAGTCACGATCACGAGCCTTCGCGCCTCGTCGTGACGCTTCTGCTCGAGCACCGCGCGAACAATTGCGGCATTCGCTTCCGTGTCGCCACCGCGCAAATGATCCAGCGAGGCCGCATCAAAACCAAAATCGTCAGGCGCGATCTCAAACGTTCTCACTTCACCATCACGCGCTTCGGCAACGTGCGTTTTGCCGGCGAGAGTTATCTCATCCAAACCGTCTTCGCCATGCACCACCCACGCGCGTTCCGTTCCGAGCGCCGCCAACACACGCGCCAATCGCTCCGCGAGATCCTTACGCCACACACCAATGATCTGCCGTGGCGCGCCCGCCGGGTTGCTCAATGGTCCAAGCAGATTGAACGTCGTGTGAATACCAAGCTGGCGGCGTATCCCGGCCACGCGAGCGGTCGCGCCGTGATAGAGCGGCGCAAACATGAAGCAGATACCGATTTCGTTCAGCGAATTCTCCGACACCAACGGTATCGCCGACACATTCACACCCAAAGCAGTCAGCAGATCGGCACTGCCTGATTTACTGCTCGCCGCACGATTGCCGTGTTTTGCAACAGGCAAACCCGCGCCAGCTATTACAAACGCCGCCGCCGTGGAGATGTTGAAAGTCTTCGCGCGGCTCGATCCCGTGCCCGCCGTGTCTATAAAACACGAATGACACGAATTGACGCGCACAGCTCGTGCGCGCAATCCCGTCGCCATGCCCGTCAACTCCTCGACCGTCTCGCCTTTCGCAGCTAGCGCAACCAACGCAGCGGCAATCTGCGCGTCCGTTGCCTCAGCATCGAGCAGCGACTCCAGCAATTGTTCCGCCTCGTCGCGATTCAGATCTTCGCGGCGAACGAGACGGGCTATAAATTCACACAGTCCGTTTTGGCTCATTAAAGCTTCAGAAAATTCCCGAGTAGTTGTTTACCCTCTGACGTGAGGATCGACTCCGGATGAAACTGCACGCCTTCAACCTTCAGTTCGCGATGACGCAATCCCATGATCACGTCGTCCGCCGTTCGCGCAGAAATTTCGAGCGACGAAGGTAACGATTCTTCCTCGACGATCAACGAGTGATACCGTCCCGCCTGAAAACGTTCCGTCAACCCGGCAAAGATCGTCTTCCCGTCATGAATCACTTCCGACGCCTTGCCATGCATCAACTCCGGCGCACGAATCACACGCCCGCCAAACGCCTGCCCGATCGCCTGATGACCCAAACAAACACCAAGCAACGGCACCTTTCCCGCAAAGCGCGCGATCACTTCCAACGTAATCCCCGCCGTGTCCGGCGTACCTGGTCCAGGCGAGATCACGATCCGCTCGGGACGCAACTCGGATTCGATGTACTGCACCGTGACGCGATCGTTTCGATGCACTTCCACTGTCTCACCCAACTCGCCGAGATACTGCACGAGGTTGTAAGTGAACGAATCGTAGTTGTCGATAACCAGCAGCATCAGGGTATGACTCTCAAAAGTTGCACGATCTTGTCGCGCTTGTTGCGCGCGGCCCACTGCATCGCGGTAATCCCGTCATTGTCTCGCATCAACGCATCGGCGCCACGACTCAACAACAACTGCACCGCGCTCTCGTTTCCGTTGACTGCGGCCCACATCAACGGCGTGCCGCCCACCTTGTTCTTCGCGTTTGGATCCGCGCCTTTGTCGAGCAACATGCGAATGATCTCGACGTTGCCTGTTTGCGCAGCGCCGTGCAGCGCCGTGTCGCCATCACCATCCTGTATCTTCACGTCCGCACCGCGCGCCAAAAGCTTTTCGACTCGTTCTCTGTTATCACGCCACACGTAAGCCATCAGCGCCGATCTCTCGTTCAAGCCACGCGAATTCGGGTCCAGTTCGGGGCGAGCCAGCAACGCGTCAACAACGTCTTCATACATCGCCTCAATCGCATGACTCATCGCAGTGTAACCACGCTTGTCTTTCACATTGGGATCGACACCGCGTGCGAACAATGCATTCACGACCTGGAGATCGCCGCGCGCCGCGGCGGAGATCAAGACAGTGCGGCCGTCGCTGTCCTGTGCGTTTGGATTTATCCCGGCGTCGAAGAACGCGTTGATCGCCATCATGTCGCGCGCTTGCGCCGCGGCAAAGAAACCCTTCTCGTCAAACTCGTAACCACGCAGCTTCAGTATCTGTTGCGCCGCTTCAGGCGCGGACCGACGGTTATTCAAGCAACCGC
>Ga0209216_1000118_pt1 | contig 16142 bp, 14 predicted proteins | sample TexAe_OM2H0_O2_FD_187940 | JGI IMG/M metagenome (GOLD analysis project Ga0209216, IMG submission 187940) | Forest soil microbial communities from Davy Crockett National Forest, Groveton, Texas, USA - Texas A ecozone_OM2H0_O2 (SPAdes) (version 2) | ecosystem: Environmental > Terrestrial > Soil >... | reverse complement strand
GTCGGCGGCACACGTGGCCGCGTAGAAGATAAACCGGTCCGCCAGCGCCTGTTCGGTTGCCTGCGGCCAGTCCCTCAGGTGGATATACGGGAAGAGGTCGCCTGCCTCACTGACGATGGACTGTTCCACGTCGCTGGCATCGTCGTCGATGGGGGGTATGGGTGGTGGGGGCAGCGGCCACGCCTCCGCCAGCCACACCTCGTGCTCGCTACCGCCTGGGTAGCTGAGGTGGCGGAGCATGAGTAGACCGGTACTCGCGTTGAACGCGATCTCTCCCGACGCGCGCTCGTATGGCGCGGACTCGGTCCGGATGTTGAAGTTCAGGACGGGGTGCAGCGCATCGAGTGTCTGTTTCGCGATCGACTGGTCCTTCCATTCGACATCGATGGTGCAGCGTGCGCCATCGATGTCGAAGGTCCAGTTGATGCGGATGGAACCGAACGCGCGCGAACCGGTGTGATCGTTCGCCATGATGTCCATTAACCGCCTCTCTTCTCGCTCAGGCAATCTGTGCTTCGGCCGTGTAGCCATCCGGATAGGTCGCGTTGATCAGCCACAGTTGCGGGACTTCCAGGCCGACCTGGCGCCATTCAAAACGTCCCGACAGCAGTCGCTCGGGCGACGTCTCGTCACGCAGGGAGAAGGCCTGGCGGGCACGGTCCGGGCCCATCGTCACCCAGACGATGATCCCAGGGTCACTATCAGCGAGAACGGAGGGGTCGAGCAGCTGCAGGGCGACGTCGAACTGGTCATCGTCGAGACGACTCCAATACACGACGATGCTGGCGCCGGGGCCAGGTGTCCACGCATTACCCGGAAGCTTTTTCGACGCCGCGGGAGCGTTCGGGCTCGCATTTGAATCGGTCATATCGGGCTCCATGAAGGTGCGGGACGGATGTGGCATCCGTCCCGCGGGTGGATTACTGCTTCTCGAGCGAGTAGCCGGTCCACATCGAGCCGGTAACCCTCAACGTGTCGCCTTCCAGCACTTCGAGCTGCGTGAGGCTGATCTCTTCCTGGACCAGGCGCTGGCCCTTGTAGGTGAACTGCGAGACGACGGCCACGAACATGCTCGCGCGCACGTCTTCCATGAACAGACCACCCGGCCAGATGACCTGCGGTTCGTAGATCGGATCTTCACCGCGGTAAATGGCCGACTCCACGCCGATACTGAAGTTGTTGACCACCCGCACTTCGTTGAGGACCAGATCGGTGAAGCTCTGGTTGATGACGGCACCATTGGAACGGCGATCCTGCGTGATGATGCCGTCCACGGTGAACGAGGCCGAAGTTTCCGAGAACGACACCGGCTTGGCGGACGTATCGAGGTTCGAGGGGCGAGTGGGATCGTTGGAATACCTGATAGCCAGGCTGAAGTCGGATGGAATCTGCACGACCGACGTGCCACCCGGGGGCGGCGCGGCAATCTGCCATGCGATGGTGGAAAGGGTCGGGTTGTAGACGGGTTTCTGGAAGATGGCCAGCCGGACGGTTTCGCCTGTTTCATTCAGCAGCGTGATGGTCGACATGCGATGTGCTCCTCGGTAGGTAGGTTGCGAGACGCACCATGCGCCTCGACGAGCACAAGTCCAAGAAGCGTGCCAACCGACAAACGCCCTTTTTTTCCTGCTTTCGCAGCGCTTGCCGATAATCCGTATGCTTCCTGACATGTCGGTCGACATGTCCGACATGTCTGTAGACAACCTGGCCGGTGGTTCGGTTAGGATCGGCGAGGGGGACACCAGCAGGGAAGGCAGGCCGTGTCGGCAAACAAGCAGGACAGGAACGCGACGTTGTCTTCGCCGTTGGAGGCCATGTCGGCGCGTGCGCAGGTCGCGTTGGGTGTCACGGTGCTATGGCATCCAAAGCCCCAGCGCGTTGGCGAGCAAGCGGTAGTGGCTTTCGACAACGGTCGTTGGGCGTTGAGCCGCCAGGTGCCGGAGTTCGGTCGCGCCGGAAGCCAGAGAGGCGAGCCACTCGATTACCGCGGCCTGTCGCGGCAGCCCTTGCATTTCCTCGAGCGGCGCGATGGTGGCATCGACCTCGCATTTTCGGCAAGTCGCATGCGTTGCGAAGTGGATGGTCTTCCGGTTCCGGATGATGGAATGGATCACCACGTCACGCTGGACCCCGCACGCCTGAAGCGCGGCGTGATCTTGCGTCTGGGTGGCTGCGTCATGCTGTGCATCGGCTATATCGGGCTCATTCCTTCACTGCACGCCCCGGGCGAACTGGTCGGTGTCGGCGCGGCCATTACGCGTGTCAGGAATGCCATCGCGCAGGTATCCGCTACTGACATGCCCGTTCTGATTCTTGGCGAAACCGGCACCGGCAAGGAGCTGGTGGCTCAGGCGATCCATGCCGCCAGCGCGCGATCCCATCGAACGATGATCAGCGTGAACATGGCGACGCTGGGCGAATCCCTCGCGGCGGTGGACCTTTTCGGGGCCGTCAAGGGTGCCTACACGGGTGCTCACTCGGCGCGTGCGGGCTTCTTCGCGGAGGCCGACGGCGGCACGTTGTTCCTGGACGAGATCGGAGATACCCCCGCCGCTGTTCAACCCATGCTGCTGCGAGCGCTGGAAACCGGGGAATACCGGCCGGTAGGCGGCACGCGGATGGAGCGCGCCAACGTACGCCTGGTGGCCGCCACCGATCGTGACCTGTCGGTGCCAGGCTTCAACCAGCCACTGCTTCGGCGTCTGGAAGCGTTCGTCATCCCGATGCCGCCCCTGCGCGAACGTCGTGAGGACATTGGCGTGTTGATCCTCCATCTGCTGCGACGCTGGAACGGTACATCGGCACCGCTTCCCGTGCTTCCCGCGTCACTGGTGCATACGCTGTTCCTTTACGACTGGCCGGGCAATGTTCGGCAACTCGGCCATGTCGTCCGGCGGTTATCACTGGCGGCGACCGTGGGCGAGTGGCCCGACCTTACCGAGTTGCTTCCGTCGACCGTGCGTGCAGGTGTGCCAGGAGAGGAGCAGGGACGCGTCCTTCCCGCACCCTCACCTTCAACACCCGCGCGTTACCGCTCGCCGGCGCATGTCGGCGAGGTCGAAGTGCTCGAGGCGCTGCAAGCGACGGATTGGTGCGTACGCAAGGCGGCCGAGCGCTTATCGGTGTCGCGTCCATCGTTTTACACATTGCTCGAGTCGATCGGTTCCATTCGTCGTGCGGATGCGATACCCATGGCGGAGATCGAGGCCGTCGTGCGACAGGCGCCGGACGATCCCACGTATTGGGCGTCGACATTGCGCACGCCGCGGGAAGCACTACGGCGACGCGTGCGCTCACTCGGTCTCCTCTGACGTCGCGCGATGTCCGCTGGTGACCTCCGATGGGTTGCATCGGCGGTTGGCCCGGATCTTGCCACTGTCCCGATTGACGACCATGGGGGTCGTCCCAATCAATCGAGGATCGTCTTATGACACGCATCGACTTAGTCGGTCGCGGACTCCTTTTGTCCGCATTTTTTCTACAAGCCGCGTGCAGTAACCCTCCCACCCGACCTGTCGCAACGTCCACGACCGAGCCGGCGGCCGCACCTGTCGCCGTTGACTCGGCGAAGGCCGCAGCCGTCAGCTTCGCGCCCAATGGAAAGTTTGCGATTTACACATTGCCCGTTGGTGCAGGTAACTGCCAGGTGGTGCGATGCCCGGAGCAGGACAAGATCGTCATGATGGACTGCGGTTCAAAAGGGCGCGGAAACGTCGGCTGGGATCGGGATGACGTCAGCCGGTTCGTCCAGTCGATGATCGGTCCCGGTACCGAGGTGGCGGCTACGGTCAGTCATCCCGACGGCGACCACTACAACTATATTCCCGCGGTGTTCCATGGCATTCGGGTACAGAATCTTTATCTCGGCACGCAGCTGTCGCGCTATGACCAGAATTTCAACGACTGGGTGAGTGCCGAGCGATCGACCTTCGGAATGCCGGTGCACACGTACCCCGGCTTCTATTCTTCCAGGGCGCCGGAAAGCAACCTGAGCTGCTGGCGTCCCGACGGGCGCGGCGGCTGGCAGTTGGATATCGCCGCCTACATCCTCGGCGTCAATGCCGGTAGCACGTCCAACGATGCAAGCATGGTCATCGCCATGCGTTACGACAATTTCGAGACTATCTTCACCGGCGACATGACGGCTGCGACGGAGCGGCAGATCGTCGGCGCTGGCCCGCCGGTTCCGCTGAGCGCGAATGTCATCACGGGGGCGCACCACGGTGCCGAGAGCGCGGGCAGTAATTCACCCAGCTGGGCCATGGCGACGCGGCCTCAACTTCTGATGTTCAGCGCGGGCGAGCGTTTTTACCATCCTCGCTGCAATTCGGTGGACAACTATGCGGCGTACGTAATGAAGAACGTGCCATTGCACGTTTACCACTGCGGCATCAATAGCAGTTATCAGCAGCGGCCATCGACCGACGCCATCCTGGTTACCGACGATAACGGCCTGATACAGGTCGAGGCGACAAGGGACGGCCACTTCAATTACAGCTGGGCGATCTCCGGACTGCCGGCGGCATCGGGTTCGTCGCCCATGCCTTGATGGGTCCTCTTGGTGCGTATTGCACAAGGACCCGCCCTTGGGATGTTCGGACGGGTCTTTGTTTTTCCGCGCCTTGGGCTTAGAGGCCCGCGTACACCAGCTTGACGAAGTGATCCTGGTCAATCACGAATCCGCCCCACTTGGGGTTGAAATCGGCAGCCGGTTTGGCGGCAATGATCTCGTCCAGCGATTTGCCCTGGCGCTTCAACGCCAACACGTTGTCGCGCACGCCAACCAGCATGTCGCGGAACGCGATCAGGTCCGCACGCGTTCCCACGGCACCGTGGCCGGGCACGACGATGGTCTTGTCCGTCGTACGTTCGATCGCCTTGTTGGCCCAGACGATGGCGCTGTTGATATTGCCGCCGTCCTGGTTGTCGATGAACGGGAAGTGGCCGTTCCAGAACGTGTCACCCAGTGCCAGAACGTCCGCCTTGACGAAGTAGACCCACAGGTCACCATCGGTGTGACCAGCGCCGAGGTTCTGCACCTCGATGCGGGTTCCGTCGAGATCGAAGATCTTCTTCGAATCCACGAGCAGCGTCGGACGCGCGCCGGCAGGAACCGGAGCCATCGTGAGGTTCCAGTCGTCGACGTGGGTGGCCTCCGACAGATGCTTCAACGTATTGGGATGCGCGACGATCGTGGCACCCGCCGCGTGCAGCCATTCGTTGCCGTCGGTGTGGTCCCAGTGCCAGTGCGTGTTCACGACGTACTTCACCGGCTCCGGGCCCAGCTTCGCGAACGCGGCCTGCAGCTTGTCCTTCGACGGGCTGATGCCTCCGTCGACGAGGAATTTGCCATCCTTGCCGGATAGAACGGTGATGTTTCCACCGGATCCCATGATGACGGTGATGTTTCCGCGCTGGGGCTGGATCTCCAGATCCGCTTTGGCGCGAAGCAGGTAACGGGCGCCGGCGCCCGTGTGGAAATAGTCGTGCGGAACGGCAGCGGTACTTGCCGTGGCCGGGTTTTCTGATTGAGCGAGAACCAGGGTCGGTGCAAGCCACGTGCCGGAAACGATAGCGAGCGACAGCATCAACCTGAGAGGTGATTTAGATAGCGCTTTCATGGGTGGTTTTCCTGGGACATGATCAGAGGGAAGGTGCGCCTTCCTGGCGGAGCGGATGTGCGCGCGCAAAGGCATCGAGAGAGGCACAGTTCGCGACGATGCGTTCGATCGTGGGCATGCCGGAGGTATCGAGCTTCAGGCCCTTGGCACGAAAGACAATGGTGACAAGGCAGATGTCCGCCATCGTGGGGACGTCGCCGTGACAGAAGATGCCCGTTTGCGATTCCGTCGCGAGGCGGCGTTCGAGGATTTCCAGGTTCGACATCAACCAGTGCGCCTGCCAGGCGACCCAGGCGGCCTCGTCAAAGCCGCCGGTCGAGACCAGGTAGTTCTTTACGCGGGGTGTCAGCATCGGATTGGTGTCCCCCGCCAGCATGGCGGCGATGGATCGAACGCGTGCCCGTCCGTGCAGGTCATCCGGAAGCAACGGCGGCGTGGGAACCTTCTCGTCAAGGAATTCCAGGATCGCCATCGACTGCGTCAACGGCGGTTGGCCTTCTTCGACCAACGCCGGAATGACACCGGCGGGGCTGATGACGAGGAACTCCGGTGAGCGGTGCTCACCTTTGTCCAGGTCGATGAACCGCTCGTGTGCGGTCAGTCCCTTGAGGTTCAGCGCAATCCGCACCCGATGCGTCGCCGCCGTGCGCCAGAAGGCGTAGAGCTCGAAGTCTGCGTTGCTTGACATGGAAGGTCCTATTGATCGGAGGTGGGGTGGAGGAGTTCAGGGCTGTCGAGGCGTAGGGACGATGGCGAATGACGACCGCGGTGCCGATGCGCGACCATCCAACTGGCCGTCAACAGCGTCGAGAAGAAGACGCCGGCAACGCATACACCCGTCCAACCCGCCCTGGCGTATGCCGCGCTTGCCGCGCTTGAGCCGACGGCTCCGCCGATGAAGTAACAGGTCAGGTAGATGGTCGTGACCCGGCTGCGCGCATCAGGCGCCAGGGCGTAGATCACGCCCTGGTTGGAGATGTGCATGCCCTGCACGCCGATGTCGAGAAGAAGCACGCCAACGAGTAACGATGCCAGCGACGTCGCGCCCAGGTAGATGAAGAGGAACGAGACCAGGATCGTGCCGGTGAACAACCCGCTTGCCCGGTGCCCATGCCCGCGGTCCGCCATTCGTCCTGCCGCGCCGGCCGCCAGGGCACCGGCGGCTCCCGCCAGGCCGAAGGCGCCGATCCTGGCTTCTGAATAGTGGTAGGGAGCGGCACTGAGCAGGAACGTCAGCCCCGTCCAGAAGATGCTGAAGCAGGCGTAGCCAAGCGCGCCGTAAAGCGAGCGAAGGCGGATCTGCGGATGTTCGCGCAACAGCGTCAGAACGGAGCCCAACAAGGGGCGATAGCGCCACGACAGGCCACGTCTGTTGTCGGCCGGCAGTGACCTTGCGAGACATACCGTGAGCACGAGCACGAGGAACGCGGCGACGACGTACACCATGCGCCAACCGGCCAACTGCGCGATCGTTCCGGAAACCGTTCGTGCCAGCAGGATGCCGAGGAGCAACCCACCCATCACCATGCCCACGACACGCCCGCGCTCGTTGTCCGAAGCAAGCGATGCGGCGAATGGAACCTGCAGTTGCGCGGCGCATGAAGTGACGCCGAGCAACATGCTGGCCGCGGCGAAGACGTGGAAGTCGGGAGCCCATGCCACGACGAGGAGGGTGGTGACGGTGATCAGGAGCAACGAGACGATCAACGTGCGCCGATCGAGCACGTCACCCAGGGGGACGATCAACACCAATCCGCACGCATAGCCGAGTTGGGTGAGTGTGACCAGGAAGCCGAGATGGGCGGGGCTGTAGCCGAAGGTCTGCGCGATGACGGCCAGCAGCGGTTGCGAGTAGTAAATGTTGGCGACGACCACGCCCGACGCAAGCGCAAACAGCAGCGTCAGCCCCTTGGTCAGGGCAGGTTTCCGGGCAGATGGGTCGGGCACCGTCATCGCTTTGCGTCAGTGGGATGGGACGAAAGGATGACGCGACATGGTTATAACGTCCAAGACCGATTTGTTATCCACGCCATAAGCGTGTCTTATGGGAAAGCACTGCGATGACCGCCTTTACGCTCGGCAAGTTCCAAATGAGGTATGGTGACGTCTCAAATGGAACTCGAGTACGCCATGGCCATCCCGACCCGCCCCGGATCAGACATTCCGTACCTGGCGATTGCCACCCGATCGGCGAGTGAGAACTCTGACGTCGTTCGTCGGGGTGTCCCTGCAGATTTCATCAAGCAACTAGCGAAGGATCTGGGGATCGACCAATCGGCACTGACGGATCACATGGGCATCGCACGCAGCACCTATACCCGGAAGCTCAAGAACGCCGAGCTCCTCTCGAGCGGCGACAGCGCGACGGCGCTGGGTGTCGCACGCATCGTCGGCGAGATCGAGCGCATCCTTATGGAAAGTGGGGATCCCGAACAGATGGGCGACGTCTTCAATGTCGCGGAATGGACAGGTTACTGGCTGAGGCAGCGCGTGGGTGCGCTTGGCAATCGTCGCCCCATCGACTACCTCGACAATGCGTTCGGCCAGGAGACGGTGTTGCAACTGGTCAGGCAGATGCAGACCGGCGCGTTTGCGTGACCGTGCACTTATGGCGCATCGCCACCGAGACCATGGATTACAGGGCAACCGATGCCACGGGGGCAGGGGCGAGGTTCGGCGGGGGACGATGGAACCATCAGGGTATCGCCGTGGTGTATTCAGCGCCTTCGATCGCCCTGGCTGCCCTCGAGACCATCGTGCATCTCAGGTCGGCGACGCTTCCGCTCAACCGGTATCTGATCAGCGTCGAGGTTCCGGATGAGGTCTGGGCGCGCCGGATGGTTGTCGACAAGGACACCGCGCCCAGAGGATGGGACGCGGAACCCGTCGGGTTGTCGTCGCTTGAGTTTGGCGACCGCTGGGTCAAGAGCGAGGCTAGCGCTCTCCTGGTCGTACCCTCGGTTGTGATCCCGCTCGAGCACAATGTGCTGATCAATCCGGCGCATTCCGACGCGTCAGGCCTTGTCTTCAGTAACACCGGAAAGTTCGTGTTCGATGAACGCATTCGAGCTTCGTAACGCGCTGAACTTGCGCTAAGCAATCGCTGTGGCTCGCTGATAAGCTTTCTCGACGCTTTTCAGATGAGGAACCGAACATGGCCGATTCGTCCGATTACATGCCGCCCAGGGTATGGCAGAACAAACCAAGCGGTGGACGCTTCGCGAGCATCAACCGTCCCGTCTCGGGGCCCACGCACGATAAAGAGCTTCCTATCGGGCGCCATCCCCTCCAGCTGTATTCCCAGGGGACACCGAACGGCGTGAAGGTCACCATCATGCTCGAGGAGCTATTGGCGCTTGGTCACCATGGCGCCGAGTACGATGCGTGGCTGATCCGGATCAGTGACGGCGACCAGTTCGGCAGCGGTTTCGTCGAGGTGAACCCTAATTCGAAAATTCCTGCGCTCATGGACCGCAGCGGGCCCGAACCGATCAGGGTTTTCGAGTCCGGTGCGATTCTTGTGTATCTGGCCGAGAAGTTCGGGGCTTTCCTGCCTGCCGAACCCCGTGCGCGTGCGGAATGCCTTTCCTGGTTGTTCTGGCAGGTAGGTAGCGGTCCCTACCTCGGTGGCGGTTTCGGCCACTTCTACGCTTATGCCCCGACGAAGATGGAGTACCCCATCGACCGGTTCGCCATGGAAGTGAAACGCCAGCTCGATGTGCTCGACAAACGCCTCGCAAACCATGCATTCGTCGCTGGCGACCAGTACACGGTCGCCGACATGGCCGTCTGGCCCTGGTACGGCGGCCTGGCCAAGGGGTGGCTGTACGACGCAGCCGAATTCCTGGCGGTGAAGGACTATAAGCACGTACAGCGCTGGGCAGACGCCGTTGGTGATCGTCCGGCCGTGAAACGTGGGCGAATGGTCAATCGCCTCTCGGGCGAGCCATCGAGCCAGTTGCACGAGCGCCACGACGCCTCCGACTTCGAGTCGAAGACGCAGGACAAGGTCTCCGGAGGGTGATCCGAAGACGCATTGTTCTCCAGTGAGCGTCGCCGGGGTACAGGCAGAGGCAGGCGGCGTTGGTCAGGGAGCGGTACTTCCCACGGACGCCACCAACGTCGATTCCGCACGCGCACGGCGATGCACGAAGAACAGTGCACGGACCTCGACATCGACGGTCATGGCCGTCGCGGCGATCGCATCCTTATCGGCAGCTGGCCCGAAGGCATAGGAGATATCGATCCGTTTCACCTTGGCGACGATGTTGCCTGCGGTCTCGTGCATGTGCAGGTCGACATGGCTGACGTAGGGGCGGCCGCTGCCATCGGTAGTGACTTCCGCCTTGCCGTCGAACAGCGTGTCGTCGTCCTTTCCATCGCTCGACACGGTGATGTTGCCCGCTTCGCTGAATCCACGGGGTACGTGTCGCGTGGTGAACGCGTAGGTCGTTTTGCCCGTCGACTGGCTCACGACGTGGGCGTCAGGACCGATGACATTCTTCAGCTCGGCGTACGAAGCAAATGCCTTCTTCGGTTCCTTGCGCGGGTCGAACGTCTTGGTCTCGACTTCCGGTTCGTCGCCGCCCGTGACGGTAGTCGTGGTTCGGACCATTCCCTGTGTGTCGGTGACAGGAAGCGCCGTGCGCGCGAGCGCCTGGTCCAATAGCGCGTCGTGGGCTACCGCCACGGACGTGCCGGCGAAGAATAGAAGGCCTGCACAGATAGCTCGCGTCGCCATGATCTACCCTCCCAGTGGACACGATGAAAGTAGTACCGGCGGCGGAGTGCTCCATGAGCCATTGGTCACGATGTAGCCGAAAGTCACGGGCCGCGCTGCCGTGCGTTGATATATCGTCGGACGCCACAGCCATGCGGGGAGCCGATCGTGTTGCACTCAATGAGTCGTGGAAGTGGTGCACTGGTATGCCTGGGTACTCTCGGAATGCTTGCCTGGACGGCCTGTGGCATAGCTGCCAAGGCGCCGGGTGTCTCGACCGATAACGTTGGCTCCCCCGTTTCCATGGAAGGCAAGCGCATGCTTGCCTACGAACTGGTCCTGGCCAGGGGTGAAGTCTGGCCGCGAACAGGCTCGACCCAGCCACAGAGCTTGTGTGTCTTCGATGACGCGTCGGGTGCGCTGCTCGCGCGTTTCGAAGGCGCTGACCTTGTCTCCCGCATCGTGCCCGTTCGCCCTCTGCCTGCGGCGTCCGGCAAGCCGGTTTCCGCCATGGACACAACGGCCATCTTCATCGAATTCTCCCTGGCTTCAAGCCAGCAGCCGCGAATACTCAGGCATCGGTTCGGATGCGCCGCTAACGGGACAGTGGTAGCGAAAGGTGATGTCGAACCTGTCCGGACGATCGATCAAACGCAGCCGCCACGGCTGGGGCCGCCACTTGGAGCGGGAACGTGGGTCGCCGTCCACCAGCCTGACTGGGCGAAGGGCCATCGCCGCGTGTTCTACGCCGATGGATCGACCACGTACCTTCCGGGTCGCTACGCGATCGACTTCGTGGGTATCGACGAAGCAGGGCGCACGACACATGGCGACGCGGATAAGCCGGCGGACGCGATCGGATACGGTGCGCCGGTGCTCGCCGTTGCCACGGCCAGGGTGGCGAAGGTGCGTGATGGCGTTCCGGAGTCCGGAAGCATTCGGCACAATCCACCGCATGGACCGGAAAAGGCGTCAGGCAACTACGTAATGCTGGCTTTGCCGGATGGGCGCTTCGCGGTCTACGAACACCTCAAGCCGGGCAGCATCACGGTAAAGGCGGGACAGACGGTTCGCCGCGGCCAGGTCATCGGTGCGTTGGGCTTCAGTGGCGACACCACGGGACCACACCTGCATTTTCATGTCGCCGACCGGGCGAGCATGCTCGAGGCGGAAGGCCAACCCTTCGCGTTCGAACGATTCTCGCTGCTGGGGCACATGGACATCGCCAACCTGGGCAAGCAGCCCTGGAGCCCACTCGCCGCCGACCTGGATGCGAACCGCAGGGCCGAGTGGCCGGCATACAACGCGGTAATCGTCTTCGAGTGACGTGCTACCAGTGAAGTAGCGAGATACCGATCTCGATGACGATCAGCACAACGATGGCGATTTCCAACCACTCGGCGCGCCGGCTCGATGCTTCTTCGTAAAGGGCGGTGTATGTATCGCGCACGATCGCCAGCTTCCGGTCGACGGACGCGCTGAGCGACGGGACGCGGAACAGCGACAGGGCGCTGCTGTAAACGCGGGCAAGATAGACATCCTCGGTCACGAGCAAGGCGTTGTCGACGCGCTCCGTCAGTTCCGTGACCTCCGCGACCAAGGTGTAGAGCTGTCGCGCCAGATGGGCGAAGCGGCGTGATGCAAGCAGCGAAGCGGCGGTTCGCGCATTCTCCACCTGGTCGTACATGCGTGGCAGTTCGTTGTCTAGCAAGATATCGTAGTAGCGCAATTCAACAAGCTGCGCATTGGCTACCTCGATCACGTCCGCGACGTCCGAATCTCGCCGCGGCTCGTAAATGAAGGCGCGATCCCAGTTGAGCACCACGAGATCGTCGGCGTAGTACGAGAAACTTCTTGAAAGCAGTTCTTTCTTCGTCGCACGCGAAAGCGGCCGGTTTTCACCGGAGAGCACTTCGATCAGGTCCACACGCTCCTTCAGCGTCTCCGCATCCATGGGTTCGTTGAAGGCGTGAACCGTCGCGATGAGGTGATCCTCGTCAAGGCGTTCGCCTTCGGCCGGACGTTCGAGGGCAGGGTGGATGATCTCCTGCACGCGGTGGAGAAGGTCGTCCCAGAACGAGGTCTGCGCCTGGGGTCCGAACTGCGCATCGATGGCGGAGACGTCACGCACATACGCGGGCCACGGCCGGTGGGACCTCAACAGACGCAGGGAAAGCGTGACCACGCCGAAGTCGTAGAGGCGCACCGATACCGCGCCACGAGCGGTGCCATCGGCCAGCGGGACGTCAATGTCGCCCAGCGACAACCACAACGGAGCCACACCGAACGCCACCGCCTTGGGCGGCGTGCTCGTGAGCTGCGAGCGGTTGATGGCCGTGCTTGCACGCTCGGTCCAAAGGCGTTCGGCCTTGGCGAGATCGATGCTGTAGGCAATATCCACGAGCCGTAATACGGCTAGTTCACCTGAGGAAACCACTAATGGAGCGGACGTCACGGGGAGCGACCTGGGCGAAGTGCCGATAGTGTAGAGCTACTTGACAGGTTCCGTGAAGATGGCGTGTCGGCAGTACAACCTCGCAACGCGCGCAACGTAAGCCTTCGAGAACATGTGACGTGGTTCGCGCTTTTGATCGGTGCTGTAACCGCGGGGTGATCTGGCTCGAACTCTCTTGAATCCCTCAACTGTGTGAGGGTTATTCGGAGAGATGTATGCGCAAACCATGTGTTCTTGCAGCGGCTCTCGTTGCAACACTTTCACTCGCCCCGACCGCGGGTGCCCAACAAGCGAATTTCCTCGGCCTGGGGAGTGCCTCTCACGTCTACCTGATGTCCAATGACAAGGGGTTCAATTCAGTCGCCGTATTGCGGCGCGACCGCGTAGGCCACCTGAGCAAGCTGGGTACCTACCGCACCGGAGGCCGCGGCGTCGGTGCCGGTACGACGGCCCCGCCGCCGGATCCGCTCGGCTCCCAGAATGCCTTGATGTTGAGCGACGACGGCCGTTTTCTGTTCGCCGTCAACGCGGGGAGCGATGAAGTCTCGACGTTTGCCGTGGTGGGCGATCGCCTGTTCCTCATCGATGTGACCGACTCGGGAGGCACGTATCCGGTCAGCCTTGCCCAGCGCGGCGACGAACTTTATGTCCTCAACAGCGCAGGGAAGTCGAACGTGACGGCTTTCCACATCGGCCTGTTCGGCACGCTTTCCAAGGATCGCGGTTCCACCCGGGTGATTGGCACCGACGAGCCGCTGGTTGGAAACCAGCCTAACGTGGGTAACACGCCGACCCAGTTGCAGTTCGACCGGACAGGCCGTTGGCTCGCCGTGTCGGTCAAGGACTCGCAGGCGAAGGGGTTCATCGAACTTTTCGCCGTGGATCGCTCGGGCACGCTCGCGCAGGACCCCGCCATCACGCCTTCAAACGATACCGCCGCTTTTGGTTTCACCTTCGATGACCAGGACCATCTGCTGATCGCCGAGGGCGGGGCGAATGCCGTGTCCTCGTACGCCATCGGGAAGCAGGGCCAGCTTGCATCGATCTCGCAGTCGGTCGCCACGGGGCAGGCTGCGACGTGTTGGCTGGCCGCGAACCGTCACTATGCGTTCGTCGCCAATGCGGGTTCCAGCACCATCAGTGAATATCGTGTCGACGATAACGGTCACCTGACACTCGGCAAGGACGGCGGCGTCGCCGCAAACCTCGGTACAGGGCATGCGCCGACGGACCTGAAGCTGACCAGGGATGGACAATTGCTTTATGTCAATTCACCGGGAACGGGTGGTGTGAGCGCGTTCGCGGTGCGTGACGATGGAAGCCTGGTGCCGCTGGGTGAGACCCCTGTTTTTGCCGCCTTCTCGGGCACGCAGGGACTCGCGGTCCAATAAGTCTGTATCACCAGATCTGTACGCGCGCCTTCGGCGGAACGAACATCCTGTCTCCGCTCGTTACGTCGAAGGCCTTGTAGAACGCGTCCTGATTCACGAGGGCACCCATCACCCTGATGGGGTCCGGTGCATGCGTGTCGGTCAGGGCCGCATTGACCTCACTTTGCGTCTTCATCGGTTCCGAAGCCCAGATGCGCGCGAAGCCGAGATAGAACCGCTGATCACCGGTGAATCCATCGATTGTCGGGGAAGGGCGGCCGCGTAAGGCAAGCTTGTATGCATCGTGCGCAATCGCAAGGCCTGCGTTGTCGGCGAGATTCTCGCCAACGGTGAGTTCACCGTTGATACGGTATCCCGGTGCCGCCTCGTAGCCACCGTACTGCGCGACGAGCGCATGGGCACGTCGCTCGAATTCGGTGCGGTCGCCGGGCGCCATCCATTCCACGCGCTTTCCGAAACCATCGTACTGGCTGCCCGCACGGTCGAAGGCATGGGTGAGTTCGTGGGCAATGAAGAATCCGAGGGCGCCATAATTCACCGCGTCGTCGGCATCCGGCTGGAAGTAGGGTGGTTGAAGCAAGGCGGCGGGGAGTACGACCTGGTTACGGCTCACCGAGTAGTAACCGTTTACCGATTGGGGCGACATCGTCCACTCCTCGCGATCCACCGGCTTGCCGAGCTTTTCAACCTGGAACGTTGCCAACAGTGCTCGCGCACGCATCCAGTTGCCCACGGCATCGTCGGGCCGTGTGACCAGTCGTGAGTAGTCGCGGATGTGGTCCGGGGCACCCATGCGAATGACGAGATGACCGAGCTTGTCGAGCGCGGCCTGCTGGCTCTCCCTGCTCAGCCAGGTAGACGCGGCGATGCGCTGACGGAACGCGGTGACAACGTTATCAAGCAGCTGCCTGGTACGGGCCTTGGCTTTGGGTGGGAAATGGTGTTCGACATAGAGCTGGCCCAGTGCGTCGCCCATGCTGTCTTCGAGCACGCCCATCGCGCGTAACCAGCGCGGCCGCGCTGCCGTAGCACCGTAGAGAGTCTTGCTGAAGAAGTCGTCGGCTTCGTCCCGGTAAGGCGCAGGCAGAAAGCGTGCAAGGTGGTCGAGCAGGCGAAGCCGCAGGTAGGCACGCCAGGTCGCGACGGGCACGTCGCTCAAGACGCTCCCGTAGGCCGCGAAATAGCTGGGTTCAGCGATGTTGAAGCGACTGACCGCCGCAGGAACACCTATTCCATCGAGATATAGGGCGAGGTCGAGGCCTGGAAACATACCCTCGAGTTGTTCCCGTGAGGCGCGATGTGACGTCGCGCCCGGCACACGGACGGCAACCTCGGTCCACTGGGCCGTCGCCAGGCGCGTCTCGAGCGCTACGACGGCTTTTGCCTGCGCCGCGGCATCCCGGATACCCGATAACGCGAGCACACGCTCCACGTGATTCGCATAAGCGGAGCGGATACGGGTGAATCGAGGTTCCGAGCTGATGTAGTCATCGCGGTCGGGCAGGCCAAGGTCGGCCTGAACCACGTCGAGCAGGTAACGCGACGGGTCTTCGTCATCGGGATGGACCCAGGTACCGATACCGACATCGAGCCCCTGTGCGGACAACATGGCGATGGCACGAACGATGTCCGCGGGCGTATTCGCAGCGTCGAATTGTTTCAGGAAGCCAGCGACAGGCCTCAGGCCCAGGGCGTCGATGCGGGCGACGTCCATGTAGCTGGCATAGATGTCGAAAAGTTTTCGCTCATCGGGTTTTGTATCGGTGGAGAGACGAATACGCCGGATGTCGTTGTCGAGCCCTTCGTAGATGCCCAGTTGCAGCTCGCGGTTGGTTCCCCATCCCGACATATAGGCCGGTGACTGGACGCGCTTGATCCAGCCGCCGACGGCGAACGCATAGAAGTCATCCTGAGGACGCACGCTGCGATCCAGGTCGCCTGCGACAATGCCCGAG
>Ga0209216_1000117_pt1 | contig 16162 bp, 15 predicted proteins | sample TexAe_OM2H0_O2_FD_187940 | JGI IMG/M metagenome (GOLD analysis project Ga0209216, IMG submission 187940) | Forest soil microbial communities from Davy Crockett National Forest, Groveton, Texas, USA - Texas A ecozone_OM2H0_O2 (SPAdes) (version 2) | ecosystem: Environmental > Terrestrial > Soil >... | reverse complement strand
GGCTGATTCGGCGCAGACGCGCATGACCGAGCGCCGCCAGACCGAATCGGACGCGCCCCTTACGAGCGCCCCGCTCACCGGTTCTGCCCCGGTACCCGCAGCCGCGCCGATCCCCACGACGGTAACGACGCCTGTCGACGCCGCATCGGAAAAGGTGGAAACCGCAAAGCCAGCCGAGACGCCCGCCGTCGTCGCCAGCGAACCGGCCCCGGTAGCCGCCGCGCCGGCGCAGACTGACGTCGAGCCCGTCATCGAACCCGCAACGCCTGCACAGCAGCCCACCTCGGTGCTCGATGCGCCGGCGCGCGGCCTCATCCCCGAGGTCGCGGAAGCGGAAGCGACACCGACGGCGGTAGCGACCCCGGTCGCAACGCCGACGCCGGTCATCGAGCCTGTGGCGGCACCTGCGCCTGCACCGGCACCGGAGCCGACCCCGGCACCCGTCTCCGTCGAAACGGCCAAGGTTGAACCCGCCGTCAGCGCGGATGCCACAGAAGCCACTGGCGAGGCCAAGCCGGACGACGAGACACCGAACCCGCAGACGCCGAAGTCCCCCGAGGCATCGAACGTGTCCCCGGTCTCGCATACGCCGCCGCCCGCCACGCCGACGCCCGCCTGGACGCCGCCGGCACAGGGCGACCTGCTGACGCGTCCTCGCCAGGAACCACACGGCGACGCCTCGCATAGCGAGTGATGCAAACAAAAAACGCCGGGCTTAGCCCGGCGTTTTTTTGTGCCCGTCGCTGGGCTTCTCAGTTACCGACTTGATGGTTATGCGTGTCCAGCAAGCCATGCACGGTCATCAGGTGCGCCAGCCCAACGATGTGGTCGACGTGCAGCTTTTCCATGAGGCGCTGCTTGTAGGTCGACACTGTCTTCGGGCTGAGGTTGAGGCGGTGGCCAATCGACGTGAGGGGCATGCCGCGCACCAGCATCATGGAAACTTCCATCTCGCGCGTCGAGAGCGTATCGAACGGCGAGTCCGATCCGTCGAGCGTGGCGAGGGCCAACTGCTGTGCCACCGTCGGGGCGAGGTAGCGGCGCCCCGATGCTACCTGGCGCACGGCGCTGAGCAACTCGTCCGACGAGCAACCCTTGGTCAGGTAACCCAACGCACCGGCATCGAGCAGGCGCTTCGGAAAGCGCGCGTCGTCGACCACGGTGAGAATGACGATGTTCGTGCGCAGCTTCGCGCGGATGACGCGCTCGGTAAGCTCGACACCGCTCATGCCCGGCATGTGGACATCGACAAGCGCGATATCCGGCGATTGCGAGCGGATAAGGCGCAGGCCTTCCTCAGCCGAACCCGCTTCTCCCCTGATGCGGATGTCGGCCTGCTGTTGCAGGATCATCCGGAAGCCGGTCCTGACCAGTTCGTGGTCATCGACCAAAACTACGTTAATCATTTAGTGCCCTCCCTGGGCCGACTGTACTGCTGTGCGCGCGGGTCGGCCGCGCGCGGCCTGCGAATGCATACAATGCCAGATGTGCAGGCGAGACAACCAGCGCGCAGGTATCATCCGGCGGCGGCGCGGCGACCTGTAGCGGTATCCGCTTGGAACGTGAGGTGACATGGCCTGATGATCGTGTCATCTTCGGTCGCAGCAGCATGTAGGGGAAAGCCTATAGCGCATGCTGAGGCAGCACGGGCACGGCCTGCTGCGAGCCGCGTCACACACGGAACCGCGGACGCCATCGATGGCGTTCGTACCATCGACGGACCATGCAAGGACCCCCGCTCATGGATGACCATCCCTATCTTCTGGGAAAACTCGCGGCGCTGGAATCCGCTCTCGAAGCGGCTATTTCCACGCATCCCGAGCCCGTCGCGCTAGCCGCGGCGCTGTCCGAGGCGATGTCCCGCTACACACCGGAACGTCGCCCTCGCGACGTTCGCTCGTTCGCCGAAGGCTGGATGGCGATCGTCACGCCGCTGCTGACGGAGCAGGCGTGCGCATCGCGATCCGCGGCGACAGTGCGCAAGGGCAGCACGCACTAGCGGATACCCACGCACCGATCACGGAATCCGCACGTATCCGTCAGCACTGACGCGCCAGAGTGGGGCCTCATTCGTGCAGGAGAACCCCATGGCAAATGAGAAAAATCGCCCCCCGCAGCATCCCGGACAGAACGATCCGCCGAAGGATAAGCGCGGATCCACGCAACAGCCGGAGACGGACGCATCCGGCGATCCGGTCGACGGCACCGGCGAAGATAACCAGCACAACAAGAAATAATGTTCAGGCCGGCGTATCGACGTCGTCCGCGTCGTGAACATCGGCACGTACCCGGCGTGCCGCCCGAGCGGCGGCACGTTTACGCAGAAGGATGATGCCGGCGAGGATAAGAATGGCCGGCCCCCACCGTCCCCCTGTCGCCTTCGCAAGCAACTTTCCTGCCGCAAGGGCGCCAATCGTGCTGGCGTGCGAACCGGACGTGGCGGTGACCATGGCGATACCCCAGAGATGTCCATCGACATCGCAAGAGTTAACGACTATGAGGGGGACGCTGCGTGAAGCCTTAGGCTAGGCCTTCTCCACGCGAAAGGCAGGCTCGGCGCGTTCTATAATCGCGCCGTCAAAACCGCCGCCATCATGCCCAAGACTCTCAACGAAAGCCTGCCCTGGATCGCCATCGCCCTGGCGCTTGCCGTGGGCGTCGCCTACTACGCGACACGTCCCCAGCCCGAAACCTACGAAACCTGCATGACCCGCCTCTCGCGGACGTCGGACGGCGATGCGGACCGGGCGCTCAACCGGGCCGCCTGTGCGGAAAAGCCGGGTGCGCCACAGGGCTCGCCCGGGCCCCGCTGAGGGCAGGCGCTTACATGCGCATAACAATATAAGGCGCATCGTGGGACACCCTCGTTCGAGGGGCTAGTCACCCAACCAAGTGATGCCCATGCCCACGCAGAAGCCACCGGCGCGTTTTCCCAATGGCGCGCCCACCGACCGTTCGTCGGCAGCATTCGTCTCCTACGTCTACTCCCATGAGCGCCGCAGCAAATTGCCGGAAACCCCGCGCGAGCCCGCCAAGCGTCCGGCGGCCAAGCGCCCCTGAGGGTCGGCACCTGATGAATGGAAACGGGACGATCAAGGTCACTTGATCGTCCCGTTTCGTTTGGGCGTTACTTACAGACGCGCGTCGACGCACCGAGCCACGCAGGGATCACCTTGGGAGCCACGACGATGCGGTCGAGGTCGGGCGCGGGGTCCGAGGGGTTGCTCAGCTGGATCGTATTGCCGCCTGCCTTGAGCTGTGCATCGAACACGGTAGCCACCGGATCGTCGAAGCTGCTGCCGTCGAGATCGAGCTTGACCGGCGTGCCGCCGTTGATGGCGACATACAACGAGCGCGGCCCATTCGTGGCGTAGTCGATTTCCAGCTGGTACCTGCCGGCGGTCGGCACGGTAACCGCGGGGAACGTCACGGTGTTCGCGACACCCACGCCGATGTTGCCCGCCTTCGCCAGGCCGGAGAAGTAGTTACTGAAACCCGCCGTCACCGTCCCGCCGAGGATCGCGGATTCGGCCTCGTACGTGCTCGACGCCGGCAACACGGCATCGCCGCGACCATGCACTACGATGCGATCGAGGTCGGGCGGATAGCTGACGGTGTTACCGAAGCGGATGTGATTGAGACCCTTCTTCAGGCAGACGGGCACCGTGCTCTGCGAGGGCAACTGGAAGCTGCCGCCGCCTGAATTGAAGGTCTGGAACGGGCCGTCGTTCACCTGGTAGAGGTACGAGCGGAGGCCCTGCGTGAGCGAATCGATCTGCATCAGGTAGGCGCCGTCCCGCGGCGCGTAGACGCGATCGAAGGTCACGGTGTTCGACGCGCCAAGACCCAGCCCGCCCACCTTGGTGCCGCCTGAGCAACCGACGCATGCCGCCGGACCGGCGGTACCCGACAGCGTGCCTTCCTCGGCTTCGTAGCTCGCCGACGGATCCGCCGGCAGGTGGCCCGGAAGCGCCTCGACCAAGAGCAACTGGGTGCCATGAGCAGGCAGTTCGACGCGATAGCTGCCGATCGAGGGCCCCTGCTCCTGGTGCCGCCACAAATCGCGCGTGCGCCGCGCGCCGGTGAGGCCGAGCACTCGCCACGGCAATTCGACGACGGCACGCGTCGCATTCATGTTGAAGAGGGCGACGTAGTAACGGCCACCGCCGAGGTCGCTCACCCATACGGGCAGATCGCCACCAAGGGCCTGTGTCGCGGGCTTGCCGGACTGGTCCACGGCGATGACCTCGTCGTTGCCGGCGATCTGCTTGCCCACGTCATCGATCTTCGTGAGGTCGCCACCGAGATACAGCGGCGCGTTGGCCATCGACCAGATCGTCATCGCCGAGCGCTTCTCGTCCACGCTCAAGCCATCGAGGGCACCGTCGCCGATATCCAGCGTGTCCAGATCGTTCCATCCCTTCGCCCCGCCCGCGGCATCCTGCCAGTTGGGAAGATCGCGGAAGCGCTTCTCGATGCGCGGCCAGTTGGTCAGCGTGGCACAGCGGCTTTCGCATTCCACGTCGTCGTCGATGCGGCGCGCGTTGGAATAGCTCTGCCAGACATTCAGGTAATCCTTGTCCACCTGCCAGGACACGGTGAGCCAGATGGGACGTCCGCTACGCGCGATGGCCTTCGACCATGCGGCCACGTCGTCGCGGTTGTCGATGCTCAGGTCGTCGCTGTAGGAACCGGGCGTGACGCCATCGAGCTTGATGAAATCCACGCCCCACGATGCGAACAGCGCCACGACGGAATCGATGTATTCCTGCGCACCGGGTTTGCTGAAGTCGATCTTGTAGTGATACGGCGACTCGCCCGGTGCGCCAAAGGCGTTACCCGCGCGATGCGGCAACGCGAGGATGTCCTGGATATGGTTAGACGTGCCGAGGATGGGCGAATTCGCCAGCACCGCGGGCTCTTCCACACCGGGAATCCAGTAGATGCCCGCCTTCTGCCCATTGGCGTGGATGTGGTCGATCATCGCCTTGATATCGGGAAACGTCGCCAGGTTCGGCGTCGGTCGACCGTTGGCGTCGAAGCTGCCCTGCCATCCCGAATCGAGGTTGATGTAGTTGTAACCGTGCGCCTGCAATCCCGACGACGCGAGCGCATCGGATTGCGTGATCATGTTCGCCTGCGTGAGGAAATCGGGCTCGATCGTCTGCTGGCTGAAGCTGCTCCACCCCAGGTAGGGCTTCTGGGCCACGCCATTGACCTGGGCGGACGCACTTGCCGCAAGGGCAAGTAGTCCGCAGGCCAGGGCAAGTCGTGAAACGGCGGGTAATGCATTACGAGCGTTCATGGCGCGACTCCGATGGTTAGGGGCGCCCGTCATGGGCGCCGATCGAAAAGCCTTATTCGCGTTCGAACACGAGGCCGGCGGCCTGCAGGTCTCCCTTCATCACGATGTCGATGCCGCGCTGCATCCAGTACGCGCCGCTGGCCACCTCGGGCGTACCGGGCGCGACCTTGCCGTGGATGATGCGGAAGCGATAACGCGCCTTCGCATCGAGGCCGCGCAGATGCAGGGTCGGGAACGGACGTGCTTCCTCGCCCTGGCGCTGGAACGCGAACAGCACGGCCTGCGCGGCATCGTTCGCCACCGACTCGGTGGCCGACCACGGTGCGCGGTCTTGCGGCGACAGCAGGCGATAGAGCGAACCACGCTGCACCGTGCCGCGAATGGTCTTGTACTCGGCGATATAGGCGCGAGCGGTGGCCTCTTCCGCGGGTGTCCACTCGAGCAGGTTCGCACCGATACCAAGGCCGCCCTGCATGGACGACAGGAAGCGGAAGTCGAGCGAACTGACACGGTTGTTCACCCAGTTCGGCGACCCGGTGACCCACGCCATCATCGTCGCCGGTGCATACGCGTAACTGAAGCCGTCCTGGATCGAAAGGCGATCGGAGGGATCGGTGTTATCGGACGGCCAGACTTCGTCGGTGAGCGCCATGATGCCGAGGTCCACGCGGGCACCACCACCGGAACACGATTCGATCTCGACCTTCGGATGGCGCGCACGCAGCTGCCGAAGAATGTCGTAGAGATTGCGCACGTAAGCCACGTACACCTTCTGCTGCTCGTCCGGCGACATCTCCGGCCAACCCGGCTCGGACCAGTTGCGGTTGTAATCCCATTTCAGGAACTGGATGTCGTTCTCGGTCAACAGCCGGTCCAGCACGTCGAGCAGGTGTGCTTTCACGTCCTCGCGCGCGAGGTTCAGCACCAGCTGGTGGCGCCCTTCGCTACGGTCGCGGCCGGGGAAGTTGAGCACCCAGTCGGGATGCGCGCGATAGAGGTCGCTGTCGCGGTTGATCATTTCCGGTTCGACCCACAGGCCGAAGCTCATGCCGAGCCCGTGTACCTTGTCGATCAGCGGCTTCAGGCCATTGGGGAACTTGCGGCGGTTCACCACCCAGTCGCCGAGACCCGCGCGGTCGTTGTCGCGCGCACCGAACCAGCCATCGTCCACGACGAAGCGTTCCACGCCGAGCGCCGCGGCCTTCTCCGCCAGACGCTCCTGGCCGGGCTCCTCCACCTTGAACTCCGTGGCTTCCCAGGAGTTGTAGAGCACGGGCCGCAGCTTCGCGCCGGCACCGCCGGGGAGCACGCGGTTGCGCTCGAAGCGATGCAGCAGGCGCGACGCCTCACCCACGCCATCCGCCGTGTAGCCGGCATAGAACACCGGCGTGTCCAGTGACTGACCGGCTTTAAGCCGGTAAGCGAAATCGAACGGGTTGTAACCGCCGGTAACGCGCACCTGGCCGAGGATGTCCTCGTCCACGCGGATGCTCCACGATCCGCTCCATGCCAGCGCGCCGAACCAGACGTCACCGTGCTCCTCGTTCCACGCGTTTCCACGGCCGATGGCGAACCATGGATTGTTCTCGTCACCCGTGCTGCCGCGGTGGCTCTCGAGCACCGTGGCACCCGGCGTGACCGCACGCGTCTGCAGGTGCCATTCCCCCGCCCACGTGCCGGTGAGGTAACGCAGCGAATAGTCGTTCGCGCGCGGCAGATTCCATGTGGCGGCCGCGGCGCTGTCGATCGTGAGCGCCTGCTTGCCGGTGTTCTCGATGTGCGCCGAACGCCCGACGATGCCCGTGGCCGCGTCGGCTGTGTAATGCAGCGTCACCGCCACGCCAGCCTGCGCATCGCGCAGCACGATCGACAGGCCGTCGCCATCGATGCGGTAACTGTCGTAGCGCAGGACCACATCGCGATTGCCGTCGTCCAGCCGGATCTTCAACGCGGGCGTGGCGGTCATCTGCCCGCCCCAACCGGCGTATTCCTGCGGCGTAAGGCTGCCGAGGGGATCGAACGAGGATCGCTCGGGCGCGGGCGTGGCGGGACCCAGCGGATCCTCGGGCGCCAGGCGAGCGCCCCAGTACAGCGTCTGCAGCATGCCGTCGGCGTTCACGCCCATGGCATAGGTGACCGACCCCGCATCGAGGCGGAACACACGGTGCGCGGCGTCGTAGTGCGCCGGCGCATCGCGCTCCACCGGGGGCTTGCCCGCGGCGATGGCCGGAGCGACAAGCAGGCTTCCTGCGAGGAACATCGCGAAGCGGATCATGCTGGCGGGGTGCTTCAAGGGCTCAACCTCTCTGACTCGGTTCAATCGTCCAGGGCTTCCGCGCGGAAGGCGAAGGCACGCTCCAGACTTTCTCCGGGCGCCAGCTCGGTCATGCCGTTGGCGACGGCACCTCCGGGCAGATGCACGGCGTTGATGGGGTGGTCTACCGGCTCGAAGCAGAAGAAATCTTCGCCGGCCGGCACGTAGAGTACATAGGCATCGGCTTCGGCTTCGATATGCAGGCGCAGGGCACGCTCGGGCCAATCGATCGCAGCCTGTCCAGTCCAACCGGTGAACGCATGGTTCAGACCGCCTACGGGCAACGGACGGCTCGTCGAGAAGTCCCACGACGCAGGCACCGCGTCCTTCCTGATCGGCAACGGATCGTGCCCATCGTTGAACCACACGCCAGTGGCGGGAGCATGCAGGCGCGCACCGCCATGCAAGGGGAAGAACGGATGCAACCCCATGCCGAACGGCAGGGAGAACGTGCCCGTGTTGGTCACGCGGAGATCCACGCGCAGCGTATCGTGATCGAGCCGGTACTCCATGCGGGCGCGATAGGTGTACGCGCCGGCGTCCGCCTCTTCCAGATCGAGCACGGCGATATCGGCTTCGTGCTGGTCGACCGTCCAGCGACGTTGCCAGCCACTGCCATGGATGGGATACGCGTCGTCCTCGCGATTGAGCGCGAGGGCAACGCGTTTCCCGGCATGAAAAAAACCGCCGTGGGCAATGCGATTGCTCCACGGCAGCAGGGGGTAACAGGCGAGCCGGTTCGGCTCGTAATGGCCCGGCGACCGCTCGGGCGAGGCCGCGCAGGGCCGCATCAGCGGCACCTCCGCGCCCTGCCCCAGCCAATCGAGGCTGACAATGCCGCCACCCGCTTCGGGAAGCAGGCACACGCTCAAGCGGTCATTGCAAAGCTGCAGCATCTCAGGCCTTCGATGGATACTCAGAGTGATGCACGAACACCCAGGAAGTACGTACGGCCATTGGCCTCGGCATAGCTCTGGCGATCGGCGAAGACCTGGTACTGGTAGATCTTCTCGTTGGTGATGTTGCTGGCATCCATGAACAGCGACACATGCTCGTTGAGCTTGTAGCTGGCGCTGAGGTCGACCTGGCCATACGACTTCACCGAGGTCGGCTGGCTCTGGTTGCCGGCGATCGAGGCGAGGTACTTCGCGCGCCAGTTATACGCCGCACGGAACTCCACCGGACCCTTCTGGTAGTACAGGCTCACGTTCGACGAGTTGCCGATACCGGGCACCGCGAACTTGCCGGCATTGGCGATCTTGTCGGCGCTGATCGAGGCGTCGCTGGTCACGTAGGTGTAGTTGGTCGCCACACCCAGGCCATCGAACGGATCGGGCAGGAAGGTGAACTGGTAGTTGAACGTGAACTCCGCGCCCTTGATGGTGGCAGTGTTGAGGTTCACCGGCTCGGTCAGCTGGAAGGGGAAGCCCAGCAGCGTCGTCTGCGTCGTGATCAGCGTGCTGAAGTTCGAGACCTTCTTGTAGAACAGGTTCATCGCCGCATAGCTGGTGTCGTTGAAGTACCACTCCAGGCCGGCGTCGTAGTTCTTCGAGATGTACGGCTTCAGCGCGGCGTTACCACGCTGCATGGTCTGGTCCTGCGGGCGGAAGTTGTACGAGACGGACGCGGCCAGGTTGCTGAGATCAGGGCGGGTCAGGGTCTTGTACGCGGCCGCGCGGAACACCAGGTCGTCACGCAGGTTGAGCTTGAAGTTCGCCGACGGCAACCACTCGTGGTAGCTGCCGTTCTGCGAGATCGGGCTCAGCGAACCATAGGTCGGGATGGCGTTCGTGGGATCGTTCGGGTTCACCGCGATGCCGACGATGGGCACCGAGTACGCGTACGAGGTGGTGTTCGTCTTCGTGTAACGGATACCGGCGCTCAGGGTCCACGGCATGGAACCGTCGCCTTCCAGCGTGGCCGTACCGTAGGCCGAGCTGATGCGCTCCTTGATCATGCTGTAGGTGTTCGGATCCGGATGGGCCGTGAAGCCACCGCCGTTCGCGTCCAGCTGGGCCTTGAAGGCATCCGGGTTCGGCAGCTGGTTGTACGCCGCCGGCGTCGCCAGATAGGCGAAGAGCTTGTTGACGTCGTACACCACCCAGTCACGCGGGAAGCCAGGCGATGCACCACCCACGAGGCTGCCTGCGTGGAACACGCTGGCACCCACCGCGTCGGCGGGAACATCGGCCACGTAGCCGCAGTATTCGGCGCAACCGAAGCTGTTCGGCGTGTTGTAGGTGACCTCGGTCTTGGTGCGGTTGGAGTTCGACAAGCCGAAATCCAGTCGCGACAGCACGCCATCGAGGAAGCTCTTGCCCAGGTGCAGCTGGTTCTCGAAGATCTTGTCGCTGACGTTCGGGCTCTGCGTGCCCTGGTTGGTCACGTGGGCGTGCAGGGTCGAGGTATCGGTGGTCGGCAGCAGGCCCGTGTACGTCGGCAGGTGGTCGTCGCCGTTGTTGGTCCACACCGGGTTCACGCCGACGTTGCGCGTGCCGAGCACCACGAAGTAACCGTTTTGCGATTCCTTGTTCCAGGCCCGCGACACGGCGGTATCCCAGTCGACCTGCAGGGTCGGGCTGATCTGCCAGTTCACATGGCCGCCGACCTGTTCGTTGAACGCGTCACGCGGATTGGACTGCATGGCATAGTCGTTCGACATGCCGCCCGAGTTGTTGAGCACGAACTGCTGCGCCGTGCCGTTCTGGCCCGGCGTGATCGACTGGATGATGCCGGTATTGGTGAACGCGCCGAACGCGTTGTACTTCGAATCGATCTTGTATTCGGAGAACAGGCCATCCAGCTTCACGGTCAGGCCCTCGACCGGAGCCCAGTCGATGGCGCCGTTGAACGACTTGCGCGTGCGCGTTTCGTTGATCACCTGGCCCTGCAGCGTCTGCGGCAGGGACACATTGGTGGCGCCCGGATTGATGTGCGAGAAATCCTGGTTCTGCAGCCAGCCCAGCGTGTCGATGGACTGCTCGACGTGGTCGCGCTTGTAGTAGACCACCGAAGCCAACCAACCGAAGGTGTGATCCTTGTTGGTGTTACCGATCAGGCCGGAGACCTTCGGCGTGGTCTTGCTGGCGAAGCCGCCGTCGATGCTGTCGTTCACGCCGGCCGCGCTACCCGCTGCGTGCCAGCCGTTGAAATCGAAGGGACGCGCGGTGATCACGTTCACCGTGCCGCCGATACCGCCCTCTTCCAGGTCCGGCGTGCTGGTCTTCTGCACGACAGCCTGCTGGATGACTTCCGAAGGCAGCACGTCGAAGTCGAACGCGCGGTCCGTGGCGGCCGTCGCCATCGTGCGGCCGTTGAGCAGCACGTTGACGAAGTTCGGGCCGAAGCCACGCACGGTGATCTGGTTCGACTCACCGCCGCTACGGTTCACCGACACGCCGGGCACGCGCTGCAGCGCGTCGGCCACGTTCTGGTCGGGGAACTTGCCGGCTTCCTCAGCGGACACCGAGTCGACCGTGTTGATCGAATCGCGCTTCGTCGCCTGTGACAGGAACAGCGATTGCAGCTGGCCAGTGACCGCGACACCGTTGAGGTCGGTCACCGCCTTTCCATCCTTCGACGGCACCGTGGTCGGCTGTGGCGGATTCTGGATAGCAGGAGCAGCGTCCTGCGCGTGGGCGATCGAGCCGCCGATAGAACAGATGCCAAGCATGCCCGCCAACGCGTTGCGTACCGACAGCGCCAAGAACTTCCGCTGCATTCCTACTCCCCTCTCATGGATGGAAGGCTTGCGAAGGCCGCACGAAGCCGTGGAAGCAAGGCAACTTGCTCCCATGCGCATCACTGGTCTTCGCAAATCCCGAATCTTGCCCCGCTGGCACGCCCATTCCGTCCTGGTGACGGTCGACGGCACGCACCCCGATAAGACACTCCACGTCCTGCTTGACTGACGCAGGCCCCCGGATGTCCGTGAGTTCAATTGTAGTATTTTATTATTATATGTCCGCAAGCTGCGGCGCAGCATAAGCGGATGCGGTGGGGAAACGGCTATGTGGCGCCGTTTTCGTGCACCGCCAGATGCACAGGAGACCGTTATCGGGCTATCCCGACTGCCGACTGCCTCACAGTTTGCGCGGTGTCACGCTTTCTTGCGGCCGCGGTTCCGGATGTTGTCGCGCGATTCGCCCACCATCCGCAGCATGGCTTGCCGGGCCACCTCGGGCTGCTTGCGACGGATGGCTTCGTACACCTTTCCGTGGTGCGGCAGAGCCGCCTTGAAATTGGCCGCGTTGCGGGCGGATAGCAGGAAAAACGTGCCCAATGCCGTCTCGATGACCGAGAACAGCGAGACCATGAGTTCGTTGTTGGTCGCACGCAACAAGGTCTCGTGGAACGCGAGGTCGGCCTCGGCCCAGGCATCGAGATCTTCGGATGCGGCCATCGCCTCGTAGGCCACTTTCAGTTCGGCCAACTGTGCCTCGGTGCGGCGCCGTGCCGCCGCGGCAGCCGCGCCGGGCTCGATCAGCTCGCGCATCTCGACCAGCTTCTCGACGAAGCTTTCCGTAGGCATGGAAGCGCAACGCCAGGCCAGCACATCGGCGTCGAGCTGGTTCCAATGCACGGCTTCGCGCACGCGGGCACCCGTGCGCTGGCGCGATTCGATCAGGCCCTTGGCCACGAGCACTTTCATCGCTTCGCGCAATGCCGTGCGGCTGACGTTCAAGCGCTCGGCGAGCACCTCTTCCCGGGGCAGTCCCTCGCCCGGCGCCAGTTCTCCGCTGACGATAAGCCGCCCCAACTGCTGGACCACCAGGTTGTGGAGGCCACGCGAGGCCACGGGCTTCACCATGCATTTGCTCCTTGGATTCGGTCGGCGTTTCGTCGGCCCGCCGGACGCGGGCGAGCGGCAGTTTCAGGCCAACGCGCCAATTACACAAATACAGGGCATGCCGTGGGATGGCAATGCGGGGTAGACGAATGGCGAATGCTTACCGCTTCGGAGGCGTATCGTCCGCCGGGTCGTCGCCTTTGATTTCGCCCGGTAGTCCGCCATTGGCTTTGCGTGCCGCGGCGGCCCGGCGAAGATAGTTTTCGCGAATCTTGTCCAGGACCTTGTCGTCCAGTTGCTCAAGATCCAGCAAGGCGACGTTCGCGCCTTCGAGCGCATGGATGAGTTCGTCGAGCTTGATCTGCATCGCTTCGGTGTCACGGTTCTGGGTGTTCTGGATCAGGAACACCATGAGGAACGTGATGATCGTCGTCCCGGTGTTGATCACGAGTTGCCATGTGTCGCCGAAACCGAAGACCGGTCCACTCGCGGCCCAGATAATCACGACGAGTACGGCGACGACAAACGTGGCGGGTTTGCCTGCGGCTGTCGCCACCGACATCGCCATGCGCGTAAACAGGCTCTGGTTACTCGTCTTTGCCATGGCGATGCTCCCGGTGGACCCGTGTCGTCGGGTGGCGGGAAGCGTCGAATGGCGATGGTGAAGATGACGAGAAGCGATGGTGCGCGAAAGGCATCCGCGTTAGCCCGACCCGACTCCATAAGCCATGGTGATGCGGCGATCCGCCGACGACCGACATGGCAATGATTTCGGCATCGTTCTCGCCTATGATTCGAAAGAACCTGGGGAGGGAACATGGACGAATCCAACGATTCACGTGGCTACAGCCGTGTCGAAGACATCCAGCCCGCCGAACGTCCTGACGCCCTCCGTTGGCAGCAACGCTGCCATATCCTCAATCTCCTTGCCGGCGTGGTTTGCTGGGTTGCCGTCGGTTTGCCGATCGCGTTGGATGGTCGCTACTACTGGCCACTGCTCCCGATCGTGGCCGCTATGCCTCCTGTGGCGCTATTCGTCGTCTGGATCAGCCATGGCGCCGTGGACCTCATCGACAACAAGCGGCTCAATGGGCCAAGCGTCCTTCTGCTCACTGCATCGCCACTTGTACTTGCATGGAAAGCCCTCGACTGGCCGCTCGTCGACGGCTGGATCGCATGGGCCAGTGCGCTCTGCCTTGCGGCACCTGTCACGGCGAAGCTGGCACAAATCACTCGCAAGGCAGGGCATTCGCTGACCATCCGCGGCCCCGTCATCTACGGACTCGCCGTGGCGTACATCGGCTCAGTCATCGTCCTTGCCAACGTCGGACACGACCGGCGACCGCCGCAGGCAGTCGAAGCCGAACTTTCGTCTGTAAACCAGACGTCGAGCTATAACCGTCGGGTCAAGCGGGGATACAGGGTTCGCCTGAGGCCGTGGGATCTCCGCCCCTACGGCGTGACATTCAAGGTCTTGTCCAACCCGGCTGCCGTGGGCGACAGGTATTGCAACGTTCTGGTGCATCCCGGCACGCTCGGATTGCGCTGGCTATCGCTGGGTTCGTGTTATCCGACATCCCGGCGCATGCTGGTCATCCCACCCGAGGTTTGACAGCGGATACGTGTCAGCCCACGACCCGCATCCATGTCCCGGTGATTTTTTCCTGGACCACTTCGACCGCGCGACCCGATCCCCTGAGATCCTTAGCGCGCTCAAGGGCGAATTCCACGGCCGCACCCTCGGAAGCGAACGTCTGTTGCTCGGAACCGGGCAGCAGCACCCACCAGTCGCGATGGTTGGTCGAGGGATAGAACACATACACGCGCAGCGTCCTAAGCGACTCATTCGCCACACGCTTTCGCCGCAGTTCGACCCGCACATCGGCGGACAGGCTGCCGACCATGTCCACGGCGGCCCGCAGGCTCGCTTCGGAGACACCCAGGTTCCGCGTCCAGAAACGAATATCGCCGGGAAGCGATACGTTGACGAACTGCGCGTCCTGGGGCGCGTATGGCACTTGGGGCACGTTCGATGGCTGCACGGAAAGTCCTCTCCAAACATCACGTGTGGCACATCGATGGTTACGGGGGCGTGACCGCGCTTTTTGCTCAATGAGTTATCAACGCCCTTAACGATTCACCGCGTCCAGCTACCGGTTCACGGCTTTCGCCGTTCCGAAGTATTTCTGGACTGCTTACAGTCGAGGGGTGGAGGCCAGATCACGGCTTCGGCTCGGAAAAGGGGAACACATGAGGAGTGGGAGCGTTTGGCACTGGGCGCGCCGGATCGGCGGCTGCCTGGCGGTCTTGCTGGTGATATTGGGTGCCGCCGGAGCGGCGTGGAACACCATCGCAAACCGAAGCGCGCGCAAGGCGTTCCCACCACCCGGGCAGCTCTACAACGTCGACGGGCATGCCATGCACCTGTACTGCACCGGCCAGGGCTCTCCCGTGGTGGTGCTCGAGGCTGGGCATGGCGAGAACTTCACCGTGTGGGGCAAGGTACAACCCACCCTGTCGCGAGCCACACGAACGTGCTCTTACGATCGCGCCGGATTCGGATGGAGCGATGCCCAACCGGGTCCACGCGATGCGGACCACATAGCGGACCAGCTACACGCCTTACTGGCGAAGGCCGGCATCGATAAGCCGGTTGTCCTGGTGGGACACTCCGCGGGGGGACTGTACGCACGCGTTTACGCAACCCGATTTCGCGACGACGTGGCTGGGCTGGTGTTAATCGACGCCACCTCCCCTTCACCGCTCCCGAAACCCGCCTCGCTTGCCGCTCTCGACCAACATGGCGACTTTGAGTTCGTGGTCGTGAAAGCCATGGTCTGGCTGGGCATCGCGCGAGCGGGCGGCCAATGCGACGCGGTGCCAGCGGGTCTCGAAACCTATGCCGGTTGGATCAAGGCCAATGCCTGCATTCCTTCGCAGTTCAACGCCTACGAGCAGGAGGATCGTGGATTAGCGCACGCGCTTGCCCAGGGTGCGAGAACCGGTCCATTCGGTGACTTACCCGTCCTCATTCTTTCGCAGGACCCGCAAAAGCCGATACCGCCCTTTCTCGCCAAGCGCGTTTCAGCGGACGATTGGCGCTCCTGGGTCAGCGGCCACGATCGCGAGCAGGAGGCCTACGTGAAGCTATCCACCCGGGCCCGGCGAGTCATCGCCGGAGGAAGCGGACATTACGTGCACTACGACAGGCCGGATATCGTGAACCAGGAAGTGACCTCGTTCGTTCAGTCAATTCGAACGGAACGTTAGCGGTCGCATCCTGCTGCCGTCGTCCGTTTCTGCTCCCAGGCCAGATTGGCGTGAGCCTGCGCGGTGCACTGCACGCCGATGTGCAGAACGGATCCGACGGCCTCCCACACCAAGGCCATCTTCCGGCAATCGACGCCATCGGATTCGTGCACCATCTCGCCGATGAACTCAGTGAGACCACGCGCGTATTGCAGCCACTCGACGGCATCGCTCAACAGATCGTTCGCGGTGGCTTCGGGGTCGACACGGATGCTGGAACGACGAGCGGTGCAGCGATCTTCTTGTGCAGACATGGTTCTCTCCTTGAACGCCCTTTCCCTGTCCAGGTGCGACACGCCACGCATGGCGCAGCGTGCCGCGGATCATGCGGACTCGCGGGTTCACCGGCTGCCCGTGATCGGACGCCGGAAGGCGTGATTGACGAAGTGGATCGCGGCGTCAGCTTGTTTCAGCCGCCCACGCGACGACGCGCCGCGCGGGTACG
>Ga0209216_1000116_pt1 | contig 16221 bp, 12 predicted proteins | sample TexAe_OM2H0_O2_FD_187940 | JGI IMG/M metagenome (GOLD analysis project Ga0209216, IMG submission 187940) | Forest soil microbial communities from Davy Crockett National Forest, Groveton, Texas, USA - Texas A ecozone_OM2H0_O2 (SPAdes) (version 2) | ecosystem: Environmental > Terrestrial > Soil >... | reverse complement strand
TGGATCCAGGTCGCCAATCGCACAAAGTGATGTGAACCACCGCGACTTCCCTGCATTCGATCTGCGCCTGACTGAAGGCCGCGGCGTCGCCTCTGCATACCTACTTTACGGAGACACACCATGTCCCTCACTGCCACCCCGACTCCCGGCAATACCTTGCTTACCCCGCGCGATCATGCGCTGATCATGATCGATTTCCAGTCCCAGATGTCGTTCGCAACACATTCCATCGACGCCATCACACTGCGGAATAACGCTGGCCTTGCGGCACGCGCGGCCGCAAGCTTCAAGGTGCCGACCATCCTCACCACCGTTGCCGCGAATACCTTCTCCGGTCCGATGTTCAACGAGGTAACCGATCCGTTCCCGGGGCAGGTGCTTCTCGACCGCACATCGATGAACACCTGGGAAGACGCCGCCGTAATCAAGAAGATCAACGAGATCGGCAAGGGCCGCATTGTCCTTTCGGGCCTATGGACCTCGGTATGCATCGTCGGTCCGGCGCTGTCGGCAATGGACCAGGGCTTTGAGGTTTATGTCATCGCAGACGCCTGCGGCGACGTTTCCGCCGAAGCGCACAACCGTGCCATGGAGCGCATGGTTCAGGCCGGCGCCCGACCGATGACTTCGCTGCAGTACCTGCTTGAACTGCAGCGTGACTGGGCACGTGCCGAGACTTACGAAAGCACTACCGGCATCGCGAAGCAGTTCGGCGGATCGTATGGCTTGGGTGTCACGTATGCCAAGGCCATGTTCTCGGCACGCGAAGGTTGATGCAGAAGGCGCATGAAATCTTACTTGCTGTCCTTTGCAGCGGGCCTGCTAGTGGGCTGTATCTACAGCCTCATCCGGGTGCGGTCGCCTGCCCCACCACTGATCGCGCTGGTCGGCTTGCTTGGGATCCTGCTTGGCGAGCAAGGCTTACCTCTCATCAAGCAAATCGTTTCCGGCCAGCCGACCACGACGCAGGGCGCCGCGGACACAAGTGCCGAACCCGAGCGTAAGTCATGAACCAGCGGCCACCTACTCCCGAACTCATCCTCTACAACGGGCGGTTTACCACGCTCGACCGCGCGAGACCCCTGGCGTCGGCCGTCGCCATCGCCGGCGGCACGTTCATCGCCGTGGGCGATGAGGCGGACGTGTTGCCCCTGGCTACCTCGGCCACTCGCCGCATCAACCTGCACGGCCGTGGTGTGTTGCCTGGCCTGATCGACAACCACCTGCATGTCATTCGAGGCGGCCTGAACTACAACATGGAACTGCGCTGGGACGGCGTGCGTTCCCTCGCCGATGCCATGGACATGCTTAAGCGGCAGGTCGACGTGACACCAGCACCCCAGTGGGTGCGCATCGTGGGCGGATTCACCGAGCATCAGTTCGAAGAGAAGCGATTGCCCACGATCGCCGAGCTCAATGCGGTGGCACCCGATACCCCGGTGTTCCTCCTGCATCTTTACGATCGAGCGTTGCTCAACAGGGCCGCGTTGCGTGCCGTGGGTTATACGCGCGATACGCCCGAGCCGCCTGGCGGGCAAATCGTTCGCGACGCCGATGGCAACCCCATGGGCTTGCTCCTTGCCAAACCGAATGCGGCGATTCTCTACGCCACGCTGGCTCGCGGCCCCAAGCTTCCCTTCGAATATCAACTCAACTCGACGCGTCATTTCATGCGCGAGCTGAACCGCCTCGGTGTTACCGGCGCTATCGACGCCGGTGGCGGTTCGCAGAATTACCCTGACGACTATGCGGTGATCCAGCAGCTGGCCGACGAAGGGCAACTGACCATTCGCCTCGCCTACAATCTTTTCACGCAGAAGCCCCAGGCGGAGAAGGATGATTTCATCAAGTGGGCGCTCCAGTCGAATTACAAGCAAGGCGACGATTACTTCCGGCACAACGGCGCCGGTGAGATGCTGGTTTTCTCGGCCGCGGACTTCGAGGATTTTCGTGAGCCACGGCCGGACATGCCGGATCGCATGGAAGACGACCTTGAGGGTGTCGTGCGCATTCTGGCCGAGAACCGCTGGCCCTGGCGGATGCATGCCACGTACGACGAGACCATCAGTCGTGCTCTGGATGTATTCGAGAGAGTGAACACGGATGTATCACTGGAAGGACTGCACTGGTTCGTCGACCACGCCGAAACGATATCGGATCGCTCGATCGACCGCATCGCAGCGCTTGGAGGCGGTGTCGCCGTGCAGCATCGCATGGCCTACCAGGGCGAGTATTTCGTGGAACGCTATGGGGCTTCCGCCGCCGAGGCGACGCCTCCCGTCGCAAAGATCCTCGACAGGGGTGTGCCGGTTTCCGCAGGCACCGACGCTACCCGCGTGGCTTCCTACAACCCCTGGGTGTCGCTGGCATGGCTTGTCACGGGTCGCACAGTCGGAGGACTTCGCCTGACTCCGCAGCGTAGCTGCCTGGATCGTGAGACGGCCCTGCGCATGTGGACCGAGAACGTCACCTGGTTCTCCAACGAGGTGGGCAAGAAGGGCCAGATCAAGGTAGGGCAATTCGCTGACCTCGTCATTCCCGATCGGGACTACTTCCTGTGCCCCGAGTTTGACATTGCCGATACCGTCTCGGAGCTGACCATGGTCGGCGGGAAGATCGTCTACGGCGCGGGCCACTTCCATGGCATGGAAGACGTGACGTTACCTGCGGCGATGCCTGACTGGTCGCCGGTGCGACGCTTCGGTGGCTACGCCGCCTGGGGCGACAAGCAGCCTCAGACAGCGCGCACGCCCTTGCCGGCCTGTGGATGTGAACACGCGTGCGGCGTGCACGGCCACGATCATGCGAGTTCGTGGACCAGCCAGGTGCCTGCGGATGATCTCAAGTCCTTCTGGGGCGCACTGGGGTGCGCGTGTTGGGCGGTGTAGCCATGGCCTCCTGGACTGCTTCATCGTGGATGCAGCGTGCGGCCCTCTTGTTGCTGAGTGCCGCATATCTGCAAGGCGGCATCGACAAGGCGCGGGACTTCCCGGGGGCGGTTGCCGAGACGATTCATTTCGGGCTGCCGTTGCCTGCGTTGGTTACGGCACTGACCATCGTGATCGAACTGGCGGCACCGGTGCTCATCGTCAGCGGCTTCCGCCGCTGGCTTGGCGCTCTGGTATTGGCGATGTTTACGCTGATGGCGACATTACTGGCCAATCGCTTCTGGGAGCTTCCCGCTACAGGTCGCATGCCAGTAGAGAATGGTTTCTTCGAGCACCTCGGACTGGTCGGCGGGTTCCTCCTGGTGGCCTGGCACGATCTGCGGGAGCGCCGCGCGATGCCTCCCTCCCCTGCTTCCTGATACGGAGTACGACATGCGCACTTTCCCTCTCCTGCTGACAGCCCTCCTCAGTGCGGGCGTGGCCGCGACGGCGGCAGCGGCCCCATCGCAGGCATCAGGGAGCCCTCTGGCGTCCACCGTCGCCGTTGGGCCTCAATACGACACCACCCATGTCTACGTGGCACCTGTCGACGTCGACCGCTTCGTCCAGAGCTTCCTCGCCACGTTCGGTGGGCAGAGCACGAAGCAGGGAGTGGCGCAGGTCACCCCGACGTCAAGTAGCACCACCACCCAGTTGCTGCAGACGCCCGTCGGCACGGTGTCGTTGTTCGGGTTCAAGACGCCGATCCCGCGTCCGTTTGGCGACGAACGCACCGGCTATCTCGTGCGGGACCTGGACGCAGCCATTGCGGCGGCGCGTGCTGCAGGCGCCGATGTCATCGTCGCGCCGTTCCCCGATCCGATCGGTCGCGATGCTGTTATCCAGTGGCCGGGTGGCGTGAACATGCAGTTGTATTGGCATAACGTCGCGCCGAACTATGCGGCCTTCCACACCGTGCCGGAAAACCGCGTCTATGTTTCCCCGGATCGCGCAGATGCATTCGTGCGCAGCTTCCTCGCCTTCTCGCACGGCAAGGTCGTCTCCGACGATCCCCAGGCACCGGGCGTCGAAATTGGTCGGGCCAGCGAGACTTTTCGGCGCATTCGTATCGAGTCGACCTTCGGCAAGATGTCCATCCAGGTCACCGATGGCCACCTTCCGTGGCCATACGGGCATGAAATGACCGGCTACGAAGTGTCCGACTTCGAACAGACCCTCACAAAGGCCAAGGCCAGTGGAGCCCGGGAGCTGGTAGAGCCCTATTCCGCCGATGGCCGCAAGGTTGCCATCGTCTCGTTCCCCGGCGGCTACGTCGCGGAGATCCATGCGGCGGCAGGGAAATAATCGGCTCACGCCCCTGCGCGACGCCTTATCCCGAGGCTTCGCGTGCGTCCTTTTCCTCGTGGCTCCATGGGTCACGGTGTCAGCACAGGACAGCGCACCCCAACGCCCTTTTCCCCTCTTCAGCCGATGGAAGGAAGACTGGTCGGTGCTAGCGGATCCATCCGTGCCAAGGCAGATCGGAGACGGCATTAAATATATTCCACTCGCCGACAGCCATCCGGAGACCTATCTTTCGCTGGGACTCAATCTTCGCGAGCGTGCGGAGTACAACGACGCCGTGGCATTTGGTACGAGTGGCAACCGGCTTGACGGATATCTCATCCAGCGACTTCAGGTGCACGCCGATCTCCACCTGGGTCCGCATTGGCAGGTGTTTACCCAGCTTGAGGATGCACGTGACTACGGCAAGCGCGCCACCACGCCAGCGGACCGCAACCCGGTCGACCTGCGCCTCGCCTTCGTGGCCTACAACAGCAAGGTTGGAGATAGTACAGTCAAGGGCCGCATCGGCCGCCAGGAATTCCTCTTCGACTTGCAGCGCTTCGTTTCCTTGCGCGACGGCCCCAATGTCCGCCAGGCCTTCGATGCGATCTGGGCCAGTTGGGAAACCCGCTCCTGGCAAGTCATCGGCTTTGTTAGCCAGCCTGTGCAATATCTGGACAGCCGCGATCTCGACGACTACTCCAATCACCATCTCCGCTTCAACATGTTGCGGGTGGAACACCACCTATCCGGCATGCAACAGCTGTCAGCTTATTACGCGCTGTTCGCACGCGATAACGCACGCTACGGCACTGTCAGCGGGCGGGAGTCACGCCACGTGTTCGATGCCCGTTTCGCTGGTACCGCGCGCGGTTTTGACTGGGATCTGGAATCCATGATCCAGCATGGCTCGATAGGTACAGACAGGATTCGCGCCTGGGCGGTGGGAACACGCGCGGGCTATACGTTCGCCGGTGTGTCCTGGCAGCCGCGTCTCGGCTTGCAACTGGATGCGGCATCGGGAGATCGCCATGGCACCGATCACTCGCTGGGCACCTTCAATCCGCTATTCCCCAACGGCTACTACCTCGCGTTGGCGGGCTACACCGGGTATGTCAATTTCATTCACGTCAAACCGTCGGTAACGGTCAGGCCCACGAGCCAACTGACCCTGACGGCAGCGCTCGCCGTGCAGTGGCGCCAGACCACCGCGGATTCCGTGTACGCGCAACCCACAATCCCCATTGCCGGCACAGCGGGACACGGCGGACGCCTCACGGGAACCTATGGACAGCTCCGCGGCGACTATGCAATCAACCGCAATCTTGCCGCTGCCGTTGAGTTCGTGCATTTCGATGTTGCCGATGCCTTGCGCCGCACAGGAGCGCACGATTCCAACTACCTGGGGCTGGAGCTCAAATACCAATGGTAACCGGACCTTCCAAACCGCTAGCAGCTGTCGTTCCCATCCTGCTATCTCTCAACGCAGGCTATGTTGACACCGCGGGCTTCATCGCGTTGCACGGGCTGTTCACCGCCCATGTCACGGGCAACTTCGTCACGATTGGTGCCGCGACGGTGTTCGGTACCACGGGCGTGGTCACCAAGCTTTTCGCATTGCCGACGTTCTGCATTACCCTGCTGGCCCTGAGACTGCTGCACTTCCGCCTTGCGAATCGCGGATGGCCGGTGTTGAGGGCCCTTCTCGGCTTCCAGTTTCTAATGCTCGGGCTGGGCGCCATCCTCGCGATTGGCCATGGTCCTTTTCCCAGTGGCGACGACTGGCCCGCGATGGTCACCGGGCTTCTACTTGTAGTCGGCATGGCGACCCAGAATGGCGCGCATCGCGTGCACCTGAGCAACACGCCACCCTCCACGATGATGACCGGTACAACGACCCAGATCATGCTCGACCTGGGTGACCTCATGCATGGAACCACGCCCGAGGAGCGCGACGCCATCCGGGCAAGGCTGGCACGCATGGGGCAAGCCGTTATCGCCTTCGCAACGGGCTGCGCGGCGGCCGCCTTGTTGTTCGCCACGCTGGGTAACTGGTGTTTCGCCCTGCCGCCGCTCCTCGTGCTGGCCGCCTGTCTTCATCCCGGCACGCGTACATGATTGCCGAAGCAAGTACTGAAGAACGGATAATCTTAATCTCCTGACAGACCGGGAAACGCCGTAGACTGAGCGGGTGGATTCACATGCTGTACTTGGGGCCACGGATGGGTATCTTCCCTAGGGTTGTGAGGTGTGCATTTGATCCCCCGCGCCATCGCGCGTCTTCTCGCGTCGGCCATCTGGGTTGCCGCGCTTGTTCTAGCCGTGCCCTCTATCGCATGGTCCATAGAGCCCAACCACCAGATTAAGCCGCTGGTGGCGCAATCGCCTTATCGGTTTGCACTGACGCAATTTCAACACCGTGCCTACCTTTCTCGAGATGGTGCGCCTGGGAACGCGCAGGACATCGTCCAGACGCCCGATGGATTTCTCTGGATAGCCTCGCAGAGCGGTCTGGTCCGTTTCGATGGCGTGAATTTCGATCGCACCCCCACGGACCTGCTGCCGAAGGCCAGCGTGTCGCGCTTGTTTGCCGAAACCAATGGCGATTTATGGATCGGTTACACCTTCGGTGGCATCAGCGTATTGCGCGAGGGTAAGCTCTCGAACGTGCCGGATGCTGACCTTCCGGGTGGAAGTGTTGTCGGGATAGTGCGGGCGAAGGACGGCACCCTATGGGTCGCTTCCACCCGGGGCATTGCCCGCCGGCGCGGTGACCGCTGGGAAAAGCTCGGGCCAAAGGACGGCGATCCCGGGCACGAGCCGCAATGGATCGGCTTGATCGACGGTCGGATCCACATATTCGAGCCCCGCGAAGCCTACGTGGTCGACGACGCGACCGGTCGACTTGTTCCCACCGATTTTAAGAAAGCCAAGCAGGGTCAGTTGGGCCTTCCGGCTGCGGCTTCCTGGAAGGATGACTTCAACCTGTACTGGGCGACCTTGCGCGACCCTTCGGGAAGTCTGTGGGCCTTCAAGGACGGCACCGAAGGAGTCACACGGATTCGCTGGAACGACGTGGGCGACGCCATCGCAGGAGAGGAACACTTCCGCAAGCTAGAAGGCCTGAGCGGTGAGATTGCCCTGGTCTTTTTCATGGACCGCGAATCCAATGTCTGGGTAGCAACGGAGCTCGGCATCGATCGTTTCAGCATGGGCAAGTTCACGCCCGTCCTCTTTCCGGTGAAGCTGGCCGACCCGACGATTGCGGCGGACAGATCGAATGGCTTGTGGGTCGGCAGCCGAGGCGAGCACGCGTTCTACCTCAAGGGCGATGCGCCAATGGTTAGCGTTGACGAACTGGGTCCTGGCGCCGACTGTGCCATGGTCGACCGTCGGGGAGCCATCTGGTTGCCCGGCCCCGCCGATATGCGTGTATACGATGGTGCCAAGGTCACGCACGTCGCGCCACCAGCCGGTGTATTGAAGGACGACCACGGCGTGATGGTGCTCCAGGCCTGTCAGGGCGTGGCAGAGGATGTGTCGGGAAACATTTGGCTTTCTATCGTCAAGGAGGGCGTCTATCGCCGCTCGGGCGATACCTGGCAACTGAATGGTGGCCTCAAGGCGCTGCCGTCCGGCCCGTCGATTCGTGTGATGGCTGATCCACGGGGGCGCATCTGGCTCAGTTATCCCAAAGACCGTATTGCAGTGGTCGATCACGACAAGGTCACGCTTTATGGTCCTGAGGAAGGCCTAGCCATTGGCAACGTGCTGAGTCTCTCCGTCGACGGAGCGCATATCTGGGCGGCAGGCGATAAAGGCATCGCCTATCTCGATGCCGGCAGCCGGTTCGTTACGATTCGGGCCGCTGGTGGTAATTCGCTGCGTGGGATATCCGGCATCGTGGAAAGCGAACAAGGCGACCTGTGGCTGAACAGCCCGGAAGGTGTCTACATGATCGCCGCGCACGAAATCGATGCATTGATCCGCTCACCGGACTATCAACCGACGTATAAATTGTTCACGCAGGAAGATGGCATCAATGGGCAGCCCCTGTCGATCCGGCCTGGTCCTACCATGGTTGCGACGACCGATGGGCGCATCTGGGTAACCACAAAGCGGGATCTGGCCTGGATCGACCCGTCGCACATCCGGTTCAACAGGGTCGCGCCAACGACCACGATCACCGGCCTCACTGCCAATGGAAAGTCGTGGCCACTGTCGTCGGTGGCGGAGCTTCCGCCGTCGGCCAGTAATCTCCGCATCAACTACACGGCGCCGGCACTTTCCATGCCCGAGCGCGTACGATTTCGGTACCGGCTGCAGGGCGTTGACGATGAGTGGCAGGACGCTGGTGCGCGCCGTGAGGCCTTCTACACGAGCCTCACACCGGGCGCCTATCATTTCGAGGTCGTCGCCTTCAATGAGGATGGCGTCGCCAGCTCGAACGCGGCAAATCTCAACTTCGAAGTGAACCCCGCTTTCTATCAGACACTATGGTTCAGGACTCTTCTGGTCATCACGTTCCTGTTGGTTGTCTGGTTGGCGTATGTGATGCGCGTGTCCCTGATCGCTCGACGCTACCGCCTGCTCCTGCATGAGCGATCGGCAGAACGCGAGCGAATCGCCAGGGATCTTCATGACACTCTTCTGCAGGATATGCAGGGCATCCTCCTGCAGATCGAACTGTGGGCTCGCGGCTCTGCACTTTCCGATGCGCAACGCGACAGCGCAATAAAGATCGAAGACAAGATGCGTAACATGTTGATCGACGGTCGCGACACTATTAGTGCGCTCCGCCATTCACAGGATCACCAGGTGGACCTTGTCGCGGACGTACTCGACGTTGGCAATGAGGTCAGTGGGCAGTCCGAGACAAGGTTCTCGCTCCGGCTCCTCGGTGAGCCACGCCCCCTGCGTAACGACACCTGTGAAGAAACGCTCGCCATCATCCGTGAAGCCATGCTCAACGCCTTCAGGCATGCCGACGCCGAAGTGGTCTGGGTGACTATCAACTATGCACCACAAGCATTGGCGGTATCGATCAGTGACAATGGTCGCGGTGTGTCGGAACGGCAAATCGAGGAACGGCAGAAGGAGGGACATTGGGGCATTGCCGGCATGCGCGAGCGCGCTGCCAAGTTGGGCGTGCAACTCATGGTCACCAGTGCTCCCAATAACGGCACCATCGTGGAGCTCGAGGTTCCCAGGCGTCGTGCCTATGCGACAGACCCCTTCCTTACGCGTGTCGGCACATCCCTGAGGATTCAGTGCGCGCGCCTGTCGGTGGGTCGCACGAATCGTAAGCACTGACATTTCTGGTGTTCGCCGATGGATTTTGTCCATCTCGGATCAATCCGATACAAGCTCGGCTATCAGCCATAGCCATAGTGTAAATGGTGGACATCCCAAGGAAGATCCATCATGACCATGACCTCCGCCGACTATGTTGCCCAGGTACTCGAGCTGGCCGGCATCAAGCGCATCTATGGCGTCGTCGGTGATTCGCTCAATGGTCTTACCGATGCGCTTCGACGGCAGCACACGATCGACTGGATACATACGCGCCACGAGGAAAGCGCAGCCTTTGCCGCAGGCGCCGAGGCTCATCTCACCGGTAACCTCGCGGTATGCGCGGGAAGCTGTGGTCCGGGCAACCTGCATCTGATCAACGGACTCTACGACTGCCATCGAAATGGTGTCCCTGTGCTGGCGATCGCGGCGCATATCCCCAGCAGCGAGATCGGAACCGACTACTTCCAGTCGACGCATCCGGAGATGCTGTTCAGGGAATGCAGCCACTATGTCGAGCTCGTTTCCAACCCGACCCATCTTCCGCGCGTGCTTGGGCGAGCCATGCGTGCTGCTGTTGCCCGCCGCGGTGTCGCGGTAGTCGTCATTCCGGGCGATATCGCGTTGAAGGATGTCGTGGATGGCATCCCGAGGTGGGTGATGCCGGCGCACCCCATCGTGCACCCGTCCATACGCGAGCTTCGGCGGCTTACGAACCTGTTGAAGGACGAAGCACGCGTGACCCTGCTTTGTGGGGCCGGGTGCTCAGGGGCCCGTGAAATGGTCCTGGAACTTGCCCGCAAGCTGAAGGCGCCGATCGTCCATACGCTTCGCGGCAAGGAATTCATCGAGTACGACAATCCATTTGACGTCGGCATGACCGGCCTTGTCGGCTTTTCATCCGGCTACGCCGCCATGAAGAACTGCGACGTACTTCTCCTCTTGGGCACTGACTTCCCATACCGGCAGTTCTATCCGGAAAGTGCGAAGATCGTGCAGATCGATATTCGTCCAGAAGCACTCGGGAATCGTTGCCCTATCGACCTCGGGCTCGTAGGTGACGTACGCGAAACGCTCCAGGGGCTCTTGCCGTCAGTTCCGGAAAAGTCGGATGGCCGCCACCTCGATGCCGCCGTCGCGCACTACCGCAAGGCGCGCGAAAGACTGGACGAGCTGGCGCGGCCGACGCAAGGAAGCGACATCATCCATCCTCAACAGGTAACCCATCTGGTGAGCGAGCTGGCCTCGGAAGATGCCATCTTTACCTGTGACGCGGGCACATCGATCCTCTGGATGGCGCGATACCTCAAGGTTAACGGCCAGCGCCGGATCGTCGGATCGTTCAACCATGGCTCCATGGCGAACGCGATGCTGCAGGCGATCGGTGCCCAGGTTGCTTATCCGCGCCGCCAGGTCGTCGCGCTGTCCGGCGATGGCGGCTTCGCCATGATGATGGGAGAACTCCTGTCGCTTGTCCAACTCGGCCTCCCCATCAAGATCGTGCTACTGAATAACGGGACACTGGGCTTCGTGGAATTGGAGATGAAGGCCAACGGATTCCTCGACTCGGGATGCGAACGGGTTAATCCTGACTTCGCGGCGATGGCGAATGCGATCGGCGTGAAAGGTATTCGTGTGGAGCATCCCGCAGACTTGAGAGACGCGCTGACTGAGGCCTTCGCGTACGAAGGTCCGGTATTGGTCGACGTCGTGAGTGCCCGTGAGGAACTAGCGATGCCTCCGAAGACGTCCTTGGACCAGGCCCACAAGTTCGGCGTGTTCATGAGCAAGGCGATGCTGGATGGACATGGCGATCAGTTGATTGATCTGGCGCGCGTTAACCTGTTGCGATAGGTGGCTTCAGCGGCGTGATTCGCGAGCTCTTCGCGACATGCCATGCTGAAGCTTCGCAACGGGTTGATCGTCTCGTCATCCAGCAATTCGGTGACATCGCTGAAGGTTTTGTTTGGCGCGCGGTAGGTTTCGATGATGACGCGAACCACGTCATCGGCGGTCTCAACAACTGGTGGCGACGATAAGACCCGCATCCGGCTTACCATCGCGTAAAGGCCCACGAGATTCGAGACCTTCGCGGTGTCGTGCTCATAGGCGTCGGCATACCAGCGCGACGCCTCCTCGATAAAACTCTTATAAAGGTCTTCCCTCATGCCTTTCTGCCGGGCGGTTTCCTGTGCACTGAACTGAACGTGCTGCGATAGCCAGGATGCCATCAAAGACGTGAGGCCACCGATGGCCGACCCAGAAAGTGCGGCGATCGCCGAAATGTATGCGGTGTCCATCAGTTGATCGCTCCATAAGAGTTGCACCAGTCAGAGCATCGTTGCAATGCCGTTACGGCGTTACGCGAATATCCCCGGCCGCCAGGGCGAGTGCGACCTGCGCGATGCGAGCGGCCGATGTGGTGGTCGCAAGCGTAGCATCTGCCTGCACCATCATGGCCTCATCGTTGGCCAGGTCCGTATACGTCCCCACCCCGTGCCTATAGGCATCAAGCGCAGCCTCGTAAGCAACCCTGGACGCGTGCGCGAAAGCCTGCGCCTCCGAGTACGCCTCGACGCCTGTCTGTAGGTCGTTGTATGCCTTGACGACTTCCTGCGCGGCCTTGTCGCGCACCTGGTCGAGCTGATCCTCTGCCGCCTGCACGTGGGATTGCGCGACGGAGAGGTGGGCCGAACGCGCGCCGCCATCGAAGAGGGGCAATTCCACGTCAAGGAAAACGGCGCCACCAGGCCTGTTGACCGAATAGTACGGGCTGCCATCGGTGCTCAACGCGCCGATGTTCTGGTAGTAGCGGCCAGCAAGACTGACCACTGGCCGATAAGCAGCGCGCGCACTCTGTACCTCGCCTTGCGCAGCCCTCACCTTTTCTTCTGCGGCGCGGACATCGGGCCGTACGGCAAGCGCTCGCTGCACGTGTTGGTCTACGGTTTCGTCGGGTAGTAGAGGAACGGGCCCCCCGGTGGCCTCGCCGATAGCCAGCTGGGTATCCGCGGGCAGGCCTACTGTGGCGATCAGTGTGGCGTAAGCGATGCGTGCCGTGCCTTTGGCTTTGACCTGGTTGAGTTTCGAAAGCGCGGTCTGCCGCTCGGCTTGCGCCACAGCTACGACTGTGGCCCTACCGTTCCGGCGCTGCGCTTCCGTAGCGTCCTGGGTCATTAGCGCGGCTTCCAGGGCCTTGCCCGCGGCGCGCAGGCCTTCGTGGCTCGACTGGAAGTCGAAATAGGCGCGCGACACCCTAAATATCAATTCCTGCTGCGCGCCGGTATAGGCGACCTCGGCCGCCGCCCGGTTGGCGTGCGCCGTTGCCTCCAGGCCCGCACGACGCCCGAAATCGAACAAAAGCCACTTCACGGAAAGCGCGGGTATCAGCTCGCGCGTATTGGAGGTGAAGTAACCACGCGGTATCAAGTTGGTTGGAATGGGCGCTGGCGTCCGCTGGAAACCACCGAGCGCCTCGAGAGAAACCTGGGGTGCGTAACTGCTACGCACCAGATCGACGGCGAAGTTGGCCTGCCGCGCACGCTCCCAGGCCTCCCGAGTTTCGGGATTCAGGCATTGCGCGACATCCAGCAAACGCGGTAGGTCGTAGCTGCCATTGCTCCGCGACGTGTCTTCCACACATCCATGCTGTATCGACGGCGGCGTAGCGCCCCATGCCTCGCATGCAACGAAGCCGAGGCAAAGCGCAACGCCGATGCCGCGTACACGATTAACCGCCCGGCGCGACATCGGCGACCTCGGTCCAAAGGCAAGCCATGGCTTCGCGTCCAGCCCGCGGTGCGGCAACGGCGCCCGTGCCCTCTCCAGTCCATCGCGGTGGCGGCCGCCCCTCGTTTGTTCTGGCCGCCGTTTCCGACAACCAGTGCGCCGCAACGCCACGGCCGTCCACTACGTTGCTATCTTCCGTGACCGCGCTTGCTTGCGCCTGCACAACGAAGACGGCCGAGGCCACCCGGTCCAGTTGGCGAAGCGTTAGCGTGCCGCTTGGCGCATTCGTCGTTCCAGGGAGGAACGCCCGTTCGAATAGAGCCAGGCTGGCGAGCTTGTGCGAACGTGTCATTTCCTGAACCACCGCCAAGCGCTTCGGCCCGTTCTTGTCGGTAACATCCGATACCAGCGTGGCCAGCAAACCAAGCGCACGGGACATCGACGAGCGGACCACCTGCAATGCAGTCACAGGCCACAGCGTGCTGAAGACCAGTGACATGAGCACGTTCCCCAACAGGATTCCCACGACGCGATCGCGCAGTGAGGTAAGGTCCGTGGTAGGTGCGTAGTCACCGAGTATACCCAGGTAGAACGCGAACACCATCTGTATGCCCGCGTAAGCGAGGAGCTCACTGCTCGTCGCCACCCAGGCACAAAGGGCCGCCATGACGGCAATCAGCAGGCTGAGACTGCCGATGTCCGTCATGTGCGGCAAAAGATAAACTATGCTCAATCCTGCCACGATGCCGCCGGCGATCGCTCCCGCGAGCCGAAGGCTCAGTTTGTGCAGGGTCTCTGCCATGGTGCCCAGCGCGACGAAGAAGCACGTCGTGATGGCGGTACGTATTCCGGGCCAATCCAATAGCGAATACGCGATGTAAGCCAGCATCACGGCAAGCGTGGTTTTCAGGGCGAACCGCGCGTAACTCCGGTTGGTGAAAGCATCGGCGACGAAGAGTCTCTTGGCTTTCACCACCGGGGCGTCTGCTGCGGGCCGCTCCGTGGCGCTCTGCAACAGCTTGCTCGCTGTGCGTACCAATGCGAGAACAACGGGCCGGGAGTTATTATCCAGCGCGGCGAGCACCGATTCGTCTACGACGCATACCCCTACTTTGGGAACGGTTCCCGCCATCAATGCATCGCGGCAGGCGTCGACAGCGCTAGCCACGGGCAGGCGTGCGACGGAGGGCGTGTCTTTAGGCAAGAGGAAAAGCAACGAAAGGAGCGTAGCCAGCGCCTCGAGCATGGCCAGGTCAACGATCGTCTTCGCTTTCAGGCGCTTGTCCCACAGTGCGGCGTGCTCATGCAACGCCATCGTGTCGACGACCTCCTCCCTGAGTTTCACCGGATCCGCGTCGCTCCGTCCTGCAAGCGCGGCGGCGGTCTGCCTGAGCAGCTCATCGGCGCGCGTCCGAAGCTGCCGCGCGGGATTCACGCCCCACACCATGTCGACCATGACGGTAACGAAGGTCGGCAAGGCAACGACGATCCACAGCCAAAGCAGGAATCGAACCAGGAATTCCGTGCTGGGAAAGTCATCGATCAGTGTCTGGGACATCACCAGCACGAACCCGGCGAGGAAGGCAATGGGCCCTAGGGTGCTGGTTCGGGCGAAGAACATCGCAATGAACGTGCTGAGCGCCAACAGTGGAAGGCGCAATCCGGGCTCGCCCGCATCCACAACGTAGAACAATAACGATAGAGCCACTGCCAGGGTGGCCGCGATCATGCCGGCAATGGCGGTCATCAGCGTAGCCGCCGACTCTTCGCGGCTCACGAGGAATACCATGTAAGCCAGATATCCCAGGATGGGAATCTGGAAAACCATGCCCAGCGCAACAATCACGACGCTGCAGGCCGTGATCCGCCAGACGGCACGCATCCTTCCTTCGCGTGGCGCCAACTCACGTCGTAGGAAGGCGAGGAACGTCGGGCCTTCCGTCTGATGGCTAGTGGTGGTGGTCATGCTGCACCTTGACCGAGGCTGTCGCTCCGATTCGCATGAGAGCTTCCGGTGGATCATCAAGTCGGACCCAAACCGGGAAGCGCTGCGCCACCACGACCCAGTTGAGTGAGCGCTCCACTACCGGCAATCCGGGGCCTGCCTTATCCTCCGGCTGCACGCCGACGCCCAGGCTTTCAACGTGACCGTGGACTGGCTGATTCTCCCTCCCCATCAGCCAGGCGGTGGCCGTGTCCCCCACATGGATGTGCTCGAGATCAGTCTCCCGAAAATCGGCGACGGCATACCACTCATGCCACTTGATGAGGGTAAACATAGGCGCGCCGGCCGTGGCAAATGCACCCTCAGCCAGTTGCATACCGACCACGCTGCCATCGAAGGGCGCGCGTATGGTTGTCTCCCGCACGTCGCGGGCGGCCAGCGCTTCAGCGGCTTCGGCGCCTGCGAGCTCTTCCTCGAGGCTGGCCGTGTCACCGACCCCTTCGTGAGCCTGGGCCGCCTGCAGCGTGCTCGTGGAGAGTGCAGTCGCCGCAGTACGTTCGTTCGTCCGCGCTTCGTCGACCTGCTGCTGCGTTACATAACCCTTCCCAAGCATTGGCTCCAGCCGCTCACGCGTCGAACGAGCCAGTGCGTATTGCACCTTTGCCCGTGCAATCTGGATAGAAGCCGCATTGGCACCCGATGTCTGCGCATTCACCAGACGACCGGTGAGATTGATGTCGGCCTTGAGCGCGGCGACCTTGGCCCTAGCCTGCCGCAACCTGAGTTCGTAGGGTTCGGCATCGATCTGTGCGAGCACTTCGCCCTTCCTGACCCGTTGGTTGTTGACGATGTGAATAACCGTGATGCGGCCGCTCACCTCGGGCGCGATGCCGGCGGTGTAGGCGAAGAGGTGTGCATCATGGGTGCGCGGACGGCGGTCCGCCACGATCACTACGGCGGCAAGCAACACAAGAGCTGCGGCAAGGATCACCAAGGTGATGGCTCGCCCGAGCCAGGAGGGGTAAGAAGTCGTCGTCATGG
>Ga0209216_1000115_pt1 | contig 16271 bp, 11 predicted proteins | sample TexAe_OM2H0_O2_FD_187940 | JGI IMG/M metagenome (GOLD analysis project Ga0209216, IMG submission 187940) | Forest soil microbial communities from Davy Crockett National Forest, Groveton, Texas, USA - Texas A ecozone_OM2H0_O2 (SPAdes) (version 2) | ecosystem: Environmental > Terrestrial > Soil >... | reverse complement strand
GGCTCGATCAGGTGACGAAAGAGCAGCGCGATTTTGCGAAGCGCTTGAACTTCGGCGTGGTTTACGGCATTGGCGCGCAGCGGTTTGCGTTGATGACCGGTTTGTCAGTGTCTGAAGCGGAGAACGTTTTGCGTAAGTACTTTGGCACGTATCGCGAACTGGATACCTACTTGCGCGATGCTGCCAATCGCGCCGTTAGCGATCGGCAGGCGCGGACCGGTTCAGGGCGTTTGGTGCGTTTTCGTTATGACGAAAACGATCGGCAGCAGGTGTCGATGACGCAGCGCAACGGCAAGAACACGCCGATTCAGGGAACGAGCGCCGACATTCTGAAACGCGCGTTGCGGTTGCTGAAAGACGAACTCCGCGACACAAACGCGCAGATCGTCAACATCATTCACGACGAGATCGTCGTCGAAGCCGACGCTGACGAAGCACAGGAAGTCGCCGCAAAGGTTGAACGGATCATGTGCGCCGCTGGCCAGGAGTATTTAAGAACAGTCCCCGTTAAAGTCGAAACCGAGATCGCTGACGAGTGGGTGAAGTAAAGGCCACAAAGAAGCACAAGAAGCACAATGAACTTCAACTTCAAGAATCAGTCTTTTTGTGCCTTTTTGTGGCTCCAAAGGAAGTAGATCGGAATGCCAGTGAGGACGAGCAGGTAACCGATGCCTGAAGTTGAAGGGGCCAGAATCGCCAAGTCGACAACGAACAGACCCGCAATCAACAAATAAATGAGCGGCACCAAAGGGTAACCAAGTGTTTTGTACGGCCGCTCGATCTCCGGCGCCTTGCGCCGCATCACGATCACCGCGCCCACCATCAACATATACAAAACCAAATCCGCCGAAACGATGTATTCCAGTAGCTGCGTGTAAACGTTCCCAAACGTAAACGCCCCAGTCTGTGGATTTACCGTAACGGTGCGCGGCAGCACGAGCAGCGACGCCCACACGCCCTGCGCCAGTAACGCAAACGCCGGCACGTGGTGCGCGTTGAGGCTATCGACTTTCTTGAAGAACAAACCATCGCGCGCCATCGCGTAGTAAACACGCGCACCCGCGAGGATCAATCCGTTGTTACAACCAAACGTCGAGATCATGATCGCGAGCGCCATGACGATCGTGCCGCTTGGTCCAAGCACGGCTTGCATCACCGCGGTCGCCACGCGATTCTGCGGTGCGTTTTGGATTCCCGCGAGCGGAAGCGTGCCGACGTACGCGAGGTTCGCAAGCAGGTAGAGCGTGACGACGATCCCGCACCCGAGCAGCAACGCGCGCGGCAGATTCCTGCCCGGATCGCGCACTTCACCTGCCGTGAACGTCACGTTGTTCCAGGCTGACTGGGCAAATAATGGTCCAACCATCGCGCGGCCTAACAACATGACGAGCGCCAGCACGAGCAGTCCGTCCGTCGATGGTTCAAACCAGACCTGCGCCGCCGTCGGTTTCCAACCGTTTTCCCACGGGCGCCACCACGACGAAGTGTAAGCAGCGCTGCCGTAGTTCCAGCCAATCAGCAGACCGATCACGATCAGTCCGAGCAACGCGACGGTTTTAGTGAACGTGAAAGTGTTTTGAATCGTCTTTCCGGTTTGCAGTCCGCGGGTGTTGATGAATGTGAGGAACAGGATCATCACGACGGCGAGCAGTTGCTGAGTAGACAAGCTGACCGCGTAGCCATTGAAAGTCAGTCCGCCGATAGCAAACGGTTTGATGACGACGAATGGCGCAACGAGGTAGTGTTCGCCCGAGATCCAATCGGTGAGCGCGCCGGTAAAATTCGCAAAAGCTACGGCCACAGCGGCGATCGTTCCGGTTTGAATAATCAGAAACAGGCCCCAACCGAAGAGAAACCCGATCGACGGTCCATACGCTTCGCGCAGAAAGACGTATTGCCCGCCCGCGCGCGGCCACATCGCGGCAAGCTCCGCACAACAAAGAGCGCCAGTGATCGTGAGCACACCGGCGAGCGCCCACGCGGCCAACAGCCAACCCGGCGAACCCACCAGGCGCGACGATTCCGCCGACGTGATGAAAATCCCGGAACCGATCATCGACCCGACGACGATCATCGTGGCGTCGAGCATGCTCAGGCCGCGGACGAGCCGGGCGGCGGAACCGGACTTTTCTTCGCTCATGGTCCGTGTCGATATAGTGGCGCGCGCCGCGTCTGTCAAGGAAATTCATTGCGGCCTCTGTGTCTCTGTGTCTCCGTGGTTGTTTCTCCGGCGTATTCATAACCACGAGACACAGAGACACAGAGGCTCAATTTATACTGGCTTGACACCATTCAGTGCGCTCACTAGTCTTTCGGCACCACTTATGAACAACGAACTGATCGGTCGTATCACAAACAAACAGGTCCAGGTTGGGGTTATCGGTCTTGGTTACGTCGGGCTGCCTTTGGTCGTGGAGTTTGCGGGGAAGGGATTCACCGCCACCGGCTTCGAAGTCGACGAAAGCAAAGCGGAGCAGCTCAATGCGGGCAAGTCGTACATCGGCGACGTGCCTTCCGAGCGCGTGCAGGAACTGGTCGCGGCCAAACGGCTTCGGGCGACGACAAATTTCGATCACCTCGCGGAGTGCGACGCCATCATCATCTGCGTGCCGACGCCGCTCAGAAAGACGAAAGAACCCGACGTTTCTTACATCCTTGCCGCCGCCGAAGAGATTCAAAAGCGGCTGCGCCGCGGGCATCTGATCATTCTCGAGTCGACGACCTATCCGGGAACGACCGACGAAGTGTTGCTGCCGATGTTTGAAGAAACCGGTTTGCAGTTGGACCATGATTTTCTGCTCGCGTTCTCGCCTGAGCGCGTCGATCCGGGCAATCCGCAGTTTTTGACGCACAATATTCCGAAGGTCGTGGGCGGGGTGACAGAGGACTCGACGACCGTCGCGGCGCATCTGTATTCGCAGATCGTGAAGGATGTTTATGCCGTGAGCTCGGCACGTGTGGCGGAAGCGGCGAAGCTTTTGGAAAACACGTTTCGCGCGGTGAACATCGGCATGGCCAACGAAATGGCGCGGCTTTGCTACGCGCTGAACATCGACACGTGGGAAGTGATTCGCGCGGCGGCGACGAAGCCGTTTGGGTTTATGGCGTTCTATCCGGGGCCGGGAATTGGTGGACATTGCATCCCGCTCGACCCGCATTATCTTTCGTGGAAAGCGCGGCAACACGGCTTCGACTCGCGATTTATTAGTCTTGCTGAGGAAGTTAATTCGCGAATGCCGGAGCACGTGGTGCAGTTGGTTGCGGATGGATTGAACGACGAGCGCAAGGCGACGAACGGGTCGAGTGTTTTGTTGCTGGGCGTGGCTTATAAAAAAGACGTTAACGACGTGCGGGAGAGTCCCGCGTTGTCGATCATCGATCGTTTGCGGGCGAAGGGTGCGAACGTGAGTTATCACGATCCGTTTGTGGCGGAAGTGAGTTTTGATGATGCGCACACGGAGGCGAACGGCGAGCCGTTGAATTCGGTCGAGCTGAGTGACGACGTATTGAAAACCGCAGATTGCGTGATCATCGTGACGGATCACAGCGACATTGACTACCAGCGCGTCTGCCGCCTCGCGCCGCTGATCGTCGACACGCGCAACGCGTTGAACGGTGAGATCCGCCGGGACAGTAAGGCCCGCATTATCAGGTTGTAACTAAAGCCATCCACAGATTACGCAGAACTCTGTGTAATCTGTGGATGGTTTTCGATAGCATTCACATGCTCAAGGTCATCAACGTCGTCGGCGCGCGGCCGAATTTCATGAAGGTGGCGCCGATTGTCGCCGCGATGAAACAGCGCCCAGAGAGGTTTCATCCGCTCGTGGTCCATACTGGACAACACTACGACGCGGCGATGTCTGATTCGTTTTTCCAGGACCTCAAGCTACCTCAACCCGACGTGCACTTGGGCGTTGGCTCCGGTTCACATGCGGCGCAAACAGCCGCGGTGATGGAGCGTTTCGAGCCCGTCGTATTACAGGAAAAACCAGACTGGGTGCTTGTTGTCGGCGACGTCAATTCGACGCTCGCGTGCGCGCTTGTGTGCGTGAAACTCGGGATCAAGGTAGCGCACGTCGAAGCCGGTTTGCGCAGCCGGGATCGCACGATGCCAGAAGAAATAAATCGTCTGCTGACGGACCAGATCGCGGATTTACTATTGACGCCATCCCCAGATGCGAGTACCAATCTTCTTGCCGAAGGTATTCCCGCGGAACGAATACGCTTCGTCGGCAACGTGATGATCGATTCGCTGTTACAAAATCTGGAACGTGCGCGGCAGTCGCGAGCAAGAGCAGAACTCGGCGTTGCGGATACGGATTATGCGGTGTTGACGTTGCACCGTCCGTCGAACGTCGACGAGCGCGAAACGTTTGCGCGCATACTCTCGGCGCTCGAATCGATTGCGGAAAAACTACCCGTAATTTTTCCGGTGCATCCGCGAACGCGAAAAACGATCGCCGAACTCGGTTTAAGCGATCGCGTCGCAGCGATCGAGAACCTGCGCCTGATCGATCCGCTTGGTTATCTAGATTTTCTGAGTCTCTACAGCAGCGCGCGTCTGGTGTTGACCGACTCCGGCGGCATTCAGGAAGAGACAACCGCGTTGGGCATTCCATGTTTGACCTTGCGCGAAAACACCGAACGTCCGATTACAGTAGAACTCGGCAGCAACGTTGTCGTCGGCACGGACACAGCCCGAATCGTCGCTGCCGCGAACGCAGCCTTGAACGGTTCGGCCAAGCGAACTGCCAGCCAACCGCCGCTTTGGGACGGACACACTTCCGAACGCATACTCGATGCGCTCGAGGAAGTTTCACTTCACTAGAACTCACCGATGGCCCTCGCTAGAAAACTAAAACGCGCGCTTCGTGGCGAAGTGAAACTGACGACCGCCACGCAGGAGGCAGTGCGTCGTACCTTGATGACCGCATTGACCCGGCGCGAGCGAAAAAATCTCGACAAAGAAAAGCGGTTGTTGCTGAAGTCGCCCTTCTCGCGTATGAGTCCGGCGGAATTGTTGGCGCACTTTCAAAACAAAAAACAAATCCGGTTTTCTTTTGATTCTGCTTTTGACTCCGTTTTTGATTCAACTCCCTCTGGCGATACGCTTAGCGGAATCGAGTGGCGACGCGACCCCCTATCGAACTACCTCTGGCCACTCGACTATCACCGCGACCTGCAACTCCAGCGTTCCGACGGCTCGGACGTGCGCGTCGTCTGGGAACTGAACCGGTTGGGCCATCTACTCAGAATCCAGGACGCGGATGAATTCCTGAATCAACTACGAAGCTGGCACGACCAAAACCCTTATGGCCGTGGTCCAAATTGGAGTTGTGCGATGGAGGTGGCGCTGCGCGCGATAAATATTCTCGCCGCCTTCGAACGGTTTCGAAAGTCACCGCAGTTGAACCCAGAGAGTTTGATCTTTTTGCTGACGCTGCTACAGCTACACGGCCGGTTCATCGGAACCAACCTGGAATTTTCATACATCGCGACCAGCAATCATTACCTCTCAGACGTCACTGGACTGTTGTGGTTGGAAGTGATGTTGCCGGAACTGGAGGAAGCCGGCGACTGGCACGATCTTGCATTGCCGGCAATGCTGCGCGAGATGGATAAGCAGATTCTGGCGGACGGCGCGGATTATGAATCGTCGACCGGATACCATCGCTTTGTGCTGGAGCTGTTTCTCTACTCGTTCATGTTGTGCCACGAGCGCGGAAGACAGATCGACCCGAAGTACAGGCACAAGCTGCACCAGATGCTTGAGTACGTGAAAGCTTACATTCGACCCGACGGACTCGCGCCGCTAATCGGCGACACAGACGGCGGTCAGGTGCTGCCGTTTCACGAACACAGCGCTGACGATCATGCTTACCTTTTGGACCATGGCGCCGAGATCCTCAACGCTCCCGAGTTCAAGTTTCCACAAGAGAAGTCGAAAGCCTTTCCCGACGCCGGCATTTACATCATGCGTAGCAGTGATTGTTATCTCTGCTTCAACGCGAGCGGTGCGGGCATTCACGGCCGCGGTTCGCACGGCCACAACGACGCGCTCAGTATCGAAGTCTCCGCCGGCGGACGCGCATTCATAGTTGACCCGGGCACCTACGTCTACACTGGAAATCTCGAAATGCGTCACGCGTTTCGTTCCACTGCCTATCATTCGACCGTCAAGATCGATAACGAAGAGCAGAACACGACCGACGTAAACATGCCGTTCGTCATCGGCAACGAAGCGCAACCGCGCGTGCTGGAATGGGAGTCGTATGAGAATTATGACAAGGTTGTCGCGGAACATTATGGCTATCGTCGATTGGAGTCGCCAGTGACGCACCGGCGGACCGTGACGTTTGACAAGCGCGAGTGTTCGTGGCTGATCGACGATGAATTTTTTGGTGATGGAGAGCACGAGTTTGAGATGTGGCTTCACTTCGCCGACGGTTTGCAGCTTGAGGTCAGAGGAGCGGAGATCGAAGCCCGGGATAAAAAGCAGGATTTTGGTTTGGTGGTACGCTCGTTATCTCTCGCTGAGCAACCTTCCCTGGTAAACCAACATGTTTCGCGCAACTACGGCGAACTGATCGATTCGGTGTCGGCGTGCTGGCGTATCAACGGTAAGCCCGGCAAACTAAGCTGGGAACTTTTTCTGAATAAGTAATGTGTGGGATTTGCGGAGTTTGGGAGTACGGCGCGAGCGAGGGACGAATAGATCCTTCGCTCATCGCGCGAATGCGCGATGAGATGACGCATCGTGGCCCGGACGACGCGGGCGAGTTGATCTTTGACGACCGTCGCGGCGGCTTTGGCTTTCGACGCCTTTCTATTATCGATCTTTCCGCCGCCGGCCATCAGCCGATGCACGGCTGCGACGAAGACACCTGGCTCGTCTTCAACGGCGAGATCTATAACCACGCGACGCTTCGTGAAAAACTCGAAGCACGCGGTCACAAATACGCCTCACGCACCGATTCCGAAACCATCATCCATCTTTACGAAGAACGCGGCCTCGACTTCATTCACGAGATCGAAGGCGACTACGCGATCGCGCTGTGGGATGCCGCAAAACAACAACTCGTACTCGTCCGCGATCGCATCGGCGTCAAACCACTCTACTTCTACCACAAAGACGGCCGCTTCATTTTCGCGTCAGAGATCAAGGCGATACTGCAACATCCCGCCGTCACCCCCGACATTGACGAACAATCGCTTTATCACTATTTAACCTTTCTCACGACGCCCGCGCCCACAACGCTCTTTCGCGACATTCAAAAACTCCCCGCAGGCCACGTGCTGACACTCAAACGCGACGGCTCCCTCAACATCCGGCAATACTGGGACGCACTGCCTCCGGCACAACCGGAAATTCGCGACGAGAGCGAACATCGCGCGGAGATCCTGCGTCTGCTGCGCGACTCGATTCGCAAACGCATGATGTCTGACGTGCCGTTTGGCGTGTTTCTGTCGGGCGGCGTCGACTCTTCCGCAAACGTCGCATTGATGTCGGAACTGATGTCGCGCCCGGTGGAAACGTTCACGGTCGGTTTCAGCGATGCGGAGTATCTGAACGAGCTTCAATCCGCGCGCCGCATCTCCGATCAGTTCGGCACGAACCATCACGAAGTGATCATCTCGGAAAAAGAGATGCAGGAGTTTCTGCCGCGACTCGTTTTTCACCAGGACGAACCGATTGCCGATCCGGTTTGCGTGCCGCTGTATTACGTTTCGAAATTGGCGCGCGATTCGGGAACGATCGTGGTCCAGGTCGGCGAGGGATCTGACGAGATTTTTAGCGGTTACGATAACTACGTGCGCCACTTGCGGATTTATGAGAATTTCTGGCGTCATGCTGAGGGGCTACCACGTGTTTTCAAAAGAGCGTTGTCGAATCTTTCGCGTCCGGCGTTGGAAGCTACCGGCAGAAAACGCGCCGCAATTGAACTGATCCGGCGTCTCGGTGCGGACGAGCCACTGTTTTGGGGCGGCGCGGTTGTTTACGACGAGACGTTCAAGCCGCGCGTGTTGTCGCAGTCGCTGCGTGCACGAATGAATGGACTATCGTCGTTGCGTGTGGTTGAGCCGTACTTGAAACAGATCGAGCAGGAGCGGCCCGATTCCGATTTCCTCGCGCGCATGACGTATCTCGAATTGAAACTACGCTTGCCGGAGCTCTTGCTCATGCGCGTCGACAAGATCACGATGGCGACGAGTGTCGAAGCGCGCGTGCCGTTTTTGGATCATCATCTGGTCGAATACGCGCTCGGGTTGCCGCGTTCGTTGAAAGTCGAAGGGACGACCGGCAAGCACATTCTGAAGCGCGCGTTGGAAAAGATTCTGCCGCACGATTTGCTTTACGAACCGAAGCGGGGCTTTGGTGCGCCTGTGCGCGAGTGGTTTAGACAGGGATTAGGCGGATGGTTTGATGAGCATCTCCTTAATTCCCCGATGCGAAAACGAGATTTGTTGGACTACGAGTTCGTTGCGAAGATGCTCGACGAACATCGACAACAAAAGAAAGACTGGGGGTTTCATCTTTGGGCTTTGCTTAACCTGAGCCTCTGGTATGAACAGTGGATTGACTAACCCTTCGAGAAGGTTTTCTCGCGACGTCGCGTGGACGCTGGGCACACGTGTCCTGATGATCGTCAACAGCGTCGCGGCGGGTATCATCGTCGCGCATTGGTTGGGCGCGAAAGGTGTCGGCGAACTCGCGGTCATCAACGTTGCCGTGACGACGATCGTGCAGCTCGGAAGTTTCGGCCTGCCTTCTTCAAACACCTACTTCATCGCGAAGGATCGCGCTCATTTCCGCGCCGCAACAGTTAATTCATTTCTCTTCGCTGCTGTGATTGGGTCGCTTCTCGCCGAGGCTTTGAGTGTTGCCGCATCGTTTCGGCCGGACTGGTTCGGCTTCGTTCCACCTGACTTGATCCGTATCGCGTCGCTGCAAATCCCTTTCCTGTTACTCACGCTAATCGGCCTCAACATTCTTCTGGCGCTGGGAAAGCTGCGAGAGTTCAATCTGCTCGATCTTTTGAGTCAGTCGGTTGTGTTAATCAACGCGCTGTTGATTCTGATCGTCTTTGGCCGGGGGCTCGATGCGTTGGTGAGGTTGAACACGGTAACGAGCGTTTTGGTTAGTATCGTGGTTGTCGTACTGCTTGTTGCCGGGGGAAAGAAACTCGTCGATTCCAAATGGCGCGCTGATGCTGCTTTGCTGCGGCGCATGATTACTTACGGGCTCAAGTTTCATATCTCGGTGCTCGCGGGCGCAATCATTTTCCGTGCGGATTTGCTGGTCGTGAATCACTTTCGTGGAGCCGCGGAAGCCGGCGTTTACAGTGTGGCGACGCAGTTTGGTTTGTTGTTGATGTTGTTGCCGAGCGTGATCGCAACGCTGCTGTTTCCGCGCGTAACTGCCGAGCAGGACGCGCATGGCGAGACGACCTGGCTTGTCACGAAGCACACGGCGCTGATCATGCTTGTTTGTTGCCTCGCTGCCGTGCCGGTCAGTTTCCTGTTGCCGCTGGTTTACGGAGCGGCGTTTTCGAATGCGACCATGCTGCTGCTGATCCTGTTGCCGGGTGTGTATCTCATTGGACTCGAATCCGTCCTGGTCCAACATTTCAGCGCCCTCGGCTTGCCACGTGCGATCCCGGTTTATTGGCTGGTGACTTTGGTCGTGAACCTCGTGCTTGTGCTTGCGCTTGTGCCGCAGTTTGGCGCATACGGCGCCGCCATTGCCTCGACCGTAAGTTACGCTCTGATTTTTGCGCTGGTGACCTTCTATTTCCTTGCCACGACACGCCGGTCAGTGATGGCGACGGCGCGCGGGAGTTTGCGTGGATGAAAGTCGTGCTGCTCGCGCTCAGCGGCGACTCCGCTCGTTGTCACGCCAAAGTCGCTGAGCTTTATCCGCAAGCCTCAATCGAAACGATCTCGCGCGGTGAATTTGAAACCGGCAGTTTGAATCAACGTCTTTCGTTGTTGCGCACGCGCCGCGCGGACGTTTTTGCGATCGCGACTGAGCGTCTCGCGTGGCAACGCGGACAGAATTTGTTCATGCTCTTCGGAGCACTCGCCGGCGCGCGCGAAGTGATCGTGATTGACAGTCATAACGGATGGGTTCGTAGAACTCGCAACGATCTGATCGCGGGCGCGCCGTTTAGACTGGGTGGCGAGATATTCAACGGCGCGATCGATTCGGTGCAATCGCGCCGCGAATTGCAGCGGTTGGAGCGAGCGGTCAGAACGTTTGATATTCGTCTTCACGTGCGCGCACGCGATTCAGGTGCGCCGCGAGTTGTCTACCTGCGTTCGACGCCTGGTCCAGGGACGCAAGCGGGTGGCGCCGCCAGTCACATCAAAGGCGTAGTTGACGGGCTGCGCGGGCTGGGAGTCGAACTCGCGATCATCAGTAACGATCTGATCGCGGGTTTCGACGCGTCTGACGAGCGGTTCACGGTGATCCCGCCGGAAACGGTTGGCGGCACGCGCGCGCTTTTTGATATGCACAACAATCTTGTGTTCACGCGCGCGGCCGTGCCGTTGATCAAGCACGCAAATCCGGACTTTATTTATCAACGCTACGCGCGGTTTAGTTGGGCTGGTGTGGCGGCTTCGGTACGCACAGGGCGGCCGCTATTTTTGGAGTACAACGGATCGGAAGTTTGGGTCGGAAAACATTGGGACCGCGTGGGGAGTTTGAGGTTGTTGGAGCGTTATGAACGATTGAACCTTCGCGCGGCGGCGCGTATTTTTGTCGTGTCGGAAGTGGAGCGCAGAAATCTTGAGGCGCGCGGAGTGCCGCGTGAAAAGATCGTTCTTAATCCGAATGCGGTTGACGTGGAGTTGTTTCGGCCGGGGATAAATGGTTCGCAGGTGCGCGCCGCCCTTGGATTTACTGACAGGGATTTGGTCGCCGGGTTTGTAGGGACGTTTGGGCCGTGGCACGGTGTTGTGCAGCTTGCCGAGGCGATAAAGTTGATTCCTGAGAACGTGCGGCTGCGGTTTGTGTTTGTCGGGAGTGGAAGTTTGCGAGAGCAGGTCGAGGGGATTTTAAGAAATGAGATTGAAGCGGGCCGCGTGATTTTTACAGGAGCGGTCGAACACGAACGCGTACCGGCGCTGTTGGATGCGTGCGATATCCTGGTGGCGCCTCATGTGCCGCTCGCTGACGGCAGCGATTTCTTTGGTTCACCGACGAAAATCTTCGAGTATATGGCGGTGGGCAAGGCGATCATTGCGAGTCGTCTCGGGCAGATCGGCGAAGTGCTGAGTGACGAGGAGACGGCGTTGCTGGTGGAACCGGGGAACGTTCGCGAGTTGGCGGCGGCGCTCGTGCGAGTAGCAGAAACACCTGAACTGCGCGCGCGTCTTGGTCCGAATGCGCGCGAGGCTGCGGTGAGGGAGCATACTTGGAGTCACAATGCTCGTAGGGTGCTCGAAGCGTATGAGTCGTGGATTGGTTAGTAGTATTTCTCCCGCAAAGGCGCAAAGGCGCAAAGCGCTACCGCGTTTCGAAGGGTTTTCTTTGCGCCTTGGCGTCTTTGCGGGAGACTTCCGCCAGGATTGTTTAGACTGATAATGACCACGCTGGCTGAGGAAAAGATTCGTGCGCGGGAGCAGTGGGGGCAGGATCCGTGTGGGGCGGAGTATGAGCGCGAGCACGAGCTCGGGACGCGCGAGTTTTTCGAGGGCGTAGAGCGGTACCGGTATGAACAGTACGCACCGTGGATGCGGCGCGTGATGGGGTTTGATGAGTTTCGCGGCGCGAAGTTGCTGGAGATCGGGTGTGGAATGGGCACCGACCTGTTGCAATTCGCTCGCGGTGGTGCGTACTGCACCGGAATCGATCTTACGCCTCGCCACGTCGAAATCACACAGCACCGTTTCAAACTTTACGGCGCGCCCGGAAACTTCATGCTTGCCGACGGCGAGCAACTGCCGTTTGCTTCGGAGAGTTTCGATGTGGTCTATTCAAACGGCGTCCTGCACCACACGCCCGACACCGCCGGCGCGATTCGCGAGGTGCATCGCGTGTTGACGGCGGGTGGCACGGCGAAAGTGATGCTGTACCATCGTCACTCGCTTAACTACTGGTTTGAGATTATTCTGCGGCGTGGACTCTTGGGCGGCGAGTTTCTGCGGGGTCGTTCGGCGGAAGAGATCATGAGCCGCGTGATCGAATTCAGCGATCACGACGCGCGGCCGCTGGTGAAGGTCTACAGTCGTAAAGAAGCACGCGCGCTGTTTAGCCAGTTCAGCGATGTGCAAGTGGAAGTCGAGCAACTTACACGTGAAGAGTTGAGGTTTTTGTCGCCGTTAGTTTCGGAACCGGCATTGCAAAAACTCGGCCAGCGTTTTGGCTGGAACGTCATCATTACTGCGAAAAAGTAAGCCACAGATTACACGGATGCTGCTGTCGGTAGTCATTCCCTGTTACAACGAAGAAGCCGTGCTGCGCGCGACGCACGAGCGGCTCACGAGTGTGCTCGGTGGAATGAACGAAGACTACGAACTGATCTTCGTCGACGACGGCAGCCGCGACGACACGCCACAGATTCTCACCGAACTCCAGTTCTTCGATCCGCACCTGCGCGTGTTGCTCTTGTCGCGCAACTTCGGTCATCAGATCGCCGTAACCGCCGGTCTCGAAGAAGCGGCCGGCGACGCAATCGTGATCATCGACGCAGATTTACAAGACCCGCCGGAGTTGATCCCGAAGATGGTCGAACTGTGGCGTGAAGGCAACGAAGTGGTCTACGGCGTTCGTTCTGAACGCGAAGGCGAACGCAGATTCAAACTCTGGACCGCCAAAGTGTTCTATCGCCTGATCAACCGTCTCTCGGAAACGAAGATGCCGCTGGACGCGGGCGACTTCCGGCTGATCGATCGCAAAGTGCTCGACGTCCTGAAAGCGATGCCCGAGCGCGCGCGGTTCCTGCGCGGCATGGTGAGTTGGGCCGGGTTCCGCCAAATCCCGCTGGAGTATGCTCGCGCAGCGCGTCAGGCCGGCGAGAGCAAGTACCCGTTTCGAAAAATGGTTCATTTTGCGACCGACGGCATCATCTCGTTTTCACTTGTGCCGTTGAAGCTTGCGATCTGGACCGGTTTTCTTGCGATCTGGATAGCCGTGGCGGGCATTATCGTGGCAATTGTCGACCGCGTGATGGACAGGAATCTCATTCGAGGTTGGGCCTCGCTTTTTGTCGCGGTGCTCTTCATGGGCGGCGTGCAACTCATTTCGCTCGGCATCCTGGGCGAGTATCTCGGCCGGATTTACACCGAAGTGAAGCGGCGCCCGCTTTACGTGGTTCAGGAACGGCTCGGTTTTCCCGCGAGCAACGCCAAAGAGAAGGCCAGCTACGAGATAAACGCCACGAGGTAAATGCTTAACCGCAACCGATTGCTTCTGCTGCTTGGCGCTTTGCTCCTCACCTTCTGCGTACATGGCCTCACGCTTCAGTTCATGCGCGCGCATCTTTACGACCCGGCGTGGTTTCAGACCGGCTCTTACGCGAAATTCGATCGGCAGGCGCGCGACATCCTCGACGGCAAGCAAAGACTTTTCTGGATCGACGATCCAACACGAACCGATCTCTCGCAGTATCCACCCGCGTTTCCGGCGGCGGTAGCACTCATTTACAAAATCAGCGGCCAGCGCTCGGCAATCGTTGTTCAGAACGTGCAGTGGATAGTAGATCTGATCGTTTCGTTTGTGCTGATCACTGGAATCGCGTGGACAGCGTTTGGCTGGCGCGCTGCGATTGCAGCTAGTTGTCTGTATGCGTTGTCGCCGTTGTTTGCGATGTACGGCGCATATCCGTCCGCGGACGCGCCGGCGATGTGGTTTGTACTTGGCGGTTGCTGGTTATTGGTGCTCGCTGCGCAACGTGGCAATGCGTGGTTTGCGCTCTGTGCGGGTGTGTTGCTCGGCATCGCGTGTTGGTTTCGCGTGAACCCGTTGTATTTGTGCGTGGGTTGGGCTGTTGTGCTGCTTCTTTTTACGCGCGCAACGTGGCGGCTTGGTTCGTTGATGAGCGCAGCCGTAATGCTCGGAACAGTGCTCGTGATAGCGCCGATGGTGGTGCGTAACTACCTCGTCTTTCCCGACTTCACACCCACAGGTGGCACGATCGGCACGAACCTTTGGGAAGGACTCGGCGAGACAGAACTCGGACGCCGGCACGGATTTCTCTTCGGCGACGACAAGTTGCTCGAGCACGAGCGCAAGAAGCTCGGATTTCCACCTGGTTTTCCGCTCGAGATGCAATGGCCTGACGGCATTCGCCGCGATAAAGAACGCACCCGCGAGTCGCTGGAGTTCATCAAGCAGCATCCGGTCTGGTATGCGGGCGTCATGTTGGGACGGATGTGGGGAATGTTGAAAGTTGCCGGCGATCCTGTGCCGTACTCGGCGTCGAGCGGTATTAACGTTACCAGCAAAAAGTGTTTACCGCCCGAACGGCAAGGCGGCGTGCTGGCCTTTGGGGTGAACCTGCTGGGAATGATTCAGAGCGTGGTGCGGTATCTTTTTCTGCCGCTGGTGGTGTTTGGAATGTTCGTCGGGTTGCGCACAGACTGGCGTTTGAGTTGTGTTTTGCTGGTGACGATCCTTTACTATCTCGTACCCGGCACCGTCGGGCACACGGAGATTCGCTACGTGCTGCCGATGCACGCGCTGTTGGTCGTCTTTGCCGGGTGCGCGTTCAATTTTCGAGGATGGAGAAGTCAGTAGTTGTCGGTTAACTCAGAAGCAAAAAGCATCCCGGGCGCGCTGCCGCGCGAGATGATGGAACACACCTATCCGATTCTGTTTCGGGTGGAGCAATCGCATTGGTGGTACATCGGCCGCCGCCGCATCATCGCTGGTTTTGTAGAGGACATCTGCCGAGATGTTACCGATCGGCGTCCGCGCATTCTCGACGTAGGCTGCGGCACGGGCGCAAATCTGCTGCTGCTGTCGAAGTACGGAGATGCGGAAGGCGTTGACGTTTCGGAAGACGCGCTGGCGTTTTGCCGCGAACGCGGATTGGACCACGTGAAGCAGGGCGCGGGTGAAGAGTTGCCGTACGAAGACGGCACGTTTGATCTCGTCACTGCGTTCGACGTTGTAGAGCACATGGACGACGATCTCGCGGGATTGAAAGAGATGTTTCGTGTGTTGCGTCCGGGCGGACACGCGCTGCTGTTTGTGCCGACGTTCATGTTTTTGTGGGGCTTGCAGGACGACGTGAGTAATCATCGCCGGCGTTATCGTTTGCCGGAGTTGCGACGTGTGCTCGAGCAGGCGGGTTTTCAGATCGAGCGTTCCACTTACGCAAACATCACGTTCTTTTTGCCGATCCTCGCCGTTCGAAAACTGATGCGGTTGACCGGAATCAAGACCGACACGGAAAACAGCATTAATGTGTCGGCATTCAATGGCGTGTTTGGCGCGTTGTTTGGATCGGAAAGTACGATCCTGCGCTACATGAATCTCCCGTTTGGTGTTTCGGGTTTGTGCGTCGCGAAGAAACCGGCTTTAACTCAGAGGTAGACTGTTTTGAGTTCAGCCTTTAGGCTGCCGTTGGCCGAACAAGCTAAAGCTTGAACTCAGAACTAAAAAGACGCGAGTCGCGATCTTGCACAGCGCGTCGCTGGCGAAAATCAGGAAAAAGAAGTGGATGATGTAAACGTAGCGCCGTTCGGTGTGCAGTGTTGATTGGACCACGAGGTAGTAGGCGGGAACGGCGAGCAGGATTACGAGTGATTGCCAGTCGCGTTTTCTCACCATAATGAAAAGTCCTACCAGTGTGAGCGGAAGAATCCACGCGGTTTTGAACAGTTGCTGTGCGTAACCTAGTGGTACGCGGATGTGACGCAACCACTGATATGAACTCGGTCCGAGTTCGATCAGGCGGCTCGTGCCCACCAGTGCCGATGAGTCGCGTGCGGCAAAATTCTCGATTACCAAACGCACTTGAGAATGGTTTGCGCTGACGAACGGAATGTTCAGGTTGTGAACCGGTTGCTCGGCGGGAGGCACACCTTCAACGAGATCGACGTTCGTCGAAGCAAGGATTGTTCTCTCATCCGTGATTTTTATCTGCAGCCTTCCCTGTTCCAGTTTTACCGGAAGACAAGCCGCATAGTCCGTGGCGGTTTTCACTGCCATTGGTTCTGAGATGTGAAGAACGGCGTATTTGTCTGGTTGTGTTTCGAGAGGAAACAACTGTTCGGTCGCGGAGAAAGAAGGGACGGGATGAGAAATCGGTGACTCA
>Ga0209216_1000114_pt1 | contig 16586 bp, 13 predicted proteins | sample TexAe_OM2H0_O2_FD_187940 | JGI IMG/M metagenome (GOLD analysis project Ga0209216, IMG submission 187940) | Forest soil microbial communities from Davy Crockett National Forest, Groveton, Texas, USA - Texas A ecozone_OM2H0_O2 (SPAdes) (version 2) | ecosystem: Environmental > Terrestrial > Soil >... | reverse complement strand
GGCAACGACCCAATATCCCTTCGAACTGAAGGCGGGTGGGTATCTCAGCACCGCGCCTTTGAGCGACCCTTATTACAACTCCCTCGGTCTTTCGCGCGCACTGCATGGCGGAAGCGCACGCCAGATCAACAGCAGCCGCGACGGCGTCTATGTCATGGGTGATCGGGTGGTGTGGCGGCCCGACCCGTTGGGGTCGGAGCGACTCAGTCTTTTCGGCGGTGTCGTGCAGCAGCTCGATGAGGCCGAAATCATGCGCCAGCAGATCTACGCTGGCTTCGTTTGGACCGGCCCCTTTCGCAGCCGCCCTACGGATACCTTGGCTTTCTCGGTCAACGAATTCGAGTTGACGCCGCGCGAGCGGGAAGTCATGGCCCACGTGACCACCGGTCTCATGAACAAACAGGTGGGCGCGCTGCTCGGCCTGTCTGAGATTACGGTCAAAATCCATCGTGGCAATGTCATGCGCAAGATGGGCGCGAAATCTTTGGCGGAATTGGTAAAACAGGCAGAAGCGTTAAGCGCCCATCCCTGACCTGAACGGCCAGCGCGACCGCACACTTCCGTATGATTCCCATCCCGCAGGCCCGCGGCGCACTGTAGCGGCGGCAGGTCGGGCCTGTGCCCGCGTGAGGATCAAGGTTTGGCCGCGAACAGGATTGTGGCGATCGTGGACGATGACGAGGCCGTGCGCGCGGCGACCGTCAGTCTGGTCCGATCGCTTGGACACGAAGCGCGAGGCTTTGCCTCCGCGGAGGATTTCCTCCAGCGTCATGGTGACGAAGGCATCGACTGCCTCGTTACCGACGTCCACATGCCGGGCATCGACGGCACCATGTTGCAGCGCCGGCTCATCGAGCGCGGCCGTACCTATCCCGTCGTGTTCGTTACGGGTTTCCCCGACGAGGCCGTGCGCGAGAGCGTGATGGCGGCGGGCGCGTTCTGTTACCTGGGCAAGCCGTACAGCGGCGACGAATTCGCAAGCTGGCTGGAAAGGGCACTGGCCGGCAGCCGATAGCGTCACGGCCTTGCGGGCGCCCCGGCGCGGAATTGAGCAGGCATTTCGTCGCGCGGGTTTGCTACGCTCCGCGTCCATGATCATTACCCTGTTTCTCATCCTTCTCGTCATCGGCCTCATCCTGCTGGCGCGTCGCCGCCGGGGCGGTGGTACGACCTTCGTGGTCCTGTCGATCGCCTGGCTGTTTTTCGCCGGATGCGGCCCGCTGACCGGCATGCTGCTCGGCCACCTGCAAGAGGGTTTCGCGCCCGATGTCACGGCATGGGGCAAGCGCAACGTGATCATCCTGCTGGGCGCGGGTACCGTGCGCAGCGGGGCCGGCGCGATCGAGCCTAGCCTCTACGCGAACGGACGCATCCTGCGTGCCGCCGAGCTTTATCGCTCGTGCAAGGCCACCGGCGCCGACTGCAAACTCGAGGTCAGTGGCGGTGACGCCATGAAGCTGAAGCAGGCCGAGGCAGACGTCTACGCGATCACGCTGGACCGCCTGGGCGTGCCGCGCGCCGACCTCATGCTCGAAGCGAACAGCATGAACACGTTCCAGAACGCGCAATTCAGCAGACCGTTGCTGATGTCCTATGGCGCGGACAAAGTGGTGCTGGTGTCCTCGGCGGTGCACCTGAAGCGCGCGGTACTGTATTTCGCCCACTTCGGCATCCGCGGCGACGCTGTCCGTGGCGACTATGTCACGGCGCGGTACGACTGGCTGCCGGGCACGGAAAACCTGTTCTTCGCCGACTTCGCCATCCACGAGTACATCGGGGTGTGGCGTTACCATCTGTATAACGCGATGGGTTGGAATGTGCCGAAGATTCCTGAAGAAAGCGTGACCACGCAGACACATACGTAACAATTGGCCCTTTATGCTGGCGCACCGTCCAGCGCGGACCCGACAACCAAGGAGTTGCCCGTGAAGTCACGTTACATCCTCGCCGCCCTGCTGGCCGCCGCCTCCGTCGCGCCGGTCGCCGCCATCGCACAGGAAGCCGCGCCCGCGAACCCTGCCAGCGCCATTCCGGCAGCGGACAAGCAGGCGATCCAGAACTACAACCTCACCGACGACATTTTCGATCGCATCGTGAAGGTCTCGGAGGAAGCGAAGAAGGAAGGCATCAAGCCGAAGGACGCCAAGACCGACTTCTCGAAGATCCACTCGCTCGACGACCTCGCCGCACAGGTGACGGCCGCCGATCCGCGTATCGCGCCGCTGATCAAGAAGTATGGCTTCACCCCGCGCGAATTCCTGCTCGCGAACCTCGCCATCACCAACGCGGCCATCGCTTCGGAAGCGAAGAACAACCCGCAGATGGCTGCCTACGTGGACCAGTCGAAGGTCAACAAGCAGAACGTCGCGTTCTATGAATCGCACAAGGCGAAGATCAACTCGCTGATGGCGCAGGATGATGCCGGCGGCGGTCAGTAACCCCGAGGGACTCGTCGTGTCACGTCAGCTGCAGGATGTGTAAAAGCCCCCTGTGCCCTCTGTGCTCCTGTGCTCCTGTGCCCCCTGTGGGAGCCGCTTCAGCGGCGATGGGTGCTTGCCAATAACTGGCCCGCTGCCGCGGGATCGCCGCTGAAGCGGCTCCCACAATCGCCGCTGAAGCGGCTCCCACATGGGCTCATGAAAAGGCCCCGCCAATCAACATGGCGGGGCCTTTTCATTCCTGGCTTACCTTGCGAGGTGATCCTGCAACTCGTGCCCTGCCTGGCGAATCGCCGTGCGCACGGCCGGTTCGTTGCTGATGGCGTTGAGCAGGCCGAAGTCGTGGATCAGGCCGTTGTAGCGGGTGACCGTGACATCCACGCCGGCGGCGTCGAGCTTGCGGCCGTAGGCTTCGCCTTCATCGCGCAGCACATCGAGTTCCGCCGTCTGGATCAGGGTCGGCGGCAAGCCCTTCAGCTGTTCGGTCGTGGCACGCAGCGGTGAGGCGAGGATGTTGGCGCGCTCGGCCGGGTTTGTCGTGTACGCATCCCAGAACCACTTCATCATGTTGCGGCTGAGGAAGTAGCCGTTCTGGTAGGTCTTGTACGAGCCGGTATCGAAGTTCGCGTCGGTCACCGGCCACATCATCACGGCGTAGCGGATTTCCGGGCCGTGCGCGGCCTTCGCCTGCAATGCGACCGAGGCGACCATGTTGCCGCCGACGCTATTGCCGGCCAACGCCAGCCGCTTGCCGTCGACACCGATGTCCTTGCCGTGCTCCGAGACCCACTTGGTGGCGGCATACGCCTGATGAATCGCGGTGGGGAAGTGGGCTTCCGGCGACGGCGTGTAGTCCACATAGACGGCCGCGGCGCCCGAGGCGATGACGAGGTCGCGGATCAGGCGCTCGTGCGTGCCGAAGTCGCCGAGGATCCAGCCGCCGCCGTGGAAGAACATGAAGACCGGAAGCACCTGCTTCTCGCTGCCGACCGGACGGACGATCGTCAGGTTGATGGCCTGGCCGTCGACATCGATCTTGCGCTGGCTTACATCCGCGGGCGGCAACGTCGCGCCGGCCTGGGCGCCGATCAGCACCTGGCGAGCGTCCGCTGGGGAGAGTTGTTCGATGGGCTTGCCCGTGCCGCTGTTGAGCTTGTCGAGGAAAGCCTGGACACCTCGCGTGGGAGTGGAGGGGGCGGCGGCATCGGAGGCGGCGTGGGCGGCGGTCATGCCGAGGATGGTAAGCACGGCACCAGCGAGGAGGCTACGTGTAAGCTTCATGATCCTGTCCTTTAGTTTGTAGCTATTAAATAGCAAGCGATATTTATGGGAAGGTGTCACGCGGATGCGGACACGGTAGAGATCCCGTTCCGCCCGTGGAGGACGGAACGAAATATAAATAGCGCGCTATTCAATTGCAAGCGTTTTATTTCGCGAGGTAGCGATCCAGGACATCGATCGCTTCAGCGCAGTCCGCGCGGCCGAAGCCGATGCGGAATCGGTCGGGCGGCGTGGGCGTGAGTTCGGAGCGGTAGTTCGATGCCGGAAGCAGCAGGACGCCGGCTTCTTCGACGAGCTTTGCGGCGAACGTCTCGACGCCTTCTGCGCCGAGGTACTGCGGATAGGCGATGCAGCCGCCGTCGGGGCGATACCAGCGGAAACGATCGGACCATCGTGCGAAGAAGCCATCGAGCGTGGCGAGGTTGCGATCGAGGCGTTCGCGATGACGATCGAGGATGGCCGTCCGCGCCTTGAGGGCGATCAGCGCCAGTTGCTCGGAAGGGCCTGCGTTACAGATGGACAGGTAGTGCTTGTAGCGCTCCATGCGTTGCAGGAGGGAGCGGTCCGCGCAGGCGATCCAGCCGATGCGCAGGCCGGGCAGCCCGTACGCTTTCGACATCACGTTGAGAGAGAGGCCACGCTCGTAGACATCGGCGACCGCGGGCAGGTGCGCCGTGCCGGTCGCCCCCAGCGGGTGATAGACCTCGTCGCTGAAGAGCCAGATGCCATGGGTGCGGCAGAGGGCGACCAGCGCGTCGAAGCGATCGCGCTCGAGGATCTTGCCGGTGGGGTTGTGCGGGAAGTTGATCGAGATGACGCGCGTGTTCGGCCGGATCGCCGCGGCGACCTTGTCGATGTCCAGCGACCAGTGATCGTCGGGATCCATGGCGACGCCAGTTACTTCGCAAATCGCAAGCGGCACGGTCTCGGCGGCCTGGTAATTCGGCGTCACGACGATGGCGTGGTCGCCCGGTTCCAGCAACACGCGCATGGCGATGTAGATGCCTTCCTCGGCGCCCGCAAAGCAGAGGATGTCGTCAGCGCTGCGCTGTGTATATGTCGACGCGATGGCCTCGCGTAGCTCGGGTGCGCCATGGGTCTGCGTGTAGCCCAGGTGCAGGTTCTCGAACGCCTCGCGGTCTGCGGGCTCCGCCAGCGCGAGCAGTTCGGCCAGGCTCATGCTCTGGGCATCGGAAGCCGTGAGGTGATAACGCGCGGCGAATTCCCAGCGCGAGAAGTAGGCTTCGAGGCGGAAGTCGGGGAGGGCGGTCATGATGGGTGGTCGCTTGGGGTGATGTGATCCATCTAAACATACGGGCGCGGGAGCCCTATTGTCCAAAGCCAGCAACGCCACCCGCAAAAGGCCTCGCGAGCAGATAAAGTGTGCGCATGAATTCCTCGCGTTCCACACCCTGGCTGCCGGCGCTGGCCGTGCTCGGCTCCGTGACGTCGCTGTGCATCGGCACGTCCTTCGCCAAGAAACTCTTTCCGCTGATCGGTGCGGAGGGCACGTCGGCGTTGCGCGTGGGTTTCTCCGCGCTGGTGCTGCTGATCTTCTGGCGCCCCTGGCGCTGGCCGCTCAGCCGTCGTGACGCGGGCTTCGTGATCCGCTACGGCCTTACGCTCGGCGTGATGAACCTGCTGTTCTACATGGCGTTGCGCACGATTCCGTTCGGCATTGCCGTCGCCATCGAATTCAGCGGTCCGTTGGCGGTGGCGATGTGGTCGTCGCGCCGGCCGGTCGACTTCGTCTGGCTGGCGTCGGCTATCGCAGGTCTGGCCATGTTGTTGCCGCTTGGGCATAGCAGTGCGCTGGATCCGGTAGGCGTGATGTTCGCGCTGGCGGCCGCCGTGTGCTGGGCGCTGTACATCCTGTTCGGCAAGCAGGCGGGGCACCTGCATGCGGGCCACTCCGTATCGCTGGGTCTCGTCGCCGCCAGCCTGGTCGTCGTGCCATACGGTGTCGCGCACGCGGGAGCGAGCCTGCTGGACCCCGGCATTCTTGCCGCCGGTCTCGGCGTGGCCATCGTGTCCAGCGCCATCCCCATGTCGCTGGAAATGATGGCGCTGAAGCGGCTGCCGAGCGAAACCTTCGGCATCATGGTGAGCCTGGAACCCGCGGTAGCATCGTTGCTGGCGATGCTGCTCCTCAGCGAGCACCTCACGTCGTTCCAGTGGATGGCCATCGGTTTCATCGTGCTGGCGTCGATCGGTAGCACGGTGACGGCGAAGCGGGCTCGGCCGGAGTCGGCGGAGCTCGCCGGGTAAGTATTCGCGGAAGGTAGGACCGCCTGGGGCGGTCCACCTTGCTTCACCACGCTTTACGAATGCCCAACCTGCCTGCCACGCGTCGATAGTTGCGTGCGCCGAAGCGCGTTTCCACATCGCCCCAGAGCCGCCAGCCACTCTTGCGAAGGAAGGCGACACCGAGCTTCAGCGCGTAGCTGTTACGCGGAACGCCGCCCGAGAAGGCGTCGTCGCCCACCTGTGTCGCATCCAACCTTCCGAGCCGGCGAATCCAGCTGGTAGCGACATAAGGGGACGCCACATGGCCGTTCGGCGTTTGCCAGCGTGCCGCGGCGCGCGTGCCGACGCGAGCGGTGACACTGCGCGTATGCGCGGGGGCGACACGGGTGCCGTTCGCTTCCGTCTGCGTACCACCGCGCAACCGTGAGGCAATGATCTGCGCCTGCGGTTCGATGTAGCCGTCCGCCTCGGGTCCCAGCCGGGTACGCCAGCGGTGACCGGCTTCGATACTCGTGCTGAGCGTGCCGCTACCGTAGCGCTCGCGCCGCAACGCATCGCCTTCCACGTACTGGCTGAAGTGCGCGTACTGCGTCCAGCCACGGACGTAGCTGCCCTTGTCCGTGCGGAGACCGGCATAGATGCCACCGGCCGCACCACGCACACGTCCTTTCGCGGAATAGCGCGTGAGTAGCGACCGTCCGCGCGTATCCGACTGGCCGACGGCGGCCATGACGCCAACGTGGGACTCGACGGCATCACCACCGCGGAACAGGTCCGAGCCCAGGGTGAGTTCATTCGTGGACGTGGTCGTGGTGATCTGGTCGCGCAGGTCGAACGTGGTGTGCCGTCGCTCGAACCTCGCCCATACGGCGTGGTGGGTGTCATCGCGCTCGTCGTCTTCGCCGGCGCCAGGGCCGCCCTGGAACATGTCGAGGGCGGCGGTCTGGTTCGCACGGTAGGCACCCACTTCAGGACGCAGCAGATAGATGCGCGGTGGCGGGACCGGGTCGACCGGCTCATCCGTACCGCCGCCCGTCTCCGGCTCTACCTCCGGTTCCGGATCCGGCTCCGGCACGTATGCGCGAAGGTACCAGTCGCCATCGTCCGGCTGGCTCACGGAACCCTTGTGCAGGAAGTACTCGTGAGCACCCGCGACAGCGCGGCCGGCAAGTTCGAACGCGCCGTCGGAACGGCCGTCGACACGGACCAGTGGAATGCCTTCGTTCGTATTGGCGCCTTCGCCATCGAGCGAATCGACCGCGAGGCGCGTCAGCCCCGAAGTGTTACCCATGACGTGGATGAGATCGGCGGGCGAGGTGTCGTCGCCAAGGCGCCCGCGCATGCGGAACAGGCCCTCCTTGCCCTCGTAGTCACCTGCGATAGTGAGGTGGCCGAAGGCGCCGGCCACGGCTGGCGAAAACACGACGATGCCATGGTCGTTACGAAGGCTGCCAATCCGGCTATCGCCGGTGACCATCCACGTGCCACCGCTTTCTACGGAAAGATGTCGCACGATCGAGGAGGAGCCGGACCATGTGGCGCCGTTCCTGATATCTAGCGAGAGCTTCGTCTCGTCCGGAGGCGGGGTGCCCGGTTCGTCGGAGAGGCGGATATCGCCGATGGCGACTGACGCTTCGTCCAGCACGACGGTGAACGCCTGGCTGGACGTGGGATCGACCTCCGCAAAGGAGCCGTTGCCACCACTGAGCATGGCACCACCCCCGATGCGGACGAGATCGGGGTTGTCCAGGCCCAGGGCGGCGCCTTGCCGGCTGACGATCCTGCCGCCGTCGACTTCCAGCGTGGCGCCTCCGGACACGATGGCGCCGTAGGCTCCTTTGCCGCCGACATCGACGGTGCTGTTGGTCGCGATGACTTCACCGTTGTCGGTCCACAGACCGTGGGCATTGGCGCCGCTGGTTCGGATGTCGGAGTCGGACACCTCCACCTGACCGCCCTTGCTCGCGGCCACCCCATAGGCGTACGCACCTTCGGTGGTGACGATCGACGTCCGGATGTCTATACGCGGAACCTTGCCCGTGTAATCGCCGCCTTTGGCGATGACGCCGTGGGACGACTTCCCATGGGTGATGACCTTGGTGCCCTGGAGACCCAACGACGCGGCGCGGTCGTCCACGCCCGCAGCACTGAGGCCCGAGGTTTCGATGGTCGTGTCGCGGATGGCGACCCTGGCGCCATCGTGGACCATGACGCCCACGGCGTTGTTGCCGCTGGTCTGGAAGGCGCTCTTCGAGACGGTGGTGATACCGCTGCCCACGTTCGCATTCAGGCCATACGCATCGGCGCCTGCGGTAACGATGGTGGTGGCCGTGACCGTGGCGGTGGCGCGACCATCGATGTAGATACCGTGGCTCTGGTCGCCAAGTGTCTCGACGCTGGCGTCGATGGCTTCGAGCGACGAACCGTTACCGCTGGCCACGAGACCCGAGGCTGCCTTGCCCCGGGTGACGACCGTGGTGCCCTCGAGGGAGAACTGTCCGCCCTCGTCGCCCTCGATGCCGAGGGCGGCGTAACCCAGGGTTTCGACGTGGCCGCCCCGGAACTGGCCGTGGGCGCCATCGAGCGCAAAGCTGGCGCCGACGGCGCTGGCCCCCTCGGTGAGGATGTCGATGTCGGTGAGGGTGGCGGCGGTGCCCCGCGTGGCGCGTACGGCGAGGCCGTGCGCACCGACGCCGAGGGTATGCAGGCCACCGCCGATTAGTGTCGCCGCGCTTGCGGGGGAGGAGATATGGATGGCGTAGGCGTCTTTGCCGGCGGTGGCGATGTAGACGTCGCGGCCCTTGGCTTTGCCGCCATTGACGGCGACCAGGCCGTACTCGGAGTCGCCCGTGGTTTCGTAGGTGCCGGGCGCGATGGTGAGAGGGGATCCGTCGGCGATGAGCGGAGGGTCGGCCGCTGCCGTGCGTGCGAAAGCGGCCGCGGCCATGGCGGCAAGGTATCGTTTGGCCAGGGGGTGGGGTGTGTTCAAAGCAGTCGCTCCTTGTCTGGCGGTTGGGCGGGGATACCCAACGGCAACTTCCAGGTGACAGGGTAGGGACTGGCTTCGAGTGGCGTAACGCGATTATTCTGAAAATGTCTGCGAACGCCGTCTGCGCTGCGCCGCCGGACATCCACGCTTCATAATTGCCGTTGCACCCTATGCAGGTCCGTCTTTAGGGACGGGTACGCCCGGGATGCACGTTTTTTGTCTGAAAGTGCGGCGATTGCCGTGGTAGGACCGTCGTTTCGGCGGTATGCTCCGCTGCGCTTGCCCAATACATAACAAATGAGGAGCCCAAAATCATGAAGGTTATTTCGATCACTGCCCTGGCTTTCGTTGCCGCCGCCATGCTGTCGGGCTGCAACAAGTCCGAAGACACCTCGTCGACCGCTACGCCGCCGGCCGCTTCGACCGCCGCTGCTGCTCCGGAGGCCGCTCCGGCCGCCGCTCCGGCTGACGCCACCCCGCCGGCCGCCAGCACCGCTGCTCCGGCTGCCGCTGGCACCGCCGCTCCGGCTCCGGCTTCGACCGCTTCGGGTCAGTAAGCCGCCATCGCGGAGACCATTCCCTTCATGGGGATGGTCTTACGACGGAAAGAAAACGCCGCTGCCTCGTGCAGCGGCGTTTTTTTTGGCTAAGCATGCGTTGTGCCATGACATAGGGTGGTGACCCCATGCCGGTCGTCCTGTAGCCCTTCCGTTCAGATTGGGGCAGGCTAGGGCGATTCCTTCGTCCCACTGCCACAGGAAAGGCCCATGCCACGTCGTCCGTTGCTGTTGCCCATGCTCGCGCTGTCCCTGGCTATCGCGTCCTCCTTCGTCGTCGCGCAGACCGCGCCGATGACGCCGGATATCCCCGCGAAGTTCGAAGCACCGACCACCGCCAACGATTACATCAAGCGCGTCGTCGAGATCCCGATGCGCGATGGCGTGAAGCTGCATACCGTCATCGTCATTCCGAAAAACGCGAAGCATGCGCCGATCCTGCTCACGCGCACGCCCTATAACGCCGACGGCCGCGCCGCGCGCGCGGACGCCCAGACGATGCGCGACCTGTTGCCCCTGGGCGACGAGGTCTTCGTCGACGCGGGCTATATCCGCGTGTTCCAGGACATCCGTGGCAAGTACGGCTCCGAGGGCGACTACGTCATGACGCGTCCCCTGCGCGGGCCGTTGAACTCGTCCGAGGTCGACCACTCCACCGACGCCTACGACACGATCGACTGGCTGACCAAGAACCTGCCCGAGTCGAACGGCAAGGTCGGCATGATCGGTTCGTCGTACGAAGGCTTCACCGTGGTCATGGCCCTGGTCAACCCGCACCCGGCACTCAAGGTGGCCGCACCGGAAAGCCCGATGGTCGACGGCTGGATGGGTGACGACTGGTTCCACTACGGCGCCTACCGCCAGACCAACTTCGACTACATCACCGGCCAGAACGCCAAGCGTGGCAAGGGCGCGACCATCACCCGCGCCGGCTACGACGACTACACCAACTTCCTCACCGCGGGTTCCGCCGGCGACTATGCGCGTGCGGCCGGCCTCGACCAGCTGCCGTACTGGCGGAAGCTCAGCGAGCACCCGGCCTACGACGCGTACTGGCAGGGTCAGGCGCTGGACAAGGAAATGGGCAGGCAGCCGTTGAAGGTGCCCACCATGTGGCTGCAGGGTCTCTGGGACCAGGAAGACATGTGGGGCGCCATCCATAGCTACGAGGCGGTGGAGCCGAAGGACAAGGGCAACGACAAGAACTACCTGGTGATGGGCCCGTGGCGGCACAGCCAGGTGAACTACGACGCGTCGTCGCTGGGTGCGCTGAACTGGGACGGCGACACCGCCCTCCAGTTCCGCCGCGATGTCCTGCTGCCGTTCTTCAACCAGTACCTGGTCGATGGCGCGCCCAAGGCGAACACCCCGCCCGTGCTGATTTACAACACGGGCGAGAACCACTGGGATCGCTTCAAGTCCTGGCCGCAGGCCAAGGGGACCAAGCCCCTGTACCTAAATGCCAACGGTAAGTTGTCGTTTGAAGCACCTGCGTCGGCATCGGCCAAGTTTGACGAGTACGTCTCGGACCCGGCGAAGCCGGTGCCGTATGTGCCGCGCCCGGTGCATTTCGGCGACCGCCAGTCGTGGACCACGTGGCTGGTGCACGACCAGCGCTTCGTCGATGGCCGTCCAGACGTGCTGACCTACGTGACCGAGCCCCTGACCGCCCCGCTGCGGGTCGCCGGTGCGCCCCAGGTGAACCTCTATGCGTCCACCAGCGGCACGGACAGCGACTGGGTCGTGAAACTCATCGACGTCTACCCGGAAACGGACGCCAGTGCGCCCACGATGGGTGGTTACGAGCTCTCGGTGTCCATGGATATCTTCCGTGGCCGCTACCGGGAGAGCTTCGCCGAACCGAAGGCCATCACGCCGAACACCCCGCTGGAGTACCGCTTCGGCCTGCCGACGGTGAACCACACCTTCCTCCCGGGCCATCGGGTGATGGTGCAGGTGCAGTCGTCGTGGTTCCCGCTGTACGACCGCAACCCGCAGACCTTCGTGCCGAACATCTTCTTCGCCAAGCCGTCGGACTACCAGAAGGCGACGCAGCAGGTATGGCACGCCCCGGGCACGGCAAGCGCCATCGAACTGCCGGTGGTGGAAGGCGGTAAGTAAGCTCTGAGGGGCCGCTTCGGACAAAAAACGGATGTGTGTGGGAGCCGCTTCAGCGGCGATGGGTGCTAGCCGACCCCTGCCCGCTGGCGCGGGATCGCCGCTGAAGCGGCTCCCACATTTTGTTTCGCTGGTGGGGGATCGCCGCTGAAGCGGCTCCTACATTTCGGGTCGTGGCGATGGCTCTTCGTCCTCGCCGCTGTTTTTTTGCAATCCCTGCACACCCGCGGCGCGATCCTCTATGTCCCCCTGTTTCAGAGGATCGCCGCCATGGCACGCCCCATCTGGACCGGAACGCTCTCGTTCGGTCTGCTCAATGTGCCCATCCGGCTCATGTCGGGTGAGCGGCGCAACGATCTCCATTTCCGCATGCTGGACCAGCGCGACAACACGCCCGTGCGCTACGAGCGGGTGAATGCGGATACGGGCGAGGAAGTTCCCTGGAAGGAAATCGTGAAGGCCTTCGAATACCAGAAGGGCAACTACGTGGTCCTCGAGGAAGAGGACATCCGCAACGCCGCTAGCGACTCGCACGAGACGGTGGAGATCGACAGCTTCGTCGATGGCGAGGACATCGCCCCGGCCTACTACGAAAAACCTTATGTCCTGCTTCCGGCGAAGAAAGCCGAGAAGGGCTACGTGCTGCTGCGCGAGACGCTGAAGAAGACCGGCAAGGTTGGCATCGCGCGCGTCGTCATCCGCACGCGGGAATACCTGGCCGCCGTCATGCCGCATGACGATGCCCTGGTGATGAACATCCTTCGCTACCAGTCCGAAGTCGTCGATGCCAGCGACTACGAACTCCCGGGCAAGGCCACCAGCGAATACCGCATCTCCGCGCGCGAGATGGAGATGGCGAAGGACCTCATCGAGTCGATGTCCGGCAAGTGGAAGCCGGAGGATTATCGCGATGAGTTCCGCGAGAAACTCCGCAGCGCGATCGAGAAGCGCCTGAAGAGCAAGGGTGTCACGGCGACCGTGGAAGAGGAGGCGCACACGCCTGAGAACGCCACGACGAACGTGGTCGACTTCATGGCGCTGTTGAAGAAGAGCATTGGCGCGAAGACGCGAACGCCGGCCGCGAAGACGACCACCGCGCGCAAGGCCGCGGCCAAGAAGGCACCGGTGAAGAAAACCGCCGCCAAGAAGACGGCTGCGAAGAAAACCGCCGCGCGCAAGGCACCCGCACGGCGTAAGGCGAGCTGAGCCATGGCGGCACTTACGGTGGGCGGCGTCGCCATCACGCATCCTGAGCGCGAAGTCTTCGGCGACGGCGGCCCGACCAAAGGCGAGGTGGCGTCGTACTACGAGGCCGTCTCGCCGTGGATGTTGCCCGAGCTGGGCAAGCGCCCGCTCTCCGTCGTGCGTTGCCCGCAGGGCGCTTCAGGCCCGTGCTTCTTCCAGAAGCATCACGCGGACGGCCTCGGCGATGACGTGAAGGCGGTCGCGCTGGAGGAAAAAGACGGCGGCGAAGCGCACTACATCTATGTCGACGACGTGACCGGCGTGCTTGAGCTCGTGCAGATGAACACCCTGGAGTTCCACCCGTGGGGCGCCCGCGTCGACAACCCGGACCAGCCGGATCGCCTGATCTTCGATCTCGATCCGTCGAAGGGCGTCGAATGGAAGGCCATCGTGGCAGCGGCTCGCGAGATCCGCGATCGCCTTGCCGAGGCGAAGCTGGAGAGCTTCGTCCGTACGTCGGGAGGCAAGGGCCTGCACGTCGTCGCACCCTTTCGCCGAGGCCCGTCATGGAGCGTGGTGAAGACCTTCTGCGAAGCCTTCGCGGACGCGATGGTCACCAGCAAACCGAAGCTCTACATCGCCGAGGCCAGCAAGGCGAAGCGGGAAGGCCTGATCTTCATCGACTGGTTGCGCAATACGCGTGGCGCGACAAGCGTCACGGGCTGGTCGTTACGCGCACGAGCCGGCGCACCTGTCGCCATGCCAGTGAGCTGGGACGAGATCGCCAGGCTGAAAAGCGGCGCCGCGTTCGACCTGAAAAAGGCGCTGAAGCGGGCGAAGTCGCTGGATGCGGATCCGTGGGATGGCATCGCGTCGCTGAAACAATCGCTGCCCTCATGAGGGGATGACGAGCACGACGCGTAAACGGCATGCGCCGTCGCATGTGCTTGGCTGAGCGGAAATAACCGTCATTTGCCCCTGATTGCCTGACGCCGGGCGCCCGCGCACCCTACGGATGGGTCCGACCTGCGGGCTCGCGAATTCAAAAGGAACTTGCAATGAGCATGACGAGGAATCAGTGCCTGTCGATCGCCATCGTGGCGTGGCTGGGTTGCGTGGGACAGGCTGCGGCGGCCAACGTGGCTTGCCCCGCTGTCACCAAGTTCGTCCCGTCCGATGCCGGGAATGAAGGGACCGAATATACGGTCGAAGGCGACCTGAAGTGGGAAGGCCAGGACTACCGTGCCAAAGTCACCGACGATATTTCCGGGCTGAAACTGGTCGAGGTGACCATCGACAACGGCAACGGCCGGATCATGTGCGATTACGTCGCCGATGCCGAAACGGATGTGCGGATGGTCGCGCTCAGCACGAAGCCGTTCAAGCCCGTGAATGATGCCGCATGGCCCACGGTAAAAATCGGTTCGAACGAGGGCCGTGTCTGCGAGGAATCCAAGGCGGGCACGTGCACCTTCACGGTAGGTAACTGACGCCATACCGTTGCGGTCAAACGGCGCCTTGCGAACGATGTCGCAAGGCGCCGTGCGGAGGTCTTACTTCGCCTGCATGCGACGCAGCGAGGCCATCACTTCGTAGCAAGCGCCCATCGTGTGATAGTCGGTCTTGCCGGCGGGGCTCTTCTCGTCGTCGTACTTCTCGTTGTTGCGCTTGAGGATGCGATACCACGCGCCGTACTTGTGGTCGACGAAGTGTTCCCAGCTGTACGCCCAGATCTTCTCGTACCACTCGTCGTACTTCGCTTCGCCGGTGGTTTCGAAAAGCAGCTGCGCTGCGCCGAGCGATTCGGCCTGTACCCAGAAGTACTTGTCGTCGTCGCACACGTCGCCTTCCGGCGAGAAGCCATAGGCGATGCCGCCGTATTCCTTGTCCCAGGCCTTGTCGAGCGCCTCGTCGAAGAGGTGCTTCGCCGTGGGAACGAGCCACGCCTTATGCCGCGCCGTGCCCTTGGTGTAACGCTCGAGCATCATCAGCAGCTTCGCCCACTCGGTCTGGTGACCGGGCTGGAAACCCCAGGGGCGGAACAGGTGCTTGGGATTGTCGAGGTTGTATTCCCAGTCGATGGTCCAGTCGCTGTGGTAGTGCTCCCACACGAGCTTCTGCGGGGTCAGGCCGGCCTGGCGCTGGGTCATGTTCTCGGCCAGCAGCAGCGCACGATCGAGGTAACGGTCGTCCTTCGTGGCTTCCCACGCGGCGATCATCGCTTCGGTCATGTGCATGTTCGCGTTCTGGCCGCGGTAACCGGTGAAGTTCCAGTCCTTGTCGGCCTCGTCGCGATACAGGCCGTGGGCCGGTTCCCAGTAGCGCTTCTCGAGCAGGTCCCAGATTTCGTTCTGCCAGCCCCTGGCTTCATCGAAGCCGGCTTTCACGCCGCAGGTGTAGGCCAGCAGCATGAAGGCCAGGCCGTAGCAGTGGTTCATCTGGTCGTCGCGCTTGCCGTCGGCGATCGTCCAGGCGTAACCGCCGGTCTCCGGGTTGCGATGCACTTCGCGCAGGTACTTCAACCCGTGCATGGTGAGTTCCTTGTCCTCGGGCTTCTTGAACTCGAGGTAGGCCATGGCGTGGTTGAAGACGAAACGCGTGCTGGAGACGAGATGGCGGTGGGTCTTGTCGTAGACCGAGCCATCGTCCTTGAAGTACTGGAAGAAACCGCCGGCCGGATCGACCTCGTTCGGCTTGTAGAAAGCCATGGTCTTCGCGACGTGGTCGCGCAGGACATCGACGGAATGGAAATCGGGAAGGGGAACGGTCGTCATGCGTGCTTCTCCATGAAGGCCTTGACTTCGGCCTGGTCGGGGATGGCGGTGAACGAGCCCTTGCGCGTGGCTGTGATCGCGCCGCACGCGGCGGCGAACCGGATCAGGTCGACCAGGCGGGCTTCGTCGGCGATGAGCGCGTCGAAGTGTTCCGGCGTCACGCCTTCGGCGGCGAGACGGGAGAGCAGGCCACCCACGAAGGCGTCACCGGCGGCGGTCGTGTCGACGGCCTCCACGTGGTAACCCTCGAGCGTGCCGCGTGCGTCACGCGAGAACCAGCGCATCGGCTCGGCACCATCGGTGACCAGCAGCAGGCGGGCCTTGCCCTTCCACAGGCGCTCGAGCACGGCATCGTCGGAGCCGGCACCGGCGTGGATGAAGGCGAACTCTTCCGCGCTCAGCTTGATGACATCCGCTTCGTGCAGGGTTTCCCACAGGCGCGGCAGCGGTGCTTCGTCCTTGGGCCACAGGGCCGGGCGCAGGTTCATGTCGAAACTGACCAGGGCGCCCGCCGCGCGTGCGCGACGCATGCCCTCGACCGTGGTCGCGGCGATGGCGGCCTCGGTGAGCGAGTTCGAGCAGACGTGGAAGATGGCGAGGTTGTCGAACGCCTTCGTGTGGAAGTGCTCGGGACGGAACAGCAGGTCCGCCGCGGGCGGACGGTAGAAGCTGAAGCTGCGGTCGCCCTTGTCGTCGTGCGCGACGAAGGCGAGCGCGGTGCGTGCCTCGTCGGTGCGGGCGATGTCGTCGGTACCGACGCCGAGCTCGGTGAGGCTTTTCAGCAGGAAGTCGCCGAACATGTCACGCGCGAGCATGCCGGCAAAACGGGCGTGACCGCCCAGGCGAGCCGCGGCGACCGCGACATTGGCCGGCGCACCGCCGGCAAACGGAACAAAGGCGGGAGGCTGACCGGCGCCGCCCTGGGGCTGTGCGTGGAAATCGATCAGCGCCTCGCCGAAGCAGAGGATGGAAGACATGCGTACGGCCTGTCCTTGGG